>Ga0335069_10000968_pt1 | contig 46275 bp, 36 predicted proteins | sample Lox_Sample_11_FD_206714 | JGI IMG/M metagenome (GOLD analysis project Ga0335069, IMG submission 206714) | Soil microbial communities from Loxahatchee National Wildlife Refuge, Florida, United States - Lox_Sample_1.1 | ecosystem: Environmental > Terrestrial > Soil > Wetlands | place: USA...
TAGTTACATTCCTGGGCCGTATTACTATGCAGAAGGGACCTGAATATTTTATCGAGGCTGCCAACAAGGTGCTGCAGGTTATGAAGAATGTCCGGTTTGTTATGGCAGGATCGGGCGACATGATGGAAAGAATGATGCGCCGCGCTGCTGCCCTTAAGATTACCGACAGGTTTCACTTTACCGGCTTCCTGCGGGGGAAGGATGTTTTTACCATGCTCACCATGAGCGATGTATATATCATGCCTTCGGTTTCAGAACCATTTGGAATTTCACCCCTTGAAGCCATGCAATCTAATGTTCCTGTCATCATAAGCAAGCAATCTGGAGTGGCTGAGATCCTTACGCATGCTGTAAAAGTCGATTTCTGGGATATAGATGCGATGGCCGATGCCATCTACGGGATACTTACTTACCCGGCACTTGCCCAGGTCTTTGCGAAGAATGGCAAGGAAGAGGTAATCAGGATAAAATGGGATAATTCCGCAAGGCATGTGAAAAGCATTTATGATGATGTACTTTCAAAATACAAAAAATAGGATATGAGTTCCGTACAGAAAAAAGCAATATGCCTCTATTTTGAGGTGCACCAGCCCTTCAGGCTTAAAAGGTACAGGTTCTTCGACCTGGGTCATGATCATTATTATTACGATGATTACTCAAATGAATCTATACTCAGGAAAATAGCAGATAAATGTTACCTGCCGGCAAACAACATCCTGCTTGACCAGATCAGCAAGCACAAAGGGAAATTCAGGATTGCCTTTTCATTATCGGGGATTGTCCTGGACCAGTTCAGGCTGTATGCACCGGAAGTACTTGAATCATTCCGCAAGCTGGCACAAACAGGAATGGTTGAGTTCCTCGCGGAGACCGAGGCCCACTCACTTGCTTCACTTAAAAGCAAGGATGAGTTCATTCGCCAGGTTAAAGCACACTCCAGCATGATTAAGGAACACCTCGGCGTGGAACCCACATCCTTCAGGAATACTGAACTTATCTATTCCGACCAGATTGGCTCCTGGGTCGCCGACCTTGGATTCAAAGCCACCCTGACAGAGGGAGCAAAACATGTACTAGGATGGAAAAGTCCCAATTACCTTTACTGCAATTCGATAAATCCCAGGCTGAAGGTTCTGTTGAGGAACTTTGTACTGAGCGATGACATCGCTTTCAGGTTTTCGAATAAAAGCTGGAACGAATGGCCCCTGACAACTGATAAATATGTAGGATGGATCAACAAGCTTGCCCCGAAAAGCGAGCTGCTGAATATATTCATTGACTATGAGACCTTCGGTGAGCATCACTGGAAAGAATCCGGTATCTTCGATTTCCTTTCACACCTTCCGGGAGCAATAATCAAGAAGACTCCTTTCAAATTTATGACCCCCTCGGAGGTGGCTGATAATCTTCAGCCGGTGGCATCCATTAATGTGCCGTCGCCGATCTCCTGGGCAGATGAGGAACGCGATATAACAGCATGGCTTGGCAACGAGCTGCAGAGTGCCGCGTTCGACAAACTGTATGAGCTTAAAGAAAAAGTCAGCAACTGCAACTATGAGCAGCTGAAGAAGGACTGGACTTACCTCCAGTCGAGCGACCATTTCTACTATATGTGCACCAAGTTCTTTTCCGACGGGGCGGTACATGCTTATTTTAATCCCTATGAAACACCATACGATGCATTCATGAACTATATGAATGTGTTAAGTGATTTCGAGATAAGGATCAACAGGATGTGCCCTGCCACTGAAGATCAGATCGAGATACTCAAGCTCGATTCACAACTCAAATCACGTGATGAAACAATAGCAAAGCTTCAATCGGAGATCGTATCTCTCAGGGATAAATCACCTGCGAAACCCAGGGCAGCAAGAAAGACCACTGTCAAAGCAGCAGCAAAGACAGCTGAGAAAAAGACTGTTCGCTCGCTGGCCGAGATTGCTGCAGAAGCCCTTGCCAAATCGAATGTTAAAACAAAGTCAAAGGCGAAGGCAAAACCCAAAACAAAAACCGCCAGGACGGTAAAGACAGCCAAAAAGGCCGGGAACACTAAAGTTACGACAAGGCCTAAGGCTAAGTAATCCAAATTTCAAGTAAAATATTATAAATGAAGGTCGATTTTTTATTCGAAACAAGCTGGGAAGTATGTAATAAGGTAGGAGGGATACATACTGTTATTTCTACAAAAGCACTAAACATAATTAATGAGATGGGGAATAATTATATCCTCATCGGTCCGGATGTGTGGAGGGAAAGTGCTGCCAACCCTGAGTTCATTCCCGATGAATCACTTTTTTCTGACTGGAAAACAAGGGCCGTGGAAGACGGGCTCCGGGTTAAAACAGGAAGGTGGAATATTACAGGAACACCAATCGTCTTCCTGGTAGATTTCACTCCTTATTTTGGTTCCCAGAATGAGATTTTTGCAAAGTTCTGGGAGACATACAAACTTGACAGCATCTCGGGGCAATGGGATTATATCGAACCTGCCCTGTTCGGATATGCATCAGGTAAGGTTATCGAGAGTTTCTCGATGTTCCACAGCGAGCCCACAAACATTGTGGCACATTTCCATGAATGGATGACAGGAACAGGTGTTTTATACCTGAAAAAACATGCGCCATGGATTGCAACGGCTTTCACAACCCATGCCACGGTACTTGGCCGCTGCCTTGCCGGGAACCATAAACCTCTTTACAGCGGGCTAAGGGAGTATAACCCGGTTGTTGTCTCACGCGAATTCAACGTGGTTGCCAAACATTCGCTTGAAAAAATCACGGCAGTGGAAACTGATGTTTTCACAACTGTCAGTGAGATTTCATCGCAGGAATGCACCCAGTTTCTCGGGAGGCAGCCCGATGTCATTACCCCCAATGGTTTTGAAGACTCGTTCGTTCCGGGCCCCGACGCGTTCGGGATGAAGAGAAAGGATGCAAGAAACAAGCTGATAAGTGTTGCTGAGGCTGTTCTTGGTTACAAGCTGCAGGAAAATTGCATGCTTGTGGCAAACAGCGGACGTTATGAATTCAGAAATAAAGGGATAGATCTTTTTATCGATGCCCTTGGTGAGATGATGAGGAGCGAAAACCTTAACAGGGAATGCGTTGCCTTTATTCTTATGCCGGCCTACCATAAAGGCCCAAGGCAGGATATCGTCGATTACCTTTACCATGACGGTGCATTGCCCGGCAATGACAGGTTCACGACCCATAGTCTCCACTACCCGGCTTCGGACCCCGTGCTTCAGAGGATCATATCAAACAACCTGCCCAATGACCATAACACCAGGGTCAAGATAATTTTTGTCCCTTCTTACCTGAACGGCGACGACGGCATTTTCAATCTTTCATATTATGACCTTCTTATCGGCTTCGATCTTACCGTGTTCCCGTCGTATTATGAACCATGGGGATATACACCTCTTGAGAGCCTGATGTTCTCGATCCCAACTGTTACCACATCATTGTCGGGATTCGGATTGTGGGTCAGGGAATACTTCAGGGACCCGGGAAACGGGATTGCCATTCTCGACCGGACCGACGACAATGAAAAGGATGTCGTAACCGGGATAAAATCGTGCATCTCGTCATTCCTCCAGCTTTCACCCGAGGGAATTACCGAGGCAAGAAAAAAAGCTCATGAGATTTCGAGGATCGCAATGTGGACATCGCTTGTGAAGTTTTATTTTGAAGCCTATCAGCATGCATTGTCGGTGAGCGTTGAACGGAGGTCCGAACCCCGTGAATTCATAAAGCTGGTCGAGGGCCCGTCGGCACAGATCAGGAAACCCCACCAGGTTCCTGTATGGAAGGACATATATGTTCAGAGTGATGTTCCTGAAAGGATGGCACACCTCAAGGAACTGGCTTATAACCTGTGGTGGTCGTGGAACAGTGAAGCAGAGCAGCTCTTCAGGAGGATGGATCCCACCCTTTGGGACCAGGTCAGCCATAACCCGAAACTGCTTTTCGAAAAGATTGATTACAAGAGACTCTTAGTGCTGGAAGAAGATGAGGATTTCCTTCATGAAGTCGACAGGGTGTACACGCTCTTCAAGGACTACATGAAAAGACCTGTCGATAACTCGACCCCGTCGGTGGCATATTTCAGCATGGAGTTCGGCATACATCCCTGCCTTAAGATTTATTCGGGCGGCCTTGGAATTCTAGCGGGTGATTATCTTAAGGAAGCGAGCGATTCGAATCTCAATATTATCGGAATAGGCTTGCTTTACAGGTATGGTTATTTTACACAGAAACTGGGCCCCAGGGGTGAACAGCTTGCACTCTACGAGGCTGAAGAATTTTCGCATCTTCCAATCACTGCAATTAAGGACCCCAAGGGCAATCATCTTACAGTGAGCCTGGTATGGCCGGGAAGAAATGTCATGGCCAGGATCTGGGAAGCTAAGGTTGGAAAGGTGAGCCTGTACCTGCTTGATACCGATTTTGAAGATAACCTTTACGAGGACAGGACCATCACTCATTACCTGTACGGGGGAGACAACGAGAACAGGCTGAAGCAGGAGCTTATCCTGGGAATAGGCGGTATAAGGGCTCTTGAAGCGATGAATATCAAGCCGGCCCTTTATCACAGCAACGAGGGCCATTCTGCATTTATCAGCCTTGAACGGCTAAGGGGCTTCATTGAGGAGACTCATCTTACGTTTACACAGGCACTTGAAGTTGTAAGGGCCACCACACTCTTTACAACACATACCCCTGTGCCGGCCGGCCATGATGCATTCGAAGAGGACCTTCTCAGGAAATACATATCACACTACCACACCAGGCTGACCATTTCGTGGGATGAGCTGATGTCGTTCGGAAGATGCCAGAGCGACCCCGACAGGAAATTCAACATGAGCTACCTGGCAACAAGAATGTCGCAGGAAGTTAACGGCGTCAGCAAGCTCCATGGGGAAGTGAGCCGCGGTATGTTCAACAAGCTATGGCCTGGTTACCTTAAGGATGAACTGTTTATCGGGCACGTTACCAATGGGGTGCATTATCCTACATGGCTGGCCCCGGAATGGCAGAAGCTCTACGAGGATTTAACCGGGACAAGATACTTTGACCAGACCGACAGGTCGATATGGGAAAAGCTGTATAATGTCGAGGATAAGAAAATATACGAGATCAAAAAGGCACTAAAGAAGAATCTTTTTGCAAACATAAGGAAGCGGCTTCAGACCGAGATGATCGATATGCATGTTCACCCGAGAACACTGATGAATATCAGCACCCACCTCGACGAGAAGGCTCTGACAATTGGATTCGCACGTCGTTTTGCTACTTACAAGAGGGCTTACCTGCTTTTCAGGGATCTCGACAGGCTGGAGAAGATAGTCAGCGACCCTGACAGGCCTGTGCAGTTTATTTATGCCGGGAAAGCTCATCCCAATGACGGTGGAGGGCAGGACCTGATAAGGCGGATCCACGAGATCTCCCAGATGCCCAGGTTTGCCGGGAAGGTTATCTTCCTTGAGAACTACGACATCGAAATGGCCAAGTACCTGGTAAGGGGAGTGGATATCTGGCTCAATACACCGACAAGACCACTTGAAGCATCAGGAACCAGCGGTGAAAAAGCCGTTATGAACGGCACGCTGCATTTCAGTGTGCTCGACGGATGGTGGGTTGAAGGCTATCATGCCTTTGCCGGCTGGGCCCTGCCTAAAAAGAGGACCTTCGAAAACCAGGACCTTCAGGATGATGTTGATGCAGAGACCATCTATAATATGCTTCAATATGAGATAGTGCCGGCTTACTACTCGTACGACGGCAAAGGAGTTCCTGTTGAATGGATCAGCCACATCAAGAATACCATGGTGAGAATTGCCCCGGAATTCACCATGAAGCGGCAGATCGACGATTATTTTGAGAAGTATTACAATAAGCTGTGGGAAAGGAGTGCCAGGCTCATTGCCAATGATTACGAGAAGGCAAGGCTTATTGCTGCCTGGAAGAAAACAATGACTACCGAATGGGATAATATTGAAGTCCTCAATTTCAGCTTTGAGAAACCCAGGGAGAATGTTTACCGGTCGGGGCATGATTACAAGGCGGAGATTGTGCTGAATGTGAATAATATTCCCAAGGAGAACGTTGGGGTGGAATTTGTCATAACACAGGCACAGAAAAACGGCGAGCATGAATTCGTGGGCAGCAGGGAATTCACCCTGGTAAGCTGCAAAAGCGGGAAGTGCCTTTACAGGGCCCACCTTATCCCGGAGAAAGCCGGAACATTCTTCTATGGAATAAGGATCTATCCTAAGAATAAAGAGCTTCCGCACAGGCAGGATTTCTACCTGCTTAGGTGGATAGACTAGAGATCTGTAACCCGTTTGACAGGCTCTTTTTTAAAAACCAGGGCCGTACGGGAGGGCAGATAAAGATATAGCATGAAAGGAACATTCAGAGTGTTCCTTTCTGCTTTCCTGACTGAGGCATAAATAACTGACTTGTCGAGCCTGTCAAAGCCTCCGAATGATTCGTCGTCGGTATCCAGCACAAGCCTGAATTTACCGGTAATCTGTATGCCGTAATCAGTATATGACCTGACGGGATGGAAATTATATACAAATAAATAGTCGCCGCGGGTATATGCAATCACCTTATCGGAACTGTTCTCAATCATCCTGTTGATATACCTGTCATCCAGTAACTTGCCGTTATGGTCCAACGACACCATTCCCTTGTCGAAATCTCCCAGGAAATGATATTTCAGGTCCCTGTTTTTCACAAGTTTCCATTGCCTCTTCGCGTACTTGTAACTCCAGTTGTTCCCCTCCCTTGGAAAGTCGATCCATTCGGGATGGCCAAACTCATTTCCCATGAAGTTAAGGTACCCGCCGCCGCTCAATGAATAGGTAAGCAGCCTGATCATCTTGTGAAGTGCCATTCCGCGATCGATGGTCAGGTTGTGAAAGTTCTTGCTCATGCCGAAATACATGTCGGCATCGATCATTCTGAAAATGAGTGTCTTGTCACCTACAAGTGCCTGGTCGTGAGATTCGCAGTATGAAATAACCCTCTCTTCCGGCCTGTGCTGGCTCAATTCATGTACGAGTGCACCCATGTCCCACGATTCGTCCGGAATATCCTTGACAAGCTTTATCCAGAAATCAGGAACACCCATGGAAAGCCTGTAATCGAACCCAAAGCCTTTCTGCCCGGTAGGAGCGGCCAGGCCCGGCATCCCGCTCATCTCCTCGGCTATAGTTAAGGCGTCGGGGCTGAAGCTGTGAATAAGCTTGTTTGCCAGGTAGAGATAAACCAGGGCGTCCTCATCTTCCCCGCCATCGAAATAGTCACCGTATGATCCGAAGTTTTTGCCAAGGCCGTGATCGAAATAGATCATGCTGGTTACACCGTCGAAACGGAACCCGTCGAACCTGAATTCCTCTATCCAGTACCTGCAATTTGAAAGAAGGTAATGCAACACCTTGTTGCTTCCGTAGTTAAAGCACAGGGAATCCCAGGCTACATGGTTCCTTCTTTCCCCCGTGTGAAAATACTGGTATTGTGATCCGTCGAACAGACCCAGTCCCTCATTCACATTCCTGACACTGTGGGAGTGTACAAGGTCCATAATTACACGAAGGCCGTAACCATGCGCGGTATCGATGAGCTCCTTCAGATCTTCGGGGGTGCCGAAACGTGAGGAAGGAGAGAAAAAATTGGCCACATGGTAACCAAAGGACCCGTAAAACGGGTGCTCCTGGATGGCCATTAGCTGAACCGTATTATATCCTGCTTTGGATATGTATGGCAGAATATTCTTCGTGAACTCTTTGAATGTGCCGGTCTTCTCCTCATCGGTTGCCATGCCTACATGGGATTCGTAAATGATCGGAACACCGGGGTCGGGCTTGAAGTCGTTATGTTTCCATGTGTATTGCCTTGCCGGGCACCAGACTGATGCACTGAATATTTTTGTCGTTTCATCCTGGACCACCCTGTTGGCATATGATGGAAGTCTTTCACCCTGGCCCCCATCCCAGTGGACCGATAATTTGAACAGTTCTCCGTGCCGGAGTATATCAGGACCGGTCTTTAGCTCCCAGTCGCCATCTTCGTTGATCCTTTTCATTTTCATCGATCCGGTCTCTTTCCAGTCTGAAAATGGCCCGATGATGTATATTTCAGTTGCATTCGGGGCCCATTCCCTGAGCACCCAGCCATCATCATACCGGTGTAAGCCGTAAAAGTGATGACCCAGGGCAAATTCACTCAGAGATTTGCCTCCGGTGAGCTCTTTCTCCTTATCAGTACACTTCCTGTACCGGTCATTAATTACCTGTACAAATGAATCCAGCCATGGATCTGCCAGATAAAAGCTCTTATCCTGTTTCATACCTTTTCGAATGACGGCGTTATCACATAAAATTACAAAATAATAACCAATAGTTTCTATAGCCGGCAGAACTGTCAAAAACTGCTTTTGGAAAGAAAAGGATTATTAATTTTGCGTACTGAAAGGCAGGTACATGAAGATACACTCACTGGGAAACGACTTCAGGGCAGGGAATGCAGTGGTAACCATCGGGACTTTTGACGGTGTTCACCTGGGACATATGGCCGTTATTTCCAGGCTGAAAGAGCGTGCCATGGAGCTTGGCGGCGAATGTGTTGTTATAACATTTTATCCGCATCCAAGGCAGGTGCTTTCTGGGGACAGCCGGCCCACCGCCCTTCTTTGCTCTCCTGATGAAAAGAGAGAGCTTCTCGGCAATGCAGGTATTGACCACCTGCTGGTCATTGACTTCGACAGGGAACTAAGTATGATGGAAGCATGCCAGTTCATCGAAAAGATTCTGGTAGGCAAGATTGGCGCAAAACATCTTATTGTCGGCTTTAACCATCATTTTGGAAGGAGGGGTGAAGGTAATTTTGATACTATCAGGGATTGCACCGGGAGATTTGGAATTACAGTCGAGAAAGTTGATTCAATTAATGAGACTGAAGGAGCTGTGAGCTCGTCGGCTATCCGTGAATTACTGCTGGCCGGGAATATCGAAGAGGCAAACAGGATGCTCGGCTATAGTTTTTTCATCACAGGAAAGGTCATTGAAGGCAAGAAACTCGGCCGTAAGCTGGGTTTTCCGACTGCAAATATCCTTCCGTGGGATCAGGACAAGCTTATTCCTCCAAATGGAGTGTACGCGGTGGAGGTCAGGCTGGGGAACGAGAACTTTAAGGGTGTGCTGAGCATAGGAACGAACCCTACCGTAGAAAAGAACAGGACCAGCAGGTCGATAGAAGTGAACATATTCGACTTTGACAGGGATATCTATGGCAGTGAATTAAGAGTTTTCCTGAGGCACAGGCTGCGCGACGAGATGACTTTCCCATCCCTTGAAGCCCTGAAAGATCAGATCGGGACAGATAAGTTGAACGCCATAGCTTATTTGGAAAAATAAGATTTCATTTTTACTATCTTTGCACACTGAATTTAAAACGATTTAAAAATGAACCAGGTTGTGGAAACAATGCAATATAAAGTTAAAGACATTAAGCTGGCCGGCTTTGGCAGGAAAGAGATCGAAATTGCGGAGAAAGAAATGCCCGGGCTCCTTGCGATCAGGAACAAGTATTCAGAGGAGAAGCCTCTCAAGGGTGCAAGGATTACGGGCTCACTTCACATGACAATTCAGACAGCTGTCCTGATTGAGACGCTTTCTGAACTTGGAGCTGATGTAAGATGGGCCAGCTGCAATATATTTTCTACCCAGGACCATGCCGCGGCAGCTATTGCTGACAGGGGTATCCCCGTCTTTGCATGGAAGGGTGAGACTCTCGAGGAGTACTGGTGGTGTACCGCACAGGCTCTTTCATTCCCTGGTGGGAAAGGACCTCACCTGATCGTTGACGACGGTGGTGACGCTTCCCTGCTTGTCCACCTTGGCTACAAGGCTGAAAAAGATCCAGGGGTGCTTGATAAAAAAGCAGACAGTAAAGAGGAAGAGATAATCCTTTCGACGTTGAAATCATTACTCGGGGCCGATCCGCAGAAATGGCACAGAACTGTCAGCGAACTTAAGGGAATATCGGAAGAGACAACAACAGGTGTGCACAGGTTGTACCAGATGATGGAAAATGGTGAACTCCTGGTCCCGGCCATCAATGTAAACGATTCTGTTACCAAATCGAAATTCGATAATCTTTACGGATGCCGCGAATCTCTGGCCGATGGAATTAAACGTGCGACGGATGTTATGATTGCAGGAAAGGTTGTGGTCGTTTGCGGTTATGGTGATGTGGGAAAAGGCTGTGCAAAATCGATGAGGTCGTATGGTGCACGCGTAATAATTACCGAAATCGATCCAATTTGCGCCCTCCAGGCCGCAATGGAAGGCTTCGAGGTTAAGACGGTGGAAGACACCCTGGAAGAAGGTAATATCTTCGTTACGGCAACCGGCAACAAAGACATAATTACCATTGAACACATGCAAAGAATGAAGGACCAGGCAATTGTATGCAATATCGGTCATTTTGACAATGAGATACAGGTGGATAAGCTAAACAACTTCAGGGGAATCAGGCTCGTAAATATAAAGCCCCAGGTCGATAAGTATATCTTCCCCGACGGTCATGCAATATTCCTGCTTGCTGAAGGCAGACTGGTTAACCTTGGCTGTGCAACAGGTCATCCTTCGTTTGTTATGAGCAACTCATTCAGCAACCAGACTCTTGCCCAGATGGATCTCTGGAAGAAGAGCTATAAAACCGGAGTTTACAGGCTTCCGAAATATCTCGACGAGGAAGTGGCCAGGCTTCACCTCGGACAGCTTGGTGTAAAGCTTACGCGGCTCACGGGTGAACAGGCTGACTATATCGGTGTTAATGCCGAAGGGCCTTATAAACCCGAACATTACAGATACTAGATTGTTTATTTATTTTTAATAGGGTGCCTTAAAAGCACCTTTTTTAATCCCTTGCTGAGACGGGGAACAAGGGTTAATCTTTCAGTAGTTGCTTACGGTAAGATACAGCCCGTCAAAATAGGTCCGGTAATTTTTTAACGGATACCTGCTGACACCCTTTACCGGAGTACCTCCGGCAGATAGTGCATACTTGCTGCTGCACTGCGGACAGACAGCGTATATATCGTCGACGACATTTAACCTAATACTCTTGTTATTCTCCTTGTAATCGTAAGGGCAGGTACGGTCATAGGCAAAGAATTCATCCTCGGTGTACCTGAAAACTATTATCCCGTTATCATCATAACCAGCTGAATTCTGGCCATAGTTGTTTGTATTCTTGTCGACATACAGGTAAGTAAATGGCGACAAGAGTACCATGAACTGGGGATCGTTGAGATTAAGGGTGAAATTCACAAAAACCGTAGGTATGACATCATATTTTGATTTTTTGCATGATGAAGAAGAAAATCCAAGGGATGCGGCAATAAAAAAAAGGATTATTTTTGATCCTGATGTCATCGGTTCCTTATATGATGCAAAATTAATATAACACCGGTGATAATAACGGATCAGATCGCCGATTATTTTAAAGGCAGACAGATGAACAGGTTATCGATAAAGAATCTGATAATAATCCTGATAGTCATATCAGCGGCATTTATTACGGTTGATTTAAAAGCGGAGACGGCTTTCCACAGGGACCCTGAAAAAAGCCTTTTCGGCAAGAAGAGAAAGGTGAAGAACAGGAAAGTAAGGGAACCGCGGTCCGTCACCCGGAAAAAGCATGATGCTGAAAAAAAGCAGCTGAAAATCAAGCAGGATTATTTCAATTACGTGGATAAGTCGAAAAAGCGGGTGTACCAGATTCAATCGCCTGCCGTTCAGGCCAGGATGAAACAGAATGAGAAAGATATCAGGGACCGGGAAAAGTCGAATAAGAAGAAAAAAGATTCTGCAACAAGGAGAGGTTCCCGGAAATACGGTAAGTAGGACCCGGCCCCGATGCATTTTTTACGCATTATTTTCATAAATAACTGTATAACAAATAATCACGGGATTCTTTTGATTTTTTAAAATATTTTATATATTTGTGTTACGAAGGATTCCGGTATAGCCGGAATTCTTCTTCTTTTTTAAATGATATAATTGAAAATGAACGACATAGTTTATATCACTGAGGAAGGACTCCAGAAGCTTAAGGATGAGCTTGATCAGTTGCGCAATGTCGAAAGGCCAATGATCTCGAGGCAGATAGCAGAGGCGAGGGATAAGGGTGATCTGTCGGAAAATGCAGAATATGCTGCTGCAAAAGAGGCCCAGGGAATGCTCGAACTGAAGATATCGAAGCTTGAGGATCTTGTGACAAGATCGAGGGTAATTGATGAGACCAAGATAGATACATCAACTGTCAGGATACTCAATAAGGTCAAGATCAGGAACAGATCCAATAACGCTGTCATGGAGTACCAGATCGTGCCAGAAAGCGAAGCCAACCTGAAGCAGGGCAAGATAGCTGTCAGTTCGCCTATTGCCCAGGGTCTTATCGGGAAAAAGGTCGGCGATGTTGTGCAGATAAAGGTCCCGTCGGGTATTATTCCTTTTGAAATAATTACAATATCGGTTTGATTTTCAGGGTATGCCAACAATTTTTACAAGGATCATAAAGGGTGAAATACCCTGCTATAAGATTGCTGAGGATGACAGTTATTTTGCCTTCCTCGATATAAATCCGCTTCATGAGGGCCATACTCTTGTTGTCCCTAAAACTGAGACAGATTATGTTTTTGATCTCGATGATCAGACACTTTCGGGGCTGATCCTGTTTTCAAAAATGGTGGCTGCAGCAATTGAAAAAGCAGTTCCGTGCCAGAGGATAGGAGTAGCTATTGTCGGCCTTGAGGTGCCCCATACCCACGTCCACCTGATCCCGATGGATTCAATGGCAGATATCGACTTTACAAGGCCAAAGCTGAAATTCACCACGGAAGAATTTTCTGCGACGGCATCAAAGATTTCAGGTAATCTGAAATAATCCGTTCCTGAATTTTATAACTTGCAGCAAGTCTTTTCGCTGCATGAAGTATCTTTCTGATCTCTGGGATGATTTCCTCAGCATCCTGTTTCCGCGTATTTGCTGCGGTTGCGGGACCCCCCTGGTAAGAAATGAACATATTATATGCACCGAATGCCTCGTCACGATCCCCAGGACCGGTTACCATCTTTCAGCAGATAACCCTGTTGCAAGGCTTTTCTGGGGAAGATGCATGATTGAAAGGGCCGCCTCATTCTCATTCTATACAAGGGGCAGCAGGATGAGAAGAATTATTCACAAACTTAAATATGATGGAATAAAGGAAGCCGGGATAGTAATGGGTAAGGTATATGCAGCATCCTTGAAAGAATCAGGATTCTTCAGTGACATTGACCTTATTGTACCGGTTCCCCTGCATTCGTCGAGACTCAGGAAAAGAGGCTTTAACCAGAGTGAAATAATCTGCGAGGGGATTTCGGCGGTGACTGGCCTTGATGTGTCGGTAAATGCCCTTGTAAGAAGCGAAAAATCGGAAACCCAGACAAGGAAATCGAGGTATGACAGGTGGATTAATGTAGAGGGTATTTTTGAGGTGAAGGATAGCGGGATCCTTGAGGGGAAGCATGTACTTATTGTGGATGATGTGATAACTACAGGCTCGACTATCGAGGCATGCGCGAATGCTCTCCTGAAAGTTGAGGGTGTAAGGGTAAGTGTTATTTCTCTGGGAGTGGCAGTGCAGTAGCTATTTGACCCTCCTGGGATTTTTGTTTATGAAGTCCTTCCAGCTGTTGTATGATTTATCGGCAACAGGCCTGTTACTCTGGTAAAAATGGCAAAGGGCAGCAGCCAGTCCGTCGGTGGCATCGAGCACGATATCTTCCTCCCTGAACCTGAGTATATTCATAAGCATCGCGGCTACCTGTTCTTTCGAGGCAGCACCCTGCCCTGTAATCGACATCTTTATTTTCCTTGGGGCATATTCGAAAATAGGCACGGAACGGGCCAGGGCAGCAGAAATTGCAGCACCCTGGGCTCTTCCAAGTTTTAGCATGGACTGCACGTTTTTGCCATAAAACGGTGCTTCTATTGCCAGCTCATCGGGATGATATTCCTCGATGAGTTCCGTAATCCTTTCAAATATCCTTTTAAGCTTAAGGTAATGGTCCCCGATTTTCGAAAGGTCAAGTGACCCCAGCGTCACAAGATGAGGTACATTACCATCGCTCCTGATTACACCGAATCCCGTGACATTGGTGCCAGGGTCTATCCCGAGGATTATTCGTTCTCCTGCTTTCTTTTTCAAGTTATTTCAGCAAGTTCCGGATATCTCTTTTTACAAACAAATTACTGAATCTTCCGGGCCTTTCGTCAAACTGGACAGAAGGTCTGTAAATATACGCCCCTTTCGACGAAAGAGAGCCATGTTCGAGGTAGTAGATCGCTTCTTTAAGGCACGATTCATTCCTGTCGCTGAAATCGTGCGTAATATCGTCGTCCACGATTTTATCGGGTGCAATACCGGCATAAAAATCACCACTTCCTGATGAATTGACAACCTTGAACATTATCGGCCAGAACATATAATAGGTTCCGAATGGAATTACCAGCATGCCAACCGGCTTACCATCCGTCGTATCTCCCAGGGTAACAAAGTTGCCTGTCATGAAGGGCTTTAACCCGTTGATGAGGTCCTCGCTGGCAGAGGCTGTGGCCCTTGTTGTGATGTACGCGATTTTCGACACGGTGACATTGTGTGTCTTGTTTGCAAAAAGGAAGTTCTCATTATACATCGAGAGAAGGTTGTTGTATTTCAATGTCACGAAATTGGACCCGGCATGCTGTGAACCGGCAATCATACTGGCCAGTGACGTGAGCAAGTCAAGGTCGCCTCCACCGTTATACCTGAGGTCTATTATGAGGCTGTTTACGTTGCTTCTCTGGAAAAGTGCAAAAGCGGAGTCAAGCTCAACAGGGGCAGGATCAAAGAACTGATCAAGCACGAAATGACCGGCTACCCCGGAGCTGAGATGAAGCGTATCGGCAATCAGTACCGGGTTCACTGTAAAGGAGGCCTTGGTGCTTTGCAAAGTGGAATCTTTGCCCGCGGGCGTCTGAAATACAAATGTATTTGTTATTCCTGCCGTGGCCGGGCCGATGAGATTGCTGTAAGCTGTCGAATTGCCTGTAATAAAAATAGGAGCAAGAGCCGTCCCGTTCAGCGTCTTCACGATCCAGCCCCTCCTCACGCCCTTGTTGTAAAGGTCAGATCTTGAATATATTGATACTATCCTTACCTGGTTGTCAGGATCGAGTCCGAGCCTGATGCCATGACCAACAAAACTGCCTGTTGTGAGTGCCAGGTATTCGCTGTATGTATCCACGAAGCTCCATTTATCCCTTTTCTTGTACATCATGGCGTTAAGCAGGGAATATGGATCGGAGTAATTATCTTTTACGACAGTCGGCATGGAATCATTCCACAGGTACCCGATTTTCATTGTACTGTACAGGCTGTCGCGGGCTCTCTCGTCAATTGTATAAGTGGAACCCCCGCCATTTTTTTTACACGATATGAAAATCAGGGAGGTAAGCAGGATAAGGAAGGACAACTTTCTCATTTTGCTTTGATAGATTTATATTCGACAAAGTTAACAATTAAATAACCGGTTTGTTTCTCCTGCTCTGGATATATAACCCCGCAATAATCAGAGCAAGGCCGGCAGGTGTAGTATAATAAACGTGTTCGTTCAGTATAAAGTATAGGAATAACAGTGAAATGAACGGGGAAAGATATACCAGGCTGCTTACCTTGTCGGTAGTCTCTGCGAGCTGCAGGGCCTTGAGCCAGAAGAAGAATGTAAGGCCCATTTCAAAAAGCCCGACGTATATCGCGGCACCTGTTCCCCTTAAGCTGATCCCAGAAAGTGATTTTCCGCTAAAGGCCAGTGCAATTGTAATGTAAATGGATGCAAAAAGGAAATTAGTAAACAGCTTTACCGATTCTTCTCGCTTGTCTCTCATGTTCAGAATAAAGTACAGTGCCCAGAACAGCGAGCTTCCGGTAGCCAGCAGCACGCCGGCAGGATCAGATTTTCCCGGGTGGAGCGGGTTGCCCTGCGAGGCAATGACATAAACGCCGGCAAAGCTTATGAATAGAGCCAGGAAGCTTTTGGCCGGGATCCTTTGCCCTAACAGGGGTACTGAGAGGAAGACGAGGATTATCGGCCAGATCATATTAAGCGGCTGGGCAACCTGACCCGGAAGTAGCCTGTAAGCTTTTAAAAGTATGATATAGTAGATGAATGGATTTATAAGACCAAGAAGGGACGACATCAGGAAATCCTTCCTTGTATTCAGAAGAAACAGCTTAATATTTCCTGTTGCCATGAGGATAAGGAAGAGAGCAAGTGCCGAGGTATAAGTAGCGATTGCAAGAAGAATCAAAACGTCGAGTTCCCCGAGGCCGATCTTGAAAATGGTCGGGATTGTCGACCAGAACAGTACAGATACTCCGGCAAACAGGTATGACTTTCTTGCCCGGTCCATTACTTACCCGGAATAAACTAGTTAATCAGGTCGAAGCCGGTATATTTTACCAGTGCTTCAGGTATCCTGATGCCTTGATCAGTCTGGTAGTTTTCAAGTATTGCAGCAACTATCCTGGGCAGTGCCAGTGCACTACCGTTGAGTGTATGGGCAAGCCTGGTCTGTTTATCCCCTTTATTTTTGAACCTGCATTTAAGCCTGTTTGCCTGGAAGGATTCGAAATTGGAAACGGAGCTCACCTCCAGCCATCTTTTCTGGGCACCCGACCATACTTCGAAGTCGTAAGTTACCGCAGAAGTGAATGACATGTCACCGCCGCAAAGCCTCATGATGCGGTATGGCAGGCCCAGGCCCGATACCAGGCTTTCAACATGGGCAACCATCTGTTCGAGCGATTCATATGATCTGTCAGGATGGGCTATCTGAACAATTTCCACCTTATCAAACTGGTGGAGGCGGTTCAGGCCCCTTACATGAGCACCCCACGACCCGGCTTCTCTCCTGAAGCATGGTGTATACGCCATATTTTTTATCGGCAGATCCTCTCCGTTGAGTATAACATCCCTGTAGATATTTGTTACGGGTACTTCTGCAGTAGGTATTAGATAGAAGTTATCGGCAGTCACATGGTACATCTGTCCTTCTTTGTCTGGTAACTGGCCGGTTCCGAACCCGGAATCTTCGTTTACCACAATCGGTGGCATTACTTCACGGTAACCCGCTTTCTCGCCCATGTCGAGAAAATAATTGATCAGGGCCCTCTGCAGCTTGGCGCCTTTACCCTTGTAAACCGGGAACCCGGCCCCTGTAAGCTTAATGCCGAGCTCAAAATCTATGATATCGTATTTCTTTATCAGGTCCCAGTGCGGTAGTGCGGGTCCGGGAATTTCTTTTATTGTTCCTCCTTCGCGCACCTTCACATTACTTTCGGCACTTGTTCCTGCTGCAACAGATTCGTGCGGGAGGTTCGGAAGCTTAACAATTTCATTTTTCAGATCGGAATCTATGACAGCAAGCTTTTCTGTGAGAAGCCGTATTTCTTCTTTTAACGAATAGGTCCTATCCTTGGCAGCCTCCGCTTCATTCTTTTTACCCTCTTTCATCAGCTGCCCGATCTCTTTTGAGATCCTGTTCATATCTGACTGAAGCTGGTCGGATTTTGTCTGGGTTTCGCGCCTCAGCATATCGAGGGTCAGTATTTTATCAACGATACCTGCGGCATCAAAATTTTTTACCTTCAGTCTTTCGATAACGAAATCTTTTTTCTCACGGATGAGGTTAATTGTAAGCATGACAGTTGTATTTTAAATAAAAAAGCAGGCTTTGAAAGCCTGCCGCAAAATTATTAAAAACTCCCGATTCTCTTTCCCTGATGATAAAGAATTTGGGTGTCTGTTTGTCCTGGATTATTCGCTCAGCGGTTTAACGGAAACGTAAGACCTGTTGTCTTTCTTCTTTTTAAATTCAACCTCTCCGTCAACAAGAGCGTAAAGAGTATGATCTTTCCCTATTCCAACATTTAAGCCTGGGTTATGCACTGTCCCTCTCTGGCGTATAATGATACTTCCAGCTTTCACTTTCTGTCCGCCGAAAAGTTTCACACCAAGCCTTTTGCTTTCTGAATCGCGACCGTTACGTGAACTGCCGGCTCCTTTCTTATGTGCCATGGTCTGATTATTTTATTGTCAATTACTTGTTTTATTCTTCCGATTTGGTCGGTTTTTTAGCGCTTTTCTTTACAGGATGTTCCTCTGTGGCACCTTTTTTTGAGGTTCCCTTTTCAGTTTTTTCCTCATTTTTGACTGCTGCCTTCTTTGTCGCAGCTTTTTTCTCTGCCACGGGCTGTTCTGAAACTGTCGCCGCTGCTGCTTCCTCAGGTGTCGTGCTTGCAGCCTTGGCAGCTTTTCTTACCGCTTTTTCCTTGATGCTTACTATTTCAACCTGTGTAAAATACTGGCGATGACCGTTTTTAACCCTGTAGCCTTTCTTTCTCTTCTTCTTGAAAACAAGAACTTTATCACCCTTAAGCTGATCGAGTACCTTGCCTTCCACCAATGCATCTTTAATAACAGGTTCGCCAATTACAATTTTTCCCTTGTCCTCAATTAAAAGAACCTGATCGAATTCGACCTTATTGCCGTTTTGTGCTTCAAGGCGATGAACAAATATTTTCTTGCCTTCTTCTACTTTGAACTGCTGCCCGGCAATTTCTACGATTGCGTACATCTCTATTTCATTTATATTACTCCGTGAGGCGCATGCAATCTTGCTTTAGCATGTCTTCCATCTGCCCCGGCGGATTTATTTTGGACTGCAAAGATATAAAAAATGAATAATTTACAAGTGTGTTGCTCCTTTTTTTTACTTGCCACAGGGAATTCCAATTCAACGATAAGTTACATTTCAGGGTACATTCAGGCTGAATAAAAGTTAATAAATAATGAAGTTGTGCCGGACAATATACAGCCAATTAATCTTTATATTTGTCTGAGACAAGGCCGGGTGATGAAAAATCAACTGCCTGTAAAATGCTGAAATGAGGAGAATTAAGCTGAAAGTCCTGGGAATTTCTTACAGCCAGACTCAATCAGGAGCATATGCTCTTGTGCTGATTGAAGAAGGTGGTGAGAGAAGAATACCTATTATTATCGGTGGATTTGAAGCGCAGTCTATAGTTATCAAGCTGGAAAATCTTGAACCTCCCAGGCCTCTGACTCACGATCTTTTTAAAAGCTTTGCCGACTCTTTTGATATTTCGATTGTTGAAGTGTTTATTTACAAGCTTGAAGAAGGGGTTTTCTTTTCAAAACTAATCTGCACTAACGGCGAGAAGGAGTTCTCGATCGATAGCAGAACAAGCGATGCAGTAGCTCTGGCACTCAGGTTCAACTGCCAGATATTCAGCACCGAAGAGATCCTTGACAAAGCGGGAATAACTGTTTCTGCATCGTCGTCGGGCGATGATTCCCTGAAACAGGATGAATCTGTTTTTGAGCCGGAAGTTACTACCTATGGTTCTTATTCGGACGAGGAGCTTTACAAGATGATCGACGAAGCTGTCAGAACCGAGGACTATGAACGTGCAGCTTCCATCAGGGACGAAATTGATAAAAGGAAAAACGCCGGGAAATGATGATGCGCCGACCCGGCAGATTGTTCAAAACATAAAACCCGAGGTTTGAGATGAGAAAATTATTATTGCTTTTCATTTTGCCAGTTCTGTTTATCAGCCAGGCATATTCACGTGATTTTAAAATCAGCTCACCCGATGGCAGGATATCAGTTAAGGTGACCGTTCTCAAAGACATTACTTGGACCGCATCCTATGATAATGTGGAAATAATTCCTTCAGCGAGGATTGCAATGGTTCTTGCAGGGGGTACCACGCTTGGTCAGAACGAGAGTGTTAAAAAATCAGGAAACGGGAATCACAGCGAGATAATCAGACCCGTGGTTCCTTTCAAGAAATCGGAGATACCCGACAGGTACAACTACCTGGTCATTACATTCAGGTCGGGATGGAGCCTCGACTTCAGGGCATATGACGACGGAATCGCATACAGGTTTGAAACATCACTTGGCGACTCACTCACTGTAAAAAACGAGGTTGCCGAGATCCGATTCCCGGCAGGAACAATGTCGTGGTTTCCTTATGAAAAAAGCTTCATGTCTCACAATGAGAACCTGTTTGTCCCTACATCGCTCGATACAATAGCCGGAAAGCATCTTGCGAGCCTGCCCGTGCTCTTCACGACAGGAGGGATAAATATCCTCGAAACCGAGGCAAATATTGAAGAATATCCCGGGATGTGGCTGAGGGGGGCCGGACCATTGACTCTTAAAGGGGTTTGGCCCGGTTATCCCGACAGGGAGGAGCTGGTAGGCGACCGGAACCTCTGGGTGAGATCGGTAAAGGACTATATAGCCAGGACAAAAGGTACGAGAAGCTTTCCCTGGAGAGTATTTGCAGTTTCATCCACTGACGGGGGCCTGCTTGAAAACACCCTTGTATACAGGCTTGGATCGCCATGCAGGGTAGAGGATCCATCCTGGATCAAACCAGGTAAGGTTGCCTGGGACTGGTGGAATGATCTGAATATTCATGGTGTCGAATTCAGATCAGGCGTTAACATGAATACCTACAAGTACTACATTGATTTTGCATCGCGCAACAAACTTGATTATGTAATACTCGATGATGGCTGGTATAAGCTGGGTAATATCCTCGAGGTGGTGCCGGGAATGGACATAAAGGCTCTTTGCGACTACGCGAAAAGCAGGAACGTCGGGATCATACTATGGGTGGCATCAAAGACCTTTGATGACCAGATGGATGATGCTCTTAAGCTCTATTCTTCGTGGGGAGTCAAAGGTGTAAAGGTCGATTTTATGCAGCGCGATGATCAAAAAATGGTCCAGTTTTATTACAGGGCTGCTGCTAAAACAGCTGAATATCATATGCTCATCGATTTTCACGGTGCATACAAGCCCGACGGCTTTAACAGGACCTTTCCCAACGCTCTTACCCGTGAAGGGGTGAAGGGACTTGAAAACGACAAATGGAGCATGGATATCACTCCTGCACACGATGTTACCTTACCGTTCACAAGGATGGTCGCCGGACCGATGGATTATACACCGGGGGCAATGATAAACATGGAAAGGGAAAACTTCCGCCCTGTATTCAGCCGTCCGGCCAGCCAGGGAACCAGGGTTCACCAGCTCGCCCTGTATGTTGTTTTTGAGAGCCCCCTGCAAATGCTCTCAGATTCACCCTCAAATTACGAAAGGGAACAGGAATGCACCGATTTCATTTCAAAAGTGCCGGTTGTGTGGGATGATATAAAGGTTCTGGATGCCAGGATCGGCGAGTTCCTCCTGATTGCAAGGAGATCAGGTAAAGACTGGTACGTCGGCGGACTAACAAACTGGCAGCCAAGGGTGTTTTATAAGACATTTTCTTTCCTCGGGGAGGGGAAATATCATGTCGAAATCTTCAAGGACGGAATCAACTGTGACAGGTTTGCCCAGGACTACGAGCATAAAGGCATGGATATCGACCAGAATACCAACATGACAATATCGGTTGGCCCGGGAGGCGGTTATGTTGCAAAGATTACTCCGATAGAATAGGCCAGGTTCATGAAGCAGTACCTTGAGCTTCTCGATCATGTTCTTAGTACCGGGGTAAAGAAGACCGACCGGACAGGCACGGGCACAATAAGCGTGTTTGGCTACCAGATGAGATTCAGCCTCGAGGAAGGATTCCCTCTTCTGACTACAAAAAAGCTCCATCTGAAGTCGATCATCCACGAGTTACTATGGTTCATCAGCGGTAGCACCAATATCAGCTACCTGCACGAAAATGGAGTGAGAATATGGGATGAGTGGGCCGATGAACTGGGTAATCTTGGACCGGTGTACGGGCATCAATGGCGCTCATGGCCCTCTTACGACGGGGGAAAGATAGACCAGCTTCTTAACGTAATAGAGAGCATTAAAAGAACTCCCGATTCGCGAAGGCACCTGGTGTGCGCCTGGAACCCCGGGGAGCTGGAAAAAATGGCCCTTCCTCCGTGCCATGTGCTTTTCCAGTTCTACGTCTCGAATGGCAGGCTTTCGTGCCAGCTCTACCAGAGAAGCTGTGATATTTTTCTCGGGGTTCCTTTTAACATCGCGTCATATTCTCTTCTTACAATGATGATCGCACATGTTACCGGGTTGAAACCCGGTGATTTTGTTCATACCCTGGGAGATGCACATATTTACATGAACCACATGGACCAGGTAAAGCTTCAGCTCGGCCGTGAACCTTTTCCTTTACCGGTGATGGAAATAAACCCGGCAGTCAAAGATATTCTCAGTTTCAGGTTTGAAGATTTTACATTAAAAAATTATATTGCACATCCGAACATTAAGGGTGACATATCAATCTGACAGCCAACGAAAATGATTTCAATTATTGTAGCCATATCCGAAGACAACGGCATCGGGAAGGATAACGACCTTCTCTGGCGTATTCCTGACGACATGAAAAGATTCAGGAAGCTTACGATGGGCAATTGCGTTATAATGGGCAAGAGGACATGGGAATCATTGCCTAAGCGACCCCTTCAGGGGAGAAGGAACATCGTACTTACCGATATCCCCGATGAATGTATCGACTGCAGCATCACAGCTTATTCAATTGAGGATGCTGTTGCCAAGAGCACGGGTTGTGACGAGATATTTATTATCGGTGGTGGATCGGTTTACAGGCAGTTTATACCGATCGCCGACAGGCTGTATATTACCAGGGTTCACAGCAAGGCTCCGGCGGATACATGGTTTCCAGAGATCAGTGCCGATGAATGGGATGTTACAGCAAGAGAAGATTTTCCTGGTGCGACTGGTGAAGTGCCCTCATATTCCTACCTTGTTTACGACAGGAAAAGATAAGAAAAAAGCCTCTTAAGAGGCTCTGAGCACTTTCAGGTCTATTTTTTCAAGCTTGTGCCTGGCATAATCGGTGGTGATTGTCAGTTCATTCGTTTCCACCGACGGCATTTCAAACATGGCGTCCAGCATTATAGCCTCGCAGATTGACCTGAGTCCCCGGGCTCCAAGTTTGAATTCGATAGCTTTATCTACAATATATTCAAGTACCTCATCGGTAAATGTAAGGCTGATCCCGTCCATTGAGAAGAGCTTGATATATTGTTTTACCAGTGCGTTCTTTGGGTCAGTAAGGATCGACCTGAGAGCATTCCTGTCGAGCGGATGCAGGAAGGTCAGAACAGGCAATCTCCCTATAATCTCAGGTATAAGTCCGTAGGCCCTGAGGTCCTGTGGTGCAATATACTGCAGCAGGTTATCCTTGTCGATACGTTCCCTTGTACGTGACGCACCGTACCCTACAATCGTTGTATTCAGGCGCATTGCGATCTTCTTCTCTATTCCTTCGAAAGCACCGCCGCAGATAAAGAGAATGTTCCTGGTATCGACAGGGATCATTTTTTGTTCAGGGTGCTTCCTGCCGCCTTGCGGCGGAACATTTACGATTGATCCTTCAAGCAGCTTCAGCAGGCCCTGCTGAACGCCTTCGCCCGACACGTCTCTTGTGATTGACGGGTTATCGCCTTTCCGGGCTATTTTATCAATCTCATCGATGAATACTATACCCCTCTCGGCCGCTTTAACGTCATAATCGGCATTCTGGAGTAGCCTTGTGAGAAGACTTTCTATATCCTCCCCGACATAACCGGCTTCGGTCAGAACAGTTGCATCAACAATGGTAAAGGGGACATGAAGCATTTTGGCGACAGTCCGGGCAAGAAGGGTCTTTCCGGTACCTGTCTCACCGACCAGGATGATATTAGATTTTTCAATTTCAATATCTTCGGAATCGGGCTTCTGCATCAATCTCTTGTAGTGGTTGTAAACTGCCACCGAGATTATCTTTTTGGCCATGTCCTGGCCAATCACGTACTGGTCGAGAAAGGCCTTGATCTCGGCAGGTTTCAGGAGGTTGACCGAGTCGAAAGAGATGCTTGATTTGCTACCCATCTCCTCGATCATAATGTTGTGGGCCTGCTCAATGCAATGGTCACAAATGTGGCCCTCAAGCCCGGCTACGAGCATGTTGGCTTCCTTTTTTGTCCTTCCGCAAAATGAGCACTTATCCATGTTACTTTCTTTCGGTTGTCTTCTGCAGGATTTCATCGATCATGCCGTATTCCTTAGCCTCCTCAGAAGTCATCCAGTAATCCCTGTCGGCATCTTTTTCAACTTTTTCAATCTTATTGCCCGAATGGAGGGCAATGATCTGGTAAAGCTCCTTTTTGATTTTCATGATCTCCCTGGCAGTGATCTCTATATCGGATGCATTTCCCTCTGCACCCCCCATCGGCTGGTGGATCATAATCCTTGAATGTTTCAGGGCCGATCTTTTGCCTTTTGTTCCGGCAGTGAGCAGGATTGCCGCCATCGAGGCTGCCATCCCGGTGCAGATTGTAGCAATGTCAGCGGAGATATACTGCATTGTGTCGTAAATTCCCAGTCCGGCATAAACAGATCCTCCCGGCGAGTTAAAGTACAGCTGGATGTCCTTGCCCGGGTCGGTAGAATCGAGATAGAGCAGCTGTGCCTGGATAATATTGGCAACATAGTCGTCGATTGGAAGGCCAAGGAAGATGATCCTGTCCATCATCAGTCTTGAGAAGACATCCATGGAAGCTATGTTAAGCTGTCTTTCCTCAATTATTGTAGGGGAGATATAATTGCCATAGATAGATGCATACCTGTGCATTGTGAGACTGCTGAGTCCCATTTTACTTCTGGCGTATTTGCCGAAATCATCGAAATTGTTCATAGTTGTTTAATTTAACTAACAAAGATAATAAAAACTTGACTGGCAACTAAGCAGGGGTTTTACTCCCCGAACAGCTTATTGAATTCATCTGCTGTCACTTCTTTGTTTTCCAGCTTTACGACCTCTTTCAGTTTCTCAATAGCTTTTTCTTCGAGGATTCTCTCTGCAATTCTTTTTGCATCATCCTCCCTCTTCAGCATTTCGACGGCGTAATTATGTACCTGCTCGTCGGTTGCATAGAAAAGTCCATATTGCTGGAACTGGTACCTGGTTATGTTTTCAGCTTCGTGATGAAGCTCATCCTCGGTTATTTTTATTTCATTATCCCTGGCAACCTTGTTACGTATCAGCTGCCATTTAAGGTCCTTCCGGAAGCTATCAAACTCCTTGTCAACCTGGTCGGCAGTTGTTTTTTCATTGACGGCTAGCAGCCATCTTTTCAGAAAATCTTCAGGCAATGCAAATTCGGTATTCTCCTGGATCAGCTTTTTAATATCCAGCCCGAGCTTATATTCACTTTCGTTTTTGAGGTTTTTCTTAATCTCCTCCTCGAGCCGGGTCTTAAACTCCTCTTCGGTCGAAACAACGCCTTCACCGTAGATCTTGTCGAACAGATCCTTGTTTAATTCTGCAGGGATGAACCTGTTGATTTCACTGATTGTAAACCTGAACATGCCATTCACATCGGCCACCTCTTCTTTTTGTTTCCTCAGGATTCCTGCAATTTCATAATCGTTTGGAAGTGCCTTTCTCAGGTCAAAATCAATGGAGTCTCCGCTCTTTTTGCTGATAAATAGCTTTTTGCTTTCATCATCCTTGATTACTGAGAGCGTAAGGGCAACATTTTCAGCTGCCGGCCCTTCAGCCAGGGGCTCACCGTCGGCGCCAAGGGCAACGATATTGCCTTTAAGCATATCGGAATCACCTGTCTCGTCCTGAATCCTGAATTCCCCGAAACGCCTGGTATAATTGCTTATGTAATCGTTTCTTATCTTTTCATCGATGGAGATCTCGTAATATGTCACCTTGTTCTTTTTGCCAAGATCTATCTCAACCTGTGGTGCAATGCCAAGCTCAAACCTGAACTGAAAATCATCCTGCGTGTCGAGGTCAATTTTTTCGTTCTCTTCGGTCCTCGGGAGAGGATCGCCAAGAATCTCAATTTTTTCGTCGGTCAGGTATTTCTTTATACTTTCAGAAACGATCTTGTTTATCTCATCAAGCTTCACGGCATTTCCATACATCTTTTTAATTAGACCTATGGGAACCATTCCCGGACGAAAACCTTTCACATTTGCTTTCCTGCGGTAGTCCCTCAGTGTCTTTTCCATACTGCCGCTGTAATCATCTTTTTTGATCTCGACAGTAAGCAACGCGTTCAGATCATCGATGTTTTCCCTCGTAATATTCATTTGATCAATAGTTAATTATATATTTAAAAACCGTCAAACAGCGCCGTATCATTTCAATTTAAAGGCTGTTTGCCGGAGTGGTGCGGATGAAGGGACTCGAACCCCCACGTCACTAGGACACAAGATCCTAAGTCTTGCTCGGCTACCAATTACGACACATCCGCGTAAAAAAGTCCGGCAAAAGTACTGAAAATTATTATTATATCAAAGTGGTGAGTTTCAACGGCGCAACTCGAAATTCTTACCGAGGTAAACTTTTCTTACATGTTCGTCTTCAGCAAGTTGGGCCGCCGTACCCGACATAAGTATCCTTCCCTCGAATACCAGGTATGCCCTGTCGGTGATCGAAAGGGTCTCGTGCACATTATGATCTGTGATCAGTATGCCGATATTTTTACTCCTGAGGTGCGAGACAATGCTCTGAATGTCCTCCACAGCTATCGGATCAACGCCTGCAAAAGGCTCGTCGAGGAGTATGAACCTGGGCTTGAGAGAGAGTGCCCTTGCTATTTCTGTCCTTCTTCTCTCGCCTCCTGAGAGCTGAATGCCCTTACTCTTCCTTATCTTGTTCAGCCCGAACTCGTCGAGTAGAGACTCAAGCCTTTCCCTCTGTTCGGATTCGGGAAGACCCGACATTTCAAGCACTGCCTTGATATTATCCTCCACGCTCATGTTCCGGAAGACAGATGCCTCCTGTGCAAGGTAGCCAATGCCTCTCCTGGCTCTTTTATAAACTGGCAACGAAGTTATATCCTCATCATCGAGAAATATTTTTCCGGCATTTGGCTTGATAAGGCCCACAATCATGTAGAATGAGGTTGTCTTACCGGCACCGTTTGGCCCGAGCAAGCCAACAATTTCACCCTGTTCAACCTCGATTGAGACATGATTTACCACTGTCCTGGTGTGGTATCTCTTTACAAGATCCCTGGTGTGAAGCTTCATATCTACTGGTATACCCTTACGTAATCGATAATCATATTCTGCGGAAAAACCGTTGAGCCGTCCGGTGCTCCCGGCCAGTTTCCGCCAACTGCAACGTTGAATATCAGGAACTGGGGAAGATCGAAGGGAAAGGCGGAAATATCACTCCTGTTAATTGTCTGGTACGGAGTATTGTCGACGAGCCATTGAAGGTGATTCGGTCCCCAGATAAGGCTGAAGACATGAAAGCTGTTGCTGAATGATCCCGAGGAGAGCGACATGGATGATCCCCTGTGGGTGTACCCGTTATCGTTCCAGTGAATTGTTCCATAGACCTGTGTCGTGTTATCCCCAAGAAGTTCCATGATGTCTGTTTCACCGCATGCCGGCCATCCGGCCGTTGAGATATTTCCCCCCAGCATCCACAAGGCGGGCCACAAGCCCTTACCTTCAGGCAGCATTGCCCTGATATCGACCCTGCAGTGAGTGAACTCCTTTTTGCCCTTTGTTGTAATTCTCCCGGAAGTATATTGAGGGCTGGATCCGCTTATTGCTGTAATATGGAGGTAGCCTGTATCGATATGCACATTATCTGTTGAACTGGTGTATGTCTCAAGTTCATTATTTCCCCATCCGCTGTTGTTTCCAAGTTCGTAATTCCAGGATGCCGTGCTAAGAGGTGAAGAGCTGAACTCGTCGCTCCATACAAGGTTCGCGTAATCGGTATTGACAATCCTGACTGCCGTAAATGATCCGTTCAGCTTGCAGTTGACCGGGTCGCTGAAGATGACCTTGAACACTACATCCTGCTTTACAGCCGTATCCTTCAGGATATGAAGGTTAATAGATGCAGAGGTCTGTCCGGCGCTGATGGTGACAATCCCTGATGAAGAAGTATAGTCTTTTCCGGCCGTTGCCGTACTGTCTTCGGTCTGGTAGCTGATTGTGACAGTCCTGTCGGATGTACCGGCAAGAGTGACAGGGACCGTCAAATTACCCGAGGGCAAATCTTCATAAATTGATACTGAAGAACCGGTAAGGTCGGCCTGCGGGATCTCAGAGCTTTTTTTACAGGATAGCATGGTAATCAAAAGCAGGGTGATCGGAAATGCGATCCAAATCCTGCAGGGCGTTCGGTTCTCATTCATATAATCCCGTTTACTTTTATTTTGGTATGTTTCCTAAATTGAATATTCAAAGATAGCAAACCTTTTATTTCAGCCATCACGGCAGGTCTTTACGCCTGGCTTTCCCCGGTCATGAACCGCTCATGCTTCTTCTGCTTCTCCCTGTAAACAATCTTTGAAACCAGTATCCCTATTTCAAAAAGCATAAGCAAGGGAATTGCCACCAGGGTCTGCGAGAATACATCGGGAGGAGTTATGACGGCGGCAATGATAAAAATTACAACTATTGAGTGACGCCGGTACCTTATCAGGAACTGAGGTGTGATTATCCCGATTTTAGTTAAAACGAACGTGATAAGCGGCAGTTCAAAGATAAGCCCGGTTGCCAGAACTATTGATGTGAGCGTTCCAATGTACGACCTGATATTGATCTGGTTTATAACCTGGGAGCTAACCTCGTATGAACCAAGGAAATGCACAGATAACGGGACGATCAGGTAATAGCCGAATACAACTCCTACAAGGAAAAGAAATGTCGACCACAGAACGGCTCCCTGAACATATTTCTTTTCATTGGGATAGAGGGCCGGTGCGAAAAACTTCCAGAATTCGTAAAGAATGTATGGAGCAGAAAGGATAAGTCCGGTTACCAGAGCAACAGTGATATGGGTAGTTATCTGCCCCGACATCTGTATGCTGATAAGCTGGAATGGCTTGGAATTCAAGCATATTACATCACTGTGAAGGTATTTATGCCCGAGGTTGCAGAGGAACCTGTTGGTGAGGAAATCGGGGTTTTTCGGTGCAAGGATTATCGTGTCGAAAATGAAATTCTTAAAGAAAAATGCTACAATGCTCAGGATGCATATCGATAAAAATGACCTTATCAAATGCCACCTTAATTCCTCCAGATGCTGAAGGAACGACATCTCTCCTTCCTTATTCTTTCCACCTTTCTTGTTCCAGAATGCCATTATCCCTTGTTTCCTATTCCTTAAAAAAATTCAGCCTGTAAAGATGATAAATCTTTTTTGCAAAACAATACCCGGTACTATATTGAGCCGGGTGACTGATTTTATTGCCCGCTGAAAAAAAATTACCGGTGACTGCAATTTAAATTCCAATAAATATTGATGTTACAAAGCCAAATTTTTAGTAAATTGTATGAATGAGACAATTTTTCTTAAATTTTATCTAATCTGGCGTCTTTCAAGAAATTTATTTAATTTTATAATAAGGATGCCGTTAACGTGAAAAAGGGGATAATCAATTCTGGAAATGTTTAGCGATTCAACAATCCATGATTATTTAAAAAAGTACTTTGGTTTTGACACCTTTAAAGGTACTCAGGAAGCTATTATAAAAAATGTTCTGGCCGGAAGGGATACCTTTGTACTGATGCCTACAGGCGGTGGCAAATCGCTCTGCTACCAGCTGCCTGCAGTGATGTGTGAAGGAACTGCCATTGTGATATCCCCGCTGATTGCTCTGATGAAGAACCAGGTCGATGCAATGAGGAACTTCAGCACCGACGACGATGTTGCTCATTTCCTGAATTCCTCCCTTACAAAAACCGAAATCGGCAGGGTCAAGAAAGATGTGACGGGCGGCTTCACAAAGCTGCTGTATGTTGCTCCCGAGTCGCTTACAAAAGAGGATAATATTGAATTCCTGCGCAATGTAAAGATATCATTCTATGCCATAGATGAGGCACACTGTATATCGGAATGGGGCCACGATTTCAGGCCCGAATACCGGCGGATCAGGCCCATTGTCGATACTATTGGCAGGTCACCAATAATTGCACTTACTGCAACCGCCACCCCTAAGGTGCAGCACGATATCCAGAAAAACCTCGGGATACTCGAAGCCGATATCTTCAAGTCATCATTCAACAGGCCAAACCTTTACTACGAGGTGAGGTCAAAGCAGGATGCGACAAAAGAGATCATCAGGTATATTAAAAATAATTTGGGCAAATCAGGCATAATATACTGCCTGAGCCGGAAAAAGGTGGAAGAGCTGGCCGAGACTCTCAAGGTGAACGGCATAAAGGCGCTTCCATACCATGCGGGTATGGACTCTGCGACCCGTACGCAAAACCAGGACAAATTCCTGATGGAGGAAGCAGATATAATTGTTGCCACTATTGCTTTCGGAATGGGAATAGACAAACCGGATGTGAGATATGTAATTCACTACGATATCCCCAAAAGTCTTGAGGGTTATTACCAGGAGACGGGGCGGGCCGGGAGAGACGGAGGAGAGGGGAGATGTATCGCATATTACAGCTACAACGATATCCAGAAGCTTGAGAAATTCATGCAGGGTAAACCTATTGCCGAGCAGGAGATAGGAAAGCAGCTGCTCCTGGAGACCGTTTCTTACGCCGAGTCATCTGTCTGCCGGAGGCGGCTGCTTCTCCATTATTTCGGGGAGGAATACGACAGGGAAAACTGTGAAGCCTGCGATAACTGCCTTCATCCGAAGACTCAATTTGAGGGAAGCGATTATGTAGTCAGCGTGCTCGAAGCGGTGCTCGCGGTAAAGGAAAAATTCAAAGCCGATCATGTTTCAAATATCCTTGCCGGAAAGGCGACATCGGCAATTAAATCGTACAAGCATCACAAGCTCGATATTTTCGGTTCCGGGGAGGAGAAGGATGAAAGATTCTGGAACATGGTAATCAGGCAGGCACTTATTGCCAAGCTGCTGACAAAGGATATCGAGAATTATGGCCTCCTCAAGCTGACACCTAAAGGCCTGGAATTCCTCGAGAAACCTTCTTCATTCATGCTCACTGAAGATCACGACTACAGCGAGGCAGAGGAAGAGGAGAATGCATTCGGGGCAAAGACAGCAGCGGTCGACGAGGAGCTTTTCAGCATACTGAAGGATCTCAGGAAGAAGATTTCGAAACTGAAGGATGTGCCGCCTTTTGTGATATTCCAGGATCCTTCGCTTGAAGATATGGCTATCCAGTATCCTGTAACAATCGATGAACTGCAGAATATTTCAGGTGTCGGAGCGGGAAAAGCCCAGAGGTACGGCAAGGAGTTTGTCGAAGTCATAGCAAAGTATGTAGAGGAAAAGGAGATCATCAGACCTCTCGACATGGTGGTGAAGTCGGTGGTGAATAAATCGGGCATCAAGGTCTATATAATCCAGAGCATTGATATGAAGCGTACACTCGAGGACATTGCCGATGCAAAGGGACTCGAAATGAACGAACTCCTTACCGAAATAGAATCTATCGTCAACTACGGGACCAGGATTAACCTCGATTATTATATAAACATGGTAATAGATGAGGAAAGGCAGCATGATATATTCTCCTATTTCAGGGAGGAGGCGGAGACCGATTCGCTCGAGGAAGCTATCAGAGTGCTGGGGAACGAGTTTGAGGAGGAGGAGATAAGGCTGATGAGGATCAAGTTCCTGTCCGAGATGGGTAACTAGCTACCTCCTGCCCTGGGACCTACCACCTGTTACCTCTTGCCAGGCAAAAGAAAGAGACTGCAATTACATAAAATGGATAGATGACCTGTGAAGGTGCAAACCACCACAACAGGTCTTTTCTTTTATAAGCTCTTGTCATCCTCTCCAAAATGATGAAGTCGGGAACGGATTTGACCAGGAATGCTGCCAGGAAGAATAAAAACAGGGATGGAAGAAATATGCTCCCGGCCAGGAGTGACGCAATTGAAATGTTAGCCAGAAGGGCCAGTAGAGATAATATTATCGTGAAGGTGTCACTGTAAGATCCCGATTTGGAAAGCCACCTGGCACGCTGCCTGAGAAAACCGGCGAAGGTCTTCTTTCCTCCTGTTGCGACAATGGCGTCATAATCGCCGTTCCAGGTTACCTTGCCATTGTCACCCTTGATGCCGTGCAGCAGGAACATATCGTCTCCCGACACAAGGTTGTCTTTCAGATTGCCTGAGTTTTCCAGGAAGGCCCGGCGCGTAAAGGCCAGGTTTGCGCCATTACACATAACGGGCACGGCGTTAATTGCCGTTGCAGCGGTTATTCCCTGCAGGCTCAGGAACTCCAGCTCCTGAAACCAGCTGCCCAGGCACTTTCCCTTTTCAATCACGACAGGTGAGATTACCATATCGGCGCCTGACAATTCGAAAGCAGAAACCACGGAGCTTATCCAGCCTTTTTTTAACCTGCAGTCAGCGTCGGTTGTCAATATAAGCTTCCCTGTCGATGCATTTACCCCGGTTCTGACGGCACTTTTCTTGCCCCGTCCTTTATTTTGAAAGACCTTCATAAGTCTGATTCCAGGAAAATCAGAAGCAACTTTTCCAGTATTGTCATCCGAGTTGTCATCAACGATAATTACTTCAAAAAGCCCGGGGTCATAGTCCTGTTGTGAAAGGTCGGAGATCAGTACCGGAATTCTTTCTTCTTCGTTCCTGCATGATATGATTACACTGACTGGGGTATTTAGTCCCGACCGCTTCCCTGGCCGGATCACAGTTTTCAGACTCCTGCAGAGCAGGAGAAGAACGACAGCATAGGGAATAAGTGGCACAAGGAGCAACCATTCAAGCAGCTTCACTTCAGCCATTCGTACATTTTATAGTGTTCACCGGTCATGCCCATTGCCTCGTAAGTAGCCTGTGCCGGTTTATTCCGGGTTTCAACATACAGCCGTAACCCGGCCACGTTATTCTTTTCAGCTTCTTCCCTGATAAACGAGTACATTCTGCTGAAGATTCCCTTTCGACGGAACCGGGGGATCACGTAAACCGACTGGAACCACCAGACGCTCGCGTTGCGCCAGTCGCTCCATTCGCAGGTTATCAGGAGGGAGGCTACAATCTCACCGTTATCCTCAGCCACAAAATATTCTCCCTTTGAAGGATCGCTGAAAACAGCATCGACCCCGGGTGTTACTAAATTCCTGTCGAGTTGAATCGATTCTGTTTCAAGGGCCATTGCGACCTGGAATTCAACTATTGACCCGGCATCACCCGGTACCGCATGTCGGATTTTTATCATTATTGTCCTCCTTTATTCCCTTTGCCCTTCACCTTACTTATATTCGTCCCAGCTCTTGATTGCAATATTGTCCTGGTCGAGAGTGCAGAAAGCAAGGATGAATGCATTTGCGACCCTGGCATTTGTCAGGAGTGGAACATTAAAGTCGACAGCGCTCCTTCGTATGGTATAGTCGTTGTTAAGCTCCGACTGGCTCAGGTCCTTAGGGATATTCACGACAAGGTCGACTTCACCTTTTCTTATAAGCTCCACTGTATTTGGCGACTTTTCTTCGTCGGGCCAATAAGCTACCTCGGCCTCTATGCCGTTAGTCTGCAGAAACTGCTGTGTTCCCCTGGTGGCATAAAGCTTGTAGCCTCTTTCCCTTAGTGCCTTGGCGCCCCTGATCAGTTCGACTTTCGATTTTGCAGGACCAGAGGAGAAGAGGATGCTCTTTTTAGGAACCCTGTAACCGACAGAGAACATGGCTTTTAATATCGCCTCGTAAAATCCTTCACCAATGCAGCCCACCTCCCCTGTTGATGACATATCCACCCCCAGGACCGGATCGGCTTTGGCCAGTCTTGAGAAGCTGAACTGCGGTGCCTTTACCCCAACATAATCGAGATCAAAGACCGATTTATGTGGTTTTTCCACAGGCAGGCACAGCATAACCTTTGTCGCCAGCTCAATCAGGTTTGTTTTCAGAACCTTTGAAACGAAAGGCATGCTTCGGCTTGCCCTCAGGTTGCATTCTATTACCTTGATGTCGTTGTCGCGGGCAAGGAACTGGATATTGAAAGGTCCTGTAATCTTCAGCTCCCGTGAGATTTCCCTGGAGATTCTTTTAATTCTTCTTACCGTTTCGAAGTATAGCTTCTGAGGAGGGAACACGATTGTGGCATCGCCTGAATGCACGCCGGCAAACTCCACGTGCTCGCTGATAGCGTACGCGATTATCTCTCCGTCCTTTGCAACAGCGTCGATCTCTATCTCCTTGGCATTCTCGATAAACTCGGAAACAACTACAGGATGCTGCTTGGATACCTGCGTGGCAAGATCGAGGAAATGCGACAGTTCGCTCTTGTTGGAGACCACGTTCATAGCTGCCCCGGAGAGGACATAAGAGGGCCTGACCAGCACCGGGAATCCTATCCGGTCCACGAATTCGTTGATGTCCTCTATGCTCGAAAGCTCTTTCCACCGCGGCTGGTCGACCTTCAGGCTGTCGCACATGGACGAGAACTTGTGACGGTTCTCGGCCCGGTCGATGGAAACGGGTGAAGTTCCCAGGACGTTTACATTTTCGAGGTGGAGCCTCATGGCAAGGTTGTTAGGGATCTGCCCCCCTACCGACACTATGACACCCCTTGGTTTTTCAAGATCGATTACATCCATCACCCTTTCGAACGAAAGCTCATCGAAATAGAGCCTGTCGCATATGTCGTAATCTGTGCTGACAGTTTCAGGATTGTAGTTTATCATTACCGACCTGAGACCTTCCTTCCTGATTGTGTTTATCGCGTTTACCGAGCACCAGTCGAATTCCACGCTGGAACCTATCCTGTAAGCTCCTGATCCGAGGACTATTACTGATTTTTTGTCGTCGTCGAAGGAGATGTCATGTTCTGAACCGCTGTATGTGAGGTACAGGTAATTCGTTACCGCGGGGTACTCGGCCGCCAGCGTATCGATCTGCTTCACATAAGGCTTTATTCCCATGGCCTTTCTGAATGCCCTCACCCGCAACATCTCCCTGTTCATGGTGGCTGGAGTTGCCTTTATAACGTGGCGGGCAATCTGGAAATCGCTGAAGCCAGCTATCTTGGATTGCAACAGCAGCTCGCGGGGCAGGTCCTGGACCGAATTGTATTTTGAAAGTGTATTCTTGAGCCCGGTTATGTTCCTGAGCTTGTACAGGAACCACTTGTCAATCCTTGTCAGTTCGTAAATCCTCTCAATCGGCATCCCTTTCTCCAGGGCTTCAGCAATTGAGAAGATCCTCATATCGGTCGGTTCGGCAAGCTCTCTTTCGATATCCTCGAAGCTGAGGTCACGGTTGCCGGTAAAACCATGCATTCCCTGCCCGATCATTCTGAGCCCTTTCTGTATGGCTTCCTCAAATGTCCTGCCAATAGCCATAACCTCACCGACGCTTTTCATGCTGCTGCCGATAAGATGGGAGACACCCTCGAATTTGTTCAGGTCCCACCTGGGGATCTTGCAGACAATATAGTCCAGCGCGGGCTCAAAGCACGCTGTTGTCGATTTCGTCACGGTGTTTTTAAGCTCATGCAACCCATAACCTAGTCCAAGCTTCGCTGCCACGAATGCCAACGGGTAACCGGTGGCTTTGGAAGCCAGTGCGCTGGAGCGGGAAAGGCGTGCATTAACCTCTATTACCCTGTAATCCTCCGATTCGGGATCGAGGGCGTACTGGACGTTGCATTCACCGACAATGCCGATATGCCTGATGATCTTTATTGAAAGTTCCCTTAGTTTGTGATATTCGCTGTTGGTAAGTGTTTGCGACGGCGCGACAACAATGCTTTCACCCGTATGTATTCCAAGCGGATCGAAGTTCTCCATATTGCAGACGGTAATGCAGTTATCATGCCTGTCCCTGACAACTTCATACTCAACCTCCTTCCAGCCTTTGAGAGATTCCTCCACCAGTATCTGGCCTGTGTATGAGAAAGCCCGTGAAGCCAGAGTACGAAGCTCTTCAGGATTGGAGGCGAACCCGCTGCCCTGGCCTCCCAGGGTATAGGCGGCCCTGATAATAACAGGAAATCCCAGCCTCGCTGCCGCATCAACGGAAGCATCCACTGTCGTGACAGCGATACTTCTCGGTGTCTTAATGCTTATCTCATCCAGCTTCCTTACAAAAAGCTCCCTGTCCTCGGTATCCATGATGGCCCTCACCGGCGTCCCAAGTACCTTAACATTATATTTCTCGAATATTCCTTTCCGGAAGAGCTCCGTACCACAATTGAGCGCCGTCTGTCCGCCAAAAGAAAGGAGAACACCGTCGGGTTTCTCACGGGCTATTACCTTTTCGACATAATGGGGATTTACAGGAAGGAAATAAATCTTGTCGGCTATATTCTCCGAAGTCTGTACAGTAGCGATGTTCGGGTTTATGAGGATAGTGAAAATTCCTTCCTCCCTCAGGGCTTTAAGGGCTTGTGAACCAGAATAGTCAAATTCGCCTGCCTCTCCGATCTTGAGTGCACCCGATCCAAGGATAATAACTTTTTTTATGTCCTCTTTCATCACTTCATTTTAGGCTTCAAAAATATAATAAATTTCTTAAGTCCGTTTGCAGGTTTCAAAAAATGTATAAATTTGCAGCAAAAATGTATAAATATGCAAAAGATCTCACGGCTTTTAACAATTGAAAGGATAATCGAGAAGGAAGAGATCTCGTCGCAGGAGGAGCTTGTAAGAATGCTGAAGAAGGAAGGGATCAGCTGCACGCAGGCGACGCTTTCGAGAAACTTGAGACAGATTGGAGTTATGCGCGTTCCCAACGGAAAGGGTGGCTACAGGTACTCGCTTACGGGGAACATAAAGCAACCCGAATCGCAGGGTTCGCTGATAAACATCGTGTCGGTGATAAGGTCGATGATTGACGCGAACTCGATGATAGTGATGAAAACACGTCCGGGCTACGCGAACAGTGTTGCCGTGATGATTGATAATTCAGACAGGTTCGAGATTGCCGGTACAATAGCAGGAGACGATACATTGCTTATTATCCCCAGGGACAATGTTAAAACACATCATCTCCACGATTGCCTCGAGCTGATTTTTCCTGGGCTGCATAAAGGGTTAAAAGAAATTTACGGTGCATAGTACAATTGAATAATTTCAAACAGATAAATGATGAAAGAAAAGGTTGTTTTGGCTTACAGCGGAGGTCTTGATACCTCGGTCATTCTCAAGTGGCTCATTGAGAAAGGTTATGAAGTGATAGCGTATGTTGCGGATGTGGGGCAGGCTGAAGACTTTGAGGAATGCAGGAAAAAAGCCATCCTGCTGGGTGCCTCCAGGGTTATCGTGATGGATCTTAAGAAAGAGTTTGTCACAGATTACGTTTTTAAGGCAGTTAAGGCAAACGCGGTTTATGAGGACAGGTATCTTCTTGGCACAGCCCTTGCAAGGCCCCTTATCGCCCGGAAACAAATTGAGGTTGCAATTGCCGAAGGAGCCAGGGCTGTTGCCCATGGTGCAACGGGCAAAGGCAATGACCAGGTAAGGTTCGAGCTGTGCTATTATGCCCTTATGCCGAATGTCAAGGTTATTGCACCCTGGAAGGATCCCGAATTCCTGCAGGCTTTCAAGGGAAGGACCGACCTTCTTAAATATGCTGCCGAGAAGAATATACCTGTTAAGGCAAGTCTCTCGAAGCCATACAGCGAGGATGAGAACCTGATGCATATCAGTCATGAAGCAGGCATTCTTGAAGATCCCATGTATGGAATGCACAAGACTATGCTGGTAAAAATGGTAATGCCGCAGGATGCACCTGATAAAGAAACAAGAATTGTTGTTACATTTAAGGACGGTATTCCGGTAAAGGTTCTCAACAAGGATGACGGAACGGTGATGGAAGATCCATTCGAGCTTTTCGTTTACCTCAATAAAATAGGAGGCGAGAATGGAATAGGCCTTCTCGATATGGTTGAGAACAGGTTTGTCGGGATTAAATCGAGGGGGGTGTACGAGACTCCGGGTGCGACGATTTTGTATGCAGCGCACAGGGATATCGAAGGAATAGCAATGGACAGGGAGGTAATGAGGTTGAGGAACATGCTGACACCCAAGTTCTCTGAATTGATTTACAATGGTTTCTGGTTCAGCCCCGAGATGGACTTCCTGATGGCTGCCATTGATAAGAGCCAGGAGGTGATTGACGGTTGTGTTCATCTTTGCCTCTATAAGGGGAACATTATTGTGGAAGGCAGGGAATCGCCGTCATCGCTTTATGACAAGGACCTCTCGAGCATGGATATTGAAGGAGGTTTTGACCAGACCGACAGCAGGGGTTTTATAAAGATAAATGCAATCAGGCTGATGGCTCACCGTGCAATTATTGAATCGGGCAGAAAGAAATCGATGCATTAACGATTAAATATCAGACTAATGAAACTTTGGGAAAAGGGGATTTCGCCCGACCCCGCCATAATTGAATTCACCTCGGGCAAGGACAGGGACACCGACCTTGAAATAGCGGGCTGGGATATTGTCGGTTCAATGGCTCATGTAATAATGCTTGCCGAGGTTAAGCTCATCTCGCAGGAGGAAAAGCACGACCTGCTGACAACGCTCCATTCCCTGTTCCTTAAGGCAGCAGCGGGCGAAATTGTCATCGAGAAAGAGGTTGAGGATATACATTCACAGATCGAAAAAGAGCTGACAGTCGCGCTTGGGCCGGCCGGGAAAAAGGTTCATACGGCCCGCTCGAGGAATGACCAGATACTGCTTGACCTGAGGCTTTTTACAAGGGCCGAGACGGACCGCCTGGCAGTAAAGATCTTCAATCTTTTTACCAAGATGCAGGCCCTGAGTGAGCAGTTTCGTGAATTCCTGATCCCCGGTTACACCCACATGCAGCCTGCCATGGTTTCATCATTCGGGTTATGGTTCGGCGGTTATGCTGAAGCTCTCGCCGATGACCTTTACATCCTCTCTGGAGTCAGAAAGCTGAACAACCGGTGCCCGCTCGGAACGGCTGCAGGCTATGGAACAACACTTCCCGTGAACAGGAAGCTTACTGCCGAGCTTCTTGATTTTGATGATATAATTTTCAATTCATCCTATGCCAGCCTGAACAGGGGCAAGGTAGAGATGGCTATCGGCGGGGCCATAGCCTCGCTAGGGAACACCCTGTCGCGGTTTGCAATGGATATATGCCTGTTCATGAGCGCCGAGCTGAAATTTGTAGAGTTCCCCGATGAGTTCGTGACAGGTTCAAGTATTATGCCCCAGAAGCGTAACCCCGATGTGTTTGAAATTATAAGGGCCAGATCAAACTCTCTGCAGACACTGCCAAACCATATAAGCATGATCACCAACAACCTGCCCTCTGGTTACAACAGGGATATGCAGCTGCTTAAATCGCTGGTATTCGATGCCTTCAGGGAGATGGGCGAAATGCTCGATATCCTTGTCTTCATGCTGGGTGGAATAAAGGTCAGAAGGAATATAACGGAAGATCCCATTTACAATTCAATATTCAGCACCGAGGAGGTCAACAGGCTCGTAAGGTCGGGTATCCCGTTCAGGGATGCTTACAAAGCTGTTGCAGGTATGGTAAAGAACGGGACATTCTCCAGAACCCAGCCCTCTGATTATTCTCACGACGGCAGCATAGGTAACCTGTGCAATGACCAGATAAGGAAGAGGGCCGAGAAGGTTATGAAGACATTCAGGAATACACCGATAGAGGAGCTAGAGGTCAAGCTGATGAAACACCTGTAGGAAAAATTCCTTCGAATTAATGCCTTTCCGGGGAAACTGTGCAATTTCTGAACCTTGTGAGCTCAGCTCAATGTTTTTTTTATATTCTCTATGAAAATATCAAACAGGAAGTCAGTATCGGTCGGACCACCGGAAGCCTCGGGATGGAACTGGGTTGAAAAGTAAGGTTTTGCCTTGTGTTTCATCCCTTCATTGGTTCCGTCATTTATATTTATGAAATATGGTTCCCACTCCCGCGGAAGCGTCTTGTTGTCGACGGCAAACCCATGATTCTGGGAAGTAATGTAGGCCTTGTCAGTTCCATACTGGATCACGGGCTGGTTATGGCTCCTGTGCCCGTACTTTAGTTTATAGGTATCGGCTCCCGCTGCAAGTGCCATCAGCTGGTTCCCCAGGCAGATTCCGAAGACCGGCTTGTTCTCACCAAGGGATCTCCTGAGGTTGGCGATAGTAGGTGTACACATCTTGGGATCACCTGGTCCGTTTGAAATAAACAGCCCGTCAAAATTTTCACCGTGATAGTCATAGTTCCAGGGTACCCTTATTATTGTCGTATCGCGCCTGAGAAGATTCCTCAGGATATTGTACTTGACACCGCAGTCGATAAGAACAATTTTGCACGATCCGTTGCCATAGACTTTCTTCTCCCTAATGCTTACCTCCTCCACGAGGTTGACCTTATTCGGATCGTAAAATTCAATTGAAGTATCCTCAGGTTCGAGCTTGCCAAGCATGGCTCCCTTTTCCCTTATTCTTTTGGTGAGGGCCCTGGTATCGATGCCATAAACGCCGGGAACATTATGATTCTTCAGCCAGGTGTCGAGGCTCTCGGAAGCATTCCAGTGACTATAATCGAATGAATAATCGGAGACCAGTAATCCTGAGATATGTATCGAACCCGATTCATAGAACTTAAGAATGTCATCGGCCTCATCCTTCACCGGTGCTCCGTAATTTCCAACCAGCGGGTACGTGAGACACAGAATCTGACCCCTGTAGGATGGGTCGGTCAGGCTCTCGGGATATCCTGTCATTGCTGTATTAAAAACCACTTCACCGGCAGCGGGGATCACGGCCCCGAAAGACTTCCCTGAATATACTGTCCCGTCTTCCAGGGTAAGCCTGACTGTTACTGAATTTTCCATTTAGATCGGTTCATATTAATTTACACGTCGCTCACCGCGTTCTCAATCTGCTCAAGGGCCCTGACAAGAGTCTGCCTGTTACAGGCAATGTTCATCCTCATAAAACCTTCTCCACCCGGGCCGAAAGTTGAACCCTCGTTCATACCGACCTTTGCCCTGAACACAAAGAACTCGTTCAGCTGCTTACCTGTCATTCCAAGCCTCCTGCAATCGAGCCACTGGAGATACGTGGCTTCCAGGGGAGCCGGGATAACCGAGGGGATCCTTGCCGTGAAGTATTCCTTCAGGAACGCAGCATTCGCATCAAGGTAAATAAGGAGAGATTCAAGCCACTCATGTCCCAGGGAATATGCTGCAATTGAAGCCTCGGTGCCGAAAATATTCCCGCCTGTTATATGGAGGTTCTCCGTTACACCGGTAAACTTTTTTCTCAGTTCATTATCAGGTATTATTACTGAGGAGGTCGACAGGCCCGCAAGGTTGAATGTTTTGCTCGGGGCAATGCATGTAGCTGTAATCCTGGCAATTTCCGGAGCAAGGGATGCAACCGGAGTATGGCGGTAGCCCGGCAGGACCAGATCGCAGTGGATCTCGTCGGAAAGTATTATGATATTGTTTTCGAGGCAAATCCCTGCCATCGTGGCAAGCTCATCAGGATCCCAGGCCCTGCCGACAGGATTATGAGGGTTCGAAAGCATGAGCATTTTCGGTTTTCCCGAGGCACACTCCCTCAGGGAATCAAAGTCCATTTCCCAGCTGCCGTTTCGTTCCACCAGCGGATTGAAGATTATATTCCTGCCGTGGGCATTCACTGCCGGGAAGAACGGATGATAAACCGGTGGCTGCATAATTATGCCGTCGCCGGGTGAAGTGAATGCAAGAGTCGCAAAATTCAGAGCCGGGACTATCCCCGGGCTGAAACAGATCCACTCTCTTTCAGTTTTCCATCCGTATCTTGTTTCAAGCCACGTTATTATCGAAGAAAAATAAGACATTGGCCTGAAAGTATAGCCCATTATTTCGTGGCCGGTTCTTTTCCTGAGGGCATCAATGATAAAACCGGGGGTCCTGAAATCCATATCGGCAACCCACATTGGAATGATATCTGAAGAACCGAAGGTCTCCTTCCGGAGATCGTATTTTATACTGTTGGTTCCCTCTCTCGGGGGAACATCATCAAAGTTCCGCCACATCTGAATTTCAGTTTTCCGGGTGACAAAGATAATTAAAAATGAGTATAAGGGGTTGCCAAAATGCCGAGGCAGAAGTTTTTAGCAATTTACCATTACAGATCGACAGGGATTGCCTGATTTTATACCGGTGAAAATGGCAGTGCAATGTTGAAAAGATTTTCTAGTGCCGATCGTCCGGAATCAGCCCTGAATCAAAATATTTCCCCGGCAGGCATTATATCATATTATTTCTTATTTTTACAGGCGACTAATTCAATACAAACATAAAATCATCACATATGAAAAAGGTCATTGCAGCCGTAATTATTCCGCTAATGGTACTTGGTTTCGCGGGACTTTCATCCTGCAAAAATGCAACTCCGAAAAAACAGAGAATGGAACAGGAGAAGGTTGAGGTAAGTAACATCCGCAAGGAGATAGAAAAGAATGTTTACCCGCTTCCCACTTCCGCACAGGTAATTAAAATGCTTACAGATCTTGAAGTTGGTTATATCATTGGTATTTCAAATCCTGTCGACAATGCGAAAAAATACTATACGAATCCCAAAAGGTCCATTAACCTTGGCGTTTATGGTGCCGACCTCAGCTATGCCACGCTTTACAATATGAACCAGGAGGTTATGGATTATATGGGTACAATCAGGATAGTTGCAAATGATCTTAACATGTCGGGTATCTACAACCAGCCGCTATATGACAGTATCAAGAAGAATTTCGATAACAAGGACCGCCTTGTAAAGATTCTTACGGATGCATTCAACGACACGTATACATATATGAGCGAAAATGAACAACAGCCGCTGGCCCTCCTGGTTGTCGGAGGTGCATGGGTTGAAGGTATGTTTCTTACCACGCACGTATCGGAAGCAGCATATAATGTAGCCGGCATCTCGAAGGTGCTCCTTGAGCAGAAAAAGTCTTTCGAACTTTACCTCGATGTTACCAAGCCTTATCTCGATAACCAGGCTGTCGCCGATTTTGTCAAGTCGCTTGATCCCATAAAAACTGTTTATGCAGGGATTGGAACAAGCCTTACTGAACAGAATATTAAGGATATAACAGCAGCAATTACAGTTATCCGGGGGAAAGCAATAGCACAATAATATTTCAAAAATACACTGGAGGGTGTCTCGAAGACCGGCAGTGGTTTTTGAACACCCTTTATCATTAAAATCTTCTCCATGAGGGAGTCAGTTCTTCTAGCCCTGATCCATATTTTTGCGATCGTCTCAACGGTCAATCCCGGTGGCATTTCATCGAGAGGAAAGAAGATCCTTCGCAGTTACCTGAGGAGGTACCTCAACAGGGAGCTGGAGGAGGAGTACTTCTCCCTTTTTGAAAATAACCTGGAGTTTTATTCCAACGAGCTCAGGAGTGTCGACAAAGGGGACCTGGCTGACGGCGACTCGCTTATATCTTTCCAGATTACAAATATCTGCCGCCAGATAAAAAAAGGCCTCTTCCTCGAGGAGAGAATGATAGTATTTCTCCAGCTGCTGGAATTCACCTTCGAAGACGGCACAATTACTGACCAGGAAAAGACAATAATTGATATCGTTGCCAGGACTTTCAATATTTCACCGAAAGAATACGACAACGCATTTGCGTTCATGATCGGAAGGAATTACGACAAAGTTTCTCCCGACTGCATGCTTGTTGTTGAAAGCGAGAATCCGAAATACACTTCAGAAAATGAATTTGGGAACTATAAGTTGTGGAAGCATCTGAAGATAAAAGGGTTCAGGGGACAGCTTTACGTGCTGCACATCGCGAGCACTGGTTCGCTTATTCTGACTTACGACGGATCCCTTCCACTTTATTTCAAAGGCCGGGATATTATAGCATGCAGGCCATATCTTCTTGAAAGAGGCGTCAATATCAAGGGCCCTGGTATGGAGCCCATATATTATTCAAAGGTTTACAAGGCGTTCCTCATCGACAACTTTCATGGGAAGGTGGTATTTGAAGGTCATGATGTGGAATTCAGATTCAAGAACTCCGACAACGGGATAAGGCCCATGAGCTTCAGGCTCGAATCAGGAAACATGGTGGGAATAATGGGAGGTTCGGGTGTCGGGAAAACCACGCTGCTCAACCTGCTTCACGGAAAGATGCGGCCGGAAAAAGGGAACATATACATAAACGGATATGATATCCATGATGATTCTGAATTGCTTAAGGGTCTTATTGGTTTTGTCCCCCAGGATGATATGCTGCTGGAAGAGCTTACAGTTTATCAGAATATGTACTTCAATGCCAGGCTCTGCTTCGGCGATTACAATGAGGACCAGCTGAAGGACCTGGTGGAAAAGGTGCTCAAGGACCTTGACCTAATGGAAATCAAGGATCTTCAGGTGGGTGACATACTTAATAAAAAAGTCAGCGGCGGCCAGCGCAAACGACTGAATATCGGTCTCGAGATGATGAGAGAACCGGTGGTCCTCTTTGTCGACGAGCCTACGTCTGGACTTTCATCCCACGATTCTGAAAAGGTTATGCACCTGCTCAGAAAACATGCCCTTTCAGGAAAGCTTGTTATAGCCAACATCCATCAGCCGTCATCGGATATCCTGAAACTTTTCGACAGGCTCTGGTTAATCGACAAGGGCGGGTACATGATTTATGACGGCGACCCAGTTGAAGCCCTGGTCTATTTCAAGACAGAAACTTCCCAGGCCAATGCAGCCGAGAGCGAATGCCCAAACTGCCTCAATGTTGAGAGTGAGAAAATACTTCATATCGTTGAGGTAAAGGTTGTCGACAACGATGGTTACGAGGGGAAGGAGCGCCAGGTCACACCGGAGGAGTGGTACGAGAGATATAAGAAGAAAATGATGCCTGTCATAACGGGCTGGCCTGAAAAAACGGAGGTGCCTCCTAATAATTTCAAGGTCCCGGGCAAGCTTTACCAGATGCGGACTTTTGTGAAAAGGAACCTTACACGCAAGCTTGCCGACAGGCAGTATATAATCCTGAACCTGGTCGAAGCGCCTGTACTTGCATTTATACTTGGATTTCTCTCGAGATATTCCGCCGCTTCAAAGTACATATTTTCTGAAAACAGAAACTACCCGGTCTTCCTGTTCATGGGTGTGGTGGTGGCCCTCTTCCTCGGACTGATGATCAGCGCCGAGGAGATATTCAAGGACAGGAAAATCCTGGTCAGGGAGAAATTCCTGAATCTCAGCCGTTTCAGCTATCTGTTCTCCAAGATTAATTTCCTCTTCTTCGTTTCGGCCATACAGTCACTTCTTTTTGTAGTTGTGTCTGCATTTGTATTGCAGATAAGGGGAATGTTCTGGCAGCAATGGCTCATCTTTTTTACCACTGCATGTTACGGAAACCTGATCGGCCTGAATATTTCATCGGGGATGAGGACCGTTGTCAGCATCTATATACTAATACCCCTGATACTCGTTCCGCAGCTTCTCCTCGGAGGTGCCATGATCAGGTTCGATGACCTTCATAAATCTATCGGCAACAAGGAGTATGTGCCGTTTATCGGCGACCTTATGGCAACAAGGTGGGCATACGAGGCAGTAATGGTTGAAGGATTCAAAAGCAATAACTACAGGAAGCCAACCTTTGACATACAGCTGGAAATTGAACAGAACAATTACTATAAGGATCAGCTTATCAGGAACCTGAAAACCGACGCTATCAACTATATCCGGCAGAGGAGGAACATAAAGGGAGAATCAGAGAATATAAAAAACAAGATCAGTGTATTGAGATATCATGTTGCTGAACTAAGCAATTACACGGGAATCAGTACGGGCAGCTGGTTCAGCAAGCTCAACATTAACGACTTCAGCGACCTGACACAAGAGTATGTAAGCACTTTTTTCGACAGTGTTAGCTCTTTCCTAGTATCGGAAAACAGCAGGTATTACAGGGAAAAAGCGGTTATTGAAGATGAGGTAATGATGGATTACAGGAAAAAGGGGATCACTTTTCTGGCAACTGCATATGATAACCAGAGGCTGGATGATATTGTACTGAACCAGGGCAGCCTTAATGAAGGGTCTTATTATGACCTTAAGTACAGATGGGTCCAGAAGGCAACCCCTGTTTTCATGAAACCCAAATCAAGAGCGGGACGTGCCCAGTTTTATGCACCTTACAAGCAGGTTGGCAA
>Ga0335069_10000969_pt1 | contig 46261 bp, 69 predicted proteins | sample Lox_Sample_11_FD_206714 | JGI IMG/M metagenome (GOLD analysis project Ga0335069, IMG submission 206714) | Soil microbial communities from Loxahatchee National Wildlife Refuge, Florida, United States - Lox_Sample_1.1 | ecosystem: Environmental > Terrestrial > Soil > Wetlands | place: USA...
GAAAATACAAGATGTAGGTTCGGTTTGTTCTTCTTGGCTGGTCCTCTACACACCTTTAAACACTCATCAAAACCTTAGGCGGACCTGAGGGTCCGCCTCCACGTGGGTCAGTTTACATAATACCTGGTACTTATCGGACGCGGGGAGAAGGGGGCTCACGCGGAGGCTCCAATGCGAACCCCTTGCTGCGCGGCCAGGAGCCGGAGCCCCATCCGCAGCTGCGCCGAATAAGCTAAACCAAGCTTCTGCTTGAGCAGCTTCACCAGTTCAATCTCTTCTGGCGTAGCCTTCAGGGAGATCGTGATTCTGGGATCAGGCACGGGGGAAAACCTACTCCCTATTCCGCCGTCCGGTCAAGCAAAAACTCGCGCCGGTCACCATCGAGGGAACACTGTAGGGCACCCCGAGGGCGAAGAAACGGTGAAGGTACCTGCCGCGTTTTGCGGCATGTAGCGTTTTGCGGCATGCAGCATTTTGCGGCACAAAAGATCTTTAAGTATCTATTAGATAGATAGAGAAAAGCCCCCCCTACCCCCCCCAACACCGAAAGACAAATGGTGGCGCGCACACCCCGCGCGCAGTGCTGAAACTACATCTCTTGTGCTGGGGGCTAACGCCCCCAGACCCCCGGCTCCGCGAAGGAAAAATCGCAAGGCAAGGGCCAAACGTCAGGAACGGAACCTTCAGAGCTGGGGTACTGCCGGCGGGGGAAAAAAAGCAACACCGTGAAGCGGTGACGGGAGTCTACTCCGACTCTTGCACGGGTTTCAGTTTCAGTTTGTAGCGGTGGGCGAAGCCGGGCGCAAAGGCCTTGATCGTGCCGCGGAATTGGTCCTCGATTTCGAGCACGTGGCCCTCGTCGACGCGCGCGGTTTTGTTTTTCTTCCAGGCGCGGACCAGCTTTTTCAGCACGGAATCTTTCTGGTCGTAGAGCGCCTTCGCCTTGGCGGCGAGATCCTCGTGCAGTTCGTAGAGCTCGGCGACCGACTTGGGGGACTTTGAGGCCATCGTGTCAGTACAGCGACAACCCATTCAGCGCGATCGCGCGGTTCGCGGTCATGCGCGCATTTTGCAGTTCACGGATCGCGGCAGTCCGATCGGCCGAGCGCGGGCAATTCGCCAGGATCACTTCGGCGAAATTCTTTGCGGCCTGGTTGATCGCAGCGTATTTCGGCAGCGTCTCGTCGGTGGGCGGATGGTACTTGAACATCTCCGCGACGATTTCAGAGTCACTGAGGGCGCGGCCTGCGGCGTACATAGCCTGCTCGGCCTGCATTTTGAGACGAACGTCCCGCAAGTCGCGCGGTTCAACGCCTTGAGTTTTTTCCTGGTCGTAATCCATGCGGCCAATGTACTTTCGTGCGCTGTTGACCGACTAGATTCCCGAAGTAACTTCCACAGCCAGAGCTTGACCAGGATGCGACACTGGGAGGCGTGCTAGCACGTGCTAGCACGAAACTGACGCGGGTTTCAGGAGGACGTCCATGGCGAACCGGGAACGCACAAGTTGCCGCCGTTGCGGCTCGATCATCGAATCGACGGAGAAGGCTCTGGCCGTCTTCATGTTCTGCCAAACGGCGGGAATGAAGCCGCGGCGCAAGGCCTCGGCTCCGGTGATCTACATCTGCCCGGGCTGCACCATGGTGCTCGCCATCCGGCCTGGTCCGCCCGAGCCCGACTTCTTCAACTTCGCCGCTTTCGAGATGATCTCAAAGCTCATCGGAACGCAGCGCCCGGAAGTACTCGCGGCCTTCCAGGAGATGTTCGAGTTGGTGATCGAGCGCGAAGGCCGGATACAGGACGCAGACTTCGAGAACATGCTTCCCGAGCCGGAAGTGATTCCCCCACCGCGCCGGCTCAAGGAAGCCAGTTAACTCGCGGCCGGCGCCGGCGTTGTGTTCAGCACGGTCACCACCGCGCTGATGTACGCCTGCACCTTCTGCTCAGTCACTTCCGAAACGCCGGCGTCTTTCAAACCTTGCGTGATCAGGTTCCCCGCGGCGGTGAGAACGGCCGCAAGTTTCTCCTGTCCGGTCCCGCTCGATTTTCCCACGGCCGCGAAGTTCTGCTCGGCTGTGATCACAGCTTGCGCGGTGACATTAAACAGCGGTCCCATCGCCGGGAAAGCAAGTCCGATAACGGTTTCGGCCACCTTCTCGCCGACCTGGAAGGGTTTCGACTCGAAGACCTTCTCGACATCCTCGACAATTTTCTTCATCACAGATTTGAAGCTCATTTGCGTTCTCTCCTGGCGATCGGTTTTTTCATGGTGAGCCGCAGAGGCGTCCCGATGGGAAGCTGCAGCGCTTCGATGGTGACTTCGTGCACCAGCCCGCATTTGCAGCAGTGCAGGCGGAACATTTCGCCGTCGCGCACCTTCACGCTAGGCGTTGAGGTAGTGATCCGGCGCACTTAGCTTTTAGCTTTGCGTCGCCGCCGGCGGATTCTTCCCGTTTGGCATGCGATAGAACGCCCAGGCGGAAACCATGCCCGCTGCCGCGGCCCGGCCGACGAGGTGTTTCGCGTCGAGCCAGGTGTGCGGAAGTTGCCCCATCTCGATCACGTGCTCGATGCTCTCGCCGGCGGCCGAAGCGCCGACGATGACGGCGGCCTGCACCTGGTGGGGAAGGGAAGCCCAAATAGCTTTCAGCTTTGCGAACAGCTTTGCGATCATTGCCATACTCCTGTTTTGATCTGCTCCGCCAGGCGCCGCGCTCGATCGCCGACCTGGTTGACCCACAACGAATTGAGCATCTCGGCCGCGGCGGTGTCGTAATCCTTGCGCGCGAGAGCGGCGAGAAAATGCTGAAACTCGAGAAGTCCATCGACGCCCAGGTTGAAAGCCATATTCACCAGGGCGTCGGCGCGGACCGGATCCAGTTCCGAAACCCAGGGCAGGCGCCGGCCGATCGCGGCCTTGGCGAGGTTGATCCGGTTGCGCAGCAGCAGAAGCGCCTCGTCGTGCGTGATGCCGCCGCCCTTGCGTTCGTCGATCAGCGTGCCGATGCCGATCGTCCAGTAACCTTCCGAGTCCTGGTAGGCGTGCAGCACTTCGCGCTCGTCGCGGACGAGCTGCTCTTCGAGGGATGTGATCATCGGTGTAGAATGGCCGGCATGCCGCGGTGGCTTTGGATCCCGATCGCAGTCGGCGTCGTCATTTGGGGGAACTTCGCCTATCACCTAATCGGCGGAGTGATCCGCTACCTGCGCAATCACCCGCTGAGAGTCCGCCGCGACTTCTAGTTCGCCGAGCAGAAAATCACTTTTACAAAAGCTGGCCGCGGATCAAGCGGCGTTCCCGTGAAGGTCGGCCGCGACACCGTTCCACTCGGCGTCACCGAGGACACGCCGCCGGCCGGGTTGGACGTCGAGGCTGTGATCCCGGTCGTGCTGGAGTTGTTGGTGGCCGTCGTCGACGTCGTCGACTGCGCCGCGCTGCGTAAGCTTCCGCCGGTGGATGCCGAGCCCATGAGATTCGTGCCGGTGGTGGATCCCGTCGTGCCGCCCTGCAGCTGCTCGGTGTGCGAGTGCGCGTTTTGCGTGTGATTGTGCCCGGGATCCGTGATGGTCACGGCGTGGGTGTGATTGATCACCTGCGTGATCGGATCTCCTGTGAAGGTCGGCTGCGAGATCGTGCCCGCCGGCGTGATCGTCGCGTTGCCGCCAGTGGTGCCGACGTCGCCGTGCGCGGCCAGCGTGCCTTGAATAAAAAAGCCGTCCAGCGCGGTGACCTGCGAAAAGCCCGTCGGGCACGAGGTCAGCGACAGCACGATCGCGCCCGAGGGAAGGGAAGAGCTTCCGTTCTGACAGTCGGATCCGGTGCCGCCCAGCTCGCCGTTGACGAAATGCGCGCATTGCGTGCCTGAAACCGAAGAGACGCTCAGGTATTTTGCGTTGACGCGCTCGGCCGAAAGCGACGGACCGGCCCACACCTGCGCATAGGCACAGAGCGACGCGAGCGAAAGCAGCGGCAGGAGCAGGAGAGGGCGCTTCATTGGATCACGGTCCAGGCACACAGCGGCGACGACGCGCTCGACACAGTCGCCTGCAGGATCCGGACCTGGTTGGTAGAGATCGACAGCGAAGAAGAGCCGTCGATCAGATCATTGCCGAACGGCACGATGGTCGAAGAGCTGCCGTTGATGTTCTTGATGTAGATCTTCTGCCCGGTGTAGCCGCCGCAGGGTTGCAGGGTGAAATTTCCGGTCCCGAAATTCAGGATGGAGTAGACATCGGCGTCCTGCTGCAGCGGCACGCTGGCGCTGCCGAAGACCGTTCCATTGCCGAGCCCCGAGGTCCAGTTGTAGTAAGTGAAGCTCGAAGCGGAAGTGGTGAGCACGTTCCAGCACTCGCCGGAAACGTTGTTGTAGCCGCTCGGAGTCACACCGGAAATGACGACGCAGGATCCCACCGGCGGGTTGAGCGTAGAGGTAACGGTGACGGTGTTGGTGGATTCGCTGGTCCCGGTGATCGCGGTTGCCGCCGGCGCCGCGCTGTTGTAAGTGGTCGCGCTCGACCAGTCCAGATGCCCATAGGCGCGATTCAGGCCGCGCTGAATGTACGGTGCCAGGATGTTGTTCGCTGTCCCGGTAGTGGGATGCAGTCCCGTGGAAAAGTAGGTTGTGTTGGCCGCGCAGCCATCGCAGCCGAGCAGTGGATCCGCGCCGGGATCGACCAAAAAGTCCGCGAAGACGGGCCAATAGGTGCGGATCGCGGTGTTGTAGCTGTTCTTAAACGTGTCCGCTCCGCTCCGGTCCATCATGGTCATCACGCCGCATTTGAAGCCGCGCAGGTGGCGGGCGCGACAGTAGCCGTTCAGGTAGTTGAGCGTGGTGGTGGCGCTTCCGCCCGAATCGTTCGTGCCGCCCCACATGAGAACCGCTTCGCGATTGGCTGCGGTCTGGTAGAAGGGGTCGACTGCGTTGGGAGCATCGGCCGTCAGTTGCTCGATCGTGTAGCCAGAGGCGCTCAGGTTGTAGATGTTGACCGTGGCCGGGATGCTCATCATCGCATTGGTGACGAAGCCGATTTCAGAGTCGCCATCGAGCACGTAGGTGTCGGTGGTGGATGTGCTGAGCAGGTTCAGCGGCAGTCCGCGCGCCGACATGGTGTTCTGCAGGAATTCGACGTTCGAGTTCACTTCCGCCTGCGTGAGCTGGCGGTTATAAACAACGACGTAATAGATCTGGCCCAGGTAGTACATCGCGGCCGCCGGGCATCCGCCGCCCAGGCCGCCGGCAGATCCGCCCAGCTGAAAATTCCCGCTGCTCAGCAAGCCCGTGTCGGTGCCCGACACCAGCGTCTGATTGTTGATGGCCATCGATTCGGTGCCGCCATTGCCGATTTCCCATGTCACCACAGCCGAGCCTTGGAGCGTATAGCGCCAGGTGGAGCGAAAATTCGTCTTCCAGGTCTCGAAGTGGTAGTTCGTGTTGGCATTGGTGACATTGTGCTGATCGTCAAGAAAGAACCGGCTGCAGTTCGAAGGAGCGCCTGGTCCGCCGGCGATGAGCGCGTTGTATTGATTCGCACCGGAAAACTGGAAAGCGGCCACGAACTGAAACGTGACGCCTGAGTTCAGGGCGGAAGGCAGACTCACGGCTCCGTTGCCGGTGAAGTTCAGGCCGCCCGTGCCGGCGATGATGGTAGGCGCGGTTCCGACGGTGCCGGTCGCGTTGTTGCCATTGCCTGAATAGTCGACCAGTGAGCCCGCACTTTCTGAGGAAAGAATGCGGTATTCAGCGAGCAGGCCGGACTGCACGACTTGCGTCGGCACCGAAGAGGGCGCGACGCACGGATTCCCGAAGTCCTGCACTCCGACCTGAGTGCCACTCACACTAAACTTCGCGCAGTCGCCACCGGTGGGCGTCGAGCCGATCAGCGGAATTAATTTCGCCGTGGTCGACCCGTTGCCCGAGACCGGTTGATTCGCGGTGGAGTCATACGCCAAAGTGCCGGCTGCGGTGGGAGCGGCGCCCGGAGCCGAGGGCAGCACGAAGCCGTTGGTGGCCGACATGGCGCTGCCGTCGATCGTGCCCGATCCGGTCATCGTATTTGCGGCGAAGGTTTTCATGTCCCCGCCGGCGCCGCCGAACAGGCTTGCATTGATGGCCGTCGATGCGTTCAGGTAGATCGTCGCCGAGCCCGAGACGTAGCTGGTCACGCAAACCAGGAAGGTATCGAAGCCGCCGACAGCGCCCTTGTATTTGCCGGCCGCGGTGATGGTCGACTGCGCCGTGGTGCTGGTCGAGGGAGTGACCTGCGTGTTCTGCGGCGTGCCGGCGTTTGAGCCATCGCGTGCGGTCATCGCGACTTCCGGCTGCAGCGTCATCGAAAAGGTGCCGGTGACCGTGATGCCTACCGTCGAAAGACCGGAGACCGTGATTGAGGCGCACGGAGAGGTGCTGCTCGAAATGGTGAAAGGTCCAGCCTTCGATTGCCCCCACAAAGAGGCGGCGAGAAACAGAACGGTGAATAGAACCTTGCGCATAAAGCTCCTTTCCTAGTTGTGATGGCCGTGGCAATCGAAAGCCGTGAAGCCACCATCGTTGGAGAAACCTAACACAGTGATCGAGATGACAAAGGTTCCGGTGCTCTTCGACGAGATCCAATAGGCCGCGCTGCTGGTGTCGAGGCCGGTCGGAGTGCAATTCACGAAATAGCTGTTATCCGCGAAGGACGAGCCCCACGTACCAGTCACCGTGCAAGGGCTGCCTCCAGATGCTTTACAGCCACTCGTCGATACGTACTGATCGACAGGACACGAGAAGGCGTGCGTTGACGTGTTGTAGGTCAAAGTGCCCGAGCACAGCGAAGTCGCCGACGGATCCGCCGAGGTGCGGCCCACGGGCAATTGATCGTTGGTTAAAGTGACGCCGGTTTCGGCCGAGCCGTCGCCCTGGTTCAGCGTCATCGAGTGCGCAGTGGCTCCGGCATTCACGTTACCCGAGTTGCCGAGCGCAACCGTCTGCCCGTTGTAGGTGAGTGAAGAGTGCTGCAGCGCGGAGTTCGGGATCAGCCCGGTGCAGGTCGACGTCAGAATCTTGTTGGCGTCGGTGCAGACCACCGAGCTCGCCGTCAGCCCGGAATCCAGGATTGATCCCGCCGTGATCGCCGGCCCGGTACCGGTGATGCACGGGCCAGTCGCGGTCGCATTGGTGCCGTTGTAGACGAAGGCCTGCGTGGTGGTCACGCCGGCGCCGCTTGCGATGGTGCAGCCGCCGACGGTGTTGGCCGGCCAGGTGAAGGTGTGCCCGCCCGACCCATCCTGCGTGATCTGGAAATAGATCAGCCCGGGCGGCGTCACGCCGACAAACGTCATGGGCTGTGCGGTGGCATCGCCGGTGAGGGTCAGCTCGAACAGCTGGATCTGCGCCGCATCCTGAAACGATGGCGTCGGGGAATAAGGCACGACCGTGGTGAGCACCGTGGATCCGCCGCCGATGCCGTCGACCGTGTAGAGCGTCGACCCGGTGGCGCAGTGCGTGCCGCCGGCGGAAGCGACTTTGAAGGTGTAGGCGAGGCCTGCCTGCAGCCAGATGCCATTCGAGCCCGTGCCCACGAAGCCACCGGCGGTGAGAATCACGGGATTGGTGTTCTGCACCGTGCCCGTGTAATCGGTATAAGTGGCCAGCGGCGTGGTGGTCGCGACTTTGTAGGTGAAGACGCAGCCAAACGACAGCGGGCGGCCGGAATTGTCGAAAAACTGCAGTTTCGGCACCGGAGCCAGCACGACGGCCGTCTGTGATGAGGCGAAGCAGCACAGCAGCCCGACAGCGCACAGCAGAGGCAAGGCGAAGCGAGAAGGTTTAGATCGTGGCAAAGTTGTTCTCCCCGTTGCTTAGTCGTTGCGGCGGGACGCGAAGGTAACCGCCAGTAACCACACTAAAGCGCGCCCGGTAACCACCCGTTCGAGGTCTAGCCGAAAGCCGCGCTGGACGCCACAATTGGAGCATGATCTACCAATACAAAGAAGGTCGCGTCACCTGGCACGAGCTTGAAAACGGCCGCGAGATCGTAAAATCAGTTCCCTTGCCCATCGACGAATCGCTCAGCCTTGGCGAGCGCGTCATCTTCGCCATGCTGCTGCACTGGCTCGAAAATGAAACCCACGCCCGCGCCCTGGTGAAGGCCACGGTGAAGATGTTTCCCAAGAAACTCGGTCGCGGCGAGGGCGGCGAATTTCGCATCGATGTGGACGAGTTGCGCGATGCCGTGTTGCTGGCCTTCAGCCGCGCGCTGGATCAGGTTTCCGAAACGCCGCGCCTCGAATACATGGGCGGCCAGCGGCGCGACACTCTGCGCATCAATTAGCGCGCCGTTCCTTTCGCCCGATAGGGCCGCGCCCGCACTCCCTGGTCGAGCACGGTTTCGCCTTTGGGACTGCGCGCCACGATGACGTCGTACGGTCCGGCCACAGCGTCGACAGCGTCGGCTCCGAACAGTGGAATCTCCTGCCCGCTCCGGGTGTCGATCCGGTAGCGTTTCAGCCCTTGCGCCTTTTCCGATGCCACCCGATTGATGGCTTCCTGCGAGGCGGCGCTTTCTCCCGAAGCATTGGTCGCGACCGGTTGCGGAGCTTCCGCGGCGGGCCGCGCTGCCATTTTCCGCGCCCGCACGGCATCGAGCGATTTCTGCAGCAGGTCGGTGAGGTCTTCTTCCGGAGCTGGGACGGCCGCTTCTTCCGGCTGGCTGGCGTACTGGCGCAGGCGTTCCAGGATCGGATCCGCCGCCGGCGGCGCAGTTGCTTCTGGCGGGGCTGCCGCGGCGACTTGCTGCCGGGCTGCGATGACGTCGGAAAATTCCGGTGCGCCGGTGGCCGGATCCAGAACGATCGTGCGGGGCGGAATCTTGCCCAGCGCCGCGGACTGCTGAAGCGGTTGTGCGGTCGCGGCCCGGGGTGCGGCTTTCGGCGCAGGCCTCGCGCCCGTGTGTTCATCCATGCCGCCGGCGAAGGGTTTGTTTTCGCTGGTAGCGTCCAGCTCCTTCGCGGGTTTGCGAGCTGGTTCGCCGGCGTAGTCTCTGTTCTCTCCGGTCGCGTCCAGTTCGGCGGCGGCTTCGGCGGGCGCTTCTTCCGTTAGCTTCGAAGCAATCTTGCCAGCTTTTTGTGCTACACGCAGCGCATGCGCCCCGCGTGGCGAAATCACTCCGACCAGATCAGGATCGAGGCTTTCTCCGACCCCGGTCGCTACTTTTCCGGCTGCACGCAGCACGTTGCGCGCCGATGGAATTGCTTTCGCTACAGCGGGCACCGCTCTGCCCGCGCCTTCGGTGGCCAGCGCGGTCAGTGCCTGTCCTGCGCCCTGGCCCGCGGTTTCCTGCGCAACTTTGAGATAAGTGCCGGTCGGGTCAGCCGAGGAGTTGATGTCATGGATGGCGCCGACAATTTGCGTTGCGTCCTCGGCGGTGTGCCCGATGCCGCGCAAGGTGCGATAGAGAGGAAGAGCGGCAGGACTGAGCGCACTCACTACTTTTTCCGTTTTGTCTTGCGGCGGAGCTGCGAGCGAGCTCCACGTTCCCTTGATTGCATCGCGAACGCCTCGGCCGATGGACTGCAATCCCGATTCGGTGGCGTGCGTGTAGCTGTCGAGCGGGATCTCGCGATCGAGGATGCCGGGCTGCGGCTGCGACTGCGCCGCATGAGCTTCTTCGACCGGCGTCCACTGCGCCGTGTTTTCATCAACTGGCGTCCAGGCGGAGGCGGCCATTTATTGTCTCTGTTCTTGTTTCCAGCCTTGGGGCAGGGGAGTTCCGGCGGGAGCCTGGTGCAATTTGCCTTGCGGATCGCGCGCGTAGATCACACCGCTGGTTGCTGCTCCACTCTTGCCGTTGTCGCTGGCCTTTTTCCCGGGCAGCCGCTTCTGAATGTCCGCGATCTGGTCCTGATAGCTCTGGTGGCGGTTGGCCATGTCCTGCTTGAGGATCTGCGCCGCGGAATAGATTTGCTTCAGCGAGGCATTCGGCCCGATCAGCTGCTCGACTTCGTGGCGCGCGGAGTCGGACAAAACTCCGGAGGCATTGGAAGAGTTGAGCACCTTCGCAATCTCCGTGAGTGCCGTGGTGCGGGCGGCGTTGAAAGCAGCCTGGTCCTTGCCGCCGGCCAGCTCCGCGGCTCGGCGCAGAGGCATGTTCACCAGCGGTGAGCCGAAATCGACGACGTCTTTCGCCGTGTTCAGGAAGGTGTCGAGGTTCTTGCCGGCGGTGTTCTCGAATGCCGTCACCTGGTCGAAGTTTTTCTGCAGCGCCTCGAGAGATTTCTTGTTGGAGGCATATTCTGCGGTGCCTTCCGACAGCGAGCCGGGATACAGCTCGGCCGCGCGGTTCATGATCTTGTGGTTCTGCGCCAGGCCTGCGGCGCCGCGGCCGCCTGGCGGCAGCTTGCCCGTCGAGTGGTTGTACTCGGCCGCCTGGTCGATCGCGCCCTGGTCCATGCCGCCGCCGGCCGCGTTGGCCACCGCGATCTGCGCCAGGGGCGTCTGCTTCGCTTTCCACGCCAGAAAATCGCTCGCGCCCTTGCCGGGATTTTTCTTCAGCCAGTCGGCGAGCTCGGCTTTGCTCGGGTCTTCGAGCGGGCCGCCAGGCAACTCTGCCTGCAGTCGTTGCGCGGTGGTCTGTGCTCCGGTGACCTTGGCCTGCGCTTCCTGTTCCTTGGCCGCGGTCTCGCGGTCCTTGCGCGCCTCCTCGACGATGGCCGAGTGCAGGCGGATCGCGGGCAAATGCTGCGAGAAGATGTCATCGCCGGGATATTGCGTCGGTTCGTTGTTCACGTTCACGCCGGCCGCGGCCAGGCGCTGCAGGCCTTCCTGGTACACCTGCTGCTTCTGTTCTGCGGGTGCCTGCGTGACGGCATCGTGCACGCCGGCGATAAGATCGGCTTTGCGCTGCTCTTGTGCGAATTGTTCGTCAGACAGCGATGCCAGGTTGCGCCGCTGCTGGATCATGCCCTGCTGCGCTTGCAGTGCGGCCGAGCCGGATCCGCCGTTCGCGACCAGCTTCTTCGGCAGATCGTTGATCGAGTCTTTCTCCGGGTCGAAGCCGGCGATGGTGCGGGTGAGCGCGTCCTGGTCCTTCATCTGCTGGGCGCGGATCTGGTTCTGCTGCTGCTGCGCCTGCATTTCGAGGCCGGCCTGCTGCGCCTGCTGTTTGAGCTGGGCCGCGCGCTGAAATTCCTGCAGCGAGTCGTCGTAACCGCGCTGCCCGCTCGCGATGTCTGCAACAATGTTCGGTGCCGGTACGGTTCCCATTTAGATGAACGCTCCTCCCGCGAGAGAGCTGAGCACGTCGCCGAATCCGCCGCCGCCCTGCAGCCCCTCGAAGATCGATCCCGCGGCGCCGCCGGCGCCGCCGAGCATGCCCTGGTAAGCCTGGTTCTTTCCCAGGTAGCCGGAGGCGCGGGCTGCGGCCGCGTTGTTGATCTGCTGCGCGATCGCCTGCGCCGACGTCAGATCGATGTTTGCGGTGTTGCCCGCGGTCGTCAGATTGGCGTTGGCCAGCTGGCCGGTGGAGTTCTCGCCAAGACCGGTCGCCTGCAGCAGCGGATTCACGTTCGCCTGGTAGGTGCTCAGCGCGTTGTTGTAGGCGTTCTCGTACTGCTGGGAGGCTAGGCCTTGCCCGAATTGTTCGAGCGCCGTGCCGGTGTTGCCCGAGAACAGCGTTCCGTTCGCCGCCGCGTTCTGATCGATCGCGCGCGTCCCCTGCTCCAGCGCGAACTTGTATTCGGGCGTGTTGGCGACGTCGTTTGGATTCGGCGCAGTGAAGCCCGAGGCGAGAATGTCGGCGAGATGATTCGCCGTCGTGGACCCGAGCGCCTGGTAAGGCTGCTCCGCCGTGGTGATGTTGCCGAGCGCGGTCTCTTGCGCCTTGTTGGCCGCGGTCTGGTTCTGCTCGATTGTTTTCTGCGCCTGCTGCGCGCCCTGGACTTCGGCGTTGGCCGCCTTGCCCGCGGCGTTGGCGCCTAAAATCCCACCGACGATGTTCGAGACGAAGCTCATAGGCTTATTCCGGTTTAAAGATTTCCATGCACACTTGATCGCGCAGCACGCCGGCGATCAGCTTCGAGCGCTGATTGATGGCGTAGGCGCGAAAGCCGGCGCGAGCGGCGAAGCGGATCGCGAGCCGGTTGGAGCGCTCGATCTCGCCGACGACTTTTCTGGCGGTAGTGTTCTGCCACATCCACGCGAGCATGCGGCGAAAGCAGTCGAGGGCCACGCTTCCATACGCCCGGGGGATAAAGCCGAAGTGCCCCTCGAAACAGACCCGGTTGCGCGGGTGAAAAATACCCAGCCCGAGCGGTCCGTCGTCATCGAGTGCCAGAAGATAGACCACGTTCTCATCGCGCGGTGGCTCGTAGCTGCTTGCGTCTTTGGTGAAGTCATCGCAAATGTGCGGGAAAATCGACGGATCCGTGAGCAAAGCCCGGACCAGGGAATAGTCTCGGGAGCGAAAAACTTTTAGCCGACCTTCCACCATGTCGTCCCATCGCTCTTGATGCGAAACAAGTCGTACTGCGTGGTCAAGGTCAGCGGACCTTCCGGCAGGGGCGCGTCGGCCGTGCCGGTCAGCGTGAACGTGTGCCCGTCGCTCGAAGTTTTTTTGTAGATCAGCTCCTGGTTTTGGTTGGACTGGCCGGTGGTTGCGTTCAGGCCAGGCGGCGGCGGCGCTTCGCCATAATCGCCGGCTGAGGTGTCGACGTTGCGCAGGGGCAGCAGGTTCTGCAGCGTCTGCAGAAAGCGGCCCAGTGAGTCGGAAACTTGCGCTCCGCGCAGGGGCGGCGGAAACAGCTGAGTTTGCGTGGTCGGCATGCAATCAGAAATCCTGCGGGCGAGCTCTCAGAAAAGCTTCGTTGAAGCGGATCGGGACCGCATCGGTCCAGGTCACGTCCCACAAACGTTTTCGCGCGCGGCCGAGCATGCGCTTGATGACTCGAGTTTCGTACTCGCCCGCCTTGCCGATGTCGAGGAAATACGTGTTCGACCAGGTGTTGCCGCCATCGTTAGACCAGCGCAGCATGATCTGCGGCGAGCGCTCGTTGCCCTCACCGTCAGTCAGCGGCGGTGTGGGACCGACTCCGGTCTGCATCACAAACTCGACCTGCTCGAAATACAGCCACTGGTTGGCGTCGGCGATGGTCGGAGTGCGGCGCCAGCCGCGGATCATGGCTCCGTCGTCGTCGAAATATTTCGAGCTCAGCTCGTAGACGTTGCCGGAAGCCCAATCGCCCACCAGGTGCTTGCCGAAGTTGAAGGTGTGGCACATGGCGCGGTCCGCGATGTAGGTGCCGTTCTCCTCGACCCAGAAGGCGCGCTGGTGCCAAAGATTCTGCGAGATGTCGAAGGTCCAGGTGGCGTTCGCGGTGGGGAAGTAGATGTTCCAGAACGTGTGCCCGAATTCCTGATAGGTCCAGCCCACGGCGTCCGACGTCGTCGAGTATTGCTGCCAGGCGAGCTCGGTGGCGTGCGTGGAAACGCGCTCAGAGGAATTCACGCCGGAAAGCCGCTTCGCCATCAGGAAGCCGCGCTCGTCCTGCGTGAGATAGAACAGCGTATTGTCGACCTGCACGGTGGCAAAGGCCGCGGCCGAGCCTTCCTCGATGAGCGCGCCCTGGTAGGGGATCAGCGGGGGAAAGCCGGCGCCGCCGTTGTAATAGCCGATCGCCTTCTTCGCCGAAAGAAACCAGACCTGCTCGTGATCCACTTTCATGCTCACGATATTGTCGGGGAAATAGGAGATAGTCGCGATGTCGAGCCCCGACCAGGTGGTGGCGTCTTCGAGGTTCGAGACCTGAAAGGTGTGCGAGTTCTGCAGCGTGGCGACGACGTAGCCGTCGAGGAAGTCGATCTGCGCCACCGGACCGTTGAACTGCATCATGTCGACGGCGACGAAAGCGTTCGTGCCCAGCGTGAGCACGAAGAGGTCGCCGTTGTTCAGCACGACGAGCTGGGTTTCGTTGGAAATGATCTGCGTCGGGGTGACCGGGGCGACGCCCAGCGAGCCGCGGTTGGTCATGGCGCCCGAGGCATCGAGCTCCCACAGGTTCGAGGAAGCAAAAAACGTGCGGCCGTTGACGGTGAAGCTGCCCGGCACCGAGCCCTCGGGCAGCGTGGCGAATTTCTTGCGCCCGGGCGTGCGCAATAGCGCGATGCGTGTGGCGGCGCCTTCCGACTCCGAGGCCTCGCAATAGCAGTTCACGGCGATCTCGTCGTCGATGATGGGGCTCTGTGCGGCGTAGCTGGGACCGCAGAAGCCGAAAGGGAAGGGCTTGGGCATCAGCTTTTCTTTTTCGCGCGCGGCGCAGGAACAGGCGCGGCAGCAGCTACAGGCGCGGGTTTTGCATTAAGCCGCACGGCGAAGTGTTCGAGCTCTTTGACCCGCGGCACGAGATGCTTCGCAGCGAAGTCCTCGGGCGCGAGATCGAGATCGGCACGCGGCACCTGCAGCACGACCCAGCTGGCGGAGAGCCTGGCGTTCTTTTTTTCCAGCGGATCGTGCAGGCGAAGGCTGAGGGTCAGGGTGTCAGCAGCTGGCATAAATCATTCCGCTCTCCCGCCTGGTGCCCCACCCGTGTACCAGTTGAAGTCTCCCCGCGTTCCCACCCTGCCCGCCTTCGGCACGCCTGTATCCGTCGTACGCATCCGCGGCGACTTGGCATTATTGCCGAGCACGGCAGAACGCGCGAACAGCGCGGCTTTCGCGAGCGTCGTGTTGGCGTCGCGCTGCGAGCCCGGCAACAGCATCTCGGCCAGCGTGAGCTTGATCGCGTTGCGATAGCCTGGCGGCCAGATGCCGGCGCCGCCCGGTCCGCCGATGGGATCCGTGATGGCCTCGAACTGCTGCACCGCCTGCCAGAGCTGCAGCTCGACGATTGCCGCCGTGTTCGGCACCGGCCAGAAATAGAGCGAGCCCAGGGGCGACGTGGGATCGTAATAGAGATCGGTCACCACGTTGGTTTCGATCAGATTGGTCTGTACGTTCTGCCACCAGTCTTTGTCGTGCTTGCAGTTGATCTCCAGGCGCACTTGCGTGGGCGTGCCGGGATTCTGCAGCTGCGCGGCACCGTCGATGCGCACCGGCCGCGGCAGATCTCCCGTGGAGAACGTGGGGACCGGCTGCCCCACTCCGCCGCCATCGGCCGGGCCGATGGTGTGCGGCTGCAGCCCGGGCACGAGCGTGTACTGCGTCCAGTCGTAGCCGTAGACCCAGGCGGCGAGCGCCTGCACGGTGTCGAGCAGGTCATTCAGCTTGCGCAAGCCCCATTGGGCTTCGTCGGCCGAAGGTTGCTCGCCGGGAGCGGTGGCGCCGATCTCGATGAAAGCGTCGGTGATCAGGTCGAGCGCAGTGTAGGTGGTTTCCGCCATGGCAGATTAGGCGAGTTCCTTTTCTTCTTCCTGCTTTTTCACGTGCGGCCGCGGGCTGAATTTCTTTTTCAGCAGTTCCTTCTCGTGCTCTTCATCGCGCGCCACTACCGATTGCCGGCCGTCGGCCGAATACATGCACTTCGGATATTCCTGGTAGCGGTAGGGGGCGACGGGCGGCTTCGACAGGTCAAATTCCTGCCCGCCTTGCGGCTCGGCCAGCAGCGCCTTGGTCAGTTCCATCTTTTGCGCCGGCGTGAGCGATTTCAGCACGTCGGATAAATCGGTGGCGAAGGTGTTCTTCACAACGGGTACGTTCATGCGAGTCTCCAAATCGGGCGAGTTCGAGCGCAGATCCTCAAGCATTTGCTCGCGGAGCTTCGCGTCGCGGGGCACGCCTTCCAGGTCGAACTGCAAAGGCCAGCGATCGCGCAGGCTGCGGTGCGAGTCACGGATGGACATGCCACAAACAGAAATCCACGACGGAGCCCAGCCAGGTTCGGCCGGGCTCTGCCGCTCGTGGGGTTACAGCAACTTCAATACAGCTGCCAGTAGGGACCGACCGCGGTGGTGAATGTGGTCGGAACCGTGATCGTCGCCGGGATGGTGCCGAACGTCTGCCCGGTGACGCCTTTGGTGGTGTAGCCGTCCTGCACGCTGGTGATCAGCATGCGCACCGTGGCCGTGGTGCCATTGGTCTGCAGGCAACCGTAGTACTTGGCTGGCCCCACGAGGTAATACTTTTTCGTGAAGTCCAGGTGCTCATAAGTCGAAGCCGTTCCGGCCGTGGTGCCGGCCGTGGCCGAGTTCGCGAGCAGGTTGCCGGTGGCATCGTAGAGCACAGAGATGTGCTTGTCAGTGCCGCCGGTGGTGCCGAGCAGAGCCGCCAGGCCGGTCACGTTCTTCGACTGCTGCACGTCGAGCTCGGTGCAGTACATCGTAGTCGCGGCCAGCGTGGTGCCGTTGGTGTTGATGCCCGTGTAGAGCACTGCACCGGGCTGCGGATGGTAGACCACCGAGAAGGTGGCGTTCGAGTTTTTTGCGTCGGCTACAACCCACTGCCCGCCTACGCAATCGGCGATCGACGACTCTGCGCCGCCGACACCGAGGGCGATGACGGGAAGATACAGCTGGTTGGAGCGTGTGCAGCTCCCCGTCGGCGCCTGCGTGGCGATGGCATAGGGAGGCGCGACGAAAACGAGAGCGCCGGAGGCGTGGGTCGATGCCGCCTGGCTGCCGTTTGAGCCGCGCGTGACCCCGATGGTGGTGCCATTGACGGAATTCACGAACAGCAATTCGCCCAGCCCATCGGCCACGAAGAGCACGGTGGAGTTGGCGGTGATGCCGGTCGCCGAAGACACGGTCACAAAGGTCTGCGACGTGGAGGTGACGGCGGCGGCGAGCGTGGTTTGCGTCAGGATGGTCTGCGCGCTGGCGGGCGGAACCGCGAACAGGGCGACAGTCAAAAGGACCGCTGCGACGGAAGCGAAGAAGTTTTTGTTGGTCATGTGAGTTCTCCTTATGCTCCCAACAGCGCAACCGCGCAGTTGTCCTGGTACAAGTTGCCGAATCCGCAGACGGTGTCGAATCTGTGGATCTGCATGGAGTGCACCGGATCCCAGGCTTTGACGAAACGCACCGGGATGCCGGTGAGCTTGTCCTCCGCCTGCGACCGCGCCTCAACCGCCTTCGGCAAATAGAAGCGCATGCCGACGATGGCGAACGAGTACTTGGTGAGGGCCAGGCCGACGGTGCCGGTGGCTCCGTTCGGATTGGGCGTTCCGGGGAACAGCGTCAAAGCCGCGCCGTTGGCGGGCAGGGCATCGACGTTCTGGTACTGCGTACCCGGTCCGTAGATCGCGGGCAGGATGGTGATGGTGTCCGCGCCTCCGGTCAGCGTGAAGTCCTGCGTGGCCGTGAAGGTCATCGGAGTCAGCGGTCCAGGAGTGCGCCGCGTTCTCGGGTTGACCAGGTTCACGTTCGCGATCGAGAACTTGTCGCCCTGCTTGATGGTGTCGTTCAGCGTGCCGGTGATGACGAGCGAGGATCCGCTCTGGCCCGCACCGGTCACTGTGACCGCTCCCGCCCATGTGCCGGCGGTGTGCGAATAGAGCGACTGCTCTTCAAACACGCGGAAAGCTTTCAGCCGTCCCAGCGAGCCTTCCTTGAAGGCCTCGTCGATCTCATCCGACGGGTTGAACAGCGACGTCACCGGCGTATTGATCGAGTTGACCTGCATGGAGGACGAGATCAGTGCGGCGCGATTGCGATCGGGCGGGCACGCCTTCTGCAACAGCTTCTGGCGGGCCTGGTCGAGAAACACAATCGATGTCGGATCGGTGCCGAGCGTGCCGACGATCTGGCTGGTGTTGTTTTTGGCGAACAGCGCGGCGCGGGAATCGATCTCCTGCGACAGCTGCACGCCGGCCGGTTCCAAGTACTGCTCGCGGATTTCTTCCTCGGTGCGCTCCGCCTTGACCGCGGCTTCGTAATCGTCCCATTGGAAGTCGATGCCGAACGGCTGGTCGAGCGAGATGGTGGTCGAAATCCGATTGATGCCTTGCGGGTTGTATCCGAGACCGTCCCGGATGGTGAACTGTTGCGGGAACTTGACCTGAATCGTCGTCCCTACAGCGAACGTCTTTTCATAGTCCTTCTCCCAGTCTGTGTTGAAAATGGACGCAACCTTGTTGGCGTTCATCAGGTTGCGCAACACTTCCATGGAGATCCACGAAGTGTTTAGAAACTGGTTGGCCATGGCTTATTTCCTTGATCTGCGCACGGCCAGCAGGCGGGGATCGCGCGAGTTTTGCTCGCGGTTATACGCCGACTGGTCCTGGTGCTCGATGGCATCGTCGACCGTGTCCTTCGCCACGGTTCCCTTGCCGGAAACCTGGTGCGGCGGCCGCGGTGCCTGGGTAACGGAGCGGGCAGAAGAGGAAGCCGAACGAGCGCCGGAAACCTTCATCTCGATTTCGGAAAGCGCGTAGGCGGCGTCGATCTGGTTCATCCCGTTGATCTGGTCGAGCACGTCCGGGTTTTGACCGAGGTAATACAGAACCTTCGGCCCGGCCGGGCGGCTCAGGATGAACACGTCGGCGACGGAGCCCTGCTTGATCGGCAAATCGGGATTCAGCGCGACTTCCTGGAAGTCGGGCATGTCCTTCATCACCGCCTCGCAGCGCCTGGCGAATTCGCGATTGACGGTTTCAACAGCCTGCTGCTGCGCGCGTTCCCGCTCGGTCCTGGCGTTCGTCTCCTGAAATTTCCGGATAGCCTCGTCCTGTAGCCACTGGTCCTTGGCCGCTTCATAATCGGCATAGGTCGCGTACTTGGGCTTTCCGGTTTTCTCGTCGACGTCGTCGATCTTGGGCCGGGGTGTTGCCTTGTCGACCGCTGCAGATTGCGAGGCCTGCTGGGTTTCACGCTGTGCGGACGTTTCGGTACGAGCTTCCTGCCGGCCTTCGACCCGGGCGAGTTTCTCGCGCAGTTCGCGGTTCTCGCGCGAAAGCTTGGCCCAGCGCGACTCGCCCTGCTGGCGGGTGCGCTGCTGCGCCTGCTCTCGGGATCTCTCCTGCTCAGTGGCGGCTTGCGAGGCCGCGCGATCGCCATCCTGTGCGCCGGATGAGGCGGAATCCTGCTGGCCGCGCCGAGCGCCGTCCTGATCGCTATCCTGATCGGCGTCCTGCTCGGCGAGCTGCTGTTCGTATTCCTGCTGCTCTTCCTCGTCGGACTTGTCTGCTTGGGACCGGTCTTCGCTGGCGGCAAACTTGCCCGTTTTGCGATATTCGCGATCGGTGGGCAGAAATCCCGAGTCGAGCGCCTGCTCGATCGAGGAAGCAGACGCTACCGAGGCGTCCTGAGTGACGGTGGTTTTCATGAGGATTTTCCTTGGTGGTGCGAGTGCCGGATGTGACGCGGGACCGGCGGCGCGATGGAAATCTAAACTTGGGACTGGTCGTTAGGCTGCTGCTGATCCGGCTGCGCCGCCGCCAAAGTAGCCGCGTGCTGCTGCGCCTGGTGCTGCATGGCAAACTCGTGCGCGGCGTTGTGGTTCTCGATCCAGAATTCCTTGTACATCTGCTGCCGCTCGGCGTCGTCCTGCGCCTTGGTCTGAATTTCCGCCAGCAGCACCTTGATGTCGTTTGCCAATTGCGATCGCAGGTTTTCGTTCTCCTGCTTCATCTGCTCGATCGTCACCTTGGTCTGCTGCTCCAGCACGCGGCCGGCGCGGTCCTGGTGCAGGGCGGCGTTTTCCTGCTGCAGTGCGACGAGCTGCGACTGCATCTGCTGAATCGCGGCCTGCGCTTCGGGCGGCAGGTTCGAGGGATCCGGCGGGTCAAAGACGTCGGCGATCTGCTTGCCGATCGGACCGAGCGTCGGCCGCATGCGGATCCCGAGAGCGAGCACTTTTGCCTGCGGCGTGCCCGGCTGCGGCAGGTTCGCCATGTTCTCGATCAGCTGGTCGACAAATGAGCTTTGCTCGTCGCGCTCGGAGTCGTAGCTCGGCCCGGTCGAGATGGTGACGTCGAATTCGCCCTTGGCGGTGTGGACGTGTTCCGGATCGAGATCCTGCACTTCGTACGCGCCCTGCTCGTCGATCGGGTGCGACGTCTGTCCCACGATCTGCGTGAGCTTGCGCTTGCCGTCGGGCAGCGCCATCGGCATCTGCCGCTCGGTGTCATAGATGGGCGTGATCAGCTGGTTGATTTGCCAGCCCAGGTTGTGCAGGAAGCAATTCTCATAGCGATCGATGAAGTGGAAGCTGCCGAGCGACTCCATGTCCTCGACTTTTTCCAGCGCCACGCCGGACTTCTCATTGCGCCGGGCCGCGGCCGTCGGCAGCGGCGTGATGCCCATCGAGGACTGCAGCGCACGCGCAGCCGCGTCCTTCGCGCCTTCCCACTCGCTGAAGGCGACCTGATATTGCGTGAAGGTCGGCGAGGGAGGGAACTGCCCGGTCTGCGCGAAGATCTCGGCCCAATCCCACTGCAGGTAAGCGAAGCCTTCGTCGGTGCAGTTCTCCCATGCCTCCTTGTCGCTTTCAAACGTGCCTTTCGGGCCGACCCACGGCACCTTGGGAACTTTCTTCGCGACTTCTGCCTCGGAGCTGGCCAGATAGTCGTACATCATCTGCGGATCCCGGGCGAAGCGGACCATGGAGAGCAGCTCGCGCTTCGATTGCCCGCCGACCATGACCCAGCGCTCCGGGCCGAAGCAGGCGATGATGGGAATGCGCGTGCCCGCCCACTCGATCTCGTCGAGGATCTCGACGCCGTTGGTCAGATACTGCATCACATAAGGCGTTTCGATGGTGCGCTCGCGCTTCACCTCACCGCGCACCAGCTCCTTCGCCTGCTTCCACTCGTCCTCGGTGAAAATCTGCAGTCCTTCCTTGGTTTCGACCAGCAGTAGTTGCGAGCGCTTGTGCTCTACGCGCCAGTTTTCGGCGACCTGCACGAAGTGGTCGGTGATCCAGTCGGAGACGTGATCCTCGCCCATGATCTCGCCCGCAAAATCGGTGATGCGGGCTTTGGGATACTTGCGCTTGAAATCGCGCTTCGGGATCCGGTCGAGCAGGAAGGCTTCGGGCACGTCGGAGGCATCGGGCTGCTTGTAGTGCGGGGAAAACAGCACGGTGTCGGGATTCATCACCGGCTTGATGACGATCGACTGGTTGAAGCTCTCGTCGTCGTCGTACTCAGTCGCCAGGCGAGCGAAGCCGTAGCTGCGCTCGATCATGCACTCGAAGGCGTAGAGGTAAATGGGCTGCGCCTGCGAGCGCTCCTCGATGCCCATGATCAGCGCGCCGCGGCGCTCGGCGTCCTGGTCGCTGGCGCCGTCGCCTTTGGGCTGCGCCTTGATGGCGCGCTTCGACTTGCGCACGTTGCCGATCACCTGGTTCAGGAACTGGTTGATCTGGTCGAAGTGGATGCAGGGGCGGCCCTTGGTCTCGCGCGACTGGCGGTCTTCCGGATCCCACGGTCCTTCGACCGAAATGGCCTGCATGTCGGCCGAGGCTTCCTTGCGGATCTCGTCCCAGTCGTTGCGGTAGTCGCGGAAGCTCTCGCGGATCTCTTTAGTGGAGGGAGTGGGCATTTAGAATCTGCGCATGGTCAAATTCGAACTGTCGAACGGGAAGCAGTTTGATCTGTGCCCGCAATGTTCTGAAAAAGCAGAAGGTGTAAAGGAAGACGCATCGGTCACGGCGTTCGAGCTTTGCGCCGAATGCTGCGAAAAACTTCTGGCATTGCAAGAAACCGTTCAGTGAATCAGCACCCTTGTCGCGCAGCCCGGGCAGGTGCAGTCGTCGGCGATGACCCAGCCCGCCAGGCGCGCCTTCAGATATCCGTCCTGCTCATCCCAAACGCGCAGCGCGTGTTTCTTCTCGCACTTGGCGCACTCGATCATCATGGTTGCGCGCCCGGGCACGTGCTGCGGACAGTAGGTTTTCTTCGTGCCGTTGCGATCTTCCCAGCGCCAGCCTTCGTCGTGCGCCAGGCGCGTCGCTTCCCGACGGTTCACTGCAGGAAAGAACTTCTGCAAGGTGCAGCGCGTGCAGACCAGCTCCAGCCGGCCGCCGGCTTTTTCGTGCGCGACCTGGTCGAGAGCTTCCTGCGCCTGGCGCGCCAGCCGGTACTCGTCCGACTCGATTTCGCCGACCTTGAACTTGTCGGGGTAGGCGGTGCCGTTCCACACGTCCCACTGCTCGCGCTCGGCCTTTTCCTTGATCTCGCGCTCGTAGACGTCGAGCGGCTTTGCCGCGAAGCAGAGATGTGGCCGCAGCGCTTCATAGGCGATGCGGCGCTGGTCGGGCGCCGTCGACATCAGCAGGCCGCGGAAGGATTCGTGCGTGCGGTAGAGCGTCGCGATCTGCGAAAACAAATTCGGATCGTCGAGCCCGCCAAAGCCGACTTCCTTCAGCTTGCGGTTGATGACCTGGCGTTCTTTCAGGGTGACTGCGGGCATGGCTACTCTTCGTAGTCTCCGCCGCCGTCCTCGCCTTCGGCAGCTTCTGCGCCGGCGACTTTTTCGGCCATCTGTTTGGCTCCGCCCAGCGCGGAAGCAATGTGCTTCATCATGCCGGCGTGGTCTTTGGGACCGAAGGGAAACGAGTGGTGGGTTTCTTCCATGAAGGCGCCCGACTTCGCGGTGGCCTTCGGCATCATGTGGTGGTGCACGGTGTGGCCGGTAACCTGGCCGCCTTTGCCGCGGTGGATCTCGATGCGCATTTCGCGCATGTTGCCCATCTCCGGTGCTTTTTTCATGGCTGAACTTCCTTTCTGGTGGTGACCGAGCGAGGGATCGGCGTGCAGTTCCCGGTTCATCTTTGCTTTCTGCGCTTCGGTCAGCGGCGAGCTGCTCGACTCGAGAAAGCGAACTTGTTTTTCGGTGTAAGGCATGTGCGCGTTCAGTGCCGCCGCGGCGGCTCACAGCCATAGACCACAAAAAACATGTTGAGCCCGTAATAAACGCCGGCGACGTTGGTCATCTGCATCAGCGTTCTCCCCCGCTCATCGTCGGGCGCCTCAGCTGCGCCTGTTCCCAGCGCTGCCACGCCTGGTCAAGTTCGAGATCGGCGGCGTCGCCGGGATCCTGCTGCTCGTCCGGATCCGGATCGGAGTAGCAGCGCACCGTGATGCTGTCGGCGTCGGAACTGATCTCCTGCCACGAGTGCCCGTCGGCGCAGTGGTGCGAGGGGTACAGCGTTTCCGTGGGCGCGTCGGTCGAATAGTCGGTCCGGTTCTCGGGCACCAGGCAAATCGCCAGCCACACCGCCATCACCGCAAAAACGAAACGCACCGTCAGTTCACTCCCAGCGTCAGCAGCCCGGTCTGCGTGCCCTGCGGGGGATAGATTTCGACCGCCGTCGTAACCCAGCTCGAACTAACATTTGTCGTCGTGATGGTCAGCACACTTGAGCCGATGGTGGTGCCGGTGTTGTCGATCAGTGCGACCGCATTGGAGTTGCCGCCCCCTCCGGCCTGACTCTGGCGCAGATTCCCGGTCGTCGACGAGTATGAGGTCACGTTCGCCCCCATCGAGTAACCATTCACAACCAAGCTGTTTGTTTTCGTGGTCGTGTAGGTGTAGGTGGGGTTGGTTGAAGAGCTGCTGAAAATAGAACTGGTGCCGACAAATCCCGCTTGCCCCGAGTACTCTTCGCACGCAATAGAGGCCTTGCGTGAAGTAGTCCATGAAAAATGATAGGTACTGGCCCCACTGACCACGGTTCCGTATGCGATGGAAAAATTGACGCTGGTGACGGTGGTCGAGATGGAAAGCGCATTCGAGTTGTTGTCGGCGGCGGTGATGTTTGAAACGCCTCCAGCGGTGACCAGCGCGCAGACCATCGCGTTCCCTGCGGTCGGAGAAAAACTGCTGCTAGCCACGGTTGTGGCCAGCGACGCGCCGGTCGTGCCTGTCGCGCCTCCCACGGGAGCGATCGCGCCCCAGGCCACGCTCGTCAGCGCAACAAACAGGCAAAGTTTGAGCAGAATCTTGCGCATCTTCGTCAGTTGCAGCCCGTCACATCGCACTGCTTCCCGGTGAAGCCGCCGGGCGCGAGTTGCTGCAGCTGGTAGCTGAACTGCAGCGCCTGGAAGAACTGCTGGATGGTGGCCGCGGTGGAAGAATTCGAGAAGGCGTGCGTCTGTTCGTACTCGACCCACGTGCCGGCCGCGATCGCCGCGTTTACCTGCGTCTGCAGCGCGCCCGAAAACTGACCGGAGCAGTTCGAGGTCGCGCCCGAGATCGGAATGCCGCTGGTCACAAATACAAACAGGCAAGCCGAAACGTTCAGCTGTCCGAAGCTCGGCGTCGAGCCCTTCACCATGAACACCGGAGCGGGCTGCGAGGTGCCGCACGATGAAGAACAGTTCGCCATCGTGGCCGAGACCACGGTGTAGGTGGTCGACGTCGGAACGGTGGAGGCGGCGCCGCAGATGTTGTCGGCCGAGACCGACGAGCTCAGGATGCAGAAGCCGGGATCGTTCAGCGGGATCGAGTGCGCCGAAGCCGTGGTCACGGTGCAGGTGCCAGCCGAACAGGTCACGGAAGAAATGGTGACCGGCGTGGCCAGCGTGGCGTGCGCCGGCAAAGACACGATTGCCGATAAAAACAGAAGCAAAAGCAGGACGCGCTTAGTCATAGCGAATTTCTCCAAAGACGCCCGCGGCGGCGTTGGTGTTGTCGGTCGAGGTCGAGCCGCCCGTGATGCAATAGCCGATGCCGGTCGAGTAGTTCACCGGGTAGGTCTGGTTCGAGACGATGCCGCCCACCAGGCCGGAAGCTGCGCCAGGCGGAACCGGGATCGAGCGGATGAAGCCGGTCGCGGAGGAGCAGGTGGGCGCGGACGCTGTGTTATAGAGGCGCAGGTAGTACACCGTTGTCGTCGTGTTGTAGACGTCGAAGCCGTAAAGATTTCCCGCCGAGCCCTTGCACGAGGTCGCGTTGGTCGAAGCCGTCGACAGGATGTTGCAGGCCGAAAGCGCGGTCGCCGATGTCGCGCCCGGCGTGGGCGTGGTCAGCCAGGGCGTGGTATTCGCCGTGTTCCCCGGCTGCACCGTCCACGTGCCGGATTGAGAGACGGCCGGCGTGTTGGTGATGAAGGCATTGACGCCTGGCACCTTCACTGCGCCCGGCGAGGTGCCATAGTTCGCCATGGCCCCTAAAACGACCCCGCCCAGCGATTCCAGGTCGATTTGGGCCGCGAAAACGCTCCCGGTGGGGTTGACGCCCGTCCACGCCTGCTGGTTTCCAGCGACGTTCAGCCCGGCCAGGCAGGCCTGCGCCGGCACCGCGGCGCCGGTGTTCGAGGCGCAGGGGTTGGTGGCGGAAATCGAGCCCGTGATGGGCAGGGGATTTGTGGCCGAGACTGCGGTCCACTTGAATGTGGAGGTGTTGTAGTAGTAAACGCCCGCCGATGCCGGCCCGGACTGCCCGTGAGCGTGTTCGACCACCAGCAGGAGCAAAAGCAACAGCGCGATCACGGCGAGCAGGATCCGGCTCATGGGATCGTGGCGGTGATTGACGTGCACGATGGTGGGCGGATGCAGCGGCGCGGACTCAGGTTCGTTTTTGATGGTGTTTTCCGGCGCCTCTTTGGCTGTTTCGGTCCGAACTGGCGCCTGAACCATCGTCTCGCAGTGGTTTCGGGCACGGATGTGAAACGGAGGCATTTAGTTCAGGCTTTCGACGATGATCGTGAGCGCACCCGAGGTCGACTTCAGCGCGCACACCGGCGGGCAGTTCTGCGGAAAGCGAAAGCCGCCTTCCTTCTGCGGCGTGCCGATCGGAAAATACTGCCCCGCGGCCACCGTCACCTCGGACGCGCTGTTTGAGGGATCGGAGCGCAACAGGATGTCGGTCCCGGTGTCGTTGTAGACGATCACCTCGTTGCAGTTGATCGGCAGCACGGCCAGGCCTTTTACGTCGGTGAATCCGGTGTCGACGATGGCCAGCGTGCGGATGGCGAAGCGCGATTCGTAAGGTGGCGTCATGATTTCCCGGGCCAGCGCTCACACCAGCCGTTCAGATAAATCGGGGATCGCACCGTCTTGCAGCGGATCCCGTCGGTCGACTCAATCAGCGACCGGCAATTGGCGCAGTAGTGGCCGGCGTGCTCGGAAGGCCGCTCGTAGCGGACTTCTGTGTGCGTAGCCTTGTCCTTCGCAGCGAGCTCGCCGGCCATGGGGTTATGTTGCGACGATCATCTTGCCGCCGGTGTTCACGCCGGCCACTCCGCCCATGTACGTCAAGGCCTTCGTGGTAGCGTCGCCCACCGCGGTCGCGATCCAGTTGCAGCGGGAATCGAGCAGCGCGATGCCGCCCGTGGCCGCGGCCAGCTTGAGCAGCTCGGCCAGGATGGTCGACCCCGAGCCGAGCGCGTTCATGAAGATGCAGTTGCGGAACAGCACGAAGCGATCCATCGCCGCCGCAGCTGCGGTCAGCAGGATGTGCTGCAGGCCGTCCGAGGAGTAGATGGGGAACATGCAATCTTCGAAGATGTTGCGCGCGGCGCCGCCCGAGATCTCGACCGAGGCGTTGGCGTTCGTGCGCGTCACCGTGTCGAGCCCGATGTTGCAGTGACGGAAGTAGTTCTCGCCGCCCGAGAGCAGCAGGTTGCGCGAGCCGGCATCGGTGGCCGAGGTGGCATCGCCCATGCCTTCGACGTCGCAGTTGACGAAGGCGTTGCGCTGTCCGGAAACCGTGAGGCAGATGGCAGCCGCGATTCCGGTCTGCCCTGCGCCGGCGCCCTGGAACCAGCTCAGGTTCGAGAACAGGCAGCCGTTTCCGGAAACGATGAAGAAGTTTGCCGTGATGGTCAGGCCTGCGGTTGTCGGGTTGGCGATGCGCGCGCGCTGAGACACAGCCGAAGGCGCGCAAATGCCGAACAGGTGCGCGGCGTTCTTTGCCCACGTGAACGTGGTGATGCGCGCGGATCCGGATGCGGCACCGTTGCCGATCAGCACCAGGACGTCGTTGTAGCCAGAGCGCAGAAGCGCGTAGCCGGCGGCGAGCGTGGCCACCGGTCCCTGGCCGGGCACACCGACGGAGGCGGGGAGCTGGCCGTTGTTGGTATCGAGACCGTTGACCGGATCGCAGTAGTAGATCTTGCCGGTTGTGCCGAAGCCGGCGTTCGCGATCGCTTGCTGAATCAGCTGCGCGGTTTGCAGAGTGAAGGCACCCAGCTGCGTGATGCCCATCGGTGTGGTGCTCATGGTCGTTTCCTTGTGTTGCCCGGGCTCTGAGGGTGAGACGGTAGATTCCGCTGCACCTGGTTCATTAAGCCCGTTTACCTAAAATCCGGTTGGCTTTGGCGTCGATGCGCTTTTTCTGTGCTCGTGTGATGTTGCCGACGTGCAGCGCGTGCGATGCGCCGCTTTTCGCGAGCCGAGCGTGATTTTTATCTGGCATAGGGTACTCGCGAGTTTTGGGCAGTCCGAAGACGCGATCGGCGAGCGCGTTGCGCGAGCTTGCTTTCAGTTTCGCCATGGCTAGAGCCTCATCCCCTGCAGGCGCTGCGCGAGGTAGTTTCCCGGCATTGGCATCTGCGGCATCGCCTGCTGGGGCATCTGCACCGGCATCTGCGGTTGCGCCGGCATCATTTGCGGCTGGCCGTTGAAGCCCGCGAGGCGCGGCATCTGGCGCGATTGCACGATCGCCTTGAACTTGTCGATGAACGGCAGGTTTGCGATCGCATTGTTCGAGAGGGGCTGCTGCTGCATCGGCTGCGGCTGTGGCTGAGCTGCTGCCGGCGGCGGCGTCATTCCCATGCGGGCGGCGAAGATATTCTGAACGGGCATCATAGGCGTCTCAGTTCCATGCAGATTTGCGCGCCGGCCGCGGGCGAGCTGCGTCCGGTTTCCGCGGCGCCACCGGCACCGCGAACGTCAAGGCCAGCGCATCGGCGTCGTCGGGCGAAGAGGAATCTCCGCCCAGCTTGGCGAGGCGCTTTTTCATCACGTCCTTGGACTCGAGTTTGATGCGCTGCTTGATATCCGACACCAGCATCGGCTTCGCCAGGTCCGCGGCCAGGCCGGGATCGGTATCGATGGCGCCGCCTTCGCGCAGCCAGTCGCGCATCTTGGCCCACATCTCGTCGCGGCGATAGGCGTAATGGATGGAATCGATCGCGTCGTGGCCGAAGTTCACTTCCTGAATATTGGTGAAGCCGAGCGCGCGCACGCGGGCGACGACAGAGCCGGCGTTGCCGCCCACTCCGCTGCCGTCGACGAACATCATGGCCACGCGCGTGCCGTTGAAGCTCTGGCGCAGCACGTCGGCGATCTTGCCCGCCATCACCGCCGGGTCGCGCGTGAATTCGCCTTTCACCTTCTGCGGCGGGATCGAGCGCGCGTCGTTGCCCTTGCGGAAGCGGATCACGTTGTCGTCGGAGCCGCCCCAGGCGAAGTCGACGCCGGCGATGAGTGGATCGTCGGGAAGCGATCGCGCCGGCGTGCGCTGTGCTTTGGAAATCACGCCGAGATCGATGAATTGCCCCGAGCCGCCTTTCGGGAACAGCCCGCGGGCCCGGACGCGGAAGTAATCCGCATCTTCGTCGCCATTGCACTCGGCCAGCCATGCTGCGATTTCTGTGGCATCGTGGCCTTCGACGTCGCGCGAATCGATCACGCGCGGATTCCAGCGATCGCGCAGCGTGCCGAAGCAGGCCTCGTAGAACGGTCCTGTGTTCAGCGTGGGGTTGCCGATGATGATGAAGATGCGCTCGGTGTCGGCATCGGTGAGCGCGCCGTTCGCGACGCGGAAGATCTCCTGCGGGATCGGGCTTGCTTCCTCGAAGCCGAACAGCATGCGCCGGCCGGCGTTGTGCTTGCCGGCGAAGGCCTGCGAGTTTTCTTCCGACCAGGGCACGAAGTCGAGCCGCCAGGTGTTCTCATGCCGCGAGTCGTTGGCCTTGATGGCCGAGGTCTGGATGTTGAACCAGTGCGAGTTGATGGCCAGGCGGAACCAGCGCGCAAATTCGGGCGAGGTCGTCGTGGTCAGCTGGCGATCAGTGTTGGCCGTGATGCGCGCCATGGAGTCGAGAAACGTCGATTGCGCCCACCAGGCGATGAACGCCATCAGCGTGGTCTTGCCCGTGCCGTGCCCGGACGAGATCGCGCGCCGGTAAACGTCGTTGCCGCCATGCTCGCGCAGAAAAGCTCCCAGCCGATCGAGCTCCTCGCACTGCCACAGCCGCGGGCCTTTGAAGCGGGCCAGTTCGCCTTCGCCCCAGGGAAAGCCGAAAAGAACAGCGCCCAAGGGATCGTGACGGAATTCCGCCAGGCGTTCCCGGAGCTCCTGCTCGTGTGTGAGATCAGCGGCGATTGCGGACACGTTGCTCGGCTTTCTCCATGGCCAGGCGCATGCCTTCGCCCAGGGTGAGCGTGGCGTTTACCTCGAGGGGTTTGTCGTGCAGATGGTTCACGGTATCGACGGGGCGGCCGTAGGCGCGATCTTCGAGGTAGCGCAACAGATTGACCAGCGGAATGATTGAAAATTTTCCTTGGTAGTCGGGGCCATCGATCGCTCCTTGCTGCTCTGCATCATCGAAAACTTCCGCGCCGTTTTCATCGAGAGTTTTCTTTTTCCGAGGCTTCAGTTCGAGGAGCTGTCCATCCAGGCCGATGCCCAGACGTTTTTTCTCCAGTTCGATCATTGAGAGCCAGAGTCGTTCCGCTCTGGCTTGGGCGAGAACCTTCGAGGCGACGTTGGCGTTGGTCGGGCGTTCCTGCTTCTTCCGTCCGGCTCCGGGCCGGGCTCCTCCGCGTGGCATCAGGGTAAGAACTTATTGTGCTTCCGCAGATAGGCTGCGGCCTTTTCTAAGCGAATCGGATCGTCTTTGGCGAGGCCGAGAAGCTGGTTGCAGCGCGCGTGTAACAATCCCCGCACCTGCAACGTCATGTGATCGTGATCGACGACCCAGCCATCGGTGAGAAGTTCTGCACATACTGCGCAACGGCCTTCCTGCTCTTCCAGTTGCCGATGAAAGTCCCTCGGAGAAACTCCCCAGCGGGCTAGTCGCGCGGCAAGCCATGCAGTTGCAACTTGTTCTGATGTAAGGAATTGCTTTGGTTTTGATGGCCTGCCTATTTTCTTCCCAGGCCCGGCAATTCTGCGTCCGCCTCTCGGCATAAAAACCCCCGACCGGAACGTGCAGCCGGAGGGCCATATGGGCGGACTAAATCAATCCAATCAAACCCCTAGATCGCAGCAAAAGCTTCACTCACGAGCCTTTCGGTGACGGCTTTCTTGGGGTGCAGATAAATTCCCAGCGATCCAAGTTCGACGTGACCGCTGCGATCCTGCAGTTGCTCAACATCCATCGTTTGAGCGAGATAGGTAAGCACGGAATGCTTCAGGGTGTGCGGATGGCAATACAGTTCCGGCAGACCCGCAGCTTCTCCGTAGGTGTGCATGCGGCGTTGAAACGTGCGCGCTGAGATCGGAAAGAGCCGTTGATTCCCGCGCGTATTTCGAACCAGATTCAATAGCGCCTGGCGCTCGTTCAGCAGCGGGTTTTTGTGCTCGAGCAGTTCGTCTTCGACGGGCCGCGATTTCTTCAGCCGCTTGACGACCAGCTTCGTGCCCACGATGTTTTCTGCTTTCAGCCCAACAGCTTCTGAGGCGCGCAGCGCGTGCACGAAGGTGACGCAAATCAGCAACCAGTCGCGCTCGCTGTGCTTTCTGGCTTCAGCCAGGAGCTTCAACATTTGGTCGATTTCAAAGCAGTGCGGCATTTGAATAATCAAAAAAGATTCAACTTTTGTCCGAGTTCCCCGAAGTCGGACAGCTTGCGCAGCCTAGGTGATTCCCAGCCACCGCAGCACGATCGGCATCAGGTGCTTCACGCCTTCCCAGGCGAGGCCGGTGAAGATGGAAATCAGAGCCGTGTTGGCCACGCGGTAGCTGCGCACCTTCGCCTGCATGATTCCGATCTCGACGTCTTTCTGCAGCACGCTCTGCTCGAGCCGGCGGATCTTCGACCAGGCTTCGTTCAGCGAGCGCAGTAGTTCCGGGTTGTCGGCCCGGGTGTATTGTTTGGAGCGATCGATGGCGTTGTAGGTGCCGGCTCGCTGGGCAGCATTCGGGACCAGGCGCGGGTCGGTCATATTTGGCTCACTGCTGCGGGATCACTTCTTCCCGGGCTGGGGATCGGGGAACAACTCGTAGCCGCCGAAAATCACCAAAGCAAGCCACATCGTCATCTCCTCCGAGATCGGCTTCCCAGAAGAAGCAGCGACATCCGCCGTGCGCCAGGGCCAGTTGCCCACAGCGCGGCGCAATTCCAACAGGGTGGCGGAGCGAGGCGGTTCCACACATAGCTCAAGCACGCGGCCGAGCGAGAACTCCAAAACGCTCCGCGGCGCCTTCATCGCGGTGCTCGGTGATTTGAAAAGTTGTGTGCTTCCACTGCGCAAAGGGAGCTGGGGGGATGCCCATATTCTTGCACCAGGCGACGTAAAGCGCGTAACGATCCTCGAAGCTCACGCTCATGCCGTGGCCGGCTCCATTTGCCAATCCCAGCCCGGCATCGCTTCCGACTTTGGATAGATCCGCACCGCGGCGATCAGATCGTTCTCGTAATGGGTCGGGCGGTCCGGCTGGCAGTACCTGCAGTTCGCGATGAATCGCGTCTTCAGGTCTGAAAGGTCACGCGGGTCGGCCGCAAAGACCTTGCCGGAGGGAAGAAACTCACGGGCGACGATGCCGCGCGAGTGATCGAGCGGATCCACCCAGTCGGCCAGGCACTGGTTGACCTGGTCCTCTGCGTAGTGCGCAGACTTTCTCAAGATGGGGCGGCTGGTGCGCGGATCGGCGCCGCGCGGATACACGGGTACTCTCATGTGGGGTGGGTCTGATCGGCGTCGCTTTATTTCCGGCGCGCGGCGGTGGGACTCGGTGAGGGCTTCAGCTTAACCGACCAGGCTCGGTGCGGCGCAAGTTACCGTGGCCCATGACCGGTTACTAAAGGCCAATGCCGGCCCTGTCCTAAAGTGCATGACCCGATGTAACTGGAGCAAATTACGGAAGTTATCGACGGCTCGCCGCTTCAGTTCTGACAGAATCATCTGTATGAGTGGAATGCGGGAACTGGAGCTCAAAGCGCGGCTGGATCAGCAGATCGAGGCCTTGCTGCGCCTGGTGGAGCGGGCGGAGAAGAAAAAGCCGCGGGGGGCAGCGCGAAAGGTCAGGCGTTCAGCTCAGATTCCAGCTGGGCGATCCGCCGCCGCATCATGACCTTCGCCACTTTCTTCAACACGAGTGGAGTCAGCAGGCAAATCGCGCACCACCAATAGTGCCCGAGAATCCCCACGACCAGGCCGATGATGCGCCAGCTGGCATCCTCGATGAGGTCTTTGATCTGTTCGTAGTCTTCGCTGCTCATTTTGCCCCCTTTTTGCTCTTCGCTTTCGCGGCACGAGCGGCAGCGGCGGCTTTCGATGCCTTGATGGCACTTTCCCGGCGCTGCTTCGCCGTCATCTTTTCCGCGCGGGCCAATCCGCCCCGGCTTCCGAGTTCCCGCATCACCTGGTTGATCGTGTTCTGGTCGACGCTCATGGCAAGCAATCTAGCACCGTAGCGGCCTAGATGGCAACTGCCCGAAAGTACTAGGACTGGAAGGTTACCGAAGGCAGTAAAAATCGCGTTGACACCGTAGCGGGCAGGGTATAGGATGGTCGTGTAGTCGGGAAGGCCGGATGCGTCAACATTCGACCCTCCCTCACCAAAGAGACCTAGCTAGGAGGCTCCATGGCTGCACCCACTCTATCAGTCCTCACCTCCCCTGATTTTCCACAGACCTTTGACCGCGTTTTGTCCCGGCTCGAACGCCTGGTCATCCGCGCCGAAGCCCGCGCCGCCCAGCTCGAGCTCAGCCTCTGCGACTTCGAGGACGAGCACTGCGACTGCCGCCGGCTGGCCACGGTTCACCACCTGGCAAGCGAGCACGAGTACTGCGATCGGCACTTTCAGCAAATCGAAAAGGGGAGGGAGTAACTCACATGTCTACCAATGGTCACTATCACGAACCAGCCGCCGCCGCTCTGATTCCGGTCGTTGCGCCGCCGGAACTTCCGCATGCACTGGCCATCCAGCGCGCTCCGGAAGTGGTGCTCGAAGAAGCCCGCCGGGCTGCTGCTGCCCTGGCGGACGTGCTCAGCAAAAAGCCGAAGAAGGTCATCATCGACGGCAAGCAATACCTCCAGTTCGAGGACTGGCAAACACTCGGCCGCTTCTACGGTGTGACGGCCGCCGCGCGCACCACGGAGCACGTGGAGTTTGGCGACACGGTCGGCTTTGCCGCCACGGCTGATGCGCTGCTGGTGGTCAACGGCCAAACGGTGAAGATCAGTTCGGCCGAGGCCATGTGCCTCAACGACGAGTGGAAGTGGCAGGACAAGCCGCTCTATCAGCTGAAGTCGATGGCGCAGACGCGAGCGTGCGCGAAGGTATTGCGCAACGTGCTCGCGTGGATCGTCGTGCTCGCCGGCTACCAGCCGACCCCGGCTGAAGAGATGGACAACGAGGAAAAGCCTGCCGCCGTCGCGCCCCCGAAGCGCAAATCGGAACGCGCGGCCGCTTCGCCGGATCCCGCGGCGCCCGACACCCGGAAGATCTCAGACGCGCAGCACAACCGGCTGTGGGCAATCGCTCGCGAGTCGACCGTGCTCAAGACCGAAGTCCGCGAACTGGTGCAGCACTTCGGCTTTGAGGACACCAAGGACATCACCCGCGACAAGTACCAGCAGATTTGTGCGCGGCTGTTCGAGCTGGGGAAGGAGTAGGCGATGGCCGCGCCCGCCACATTTGAAGCCCGCGGCCACGTCTACCGCTACGAAGGCCGCATCGTGCCCAGCGTGACGCAGGTGCTCAGCCTGGCTGGCATCGACGAACTGGCGAACGTCCCGCGGCGCTGCCTGGCCCGCGCCGCGGAATTGGGAACCGCGGTGCACCAGGCCTGCGAATTTCTAGACCAGGACGATCTCGATCTCGACTCGCTGGATCCCGAAATTGTGGGCTATGTGCTCGCCTGGCAGCGCTTCAAGCAGGAGCACGACTTCGCGCCCGTCGTGATCGAGCGCCGCGGCATCGCGGTGGGAGATCGCAATTATGGCTTCTGCCTGGACCGGATCGGCGTCATCGGCGAGCACGAACTGCTGGTCGAAATCAAAACCGGGACAAAGCCGATGCCGAGCTGGGCGATCCAGACTGCGGCATACGCCGAAGCGGAGGAATTCGACGGAGCCAGGCTAACCGTGCACGTGGCCGCAGATGGCAGCTACAACCTGATTCCGCATCCGGATCCGAATGATTTCAAGGTGTGGCATCATGCGCTGGAAGTGGCATGGTGGAAACTGCAACACGGTGCAAAAATTCGCGCGTGAAGCGCGCACTGAGGAGACCAACCATGAGCTTGGGAATCGGACCACACGATCACGATTGCACGTGCCCGCGCTGCGAATCGCGTAGGCGGATCAACGACATCCCTGTGGCTTTTCTTTGCCCGAGTTGCGAGTCGGTTCACTTCAACGTGCGTTGGAGCATCCGCTTCTTCATCTGGCAGATTTGCTGCGAAGGATGCGGCTCGGTCTATGACCTTATCGCGAGCGGAACTGCGCAGGTGCATTCTCGATGATCCGCCGCCGCCCCATCCCGCGCTTCCGGCCCTACCCGGAATCCTCCCTGCGCTACGACTCCATCCTCGACGGAGCCGTGCGCGTCTACCGCAACGCGCAGGGAGACGTGGTGCGCGAAGTCTGCCAGAACTCGAAGGCCGGATGGCTCGAATACAACCGCCGGGTGAAGGTGATGGTAGAACGCCAGGTACGGCGTTGCTGCCTCTGTAATCGCCCGCTAGCGCTCGCAAACGCTACTTTCGAGCACCAGCGACGCCGAGGGATGGGCGCAGCGTTCAGGGACGACCGGATCGAAGATGCGAAAGGGAACTGGATCAACGGCGCGGCGCACTGGAGTTGCAACGTGGAGAGGGGCTGACTTGTTGCAGGATGTCTTCGAGCTGCCCGAGGGTGACGTAGTAATCGTTCTTCTCGCCGACGACCTGGTTCTGAGAGTGAGCGAGTCGGATTGCCCGCGCGTAAATGTGTCCGGTCAACGTGATCTGAATATTCGGCCGAGAATCAGGATGCGGTGCGCTCATGGCTTCTCCTCCTCGTTCTTCACAGCCCTGCGAACCTCCACTACGCCGTCTTCGATTCTGCGAATCGTGCCGAGACCGTAGAGGTGATCTGCGCAGTATCCCCACAGCGCGAAGCCTGAAAGAAATCTTCGATGCCTTCGTCGCAGAAGAGCAATCGCTGGCTTGAGGCAGCCCGCGCTGGAACATTTCCGCCCATCGGTCTCGCTCCAGCCTTCGTCGCGAGCCCATTCGTAGTGGTAGCCTTCCGGCGCTTGTTCGCTCACCCTTCCTGCCTCCAGATCTCCTGCCGCGCCTGGTCGACGTCGGACTCGAGTTTGATGATCCACTCTTCGGCGTCGCGCCGGCCTTTTTCGTAGCCGCGATCGTAGCCGCGCCGGCCGGAAGCACGACACAGAAGCAGGATCAGCGCGATCTGCAGCGTGAACCAGCCGACACCATAAATCATGCCGTCACCTTTGCTTCGCAGCGGCAGAACTTGCCCTCGCCGAGGTACTTCGAACATTCGGTGCGACCTTCATGCTCGTGCTGACATTCGGGGCAGGAGTGATCACGCACTCGCCCGGTCGATCGCAGAGGCTGAGCGGCCGTGTTGAGTGGCTCGGGAACTTCTTCCACCAGGGAGGCGGCTTCGGCAAGCACCCACTCCAGCGCCGCTTTGTGGGCGTCGTGCAGAGTTTTTTCCGCCGGCAGCACGGGATGGTCGATGGCCCGGATTCGCTCGCGGATCCGCTTCTCCATTTCGTCGGAGAGCGGTGGCGATTTGTAAGCGGACAGGTTCATGCGCTTTTCTCCAGCTGAAACGGCGACATGCAATTGCACTTGGGGCAAAGAATCACAGCGTAATTGGCATACAGTTCGACAGGCGAGGAAGGACGTAGCCTGCAGGAACAGTGCATGCAAAAAAGCGGGAGCGGCACGGAAAAATCAGCGAGAGTCATAGCCTTCTTCATGCTTTCTCCTCGAACAACTTCGGCTGCTCGCCGCTCTTCCGCGTCTTGAGCGGATGCGTGCGAAACCAGCTCAGGCAGGCCATGAAGGCCTCCTCGAAGCCGGATCCGAAGCGCTTCCATAGCGAGCTCTGCAGCGCCTTCGGCAGCTCGCGGTAGCACCAGGTGCAGAACGCAGTGCTTTGGCGTTTCGTTCCGCCGCAGACTTCGCACTTGCGAGACATGAAGACAGCGAAGATCTCGTCGGAAGTCATGAGGCTATCCTGAAAATTTTGCGTTCGATCAGCGCACACACAAAACACGTCGTGAGATCGCCTTCGCATTTCAACAAATGGCGACGCAACGGATCGGGCAAACAATCCATCATCACAGCGAGCCCTAACACCGTGCGATCGATACTCGCCAACAAAACCGGCACCGCCATACCGTCGTTCATGCGTACCACTCCTCCGGCACCGCCATACCGTCGTTCATGCGTACCACTCCTCCAGAATTTCCGGCGGAACTTCGTTCTCCGCCGGCCGGCGCCGCTGCTGGGGACGTTCGCCCACGTCGCCGCGTTGCTCCCAGGTGCGCCAGTCCCAATCACCGCGCAGTTCGCGATGGCGTTTCGGATCGTGCGCCAGGCGAAACGAGAGGCAGCTGCAGACGGGACCGACCAGGACTTCGGCGCGCGGGCCGAACAGGTAGCGCGCGGTGGCCTGGTTCACGCGCACGACTTCCTTTCCCTTGTGCTTCTCGACGGGAATCCCCGCCATCAGGGCGAGCTGCTTGGCGGCGCTCACCGTGCAATTCCTTGAGTGGTGCCTTCCACGAGATAGGTCACACCATCCGTGGGATGATAGTTTCCGGCGTGCTTCGCCCCATCCAGCAGCACGCAGATGTACGCACCATCGGCATCTGTGATCACACCCGGCTTCCCGTACACGTTGACCCGCATGCCCCTATAGGCCGGGACTCCGTAGTAATCGCGTATGTACTGGAACTTGTCGAACGACGGCGTCTTCCTCATGCTTGCCCTCATCAGTTGTGCTCGTGCTTCGCGATGAATTCGCGCATCGCCGCGATCATGCCGTCGCGCTCGGCGCTGGAGATGTAGAACATCGATCCCGGCTGATAGCTGAAGATCAGCAGAGTGAAGCCGAAGCCGGCAGGCATGTCGCGCTTGATGGAACGCCCGATCTCCCGCAGCTTCTCCTCGATCTCAGGATTGCGAACTTCGAATTTCATGCGGCCCTCACCATAGCTTCCGGAGCGGACTTGTTGCCGTCGCTTAGAGCAACGCTGGTACTGTGGCTAACTGCCCGCTCCGGAATCTCTTCGAATCCGACCGAGTGAATCCGGTCGCCAAAAAGCAAAAGCAAAACTGCGGGCGCGAAGCCGCACAGGATGGCGACTTTCGCGAGCAGCAGGACGAAGAGCAAGAGATTGCTCATGCGACCTGCTTTCTCCGCGGCGAAACTTGCGACGGCACAAGGCAACTGCCGTGCTGCCAGTGGATGATGTGACCGCGGAAGGGAAGACGGCCAGCCCAGAAGTCGAGCATCTCGTCGAAGCTCTCGAAGCCGTCGCGTTTTGCGAACGCCTCGCGCTCGGACTCGCTCAGTTCGACGCCGTCGATTGCGACAAAGGGATCGCAGTTGCATTCATGTCCACAGGCATCGATCTCGACTGATTCAACCTTCACGCAAATCGTGCGCATCAACAGCCGCGCTTTCTTTGTGCGCAGGCCGGTGTAGAGATGCAGCACGTTGCCCGCCTTATCAGGATTCGCACGCTCGGCGCGGATCGTGTGCGTTTTTTCCCCGGAGAGAATTTTCGGAACGAAGCGCTGCTGAAAGTTGTAGAGGCCCATCTACGCCACCTCCCGCGAGAACGGCACGAACTTCTCCTGCTCACAGCCGAGACAGATCCCCACGCGTCCCGATTCCACTTCGTAGAGCTGCAGGAAAAGTTTTTCCCCGGCACAGTCCGCGCACCAGCGCATGTCCTGGTAGACGGAGAGGTCGAGGACGGCGAACGCGCGCGGCGGGTGAGCGTCCGCGGCGACGATGGGGACTCCGCCGTCCTCGACTGGGGGCTGGGCCGGGGGGAGACTTTTCAATTCGCACATAACAAACTCCCAAACAGGAACTGCTTTTTGCTGCGCTCGAGCTCAGCGAAATCAACGCTGATGTTCGTCGGAATCTCGACGCCAACCTGGTAGTAGGCGTGCATGTGCAACGGGACACAGACATAATGCCAGGGGCAGAGCGGATCGCGGCGCAAGTAGGTCACAGCGTTTCTTCCTTTCTTGCCAAGCTGCCGTTCGCCATCTTTCCAGTCGCAGGGAAATAAACCGATCTCGCAGCTAGCACCGCTTTCTCTCGACGCTTCAGAAAATCACGAACCGCTTGCTCGTGGAACCGGATGGTTTTGTGTCCGAAATGGACGTAGGCGATCTTGCGGCGCATGCGCAGCGACTGCAGCGCCTGGGGGCTGATGCGCAGCAGGGCGCAGACTTCATTGATGGTCAGGAGATTGTCGGGGTTCACTTACTTTCCGGCCTCCTGGTCTGAAGTGTTCGAGGGCGGAGCGGCTGGAGTTTTGGCGTCGGGAGCCGGTTTCGAGAGGAAAGATTTTCGAAGGGGAAATTTGCGGAGCAGGTCGTCGACGAGTGCCAACACTTTAGAAATCTGGCCGCTGGTCAGAACCCGCTCCGGAAAACCTGGTCGGCGTGGGAGAAATCGAACAGACTCGCTTCGCTCGGCGGTCGAAGCCATATTATTCCTCGCTTTCGTTGACTCGAACTAACTGCTCAAAGTTCTTTTCACTCGTGACGCCGCAACTTCAGAAGCTCGCGCCCTTTTTCCACGTCGCCGATCCCGAGCGCCATACAAGCCGCGATCAGCGCGTTTTCTTCCGTCATGCCCGGCCTGTAGTGGGGATCGTCCGGTTCCGGCACACAGTGGCACGCCCAGAGCTTCCCCGGGTGGCCTTGGTGCTCCCACAGCCCCGTTCCCTTACACTTGGTGCAGTTTGGATCGGGCCCAGTCCTTCCGGCATTGCTGGGCGGCCTGCCTTGCGGCTTCATCAGCTCCGCGATTTTCTCTGTCAGCTGCAGCCGCAGCTTGCGTTCCCGCTCCGATTGCCGCGATCCCAATGTTTCTGATGGCTTCGTGACGACTGATTCGGGCTGCGGGGGGCGTTTGTGCGCCGCGTGTCTAGCTATGCTGCGATGCGGCCGTTCTCCTTCGGGAAGTTTCGGGCGAACGGGAAGATTTTCCGGATGAAGCCTGTAGGTCGTGGAACGCCGAAAATGCTTCGGGTTGATGTGCGTGTTCGCCATATGCTCGATGGTCAGGATGCGCAGATCACGCAGCTTGCGGTTGCGGCGCTGAACGGTAGAGCGGGCGATACCTTCGCGTTTGGCGACGTTGATCACTGAAGGCCAGAGCGTGACGGTTGCACCCTGGGCGCAGCTGAACATGGCCATCAGGTGGGCGCGTAGGTGGCTGCGCAGCCCGGAGCGCACGACGGCATCCTGTAAGCGCAACGGAGATAACGAATTAGCTACCCTGTGACGGGAATCATGGGATAATTGCGACGAAGCGGCCATTTCGATCTCGGCGGTCGGAATCGCTTTCAGAGCGGCGTTGAGGAGAAGTTTCCCTCCGCGCCGTTTTTTATTTGCCTGGACTTGCGCCCCGGCAAACCGCTCTGGCGATTCTCCGCGACCTCCTTTCGTGGATCAGTGGATTTGGTTCAGCAAAAAGCCTTTGAATCAACTGCGCCGCTTCCGGCACTGCTCAAGACTCCAGACCACGCGCATGCTGGCTCGCGCCAGGCGAAGCTCGGCGCGGATGTCCAGGGGCGGATCGCGCTCAAGGCGCAACTGGCGTAAAGGGGGAAGGCACTCGGCCAGAGCGACTTTGAGTGACGGCTGATTTTCTAACTCGTTCGTTTTCGGCAACTCGACTTACGCCGCCTTGCTGTCCTCGCTTCGAAGCTTCCGCTGGGAGGACGGAAATTCGAGCACCTGGGAGCCGCAAACTTTGCAATCGCGCCGTTGAGCCACAAGTCGCTCCACGGGCGGGTTGTAGTGGGAGGTGATCGTGTGCCCACATGCGAGCGTTTCAACGCAATAGCACACGATGTATTCAGGGCATTGTTCGGGGTGCGGGCGGTGGCCCACGGGTTTACGGCTCACAACTTTCTGGAGACGCATGAGACGGACTTCTCCTTCGGCTGGGATCGGATGGGAGAAGCCTTCGAGCCGGGAAAGTGTACGAAAAAAAACAGGCGAGGAAACTGAAACCAGCAAAAGCAACAGCAGCAACCTCAGGCAAAAAGGAAAAAAACGCCCGAAGAGCCACAGAGCGCCAGCAAGGACCGTTTTACATAATACCTGTTATCGGACATTGGAGATATCTTGCTTGGGGCTTCCCTTTGGTACTGTTATGCCGTACTTCAGCAGGCAGAACAGGGCTCTCAGTCCGTCGCGCCAGTGAATCTTTTTGCCTTCCTCGTAGGTGCGTCCCCAATAGCTGATGCCGACCTCGTAAACGCGCAGGCAGCGCTTGGCGATTTTTACCGTGATTTCGGGTTCGAAGCCGAAACGGTCTTCTTCGATCGGGATCGACTGGAGGACCTTGCGGCGGAACGCCTTGTAGCAGGTCTCCATGTCGGTCATGTTCATGTTGGTGATGGCGTTCGAGACCAGGGTCAAGAGTCGGTTGCCGAGGAAATGCCAGAAGTATAGGACGCGGTGCGGACCTGCGCCCTGGAAACGCGAACCGTACACGACGTCGGCCTTGCCCTCGATGAGGGGGCGCAGCAACGCAGGATAGTCGGTGGGATCGTATTCGAGGTCGGCATCCTGAATGATGATGTAGTCTCCGGTCGCTTCCTGGATGCCGCGGCGCAAGGCCGCGCCTTTGCCCAGGTTGCGCGGCTGCATGAGGACCCGCATTTGCGGATGCGAGCCTTGCAGATGCTCGAGCATCTCGCGACATCCGTCGGTAGAGCCGTCGTCGATGCAGATGAGTTCGATCTCCAGCGGGACAGCGAGGACGCGTTCAACGACCTGTTGCAGCGTGGCACGCTCGTTGTAAACGGGCATGATGACGGAGAGTTTCATGCGGACAGCGCAACAGTATCAGAAGCAGTGGCCACGGGCCAGTGGCCGGCGTTCAGTGTCGGAAGTTCCCTTCTGTACGATACCTACGACGAAGCAGTAATGAGGAGAGTTGGGAAGCCAGCGTTCGGCTTTTAGCGAATTGTGATTCTTCCCTTTTCTGTGTGAGCGGCGATGAGTTTGCTGCCTGCTCCTGCTTGCCGGGTAATCCGGCTTAAGAACTTGTCGCTGGTCCCGGCCAGGTCATCGCGCTCGATTTTCAGTTCTCCCTGGTCGCTCGAAGCCTCGAGTCGAAGATTCACAGTTGGCGGTAAGTGCAGGCGGATATTGCCCGTGGTTGAGTCCAGGTGCCAATCGTCGTAAGGCGAGGAAGTGACCTGGAGATCGCCCGCATCGGTACGAAGGGTGAGGGTGCTCCTGGCGCCGCCAACCTCGATGCGTCCGGCTCCGTGCGCGACCTCGGCCAGAGAGGGGCCGATCACCATCAGGCTGATATCACCGTCATCGGTATGGGCAGCGATTCCCTTCTCCAGCCGTTGGCCCGTGATGTTGCCGCGTCCGACCTTCGCCAGCACGGGTTCGCCGATAACTTGAAAATCAAGGTTGCCATCTTCGGCTTCTGCGTGAACCTGTTGCGAGATGTATGAGGCGCTGATGTCGCCTTTCAGGGTATGCGCATCGACGGGACCCAAGAACCCGCGGAGCGTCGTCGCGCCTTGTTGCACAGAAGTGGTCACTGCGGTCCGGAAAGGGACGTAGATGCGGAAGCGCAATTTCAGCTTGCCGGATGAAGCAGTTTCGCGCGGGCGATAGACGACGCGGATGGCATGGTCCTCCTGTTCGATGACGAGAGCGGAAGAGAAATAGTGGGCGTCGACGGTCGCATTTGGAGCGGCCATGGCAACGGCGTGAATGGCGACTTCGCCGTCGTGGTTGTAGAGGATTTCGAGGTCTCCCTGCTCGATGTCTACGCGAAGCGTCACCGGTTGCGTGTTGGAGACCGGGAGCGTCTTAGTGAATTCTGCGGGAACTTGCGCGAAGCAGCACAGATGGAACAGCGCGAGAGAAAAAAGGATTTTGATCAGGCGCATACGCGAATCATTCCGCTGAGATTGATTTGCACGGCGAATTGGAAGGTCATTAAAAGCGGGTCCGCCGCGGCAAGGCCGAGACGGACCCCTCATTCTTAAAGTGAGCGCAGGAAGTCGAGGATCTCCTGCTGCTCGGCGGGTGAGAGCTGATTGAATTTGTGCACGACTCCGTTGGCTTCCGAAGCGGGATACTTCGGTGTGGCGTCGGAGTGGTGCTCGTGGATGGCTTGTAACAGGTCGTTGGTGCGGCCGTCATGCATGAAGAAAATGCGCTGGCCAACGCCCCAGAGCGGCGTGGTGCGGAATTCATCGCCTGCGGCCTGGCCTTGCGCAATGTCATCTGCCAGTTTGTGTCCCATGTGGTGCACCATGAGATCGGTGAAAGCGTTCACCGGCCGGTTCTGAAGAACAGGACTATTCATGACCGGAGCCGTTTGCATCTGGGGCGTGTGACAGAGTGCGCAACCGATGCGGGAGAAAACGTCGCGGCCGCGCTTGGCACTGTCACTGGCATTGGGATCAGGCACCGGCCCGTCGGTGAAGCGCATCAGCATCTGGAACTGCAGCCAGTCGGGCAGAATGTGCAGCGGGTTGTTGAAGTCCTGATTCTTGTCGTCGTTATTGTCCGTACGTACGACGTCATTCGGCTCAGGCTTTTGCGGGCCCTGGCAATCGGGGTCTTCTTCCGTGGCCGTGGGGAAGGCTTCGTTGGTGATTCCCATTTCGACGTTGTAGGCTTCGCCGGCAAAGATGGTGATGGATTTGTTCTGGGCTTTCCAGCCGAAGCGGGTAATGGTGCCATCATTGCCGCTGCGATTGGGGTGTCCGGTGATGCCCAGCGGAGCGCGTAGCGCGGCGGTGGCGTCGTGCTGGGCGAGGATCTCGCGATCCTGGATGGACTCGAGCAATCCCAGGCCAGTCATCTGCAGAGGAATGCGGAAGGCCAGGTTGCCGGCCTGGTATTCCTTTTCGAAATCCGGCTGAGTCAACGCGCAGTTTGGGATGGTGGTGTCATTCGTGCTGCCACGGACGGTCCAGAGCTGGTGAACGCCACCGTCGGCAGTCCCGTCAGATTTCTTTTTGAAGCGCACTTCGCGAATGGGACCGTATTGCGTCTCGAAACTCGGTACCACGTTCTGCCGTCCATAACGATGGGGGACGAGGGTGAATTGAGGATTTTCCGGCCGCCGCGGGATCTTGTCTCCGGGATTGGGTACGAGGAATCCACCCGAACCGCCGAGCGTAGGTTGCGCATGGCAAGAAAAGCATTGATCGGCATTGTGACGCGCGCCCAGCCCGTTGGAATTGGTATGAAACTGGGGAAACATCGGATCGAGTTCGCCGAGTCCCGTGACTTGAGAGCCATCGGTGACATCGGCGCAATCGTCGCAGGTAGACTCGAGTTGCCCGGCGCGAAGGATACCTTCCAGGAAGGAAGCCAGCTCATTGTCGTTGATGGTGGCTCCGGTGGTCGGATTGGGACTGATCACGGGAGGGTGAGGGATGGGGATTCCGCGCTGCTGCAGGCCTCCCCCAGTATTCTGAATTCCACCTCGCACGCCGGGGTCCTTCTGGCTCCAGGCGGAGATGGACGGAATCATCACACAGGCAAGGGCCAGCGCCGGTGCAATCGCTCGCATCGCTTTCATGTCACAGCCTCTCTGATGAATTAGTGGGAGAGCGGGTCACGGAACCGTAAGTAACCAGGAGGATCCGTGGATGAGATCAGCAGGCTTCCCCAGTGCTCCCCCACCCCCGCTCACGTCCGGCGGTAATTTCCGCGATACTAGCCCGTCAGGTCAAAGGACTTTCCTGAAGATTCAACCTGTATAGCTATCTCACTGTAGTGGATGGGCTTATTTATTTTCATGAACTCGACGTGATAGCATTCGAGGCACTTTTCGGGGCGGCAATGGGTCGAAACGGCAAGGGCAACAAGGTCCAATTCGGAATTTACGAGGCGGACCTCGAGACGCATTACCTCACCAAGAGCGGATTCCGCATCCGCCTGCAGGACCAACCGTTCCAGGTTTTAGCGCTCCTTCTGGAGCGCGCCGGAGAAGTCGTCACCAGGCAGGAAATCCGGGAAAAGATCTGGGCCGAGGACACGTTCGTCGCGTTCGACGAAGGCCTGAACACGGCGATCAAGAAAGTACGGGCGGCGCTGAGCGACAGCGCGGAGAATCCGCGGTTCGTGGAGACGGTCCCCAAGGTCGGCTACCGTTTCATCGCTCCGGTCACTGCGGTCACGCCCGAGGTAGGCGACCCGAAAGCCCAGGTTGTTGGCCCGGCTGCGGAGGCGGAGTTGCCTGTGGGGGCTGGCGCAAGCGAGCCTTATGTAATCGAGGACAGGACGGATGGGCCCCGAAGACAAACTGCTCGGCGAACTCGCTGGATCTCTGCAGTGTGGGTGGGGACGATCGCCGCGTGTTTGGTGGCCGTCTATTGGTTAAGACCGGTGGCGGCGAATCCACGTTTGCGGCGCATCCGGCAATATACGCACCTGGGATCGCTCTATGGCAACCAGAACCTGGTCTCCGACGGAACCCGCGTTTACTTCACGGTGGACGAAAATGGCGGGCGAGGGCTGGCGTACGTGTCGGTAGATGGAGGAGAGGTCAACCGCATTCCGATAGCCTTTCCCACTGTGGATGTGCAAGATATTTCGCCCAGCGGCACAGAAGTGCTAGTAACACGTCCGGATCAGCCACCACCGCGTCAGTTGTGGCGGATCCCACTCAACGGGACATCTCCGCGACAAGTGGATGGGGTCAAGGTCACTGATTCATTCTGGATGCCGGATGGCCGTATCGGCTACGCCCAGGAAACGGATCTGTTTCTGTTGACCGGCGAGGGTGGGGAGAACAAACGATTCGCGCATTTCGAGGATCAGATTCCTTTCACCGTACGGTGGCGGCCGGACGGCGGGCTGGCGCGGTTCATGCTGGTGGGCGAGAACCAGAGTACGCTGTGGCAGATCAAGCCCGACGGCGGTGGGCTGAAGCCGGTGCTTCCTGACTGGAAGACATCGATTCGCTGCTGGCCGGGGCGATGGAGCAATGACGGTAGCTATTACTACTTCGTTGCGGCCGATGGGTCGGTGCGAAACGTGTGGGTGTTGCGCGAGCGCGCGGATGCGTTGCACAGGACCAGTTCCGAACCGGCGCAGCTGACGTCGGGACCGATCAGCTTTTTCCAGCCGGTCCCGGGCCGGGATGGCAAGACGATTTTCGTGATCGGGGAACAGCGGGCGGGCCAACTCGTGCGCTATGACGGAAAGACTGGAGCATACTCGCCCTTTTTACCGGGGCTTTCCGCCGATCACGTGAGCTTCTCGGGCGACGGCAATTGGATGGCGTACGTGCAATATCCGGAAGGAGCGTTGTACCGCAGCCGCGTGGACGGTTCGGAGAAGCTGCAATTGACGTTTGCGCCGATGCGAACTTACCAGCCGCGGTGGTCACCCGACGGGCGCTGGATCTCGTTCTATGCGACCCCCAGCCCGGGAAAACTTGCGGAGATTTACGTCGTCAGCCGTGATGGAGGTGAACTGCGGTTATTGCATCGCCGCACGGCCAGCGAAGATTCCCACGTCTGGTGGAGCGCGGACAGCAAGATCGAGTACGCCATCACGCCAGATGAAGCGGGAGCGGCGACCACGATCTATGCACAGGAGCTGAATACCGGCTCGGTGACGCAAAATACGGTGCGCCTGACATTTGACATGGGCGAATGTTCGCCAGATGGGCGATACATCTCGGGCTACTCCGATGATCATGAATTGATGCTCTATGACATAGCGCACAAACAGACGCGCCGATTGAGCGGATACGCCGACTACTTTAGCTGGTCCGCTGACAGCCGGTACCTGTATTTCAACAACTTCTTCGACCAGCGTCGCAAGGAGCCGGCAGGCGTGTACCGGGTCAGCATCGCGGACGGAAAGGCCGAACGATTGATGGGCACTCCGGGATTTCCGCTGACAGGAGTGTTCGGAGCCTGGAGTGGAACTGCGCCAGACGGATCAGTTCTGGTTCTTCAGGACAAGAGCAGCCGCGATCTCTACGCGCTGGATTTGGAACTGCCTTAGG
>Ga0335069_10000970_pt1 | contig 46224 bp, 44 predicted proteins | sample Lox_Sample_11_FD_206714 | JGI IMG/M metagenome (GOLD analysis project Ga0335069, IMG submission 206714) | Soil microbial communities from Loxahatchee National Wildlife Refuge, Florida, United States - Lox_Sample_1.1 | ecosystem: Environmental > Terrestrial > Soil > Wetlands | place: USA...
CGCGCCGGAAGCCGCCGTCCGCGGTGACGACGAGCTTCGCGCCGACGTCGAGGATGCGGTCGCGCAGCGCCTCGGCGGAGAAGCCGCCGAAGACGACGCTGTGCGGCGCGCCGATGCGCGCGCACGCGAGCATCGCGATCGGCAGCTCCGGGATCATCGGCATGTAGATCGCGACGCGATCGCCCTTGCGCACGCCGAGCCGCTTCAGCGCGTTGGCGAAGCGACACACCTCGCGGTGGAGCTGGCCGTAGGTCAGCACGCGGACGTCGCCGGGCTCGCCCTCCCAGATGAGCGCCGCCTTGTTGCGGCGCCACGCGTGCTCGCCTTCGAGGTGACGGTCGAGGCAGTTGTGCGAGACGTTCAGCTTGCCGCCGATGTACCAGCGCGCGTAGGGCGGCTTCCACTCGAGGACCTTCTTCCACGGCGCGAGCCAGGTGACGTGCTCGCGCGCCATGCGCGCCCAGAAGCGCTCCGGAGATTTCGCGGCTTCGCGCCGGTATGCGGCCACCTGTCGGCGGCTCCAGTTCGCCTGCTTCGCGAAGGCGGCGTCGGGCTCGAAGCGGCGCTTCTCCTTCAGCAGGGAGGAGATGTCGGGCATGGATCCGTCCTCGGTCGTGGTGGAGTCATCGGCGAGGCCGCCTGTTCAGCGTCCGCTGACCAATGTCTCCAGCTCGTCGGGATCCTTCGGGATGGCCGCCGTCAGGTTCTCGCAGCCCGTCGCCGTGATCACGACATCGTCCTCGATGCGCACGCCGATCCCGCGGAAGCGCGCATCCACGTTCTCGAGGTCTGGCGCGACGTAGAGCCCGGGCTCGACCGTGAAGACGATGCCCGGTGCGAGCACGCGCGGCGCTCCGTTCACCTTGTACGCGCCGACGTCGTGCACGTCGAGACCGAGCCAGTGGCTCGTCGAGTGCATGTAGAACGGCCGATAGGCCTCGCGCGCGATCAGCTCCTCGAGGTCTCCGGCGAGCAGGCCGAGCTCGAGCAGGCCCGCGACGATGGCGTGCACGGCGGCGGCGTGGATCTCGGGCAAGGTCCCGCCCGGGCGACAGAGCGCGAGCGCGGCCTCCTGCGCCGCGAGCACGATCTCGTAGAGCGCGCGCGCCGGCCCCGTGAAACGGCCGCCGATCGGATAGGTGCGCGTCACGTCCGACGCGTAGCCCTCGAGCTCGCAGCCGGCGTCGATCAGCACGAGCTCCTCCTCGCGGAGCTTCTGGTCGTTGCGGACGTAGTGGAGGATGGTGGCGTTGCTACCTCCACCGACGATGCTCGTGTAGGCGGGCCCGCGCGCGCCGCGACGCCGGAAGGTGTACTCGAGCGCCGCATCGAGCTCGTACTCGTAGCGGCCGGGGAAGGCGATCCGGGCCGCCGTCTCGTGCGCCTCGCGGCTGATCGCAGCCGCGCGCCGCATCACGTCGAGCTCGACCGGCTCTTTGAACAGCCGCATCGCGTGCGTGATCGAACGCGGGTCGACGATCGCGTCGGCGGGGTCGACGCCCTGACGCGAGCGCAGGCGCAAGGTCTCGAGCGTCTCGGTGAGCTTCGCGTCGACGGCCGGGTCGCGGCCGAGCACGTGATGGATGCGGCGCGCGCCGCGGATCAGATCCGGCAGCTTCGAGAGGAACTCGCCGACTGGGAACGCCTCGTCGGCCTCGAAGTCTCGCTTCGCCCCTTCGACGCCGGGGCGATAGCCGTTCCACGTCTCCATCTCTCGGTCGCGGGGCTCGACGAAGAGCGTGTAGGCGGGGCCGCCGTCGGTGCGAAGCAGCGCGACCGCGTTGGGATGGTCGTAGCCGGTCAGGTACCAGAAATCGCTGTCCTGCCGGAACGGGTAGTCGGTGTCGCGGGAGCGCGTGACCTGACGCGCGCCGAGGAAGATGGCGACGGCATCCGGTCCCATGGCATCGCGCACGCGCTGGCGCCGGTCGGCGAACACGGGCCGAGCATACCCCGGAGCGCAATGCGGTCCGTCGTCTGCGCGCGACTCGATCGCGGTCGGACTCACGACCGCCTTCAACCGTTGATCTGCCAACTCGAGCGGCACCGCCATGAACAGGTGCGCCAGTCCCAAGCGCTCGGATTCGCGGATGTTCCCCCAGCTCGGCCGTCCCGGAGCCGTCTCCACGGGTCGAGCGCCGCCGCCTGTCGCGGCACCATATTCCGGGCAGCTCCAAAAAATTCCGCTTCGAGAACGGTCTCTTCGATCGGCGAGACGTTCACCGGGCCGATGGCACGCTTCGTGCTGAAAGGGAACGCTCATGTCGATCTGGTGCGAGTCGGTCGAACGGAAGCGGGCGCGCACGTTCGACGGAGCTCGGAACCAGGAGTCGCACTGGAGCTGCAAACAGGCGCTTTCCCCAGAACGGCACCCCGCCTAGCTCGGTTCCCTCCTCGGTCCAGATCGAAACATCCCCTCGCGTTGGATGGTCCACGCGGGGGGATGCTCTTTCTGGGCTCCGCTCAATCCTCCCGCGGCGCCGCGTCCGCCACGGCGAGCGCCGCGGCGACTTCGGTCCCGAACTCGCGCGCGAACCAGCGCTTCAGTTCGGACTGACCGGCGAGATCGCGCGCGCCGTGGGGCGTCCGCACCGCGATGCTCTCGAGCGTCGAGTTCGGACACAGCACGCCGGGATCCATCGCCAGCTCGGCCGCGCGCCGCGTGCGCCACTGCTTCAAAGCGACGAGCCGCCGCTCGGCATGCCGGTCCATGCGCCGACGCCCGCTCGAAGGGAGCTTCGGGATCGGCCCGTGCTCCTCGGCGCGACCGGCGCGCACCGCGTTCAGGGCGTCGCGACCGAGCCGGCGGATCAGCAGGTCCGTGATCCCCTTGATCTCCGCGAGCTCTCCGATCTTGCGCGGCTGACGCTCGGCGATCTCGAGCAGGGTGCGGTTGCCGAGCACCTTGAACGGTGGCCGGTCGATCTCGCGCGCCTTCTGGTCGCGCATCAGGTAGAGCTCGCGCAGGATCGCGAGCCCGGTCGCGTCGAGCTTGCGCGCGCCCTTGATGCGGAGGTAGCCGAGCTCGTCGAACTCGCGCTCCCGCCAGACCCGCCGCTCCAGCGCCTCGAACTCCTCCTGCGCCCAGCTCTCGCGCCCGACTCGCCGCAGCTCCTTCACGAGCAGCTCCGCGAGCGGGATCAGGTACAGGACGTCGGCCGCGGCGTAGCTGAGCTGATTCTGTGTCAGCGGCCGCGTGGACCAGTCGGAGCGCTGCTCGTCCTTCGGCAGGTTCACGTCGAAGTGCTGCTGGGTCAGGCTCGACAGGCCGACCGACGAGTAGCCGAGGATCTGCGCGCTGAGCATCGTGTCGAAGAGATTCGCGAAGCGGAAGCCGCAGTCCCGCCGGAGCACGAAGAGGTCGTACTCCGCCGCGTGGAAGATCTTGCGGATCTCCGGCGACGCGAAGATCGGCCCGAGGGCTGCGAGCTCGGCCGGTCCGCCGAGCGCGAGCGGGTCGACCAGGTAGATCTGCCGACGCGTCCCGATCTGGACCAGACAGGTCTTGTCGAAGTAGTGATAGAAGCTGTCGGCTTCCGTATCGACCGCGATCACCTTCTCGGCGAGCAGGTCGTGAGCGAGTGCATCGAGATCCGCGCGGGTCTCGATCCTCTCGAAGTCGGCCAATCGCGCCCTCAACGGATTTCGGCGGTTTCTACTCGCCCAGGAGATCAGCCGGGGGGCGGGTTGGGACCCCCCGATCAGAGCCGGGGGCTCGGTGCCGAGGAGGGTCGGTGACGGCGCCGAGGCGGCACTCTAGCCGAGCACCATGCAGGCCGAAAGCGCAAACGCGCCGAAGGCGACGCGAAAGATCCGTCCGTAAGCTGCCTCCATGGTTCGTGCGGGCCTCGGAGTATCGACCCGGGACGATGCGCGTGCCGCTGCCGAAGAGGCGGTCGGGGCGGCGCTGACCGGAGGCCTGCAGCCCGACGGCGCCCTGCTCCTCGCGACCCCCGACCACGGTCCCGACATGAAGACCCTCCTCGGTGCTGCCTGCGACGCACTCGGCACCCGCACCGTCGTGGGAGCGCAGGTCCACGGACTGCTGGCGGCCGGTCAGGAGCTCGAGGGCGGCCGCGCGGTCGGAGTGCTGGCGATCGAGGGCCTCGAGCTCCACGGCTTCCTGCTCGAGACCGGGCCGGACGACTCCGCGGGCGCCGCCGAGGAGATCGCGCTTCACCTCGGCGGTGCGGCCTGCTCCGAGGACCTGGTCGTGCTGCTTCCGGATCCGCGCGCGGTCGACCTCGAGCGGCTGCTCGAAGGGGCGCGTCGCGAGCTCGGCCCTGCACAGGTCGTCGGGGCGGGAGCCGCGCTCCTCGGCTCCGACCCGCCGCTGCAGTGGTGCGGGCGCGACGTCGCGTCGAACGCCGTGGCGGCGTTGGTCCTCCGCGGCGCGCGTCCGCCGCGGGTCGGCGTGACCCAGGCCTGCCGCCCGGGCTCGCCGCTGCTCACGGTCACGCGCACGCAGGGGCACTGGATCCTCGAGCTCGATGGCAGGCCCGCGCTCGATGTCTACCGCGAGGTGGCCCGCGGGCCGCTCGCGGAAGACCTACGGCGAGCCGCGGCCTTCGTGCTCGCCGCGCTGCCGCGGGATCCGCGCGATCCGCTGGCGCCCGGCGGCTACGTGGTCCGGAACATCGCGGGCTTCGCGATCGAGGAACGCGCCCTCGCGATTCCGGAGGCGCTCGGCGTGGGCGATCAGGTCGCGTTCGTGCGGCGCGATCCGGCCAGCGCGCGCGAGGACCTGAAGGCGATGCTGGCATCGCTGCGGGAGCCGCGACCCGCCTTCGGTCTCTACTTCGATTGCTGCGCACGCGGCGCGCCGTTCTTCGGCGTGTCCGGTCTCGAGGCGGCGTACCTGGAAGAGAGCTTCGGCGGCGTGCCGCTGCTCGGTCTCTTCGGCTCGTGTGAGATCGGCCCGGTCGCGAGCCGACCCGAGCTGCTCACGTATACAGGCGTACTCGCTCTGGTGGACAGCTAGTTCTGTTCTCCGCTCGCCTGCGGCGGCTTGCGGCGGGCGTCCGGACCTCTCGTCCTTGAACCGGGCTCGACCCGCGTGGTACGGTTCGTTCCATATTTGAGAATCATGTTCTGTATATAGGAACATTCGGAGAGGCAAGCCCGCACGTGAAAGCCCTCACCAGCGTCGAGAAGGCCGTCGACGTCCTGTTCGCCCTTCGCGGCGCCCCGTCATCGCTCGGTGTCACCGCGCTCGGGCGCGCGCTCGGCTTGCCGAAGTCGAGCGCACATCGACTCCTCGCGACGCTCACGCGCCGCGGCCTGGTGGAACGAGACGAACGCGGTCGCTATCAGCCGGGAATCGGTCTCGTCGCGCTCGGGCTCGGCGCGCTCGACCGAGAGCCCCTGGTCGCGGCCGCGCGCGAGACCCTGGAGCGCGAGGCCGAGGCGACCGGAGAGACGGTCTTCCTGGTCGGCGCGCGCGGCGGCCGCCTCTACGTCCTCGACAAGGCCGAGGGCACGGGCTTCCTGCGCGTGGCGCCGCGCATCGGCGAATCGGTTCCCGTCCACGCGACTGCGGTCGGCAAGCTCTTCCTCGCCTTCGCGCCGGAGCGGGTCGCGCTGCCGGCGGGTCCGCTCGAGCGCTTCACGCCGCGCACGTCGACCACGCGCCGAGCGCTGCAGCGGGAGGTCGAAGACGTGCGCGCGCAGGGCTTCGCCGAGAACCGCGACGAGTGGATTCCCGGCATGTCGGTCGTGGCGGCTCCCGTGTTCGCGCGCGGAGAGCTCTGCGGCTCGGTGGTGGTGGCGGCGCCGTCCGCGCGCGTCGACGCGCTCGGGCGCGAAGCGACTGCGCGGCGCATGCGCGCCGCGGCGGCGGGGATCGGAGCGCGGCTCGAAGGCCGCGCGCGGGAGGACGAGCGATGAGCGGCGACGGCAGCGGGATGGTGTGGCTCGACGGCGAGCTGGTCGACCTGTCGGCGGCACGCATCCCCGTGATCGACCATGGCCTGCTCTACGGCGACGGGCTCTTCGAGGGCATGCGCATCTACGGCGACCGCGTCTTCCGCCTCGATCGCCATCTCGAGCGGCTCGCGGCCGGCGCGCGCGCGCTGGCACTCGAGCTGCCGGGCGGCATCCCGCCGATTCGCGACGTCGTGCTCGCGACCGCGCGCGCGCACGGCGGCTCCGAGGCGTACGTCCGCCTGATCGTCACGCGCGGCGACGGCGCGCTCGGCGTCGATCCGACGAGCTGCCCGCGACCGCGCGTGATCTGCGTGGTCGATCGCGTCGCGATCTATCCCGAGGAGAAGCGGCGCGCGGGCGTCGACCTCGTGACGGCCAGCGTGCGGCGCCCGCCGCCCGACGTGCTCGACCCGCGCGTGAAGAGCCTCAACTACCTGAACAACGCGCTCGCCAAGGGCGAAGCGCGCCGCCAGGGAGCCGACGATGCACTGCTGCTGAACCGCGAGGGACTCGTCGCCGAGGCCGCCGTGGCCAACGTCTTCGCGGTGCGCGAGGGCGCGCTGTGGACGCCGCCCGGGAGCGACGGCGCGCTCGAGGGCATCAACCGCGCGACCGTGCTCGAGCTCGCGCGCGAGCAGGGCATCGCGACCGCCGAGCGCTCGCTCGGCCGCGTCGCCCTCTTCGCCGCCGCGGAAGTGTTCCTGACCGGCAGCGGCGTCGGCGGGCTCGTGCCGGTCCGCTCGCTCGACGGCCAGCACATCGGCGCCGGCGGCGCGGGACCGGTGTTCCAGCGCCTCCGCAAAGCCTTCGAGGCGTGCAAGCCGAGGCTCGGCGTCGCGATCGCGTCCTGACCCCCGCGCGCTCGCGCTACCGTCGCGCGACTCGACGAGGAGAGCCGCGTGCGCTGGAGCGAGTCCTTCCTTCCCACCCTGCGCGACGAGCCCGCCGACGCCGAGGCGGTGAGCCACAAGCTGCTCGTGCGCGCCGGGTTCGTGCGCCAGCTGATGTCGGGCGCATACTCGCTGCTGCCGCTCGGGCAGCGCGTGTGGCTGAAGGTCGTCGCGATCGTCCGCCACGAGATGGGCGCCATCGGCGCGCAGGAGTTCCGGCTCCCCGCGCTCCACCCCGCGGAGCTCTGGCAGCGCTCGGGCCGGTGGACCTCGGTCGGCGAGGAGATGTTCCGGCTGGTCGACCGGAAGGGAGCCGACATCGCACTCGGCATGACGCACGAAGAGGTCTTCGCCGCCATCGCGACCGAGCTGCGGAGCTACAAGCAGCTGCCGCAGATCTGGTACCAGATCCAGACCAAGTTCCGCGACGAGCCGCGCCCGAAGTCGGGGCTGCTGCGCGTGCGCGAGTTCACGATGAAGGACTCCTACTCCTTCGACCTCGACGCCTCCGGTCTCGACCGCGCCTTTCAGCGACACTTCGAGGCGTATCGACGCATCTTCCTGCGCTGCGGGCTCGACACCCTGGCGGTGGAGGCGTCGGTCGGCGCGATGGGCGGCTCCGCGTCGATCGAGTTCATGGTTCCGTCGGCCGCGGGGGAGGACCGCATCGCCTGCTGTGGCAGCTGCGGCTACGCGGCCAACGTGGAGAAGGCGACCTCGGCGCTGCCCGCGCAGTCGGACGGCCCGGGGCTCGCCGCGCCCGAGCCCTTCGCCACGCCCGGAGTCCGCACGATCGAGGCGCTCGCGCGGATGAGCGGCGGCGCGCCGGCCGAGCGCCAGATCAAGACGCTCGTGTACCTGCTCGACGGAACGCCCGCGCTCGTGCTGCTGCGCGGCGACCACGCGCTCTCGGAGCAGAAGCTCCTCGACGGGACCGGCGCGCGCGAGCTGCGCCCGGCGAGCGAGGCCGAGATCCGCGCGGCGCTCGGCGCCGGACCCGGGAGTCTCGGCGCGGTCGGCGTGCAGCGGCTCCAGATCCTGGCGGACCCGGCGCTCGAGAGCCGACGCGACATGGTGACGGGCGCCAACCGCGACGACTTCCACCTGCGCGGCGTCGACGTGGCGCGCGACCTGCGGGTCTCGCGCTGGCTGGACCTTCGCGAGGTGAAGGCCGGCGAGCCCTGCCCGATGTGCGACGCGCCCCTCAAGATCGAGATCTCGATCGAGGTCGGCCACATCTTCAAGCTCGGAACGCGCTACAGCGAGGCGCTCGGGGCGCAGGTGCTCGACGAGGCGGGCGCCTCGCGTCCGATCGTGATGGGCTCCTACGGCATCGGCATCGAGCGCGCGATGGCGGCGGTGGTCGAGCGCTGCCACGACGCCGACGGCATCGTGTGGCCGCTCGCGATCGCGCCCTTCGAGGCGGTCGTCACGGTCGTAAATCCGAAGCAGCCGGCGACGAGCGACGCGGCCGGCGCGATCTACGACGCGCTGCGCGCGCAGGGCATCGACGTGCTGCTCGACGACCGCGACGAGCGCCCCGGCGTGAAGTTCAAGGACGCCGACCTGATCGGCTTCCCGTACCGCATCACCGTCGGGCCGAAGGGTCTCGAAGAGGGCAAGGTCGAGATCACGCGGCGAAAGACGAAGAGCTCGCATAGCATCGACGTCCGCAAGGCCGCCGACGCAGTCGCGGAGTCGATCCTCGAAGAGCGCTCGTTCTCACCGGGCGTCTAGAGCAATCATGGCGCTCTCGGCCGCGCACCGGAGGCTCCTGCTCGTCGACAACGGCGTCGGCGCGGCCGCCTTCAACTTCGCGCTGAACGGCGCGATCGCGTGGCTGCTCTTCCGCTCCGTGACGCACGTGCCGCTCTGGGGCGGGTCGAGCGTTGCGGGCGACACGCTGGTCACCGCCTTCCTGCTGCCGTTCCTCACCTGCCTGATCGTCACCCGGCTCGTCGCCCGTCAGGTCGCGGAGGGCCGCATCCCGCGCCTGTCGGAAGCCGATCGGACGCCGTCCTCGTGGTCGCGACGCTCGCCGCTATCGCGCGGCGCGCTGCTCGGCGCGGCCAGCGTGGTGCTCGCCGCGCTGCCGGTCGTCGCGGCGCTTGCGCTCTCCGGCTCCGCGGGCCTCGCCCTGTGGTCCTTCATCGGCTTCAAGGCCGCGTTCGCTGCGTGCCTCGCCGCGATCGTCACTCCGCTCGTCGCGTGGTGGGCGCTGCTGCGCGCGTCGGGCTGACCAACCCGCCCGACTCGAAGAGATCGCGGTTGGCGCGGCGCAGGAAGCAGAGGCCGATCGCCGCGTTGAAGAAGACGAAGAAGTTGTGCTGCACGAGGCCGAAGGCGGTCATCTCGGCGGCGCGGTCGGGGTAGAGCAGCGGCCACATCGCGACCGCGATCGCGCGGAAGGGACCGGGGATCGCGGCGCCGAAGAAGATGATCGGCAGGTAGCCGAGCAGCTCGCGGTAGCTCGCGTCGACACCGAAGAGATGCAGCGCCTGCGTGTAGACGAAGACGCCGGCCAGCAGCGCGGGCGAGCGCAGCAGCACGACGACGCCGTACTGCCAGGGCCTCGCCCGGCGGAAGGCGTGGAAGATCTCGCGATCGCGCAGGCGCACGTTCGGCGCGATCGCGCCGCGGAAGAACGCGACCCAGCCGACGAAGAAGGCGCCCGCCACCACGGCGATCGCCGGAAGCTGGTGGAAGACGGGCGGCACGCGGTCCCACTGGAGCCACGTGCCGAGCGTGCCCCAGGTGAGCAGGTAGTAGAACTCGCAGAACATGATGAAGAGCATGCTCGAGGCGACCTGCCAGCCCGGCACGCCGTCGCGCCGATTCAGGTACACGGCCATCGCGCCCTTGCCGACCTGCTCGTTCAGGATCGAGATGATGTAGGCGGACGCGCGGATCGGCAGGATGCTTGCGTACGACACGCGCGCGTCGAACCACGAGACGACGCGCCACACGACCAGCGAGTCGATCAGGAAGAAGAAGGCCGAGTACGGAATCATCAGCGCGAGCCAGCGCAGCCAGTGGACGGTGGAGAAGACGTGCGCGAGCAGGCCGAAGGCGCTCTGGCCCTGGCGCGCGGCCTGGCGGTCGATCTGGAAATACAGGTAGGTGAAACAGACGAAGGTCACGAGCCAGGGCAGCGCGCGCTGCCAGACGGACGCCGTGCGCGGGGCCGCGCTCTCGCGTGCGGTCATCGGTTCTCCTCCGCTGCGAGCAGCGCGCGCCGCAACGTCTCGTCGAGGGGTGTCAGCCTGAGGCCGAGGCGCCGCTCCGCCTCGGCGGGATCGATCGCGTCGTCGTGCTCGAGCACGCCGAGCATGGCCGGCGTGAGCGGCGGATTCGCGAGGAGCTTCTCGGCCAGCCAGGCGAACGCGAAGGCCAGCGCGTACGGAATGCCGCGGATGCGGACGTCGCGGCCGAGCACACGCGCCGCGCGCAGCACCAGCTCCCGGTGCGTCAGCGACTCGGGGCCCGCCAGATCGAGCGCACCGCGGAGCGGCTCCGGGCGAGCGAGCGCGGCCGCGATCGCCTCCACCACGTCGCCGGCCGCGATCGGCTGCTCGAGCGTCGCGCCGCCACGGACGAGCGACACTCGCCCGGCCAGCGCTTGCCGCCGCAGCGCCTCGCTCGCCGGATCGCCGGAACCGAGCACCATCGGCACGCGCAGGATCAGCGCGGGCACCGCACCGCGCAGCAGGATCTCCTCCGCGCGGCCCTTCGAGGCGAGCGCGCGATTGCGCGAGTCGGGACGCGAGCCGAGGATGCTGACGCAGACGATGCGCCGCAGGCCCGCCTTCGGCGCCGCGTCGGCGAGCGCACGCGCGGGCCGCTCGTGCGCGTCCTCGTAGCGGTTCGCGCGGGTCTCCTTGAGGATGCCCGCGAGGTGGACCGCAGCGTCGCACCCGGCCGCGGCCGCGGAGAGCGCCTCCGCGTCGAGTCCCGAGGTGACGCACACGTCTGTCCCCGCGCCTGCGCTGGCGCGCACGATCTTCGCCGCGCGCTCGGAGCGCACGACGGCCCGCGTTCGCCGCGGCGGCTGCATGTGCGCCAGGCGCTGGAGCACACGACGGCCGAGTTGGCCGTTCGCGCCCGTCACCAGGATCTGCGCCGCGCCCAGCAAGGCGGGGGAGCATACGGATGACCCCGCGCCTTCGCCGGCAAACCACGAGACATCCCCGTCCGGGTCTGTACGTCTGATCTCCGCTCGCCTGCGGCTCGCTGCGCGCGACCGCTTCGCGGTCGCTTGCTAGCGCCGTCCGTACGAGATGCCGAGCGCCACGATCCGCTGGATCAGCTGCGGATACGAGATGCCCACGGCCCTCGCGGAATCCGCGAAGTCCTCGCCCTCCGCGACGTCCGGCGTGGAATTCACCTCGATCACGTGGACCTGTCCGTCCGGCGCGAGGCGCAGGTCGAGGCGCGCGTAACCCGAGAGGCCGAGCACACGGTACACGCGCTTGCAAAGCCGCGCGATGCGCGCGGCCGTCGCATCCGGCAGCGCGCGCGCCGGCCCCGAGTCGATGCCGACGCGCGCCTGGTACTTCCGGTCGAACTTCGCGCGCGCCGTCGCGATCGGCAGGCTGCCCTCCGGCAGCTTGTCGAAGAAGAGCTCCCACGGCGGGAACGCCTGGAGCCGCTGGTTGCCGAGGATGCTCTGAGTGAGCTCGCGCCCCTCGATGTACTCCTCCGCGATCGCGTCCGTGCCGATGCTGCGGTGCACGAACTCGACGCGCTCGCGCAGATGCGCCTCGTCCGAGACCACCGAGGCCTGCGCGATGCCGAGAGACGCCTCCTCGTCGACCGACTTCACGATCAGGGGGAAGGAGAGCTCGCGGCGCGGCACGCGCACGGGCGCGCCGCGCTCGAACACGGCGAAGCGAGGCGTCGGCACGCGGTGGTAGCGCAGGATCTTCTTGCACAGCGCCTTGTCGCGCGTCAGCAGGATGCCGCGCGCGTGACAGCCCGTGAAGCAGACGCCGAGGAGCTCGAGGTAGCTCGTCACGTGGGCCTGGTAGTTCCCGACGTCGCGGAACTCCATCAGCAGGTTGAAGACGACGTGCGGGTCGAAGCCGAGCGCGACGCTGCGGATCGGCGCGAGGTCGTCCGAGACGCCGACCACCTGCACCTCGTGGCCGAGCTCGCGCAGCGCGCGCGCGACGTCGTACTCGGTGCGGAAGGCGTCGACCTCCGACGCCGGGAGTCCCTCGATCGAGTCCGGCGGCACCAGATCCTCGTGACACAGGACCACGACGCGATGACGACTCATCGCGCGTACTCCCGGTAACGCATGCGGCGGATGCGCAAGGTGTGCATCGCGACCAGCACCGCGGCGCCCTCGGCCGTCTCGCGCTCGCGGTGCGCCAGCCGGAGCCCGAGGTCGCGGCTGCGCCGGATCATGCCGGAGAGCACCTCGTCCACCACGAACGGCCGTTGTCCGGTCCAGCGCGCGACCTGCGTCCGCAGCGACACGCGCCGCTCGCGCAGGAACATCGAGGCGCGCCTGCCGCGTCCGCCGGCACCGAACAGGCGCGCGAGGTCGCGATCGTAGACGCGCAGGTCCGCGTCGCCCCAGGTGGAGCGCCGCCGCCGGTAGTGCTCGCGCAGCGAGATGCTCACCTGCGGCAGCGACTCGGTGCGCTCGCGCGAGCGCACGCTCGGCGCTCGCTCCCGGATCTCCCGCATCAGAGCGTCCACGTACTCGAGCTTCCGCAGCGCGGGCCAGCCCGCGTACTCGCGGCGCCAGCGGCTGCGCGGCGCGCCGAGCCATACCGCGAACGTCTCGGCGAAGTCCTCGATCGGGTGGCTCTGCGCGTAGTAGCGGTCGAGGTGGTGCACGTAGTGGCGGCTGCCGGGGCGCGGCACGTAGCCGCGCCGGTAGGGCGAGGACGCGAGGCCGAAGGCATCGCGCCAGTCCTTGCGGCGGTGGACGTGGTAGGCGTGGTCGAGCGCGTGCGCGGCCTCGTGGCGCACGAGCCTCGCGAAGCCCGACCGCGTCCCGCCTTCCACTTCGAACATGTGAGCGCGCTCAAGCGCCGTGAGCCGCGGGTGCGCGAGGTAGAACGGCACCGCGAAGCCGGGGACTCCGTCGGGCGAGAACCACGCCGTCGACAGCCACACGTGCGGTCGGAAGCGGAAGCCCGCGCGCGCGAGCTCGGCGTGCAGGCGCTCGATCCGCGAGGCGAGCGGCGTCGCGTCGAGCGAGAGCCCGAGGTCGCAGATGCGGACGTCGAGCAGCTCTTGCGTCGGCAGCTTCGCCCACCAGGGCTCGTGCCGGCGCGAAGTCTTGCGCTTCACGCAGGGCCTCCGTCTCGTGCCGACCGGCTCTTCGCCGGCAAGGCCGTCAGCGCGGCAGACGCCGCGATCGCGCCGCACCAGCCGGCCAGGCTCGCGACGCCGACCGCGACTCCCTGCGCGTCGCCGATCGCGCCGGTGAGCCAGGGCACCGCGGATCCGCCGAGCGCGCCCGCTCCGGCCGCGAGCCCCGCCGCCGTCCCACGCGCGTGTCGCACGCGGTCGCCGACGAGCGCCATGATCAGCGGGTAGACGCAGCCGAGCGCGACGCCGGTCGCGAGGAAGGTCAGCTCGACGGCACCGAGTCGCGTCGCGACGCCAGCCACGATCGCGCTCGCGGCGAGCGCGCCCGACGCGGTCAAGGTGCGCGGTCCGAGTGCGACGGGAAGCGCGAGCACGCCGACGCGGCCGCAGAGCAGGCCGAGCCAGAAGGCACTGATCGCGGAGGCTCCGCGCGCCGCGGAGAGCTCGAGCGCGCCGGTTGCATACGGGACCGCGAAGATCGTCATCGACGCCTCGACGCCGACGTACGCGAAGGCGATCGCGGCGAAGGGCGCGACGCGCGCGGCGATCCAGCCCGCACCGCGGCGCCCCCCATCCGGATCGCCGGCGTGCGCCTCGGCGTGGGACACGGGGTCGGGGAAACGCAGGCAGACCGCCCACAGCGCGAGCGCCACGTGCGCCGCACCGACACAGCGAAACGACGCGACGAAGCTCCCGCGCGCATCGAAGGCCGAGGCGATCAGCGGACCCGCCATCGCGCCCGCCGTCGCGGCCGCGTGCAGGAGCGACATCGGCCGCGCCGCGTGCTCGCGGTAGCGCTCGGCCACGGCGGCGTTGATCAGCGTGTCGTAGAGGCCGATGCCGACGCCCGCCGCCGCGATGCGCGCGAGCCACGCGCCGAACGACATCGCGTCGCGCACCGAGAGCAGCGCCGCCGCGGCGATGCCGAGCGCGCCGACGAAGAGCGGCCGGCGCGGCATCCGGTCGAAGAGCGGCCCCGCGGCGACGACGCCGACGCCGAGCCCCGCCGCGAGTGCGGAGGCGAGCAGCCCGGACCTCGCGAGGTCGAGATGGAGCTCGCGCGCGAGATCGGCCTGGTGCGCGCCCGGCAGCACGAGCACCACCCCGAACGCAAGGAACGACGCGGCGAAGAAGGGATTCACGCGAACGCCAGCGGACTGCGGAACCTCACCAACCGGGTCTCATCTTCTGAACTTCGCTCGCCTGCGGCTCGCGCGCGCGGCTCCGCCGCGCTTTCAGAGCATCCCGAGTTCCAACTTCGCCGCCTCCGACATCATCGCCGGCGACCACGGCGGATCCCAGACGAGGTCGAGCGTCACGGCGGTCACGCCCTCGACGCTGCGCGCCTTCGATTCCACCTCCGGCGGCAGCTCCTCGGCCGCCGGGCACATCGGCGAGGTCAAGGTCATGCGGATCGTGGTCGCGCCCTCCGCGTCGACCTGCACCTTGTAGACGAGGCCGAGCTCGTAGATGTCGACGGGAATCTCCGGATCGAAGACCGTCTTCAGCTGCTCGACGATCTTCTCGCCGACCTCGCGCATCGCATCGGGCGCTTCGACGATGCGAGCCGCCTCGGGGCCTGTGGTCTCCGAGCTCGCGTTCTCGCTCTGCATGCTCACTCCGTGCTCACCGACTCGCCGCCCTCGAGCGCGGCCCGAAGCGCGTGCCAGCAGAGCGTGGCGCACTTGACCCGCAGCGGGAACTCGTGGACGCCGGCGAAGACCTCGAGCTTGCCGAGCGAGCATGCCGGCCGCGTCTCCCCCGACGTGACGAGCCGGCGGAAATCCTCGAACAGCTGCTTCACCTCGGCCTGCGAGCGGCCGCGCACGGCTTCCGTCATCAGCGACGCGGACGCCGTAGAGATCGCGCAGCCGCGCCCGTCGAAGCCCACCGCCTCGATGCGGTCGCCCGACACGCGCGCCGACACGATCACGTGATCGCCGCAGAGCGGGTTGTGGCCCTCGGCGCGCCGGTTGGCGCCGTCGGGCTCGCCGCGGTTCCGCGGGCTCCGGTTGTGGTCGAGGATCACGGACTGGTAGAGCTCGCGCAGCTCGGACATCAGGCGAAGACCTCGCGCACGCGCGCGAGACCGCGCACGAGCGCATCGACGTCGGCGCGCGTGTTGTAGAGCGCGAGCGAGGCGCGCACCATGGCCGGCACGCCGAAGCGTTCCATCAGCGGCTGCGCGCAGTGGTGTCCGGCGCGCACGGCCACGCCCTCGGCGTCGAGGATCGTGCCGACGTCGTGGGGGTGCACGCCCTCGAGCTCGAAGGAGTAGACGGCCGCCTTGCCCGGCGCGGTCCCGAAGACGCGCAGGCCCGGCACGTTTGCCAGCGCCTGCGCGGCGTACTCCCCGAGCGCGTGCTCGTGGCGGGCGACGGCGTCCATCCCGATCCGCTCGACGTAGGCGACGGCCGCGCCGAGGCCGACCGCGCCCGCGATGTCCGGCGTGCCGGCCTCGAAGCGCGCCGGGATGCCGGCGTAGGTCGTCTTCTCGAAGTGGACCGACGCGATCATGCCGCCGCCGCCGAGGAAGGGCGGCATCGACTCGAGCAGCTCCGCGCGCGCCCACAGGACGCCGATGCCCGACGGCCCGTAGAGCTTGTGACCCGAGAGTGCGTAGAAATCGCAGCCGAGCGACTGCACGTCGACCGGCAGGTGCGGCGCGGCCTGCGCGCCGTCGACGCAGAGCAGTGCGCCGCGCGCGCGGCAGAGCGCCACGATCCGGTCGATCGGGTTCACCGTGCCGAGCACGTTCGAGACGTGCGAGAGCGCGACCAGCCGCGTGCGCGGAGAGAGCAGCGCCTCGAAGGCGTCGAGGCGCAGCGCGCCGCGGTCGTCGATCGGCGCGACGCGCAGCACGCAGCCGCGCCGCTCGCACAGCATCTGCCACGGCACGATGTTCGAGTGGTGCTCCATCTCCGAGAGCACGATCTCGTCGCCGGGACCGAAGCGGGAATCGCCGAGGCTTCGCGCCACCAGGTTGATCGCCTCGGTGGCGTTGCGGACGAAGACGATCTCGCGCGGATCGGCGGCGCCGAGGAAGCGCGCGATCCGCTCGCGCGCGTCGTCGAGCGCGCGCGTCGCGCGCAGCGAGAGCTCGTAGACGCCGCGGTGCACGTTGGCGTAGTCGCGGCTGTACATCTCCGAGACCGCGTCGATCACGCACTGCGGCTTCTGCGCGCTCGCGGCGGTGTCGAGGAAGGCGAGCGGCTTGCCGTGCACGCTCTGCTGGAGCACGGGGAAGTCGCGGCGGATGCGCTCCGCGTCGAAGCTCATGCGAGCCCTCCCGCGTGCGCGAGCCGGAGGCGCTGCTGGAGCGCGTCGTCGAGCGCGTCCGAGAGCGCAGGCTGCGGCAGCGCGCGCAGGATCTCCTGCGCGAAGCCGCGAGTCAGCAGGTCGCGCGCGACCTCTTCCGAGAGCCCGCGCGAGCGCAGGTAGAAGAATGCGTCCGGATCGAGCTGGCCGACGCTCGAGCCGTGGCTGCACTTCACGTCGTCCGCCAGGATCTCGAGCTGCGGCTTCGTGTCGACCTCCGCGCCCACGCCGAGCAGCAGGTTGGCGTTCGACTGCTGCGCCGACGTCTTCTGTGCGTCGGGGCGCACGAGGATGCGGCCGCGGAAGACGCCGCGCGCCTGCCCGCCGACGATGCCCTTGTAGGTCTCGCGGCTGGTGCAGCGCGGCACCGCGTGGTCGACGAAGGTGTGGTTGTCGACGAGCTGGCGGCCGCCGGCGACGAAGAGCCCGTCGAGCCGGCACTCGGCGCCTTCGCCGAGCAGCCGCACGCCGACGTCGTTGCGCACGATCGCGCCGCCGAAGCAGAACGTATGCGCCGCGAAGCGGCTGTCGCGCTCCTGCGTCACCGCCAGGTTCGAGACGTGGAAGCGGTAGTCAGGCTCGCGCTGGACGAGCACCAGGTCGACCTGCGCATCGGCGCCGACCTCCACCTCCGTCACGCAGTTCGAGAAGCCGGGGCTCGTGCCGACCGCGACGTGGTCCTGGATCAAGGTGAGCCGGCTGCCCGCCGCCGTCTCGATCAGCACACGCGGATGCGAGAGCAGCGGCTCGCCGTCGGCGCCCGCCGCCGACACGAACACGAGATGGATCGGCTGCTCTGCGCCCGCGCCGCGCGGCACGCGCACGCAGGCGCCGTCGTCGAGGAAGGCGGTGGCCAGCGCGGCGAAGGGGTGTCGCTTCAGCTCGACGTCGCGGCCGAGCCGCGGGGCCAGGCGCTCCGGATCGGTGCGCAACAACTCCGACAGGCTCTCGACCGTCGTGCCGCAGTTCAGCCGCTGCGCGGCGGAGAGGTCCGGCGCAAAGCGACCGTTCACGAACACGTAGACGCTGCAGGCGAAGACGGGGAACGCGTGGTGCTCGAGGTCGTCGCGCGCGACGGCGCGTGCGGGCGAGGTGGCGAGCGCGAGGGGAACCTTCGCGAGCGGCGTCACGTTGGTGTGGCGCCATTCCTCGAGGCGCGTGTGCGGGAGGCCCTGCTCGCGGAAGGCATCGAGCGCGTCCGCGCGGAGCCGCGCCAGCCAGCCGGGCTCGGACTGGCGCGACGCCGCGAAGCTCGCGTGCAGCGCGAGGAAGCGGTCGCGCGCGTCATCGAGAGCGCTCATCGCGCGGACGCCTCGATCCAGCCGTAGCCCTTCTCCTCGAGCTCGCGCGCCAGCTCCTTGCCGCCCGAGCGCGCGATGCGGCCGCCGGCGAGCACGTGCACGAAGTCCGGCTCGACGTAGTCGAGCAGGCGCTGGTAGTGCGTGATCACGAGCATCGCGCGCTGCGGGCCGCGGAGCGCGTTCACGCCGCCCGCCACGATCCGGAGCGCGTCGATGTCGAGTCCGGAATCGGTCTCGTCGAGGACGGCCAGGCGCGGCTCGAGGATCGCCATCTGGAGCACCTCGTTCCGCTTCTTCTCGCCGCCGGAGAAACCCTCGTTGACGCTGCGCTGCATCAGCTTCTCGTCCATCTCGACGAGCTTCATCTTGCGGCGCGCGAGCTGCAGGAACTCCATCGCGTCGAGCTCGGGCTGGCCGCGATGCTTGCGCACCGCGTTGAGCGCGGCCTTGAGGAAGTAGAGGTTCGCGACGCCGGGGATCTCGACGGGGTACTGGAAGGCCAGGAAGATGCCCTCGCGCGCGCGCTCTTCGGGCGAGAGCGCGGTGAGATCGCGGCCGTCGTAGAGGATCTCGCCACGCGTGACGCGCACCGACGGACGGCCGGCGAGCGCGTTGGCGAGGGTGCTCTTGCCGGAGCCGTTCGGGCCCATCACGGCGTGCACCTCGCCCGGGCGGATCACGAGGTCGACACCGCGCAGGATCGGAGCGTCGCCCGCCGTGGCGTGGACGTCCCGCAGCTCGAGCAGCGCGTCGGCCATGCTCAGCCCACCGATCCCTCGAGCGAGAGCCCGAGCAGGTTCTGCGCCTCGACCGCGAACTCCATCGGCAGCTCGCGCAGCACTTCCTTGCAGAATCCGTTCACGATCATCGAGACGGCGTCCTCCTCCGAGAGCCCGCGCTGCCGGCAGTAGAAGAGCTGGTCCTCGCCGATCTTCGAGGTGGTGGCCTCGTGCTCGACGGTGGCAGTGGGGTTCTTCACTTCGATGTACGGGAAGGTGTGGGCTCCGCAGGTGTCGCCGAGCAGCAGCGAGTCGCAACGCGAGTGGTTGCGCGCTCCCTCCGCCTTCGGGCCGATGCGCACGAGCCCGCGGTACGACTGCTGGCCGCGCCCCGCCGCGATGCCCTTCGAGACGATCGTCGAGCGCGTGTTCCGCCCGATGTGGATCATCTTCGTGCCGGTGTCCGCTTGCTGGCGGTTGTTGGTCATCGCGACCGAGTAGAACGCGCCGACGGACTCGTCGCCCTGCAGGATGCAGGACGGATACTTCCACGTGATCGCCGAGCCCGTCTCGACCTGCGTCCAGGAGATCTTCGAGCGCCGGCCGCGGCAGGCGCCGCGCTTGGTCACGAAGTTGTAGATGCCGCCTCGGCCTTGCTTGTCGCCCGGGTACCAGTTCTGCACGGTGGAGTACTTGATCTCGGCGTCGTCGAGCGCGACGAGCTCGACCACCGCCGCGTGGAGCTGGTTCTCGTCCCGCATCGGCGCGGTGCAGCCCTCGAGATACGAGACGTACGCGCCCTCGTCGGCGATCAGCAAGGTGCGCTCGAACTGGCCCGTGCCCGCGGCGTTGATCCGGAAGTACGTCGAGAGCTCCATCGGACAGCGCACGCCCTTCGGCACGTAGGCGAAGGAGCCGTCGGTGAAGACCGCGGAGTTCAGCGCGGCGAAGAAGTTGTCCGAGTAGGGCACGACCGATCCGAGGTACTCGCGCACCAGGTCGGGACAGCGCTTCACCGCCTCCGAGAAGGAGCAGAAGATGATCCCCTGCCGCTCGAGCTCCTCCTTGAAGGTCGTGGCGACGGACACGCTGTCGAAGACGGCGTCGACCGCGACACCGTGCAGTCGCTTCTGCTCCGAGAGCGGGATGCCGAGGCGCTCGTACGTGCGCAGCAGCTCGGGATCGACCTGATCGAGGCTCTCGAGCTTGCGCGGCTTCGGAGCCGCGTAGTAGACGATCTTCTGGTAGTCGATCTTCGGGTACGAGACGTTCGCCCAGGTCGGCTCGTGGTCCTCCGCCAGCAGCTCGAGGAAGCGGCGCAGCGCCTTGAGGCGCCACTCGAGCAGCCACTCGGGCTCGCCCTTCTTCGCCGAGATCAGGCGCACGATGTCCTCGTCGAGACCGGGCGGAACGCGGTCTTCGTCGATCTCGGTGACGAAGCCGTACTGGTACTCGCGGTTCGCGAGTCGCTCGAGGTTCTCGGTCTCGGATTCGGCCATGGCTGCTCCAGATCTAGGAAGAGGGCGTGTCGAGATCGCTCGTGTCCACGCCGAGGCTGGCGAGCGGGACGATCTTCGATCGCGAGGGCGCGACGAGGTCCGCGAGCGTGATGCGCTCGAGGGCGCCCTGCACCGCGCGGCTGATCTGCTGCCAGGGAGCGCGCACGTGACAGGCCGCTTCCTGCGCGCAGGCGCCCGGGTGCTGGGCGCACTCCGTGAAGCCGAGCGGCCGACCTTCGAGCGCGGCGATCATCTGCGGCACCGTGATCTGCTGCGGCGCGCGCGCGAGCCCGTAGCCACCTTTCGCGCCGCGCTGCGACACGAGCAGCCCCTCACGCGCGAGCGCCTTCAGCACCTTGCTCACCACCGGCACCGGCAGGCGTGTCTCAGCGGCGAGCTCGCGCGCGTTGTGCGGAGCGCCCTCCGGGCAGGCCGCGAGGTGAGCCATCAGCACGATCCCGTAGTCGGTGATGCGCGAGAGTCGGATCATCCCGGGCTCCGGTCCCGAAGTCGGGACCTGGGAACAACAGACCGCAGGATATCGGACCAATCCAGTCCTGTAAAACTCGGACCGAATCGGTCCTCGATCGTCGGGACCTGAAGCGTTTCGCTCGCGCGGACGATGAGTTGCGCGCCGGGCCCGCGCCTGCTCCGATTCCGGAGCCGCAGGCCTCCGCGTTGGCTCGTCGGACCCGCCGCTCGCATGACGTCCCGCGCCGAAACCCTTCGCAGCGATCTCCGCCAGATGACGGCGGACGGCGTGTTCTTCAGCGTGATGGTCGGGCTCGGCGAGGCGTACATCCCGGCCTTCGCGCTCGCGCTCGGTCAGGGGGCGGCAGCCGCCGGACTCGTGGCGACCTTGCCGCTGCTCGCGGGTGCGTGCTTCCAGCTCGTCACGCCCGTCGCCGTGCGCCGGCTCCGCTCGTATCGGCGCTGGGTCGTCGCATGTGCGTGTCTCCAGGGGCTCTGCTTCCTGCCGTTCGCGGCGAGCGCGCTGGCGGCGTGGGGTCCGCTCGCGTGGCTGCTCGCGGTCGCGAGCGCCTACTGGGGCTTCGGCATGGCGACGAGCCCGGCGTGGAACGCGTGGGTCACGACGCTCGTGCCGGCGAAGCTGCGCGTGCGCTTCTTCGCGCGCCGATCGCGCAGCGCGCAGGCGGCGCTGCTGTGCTCGCTGCTCGCGAGCGGCGCGCTGCTCGAGCTCGCGCGAAACCGCGGACACGAGCTCGGCGCGTTCGCGTCGATGTTCGTGCTGGCGGCCTGCGCGCGCGTGCTGTCCGCGCGCTGCCTCGCGCGCCAGAGCGAGGATCCGCGCGCGGCCGAGGCCCACCGCGCGCTGCCGCTGCGCTCGCTGCCCGCGAGTCTGCGCGGGACGGGCGGCGTACGCGTTCTGGTGTATCTCCTCTGCATGCAGCTCGCCGCCCAGATCGCGGCGCCCTATTTCACCCCCTACATGCTCGGGCCGCTCGGACTCGGTTACGAGCGCTTCACGGCGCTGATCGCGGCCTCGTTCCTCGCCCGCATCGCGATCCTTCCCGCGCTCGGCCGGCTGGCGCAGCACCGCGGCAGCCGCTTCATCCTGATCGCGGGTGCGATCGGCATCGTGCCGCTCCCGACGCTCTGGCTCGTGTCGCACCATTTCGGGTACCTGCTCGCGCTCCAGCTCGTGTCGGGCTGCGCGTGGGCGGCGGTCGAATACGCGTCGCTGCTCTCGTTCTTCGAGGGCATCGAGGAGCGCGACCGCGCGAGCGTGCTCTCCTATTTCAACCTGGCCAACGCCGCGGCCGTCGCGGCGGGCTCGCTGCTCGGCGGCGCGCTGCTGCGCGGCCTCGGCGCGGGCGAGAGCGCCTACCCGTGGCTCTTCGTCGCCTCGGCGCTCGCTCGCCTGGCGATCCTGCCGCTCCTCGGCCGGTCCGGCGCGACGCGCGCGACACCGAAGCCGGTGCCGCTCCGTGCGACGACGCCCGCGGGCTCCGAGCTCGCGCAGCGCGAACGAGCGACCGCAAGATGAGCGACGCGCTGGCCACGATCGTGGTCGTGCCGCGCGATCACTTCGGCGACATGCAGGAGTCGCTCGAGAGCGTGCTCGCGCACACGGACCGTCCCTACGAGCTCGCGGTCGTGGACGCCGGCTCGCCGCGAGCGACGTCAGAATATCTGCGAGAAGCGCAGGCGCGCGCGGGCTTTCGCCGCATCGCGACGTCGCACCCGCTGACTCCCAATCAGGCGCGCAATCTCGGCCTCGCCGAGGTGCGCACCCGCTACGTCGTCTTCCTCGACAACGACGTCGTGGTGACGCCGGGGTGGCTGCCGCCACTCGTCGCCTGCGCGGAGGAGACGGGCGCCAGCGTGGTCGGCCCGCTCATCTACGAAGGGCGCCCGCTCCACACGCGCATCCATTTCACGGGGGGCGAGGCGCGCGTCGAGACGCGAGGCGACTCCGGAGAGCGACACCTCGTCGACCGCATCCTGAAGGACGAGCCGCCGACCCGGCGCCGCACGGGATGCGCCGAGTTCCACGGCGTGCTCGTCCGCGCCGCCGATCTCCTCCGGCTCGGTGGCCTCGACGAGCGCCTGCTCAGCACGCGAGAGAACCTCGACTTCTGCATGTCGATCTCGGCGGCCGGCGGCTCGATCTGGCTCGAGCCGCGCTCCCGCATTACGTACCTGCCACCCGACCCGCTCCGACTTCCGGACGTTCGCTATTTCGCGCTGCGCTGGAGCGACGCGTGGGATCGCGCGAGCTTCGAGCACCTGCGCGCGAAGTGGGGGCTCGTCCACGACGAGTACTTCGAGCACCAGGACCGCATCCTCGGCTGGCGCCGACGCGAGCTCCTGATGGAGGGCTGCCTGCTGCGCTGGCTTCCCTCGACGCGGCTGCGAGTCGCGGCCGAACGCGCGCTGCGATCGCTGGAGCGCGCCGTGAACGACTGGTGGGCTCACCGCGAGACGCCGCGGCTCGGCCTGTGCTAGAAGCGCAGAGACAAGCCGGCTCGCGCCACGGGCGCTCCGACACCGCGTGAGATCGGCGGAGCGGGGCTCCCGCCAGGTGGCCCGACCAGCGCGCGGTAGTCCTCGAGGTCGTGCACGGGGCCGGAGGGCGTCGTCCAGAGAAAGAGCTCGCCACCCGCGAGGGTGCTCGCGCCCGTGATCACGGCGTCCGTCTTTCCGCCGAAGGCGTAGACGATGAGGCCGGCGGCGGTCGAGGCGACGACGTTGCCGATGTGCATCACCCAGGAGGTGCGCTGCGCATTTCGGGCCGCGTTCTCCTGCAAGATCACTTCCGCGCGCTGGAGCTTCAGGGCCCGCTGCTCGCGCGTCTCGTCTGGCAGCTCGCGCAGAGGATCCGCGCCGTAGCGAGCCTTCATCGGGTCGGCGTACTGGGTCGCCACGCCGATCGCGCCGTAGACGGCCTGCACGATCGCCGCGGAGCGCGCGGGCGTCGAGTCGTCGGTCGCGGCCAGCGCTGTGTTGAGCGCCACGCCGGCGCCTCCGTTGACCGCGAGCCAGCTCCAGTGCCAGATCTCCGCGGGGGTCTTCCTCGAGTCGAGCCGTTGCTCGATGAAGTCGGTGCGCCGCGCGATCTCCGCGTCGGAGAGCGCCTGCGCGTCGCGAGTGAGTGGAGCGGGCGCGGACGCCGCGCACGCGGAGAGGGAGAGCGCAGCGAGACACAGGATCAGCGTCGCTGCGGTCCGCTTCATACGTCCTCAGAGGATCCCGTTGGGTGGCAGGCCGAGCAGCACGCGCGACGCGGGCTCGATCAGCGAAGGCGAGACCACGATGTGCTGCCCCACGACGTGCACGTCGCGCATGCGCCGCTCGAGCGGACTCGACGGCGAGTTCGCGCTCGTTCCCGCCGCGGAGTGGACGATCTCGACCGCACGCGCGGACGCCATCACCGCCTTCACGCACGCGAGCTGCACGAGCGCGCGCTGCCTCGGGCTCGGCGTGCGTCCCGAGAGCGTCTCCTGCCACAGCTCCTCGACCGATTCGAACGCGAAGGCGCGCGCCGCGCGCAAGCTGAACTCGGCCTCCGCGACACACTCCTGCGCATAGCGCCGCTCGCGCAGCGGCGCGCTCATCGCGCGGGGGACCCGCTCGGACGCGAGCTCCACGAACGCATCGATCGCCGCGCGCGCGATTCCCGTGGCGACGCCGACCTTGTTGTAGGCAAGGCGCGAGAGCGGAGGCAGGCGAAAGAGCGCGCCGCGCGCGCGCACGCGGCCGGAGCCGACGCGGGTCGTGAAGCGATCCGCGACGAAGACGTCCTCGACCTCGACGTCGTGGCTCCCCGAGCCGCGCAGCCCCGCGACGTGCCAGGTGTCGAGCACGCGAAAGTCGCGACGCGGCACCAGCACCTCGAGCATCTGCCGCGTGCCGGCTTCCTCGACGACGCACTGCCCCCAGAACCAGTCGCTGTGCAGGCAGCCGCTCGCGAACGGCCAGCGGCCGCTGACGCGCACGCCGCCGTCGACGCGCGTCGCGCGTCCCTGCGGATTGAGCGCGCCGCAGAAGATCACCTCGGGGTGTTTCGCGATCACCTCCTCCGCGACGTCGGGCAAGAGGATCGCGCTCGCGAAGCCGAGGTTCTCGACGCCGATCATGAGCGCCCAGCCCGTGGCGCCGTCGGCCTCGGAGATCGCCTCGATCGCGAGGATCTGCTCGCGCGGCGTCGCCTCCGCGCCGCCGACCTCGCTCGCGACGGCGACCCGGAAGAGCCCCGACTCGCGCAGCGCCTGCACGACGGGATCGGGCACGGTGCGCAGCGCCTCCGCGCGATCCGCGAAGCTCCGCACGAGCGGCTGGAGCTCGCGCGCGCGCAGGACGAGGATCTCGCCGGAGAGGTCGGGCGTGGCCGTCACCGCGCCCATGATACGCGCCTTCGCAAAGCGCAATCGGGGGCGAGGCAGAGGTCCCGAGGAGGAACAGATGGCCGCCGCAGGGACCTCTGCCTCGCCTCTCGGCGGCCCGCGCGAGTGTCTGCAGACTGCTAGCGCTTCCGCTCCTCGAGCAGCTCGCGCAGCACGTTGGCCGTGCGCTGCTCGAGCGCGATCAGGCGCCGACGCAGCTGGAGCGCCACCTGGACGCCGGGCGCGTTCACGCCGAGCGACCGCATCAGCTCCGCGGCCACGCGCAGCTCGTCGGCCTCCTCGAAGTGCAGCTCGTCGCTCTCGAACAGTCCCGCGGCGCGCAGCTCGTCGAGCAGGCGCCGGTCGAACTCGAGCTGCACGAGCAGTTCCTCGATCCGGATGCGCGTCATCGGAAGAGCCCCTTGCGCAGCGCCTCGCCGTCGTCGTGCGGGGCGAGCAGCTCGTCGAGCCGGCCGCGGGTTGCGTCGTCGAGCCCGCGCGGCACCCGGATCTCGACGGTGACGTAGAGATCCCCCGCCTGGCGCGTCTCCGGATCGCGGGCTCCCTTGCCGCGCAGGCGCAGCTTGCGACCGCTGTCGCTTCCGGCCGGGACCGACACCGTCGCGCGTCCCTCCGGAAGGGGGACCTCGATCTTCGCGCCGAGCAGGGCCTCGCGGACGCTGATCGGCACGCGCATGTGGAGGTCGTCGCCCTCGCGCGTGAAGACCGGATGCGGCCGCACGCGCAGGCGGACCCACAGGTCGCCGGGCGGCCCGCCGCCGAATCCGGGAGCGCCCCGCCCCGGAATGCGGATGCGGCCGCCTTCGCGCGCGCCGGCCGGGATCCGCACGGTGATCGTCTCGCTCTTCATCTCGCCGTCCGGACCTTCGCGCGAGAGCGTCAGCGTGTGCGGGCCCCCGCGCAGCGCGTCGATGAAGTCGAGTTCGAGGCTCCCCTCGACGTCGGGGCCACGCATTCGGAACGACGCCTCGCCCCGGCCGCCGCGGCCGCCGGTGAAGCGGCCGAAGAGATCGTCGAGGTCGTCGAAGTGGAAGCTCTCGGCGCCCGGAGGCGTGAAATCGCCGGGCTCGCCGCCGCGTCCGAAACGCGCCTCGAAGCGCTCCTTCGCCTCGCGCGCGCGCTTCGCGTCGAAGCCGCCTTCGAGCGACACCTCGCCGAATTCGTCGTAGTTGCGCCGCTTCTCGGGATCCGAGAGCACGTCGTAGGCGCGCGAGATCTCCTTGAAGCGGTCTTCGGCGGTCTTGTCGCCGGGATTCACGTCCGGGTGGTACTGGCGCGCGAGCTTGCGATAGGCGGTGCGCAGCGCGTCGGCGTCGACGTCGCGAGCGACGCCGAGGATCTGGTAGAGGTCGCGCGCGCGCTCAGCCACCGCCCGCTCCGGGTTTCGTCATGCGCTTCGGGTCGACGATCGTATCGAACTCCTCGGGCGTCACGCGTCCGGACGCGAGCGCGGCCTCGCGCAATGTCGTGCCCTCGCGGTGCGCGCGCTGCGCGATCTGCGCGGCCGCCTCGTAGCCGATGCGCGGCGCCAGCGCGGTGACGAGCATCAGGCTGCGCTCGAGGTGCTCGCGCGTGCGCTCGCGGTCCGGCTCGAGACCTTCGATGCAGTGGCGCCGGTAGCTCCGGCACGCGTCGGCGAGGAGTTGTGTCGACTCGAGCACGTTGCGCGCGAGCAGCGGCCGCGCCATCGCGAGCTCGAGGTTTCCGCTCGCGCTGCCGAGCCCGACGGCCACGTCGTTGGCGATCACCTGCATGCACACGAGCCGCAGCGCCTCGCACTGCGTCGGATTCACCTTGCCCGGCATGATCGAGGAGCCGGGCTCGTTCTCGGGGATGCGCAGCTCGCCGATGCCGCCGCGCGGACCCGACGCGAGCCAGCGCACGTCGTCGGCCTGCTTCATCAGCGCGCAGGCGAGCTGGCGCAAGGCCGCGTGGAGCGCGACGAGCGCGTCGTCCGCCGCGAGCGCGGCGAACTTGTTGAGCGCGCCCACGAAGGCGAGGCCCGTGAGGCGCGAGAGCTCCGCCGCCATGCGCTCGCCGAACTCCGGGTGCGCATTGATGCCGGTGCCGACGGCGGTGCCGCCCTGCGCGAGCCGCAGCACGCCGTCGCGAGCGAAGGCGAGCGCGCGCTCGCCGAGCGCGAGCTGCGCCGCGTGGCCCGAGAGCTCCTGGCCGAGCGTGAGGGGCGTGGCGTCCTGGAGGTGCGTGCGCCCGAGCTTCACGAGGTCGGCCCACGCAGCGGACTTCTGCTCGAGCACCGCCCGCAGCTCGGCCACCGCGGGCAGCAGCTTCCCGGTCACCTCCTCGGCCGCGGCGACGTGGATCGCGGTCGGGATCACGTCGTTCGACGACTGACACCGATTCACGTCGTCGTTCGGGTGGATGGCGTGCTTCGAGCCGGGCGCGCCGCTCGCGAGGCGCGCGGCGCGGTTCGCGATCACCTCGTTCGCGTTCATGTTCGTCTGCGTGCCGCTGCCGCTCTGCCAGACGACCAGCGGGAAGTGCTCGTCGAGCGAGCCGTCGGCGACCTCCTGCGCCGCCCGCGCGATCCACTCGGCCTTGTCGCGCGGCAGCAGGCCGAGCTCCGCGTTCACACGCGCAGCCGCCAGCTTCACGAGGCCGAGCGCGCGCAGGAAGGGGCGCGGCCAGCGCTGCGAGCCGATCTCGAAGTGGAGCAGCGCGCGCTGCGTCTGCGCGCCCCAGTAGCGGTCGGCCGGCACCTCGACCTTGCCGAGCGCGTCTCGCTCGCTGCGGGTGTCCCGCGCCGCGCCCATCCGATCCTCCTCACGCATCATACCGGCCGGCGCCGCCGCGACACCGGCGCTAGGCGGACGCGCCCTCGTCCTGCGGCTCGGGCTCGAGCTTCTCGAAGAGGTTGTGCAGCGCCTCCTCGCCGAGCGTCTCGTCGGCCAGCAGGCGCTCGGCGCCGAGCTCGAGCACGGCGCGGTTGCGCTCCAGGATGCGCCGGGCGCGCCCGAAGGCGCCGTCGACCAGCGCTCGCACGGCGGTGTCGACCGCGCGGGCCGTCTCCTCGCTGTACTCGCGCCGCGGCTGCGGAGCGATGCCCAGCATCGTTGTCGGCTCCTCCTCGAGCGCCACGTGTCCGAGCTCGGGCACCATCGCGTAGCGGGTGACCATCGAGCGCGCGATGTCGGTGGCGCGGGCGAGGTCGTCGGCGGCGCCGGTCGAGAAGTGCCCGAACACGAGGTGCTCGGCGGCGCGGCCGCCGAGCAGCACCACGAGCTTCCGCTCGAGCTCACCGCGCGTCATCAGGAAGCGGTCCTCGGTCGGACGCTGCATCGTGTAGCCGAGCGCCCCGATGCCGCGCGGGATGATCGAGATCTTGTGCACGGGATCCATGCCAGGCAGCGCGCCGGAGCAGAGCGCATGGCCCATCTCGTGGTGGGCGACGATCTCGCGCTCGCGCGGATTCAGCAGCCGGTTGCGCTTCTCGAGGCCCGCGACGATGCGCTCGATCGCCTCGGTGAAGTCGCGCGCGGCGATCTCCGCGGCGCCGCGCCGCGTGGCGACCAGCGCGGCCTCGTTGACGAGATTCGCGAGGTCGGCGCCGGTGAAGCCCGGCGTCAGCGCGGCGATGCTCTCGGCGTGGACGTCGGGGCCGAGCTTCACCCGGCGCAGGTGCACGCGCAGGATGGCCGCGCGCCCGAGCTTGTCGGGCCGGTCCACCAGCACGTGCCGGTCGAAGCGCCCCGCGCGCAGTAGCGCCGGGTCGAGGATCTCGGGACGGTTGGTGGCCGAGAGGATCACGATGCCGCTCGACGGATCGAAGCCGTCGAGCTCGACGAGGAGCTGGTTCAAGGTCTGCTCCTTCTCGTCGTGGCCGCCGAAACCCGGCAGCGCGCCGCGCGCGCGGCCGAGCGCGTCGAGCTCGTCGATGAAGATGATGCAGGGAGCGTGCGCGCGCGCCTGCTCGAAGAGATCGCGCACGCGCGCGGCGCCGACGCCGACGAACATCTCGACGAACTCCGAGCCGGAGATCGAGAAGAATGGGACGCCGGCTTCACCGGCCACCGCGCGCGCGAGCAAGGTCTTGCCCGTCCCCGGCGGGCCCACCAATAGGATGCCCTTCGGCATGCGCGCGCCGAGCCGGCCGTACGAGGCGGGATCCTTCAGGAACGAGACGATCTCGCGCAGCTCGTCCTTCGCCTCGTCGACACCCGCCACGTCGGCGAACGTCACCTTGGTGTCGCGCTCGACGTAGACCTTCGCCTTGCTCTTGCCGACCGCGAGGAGTCCGCCGCCCGGGCCCATGCGGTTCGCCATGCCGCGCAGGAGGAACATCCAGAGGGCGAAGAAGAGCATCACCGGCACGACCCAGGAGAGCAGTGTCGGCAGCCACGTCTCCTCGGCGCGCGCGGAGTACTCGACTCCGTGCTTCGACAGCTCGTCGGCGAGCGACGGGTCGACGCGCCGCGTCTCGAAGAGGGTCTTGCCGTCGCGCGGCTCCTTCAGCTTGCCGCTGATCTGATCGCCCTCGACGACGACCTCGGCCACCGCGTCCTTGGCGAGGAGCTTCTGGAACTCGCTGTACGGCAGGTGCGCCACGGTGCGGTAGCTCGCCCATAGGTCGTGCAGCAGCAGCACGCCGAAGAGCGCGATCATCAGATAGGTGACGTTGAAGCGGGTCGCGCGCTCCACCGGCGGCCTCACGCGCTCCGGTCGGGAAGGGGCTCCTGCAGCGCCAACGCCTCGCGCTCGAGCTCCGCGATCGCCGCGTCGAGTCGCTTCGCCAGCGATCGAACGTAGCGGTGAAATGCGCGGTGCGAGATCGCGAACGACACCGCCTCCTTGAAGGCGGCCGGGCGGCGCCACAAGGTCGCGCCGAGCAGCGACACGGTGAACCACGCCGTGCGCGGCCCCGCGCGGAAGAGCGTCTCGTAGAGGATGCGGCCGAGCCGCCGCAGGTCGCCGCGCCGGATGTTGAGCCCGCGATTCGCCTGCGCCCCGCGCGCCACGAGGAAGGCCAAGGTGCGCGCGCGGTAGTTGCGGAAGTCGTAGAGCTGGTCGAGCAGCCAGCGGTAGCCGCGGTAGAGCTCGAGGCGCGTCATGCGCACCGGCAGCAGGTTGCTGAACACGAACTGGTCGCCGGTCGACGCGTCGAGCAGGCGGCCCTCGCGCTCGGCGCGCTCGTAGAGCGGCGTGCGCGGCATCGCCTGCAGCATGCCGGTCATCGAGACGGGGATCTGCGCGTCCTGGATGAAGCGGAGCTGCTCCCCGAAGATAGACGCGTCGTCGTGGTCGAAGCCGACGATCATGCCGGCCTGCACCTGGATCCCGTATGCCTGCACGCGCCGCACGCTCTCGACCAGGTCGCCGCGCGCGTTCTGCATCTTCTTGGTCTCGCGCAGCGAGTCGACGCGGGGGGACTCGATGCCGATGAAGACGGTCGTCATGTTCGCGGCGCGCAGCAGCTCGAGCAGCTCCTCGTCGCGCGCGACGTTGAGCGACACCTCCGTGTTGAAGTCGAGCGGGTAGCCGTTCGCGGCGCCCCAGGCGGCCATCTCGCGCAGCAGCTCCTTGGCGAGCTTCACGTTGCCGATGAAGTTGTCGTCGACCAGGAAAACCTGCTTCGCGCCGAGACGGTGGCACTCGCGGATCTCCGCCATCACCTGCGCGACGCTCTTGGCGCGCGGCCTCCGCCCGTACACGACGATGATGTCGCAGAACTCGCAGGTGAAGGGGCAGCCGCGCGCGAATTGCACGGTCAGCGCGTGGTAGCGCTCGACCGGAAGCAGGTCGAAGCGCGGCATCGGGGCGGAGCGGAGATCGGGAAGCTCGTCGGCCACGTACTCCCGCTTCCAGCTGCCCGCGGCGAAGTCGCGCAGGAAGGCCGGCCAGGTCTGCTCGGCCTCGCCGACGAAGAGGACGTCGCAGAGGCCTCGCAGCTCCTCCGGACACAACGAGGCGTAGGGCCCGCCGACGACGACGAAGCGGCCGCGGCGCCGCAGCTCCGCCAGGATCTCGAGCAGGCGCGGCTTGTGGATGATGTAGCCGGTCACGCCGACGATGTCCGCCTCGAGATCCCAGTCGATCTCGCCGACGTTCTCGTCCGAGAGCACGATCTCGTGCTCTCGCGGGGTGAGCCCCGCGAGAGTCGGCATCGAGAGGTTCGGGAAGATGCAGCGCTTGCCGAGGGTCGGGAGGATGGCGTCGTAGGTCCAGAAGGACGGAGGGTTGCGCGGGGTGACGAGGTGGATGCGCAAGGCCTTTCGATTCTAACCCGCTGCTCCGGATGCTCGCCGCAAGCCCGAAGGGCGCGCAGCGAGGCGAGGCCGAGCGAAGTTCAGAGGAGCGACCCGGATGGTGCTCGTCTCGAGCTCGGTGGCCGCGCGAGCGAGGCGAGAACGCCGCGCCCTTCGCTCTCCCATTCGAGTGGCGGGGCCTGCAGCGAGCCCGGCGCGCAGACGTATGTGGCTCCGGACCCGCGCAGAGAGCGGGCGAGCTCGGCCCGCTGCGCGCCGAAGCCCGCCAGCGCGACGCCTGCGAGGTGTCGCGCGTGCGGCGCGATCGCCGCGGCGAGCGCGCGCGCATCCGCGACCGGGTGCACGCGCAGGAAGCGATGCAGCGGCGCGGGCCGCGGCTCCGCATCCACTTCGCGAACCACGCACCACCCGCCGTCGCGATCTGCGTACAACGACACACCCGTCCCGGACGCGGCGCGCAGCTCCGCGTCGGCACGCGCGTGCGCGAAGCGCGCCGCGGACGCGGCATCGATCTCGCCGCGCGGCCAGCGCGAGGATGCCTCGGCCAGCCCGGCGGCCACGGACTCCGCGATCCGATCGCAGGCCCGCGCGTCGCCGACCGCGTAGAGCGCGACCGGCGACAGGCAGCCGAGCTGATCCCAGAGCGCGACGTCCTGTGCGAGCCCGGCGGCGGCGACGGCGAGCGTCTCGCCGTGCGCGACCTCGGGCCCGAAGGCCGCGAGCGAGAGGCGGTGGCCGTGACCGACGAATCGACGCGACGCCGTGGCGCGCGCGGCGAGCGAGGAGACCGTCGCGTCGTCGCCGTACACCACCACGCAATCGGACTCGAGCAGCGCGGCCTGCGCATCGGCGTCGCTCCGCGAGAGCGGCGCGAGCGCGACGCAGGCGCCGACCTCGGGATCGAGCTCGGCGAGAGAGCGCGCGACGAGCTCCGCGGTGACCGGGTCGCGGGAGGCCGGCTTCACGAGCACGGGCGTGCCGAGCACGAGCGGCGCCACGATCGCCTTGAGCGTCGGCATCGGGATCGCGCCCGCGAGCACGACCGCGCAGAGCTCGAATCCGGGAAACGCGGGATCGCCCGCGGATGCCGCGCGCAGCGCGCCGAGCTCGCGCTCCGCGAGGCGCTCGAGCGCTGCGCCGTTCCAGTCGGCGAGCGCGATCGCGAGCCCGCGCCGCACCGTCTCCGGCGCGAAGCCCGTGGCCGCCGGTAGCTTCGATTCGAGCTTGCGCCGCCAGCTCGACTGCGGATCGCTCCAACGGTCGAGCGCGCGAGCGAGGGTCGCGAGCCGCGCGCTCGGCGCTCGCGCGCGCAGCCGCGCACCCGCCTCGCGCAGCGCGTGCATGCGCGCGCGCACCGACTCCGCGTTCATGTCGCGCCGCCGAGCAGCTCGTCGAGCGCGATCGAGCAGCCGCGCTCCTCCGCGCCCGGCTCGCGCCCGATCAGCTCGAAGCCGTCGCCACGCGCGACGCCGAGATCCGCCGTCTGCACCGCGAACACGCTGCCCGTGTTGGCGAGGTCCTGCACGACGATCGCGCCTTCGCGGCCGCCTTGCCGCTGCTCGCCGCTCAGCGGGTCGACGATGCGGATGCGAGTCCAGGGCGGCGCGAGCTTTCGCCGTGGCGCGCCGGGATCGACGAGCACCGAGTCGTAGAACTGGCTGCCGAGCTCCGTCATGCCGTACTGGTTGACGATGCGGGCGGCGGGGATGCCGAGCCGCGACTCGATCTCGCCGTAGAGCTCGTCGCGGGTCAACACACGCGAGCGTCCCTTGAAGCCGCCGGTCTCGAGCGCTCGCGAGCCCCGCGGCAGCACGAGACCGCGCCCGCGGCGCGAGAGCGCATCGAGCGCGTGCACGAACGCGAAGGCGGTCCCGCACACGGCGACCGGAGTCGCGGCGGCGCACGCGGCGTCGAGCGCGCTCAGCAGCGCGTCGGCATCGAGCTCGCCACCGCGCACGAACCAGCCGCTCGCGGCGTCGCCGAGCTCGCGCAGGACCACCGCGAACATGTGCGAGAGCGACGAGTCGGGCACTTCATCGGCGGAGGGCGCGAGCACCACGATGCGCGCGCGGCCGCCTTCCGGCAGGTCCGGCAGCACGTGCCGGCGGAAGGATGGCAGGAGCGATGCCTCGTAGAGCTCGAGCGTGTCGAGATGCAGCGCGCCGCGCGCGCGGACGCTGGTGCCGCTGGTGCGGAAGCAGTGCCGGGCGCGGGCGAGCGGGAACGAGGTCAGCGCGATCTCCTTGAAGGCACCCGTCGGCACGGCCGGAATCTCGTCCGAGCCGCGGAGGGATCGCGGCGTGAGGCCGCGCCCCTCGCAGAAGCGCCGATAGGGCGCGCAGTGCTCGAACTGATGGGCGAAGAGGCGGAGCGCGAGCGATTCGAAGCGCGCGTCGTCGCGGCGCCACTCCGGCTCGCGCATCCAGCGGAGCACCTCGCGGTCGAGCTCCGCGCGCGCGGGATCGCCGCTCTCTTGTGTCAGCACAGCGACTCCACGACCCCGTCCAGCGCGGCTTCGAAGACGGGCTCCGAGATGTTCAGCGGGGGCGTGATGCTCAGCACGCGGCCGTCGTCGCCCGACGGGAGCACGATCACGCCGCGCGCCAGCGAGCGCTGGCAGGCGCGCGCGGCGATCTCCGGCGACGCGCACTCGATCGCGAGCAGCAGGCCGAGTCCGCGCACCTCGGCCACTTCGGGTCGCCCCGAGAGCCGCGCGCGAAGGCGCGCCAGCGCGCGCGCGCCGAGCTCGGCGGCGCGCGGCACGAGCTTCTCCTCCTCCAGCACCGCGAGGCTCGCGAGCGCCGCGGCGCAGGCGGGCGGGTGCCCGAGAAAGGTCTGCGTGTGGATCGCCTCACCACCCGATGCAGGCCAGGCGTCCATCCAACGCGCCCGCCCGACGCACGCGGAGATCGGCATCCCCGAGGCGAGCCCCTTGCCGACGCAGAGGAGGTCGGGCTCGACGCCCTCGTGCTCGCAGGCGAACCAGCGCCCGGTGCGACCGAATCCGGTGTAGATCTCGTCGACCACGAGCAGCCAGCCCTGCTCGTCGCACAGGTGGCGTAGCGACGAGAGGAAGCCCGTCGGCGGCAGGCGATCGCCGCCGCGGCCCTGGATCGGCTCGACGAGCAGCGCGCCGACCGGCACGCGGCAACGGCGTGCGGCCCGCAGCGCGTCGTCGACGTCGCCGTAGCGGGCGAAGGCCGTCGCATTCGCGAGTCGCTCCGCGAACGGCTGCCGGAAGAGCGGCCGCCAGGTGGCATCGAGAGCACCGAGCCCGAGCCCGTGGTACGCGCCTTCGAACGCGACCACGCCCGCGTCGCCGGTCGCGACGAGCGCCGTCTTCAGCGCGGCCTCGACCGCGTCCGAGCCGGACGAGCCGAGGATCGCGCGCACCTCGCCGCCACCCGGGAAGCGCTTCGCGAGGGCCTCGAGGAGGGCGACCTTCACGGCGGCCGGGTGCACGTCGCCCATCCCGTGGAGCAGGCGCTCCGACTGCTCCGCGACCGCGTCGACGACGCGCGGGTGCGCGTGTCCGACCGCGGCCACTCCGAACCCTGCGCCGAGGTCTACGAAGCGGTTTCCGTCGACGTCCCAGACGTTCGCGCCGCGCGCACGCTCCCAGAAGATCGGCGGCGTCGGCAGCACGCACGTCACGTTGCGGCTCTCGACTCGTGCGAGCCGGCTCGCGAGCGCGCGCGAGCGCGGGCCCGGCACTTCGCCGCGCAGCAGCGGCAGCTCCTGACCGGTCTCCGACACGGCCGCAGCGTAGCCCGACCGGCGAATCGTCCGGCTTCACCGCGGCGGGGTGCGCGGAGGCGGGCGGTTAAGCTGTTTTCATGAGCTGCGAGGCGCTCGCATACGCGCGTCACGGTCACGGCGGGGAGCCGCTGCTGCTGCTCCACGCGGGCCCGGACGCGATCCGGCGGTTCGCGCGCTGCGCGCCGCGGCTCGCGCACGCGGGCTTCGACGCGATCGCACCGCAGCTGCCGCGCGATTCGGGGTCGGAGGACGAGTCGGATCTCCGCGCGTGCAGCGGCGCGCTCTACGCACTGCTGCACGATCGGCTGCGGGTCGAGCGCGTCACGGCGGCCGGCGGCGGATTCGCGGCGGCCATCGCGCGGGATCTGTCACTCCGCTTTCCCGGCTACGTCGAGCGACTCGTGCTGTGGGACCGCGCGAGCACGGAGCCGGGCGAGCCGACACCCTGCGTGGTGCTCGAGCCGTCCGCGGACGAGGACCTCGTCGGAGCGATCCTCCGCGTCGCCGCGCCGCGGCACCGCGATCCCTGGCCCGACGCCGAGACCGCCTTCGTGGGCCTCGGCTCGAATCTCGGGGATCGCGAACGCCATCTGTGCGCCGCGGCGGCAGCGCTGCGCACGACGGAAGGGATCCGCGACGTGGTCGTGTCGCCGATCTACGAATCGCGCGCGGAGGGTCCCGGCCGCCAGGGCCCCTACCTCAACGCGGTCGCGCGCCTCGAGACGCGTCTCCCGCCGCAGGCGCTGCTCCAGCGCCTGCTCGCGATCGAGCGCGAGCAGGGCCGGGTTCGCGCCGACGAGCGCAACGCCGCTCGCACGCTCGACCTCGATCTCCTGCTCTTCGGGTCGCGGCGCGTCGACGACGCGGGCCTCGTGATCCCGCATCCGCGGCTCCAGCAGCGACCGTTCGTGCTCGACCCGCTCTGCGACCTCGCGCCGCAGCTCGTGCACCCGCTGCTCGGACAGGCGATCGAGGCGCTCGCGAAGCGCGTCCGGGATTCCGCGGTGGCCCGTCGCCGTGATGTGTAGGAGGAGTCCATGGCGATCGCCGCCGTCAGCATCTCGCCCGTCGGAGAGGGAGTGAGCGTCTCGCGCTTCGTCGCCGCGGCGCTGCGGGTCGCGCGCGAGGAGAAGCGCGTGCGAGTCCGTCTCGATCCGATGTTCACGACCCTCGAAGGGGAGCTCGACGTGGTGCTCGCCCTGATCCGCCGCATGCACGAGGCGGTGTTCGAGGCCGGCGCGGTCCGGGTCGGGACCGTCATCAAGATCGACGACCGGCGCGACCGGGCGGCCTCGATGGAGGAGAAGGTCCAGGGCGTCGAGCGGCAGCTCGAGTGAAGGTTCGCGTCCCTGTCCGCTCTCCGCGCGCCTGCTGCAGGCCGCTGTAAATCGACCTGTCAGGTCTGGAATTCGTGGACAGCCGGTGGAACTCCGATAGGGTGTCCGGGTCATCTGGAGCGCGGCCGATGGCGCAGAGCCCGAAAAAGAGCCTGGATTCCAAGCTCCTGCGGTTCGTGGCTTCCGGCGAGGGCGAGCGCCTGAGCGCTCAAGAGATCCTTACCTGGGCTCTCAAGAACTTTCATCCAGGCATCGCCCTCTCGTGCTCGTTCGGCGCCCCGGAAGGTCTGGCGCTGCTCGACATGATGCACCGCATCGAGCCGGCCTCGCGGGTGTTCGTGCTCGACACCGGGCGCCTGCCCCAGGCGACGCACGACCTGATCGATCGCGTGCGCGACCGCTACGACAAGCCGGTCGAGGTGCTGCTGCCTCGCGCCGAGGACGTCGAGGCGATGGTTCGCGCGAGGGGCATGAACCTCTTCTACGAGTCGATCGAGAACCGGCAGCTGTGCTGCCGCGTCCGCAAGGTCGAGCCGCTGAAGCGCTATCTCGCCGACCTCGACGCCTGGGTCGCCGGACTCCGCCGCGACCAGAACGTCACGCGCGCCAACGCGCCGAAGCTCGAGATCGACTACATCCACGGCGGCATCGTGAAGGTGAATCCGATCGCCGACTGGACACACGACGATGTGATGGCCTACGTGCAGGCCCACAACGTCCCGGTGAACCGCCTCCACGCGCAGGGCTATCCGTCCGTCGGCTGCGAGCCGTGCTCGCGCGCCGTGCGGCCGGGCGACGATCCGCGCTCCGGTCGCTGGTGGTGGGAGCGCGCCGAGACGCGCGAGTGCGGGATCCACGTGCCCGAGGAGGAGCAGGGATCCGGGATCTGATCTCGCGCCGGCGCTTCCTCTTTGCCGCGGCGGGACTCGCGCTCGCGCCTGCGGCGCTGGCTCTGCCCGCGTCGGCTCGGCGCGACGTTCTCGCCGACGCGCAAGGCGACGTCACTCCGGCTCTCGCCGCGGCGCTCTCGAAGAGCCCCTTCGTCTATGTGTCGCCGCTTCGAAAGAGCGGCGAGGAGAGCCGCTGTCACGCCGAAGTGTGGTTCGGCTGGGAAGGCGGCGCGGTGGTGCTGATCACCGCGTCGAGCGGCTGGAAGGCGCGCGCGCTAGCGCGCGGGCTCACGCAGGCGCGTATCTGGGTCGGCGACTACGGCCGCTGGAAGCGGCTCGGGATCACGAGCGATGCCTTCCGCGCGGGACCGAGCTTCGTCGCGCGCGCGAGCGCCTCGAAGGACTCGAGCCTGCTCGAGCGGCTGCTGTCGATCTACGACGCGAAATACCCCGACGAGATCGGAAGCTGGCGCGATCGCATGCGCGCCGGCTTCCACGACGGCTCGCGTGTGCTCGTGCGCTATGTGCCCGAGGCGGCGGCGCGCACGTAGATCGCGAGCTTCCCGATCCGCTCGATCTCCACCTCGACGACGTCGCCGTCGCGCAGCGGCCGCGCGAGCCGCGCGGGCGGACTCGGCAGCCCACCGGTCAGCACCAGGTCGCCCGGCTCGAGGGTCACCCGCGCCGAGACGCGCGCGATCAGCTCCGCGATGGGGAAGAGCATCGTCGCCGTGCGCGCCGTCTGCAGCGGCCTGCGCGAGAGCAAGACGCGCAGGCCGAGCTGCTGGGGATCGCCGATCTCGTCGCGCGTGACGAGGGCGGGACCGACCAGGGTCGAGCCGTCGCGCGAGCGCGCCAGCGGATCGGCCGCGTCGCCGAAGCGGAAGTCGAGCGCGACGCAGTAGCCGGCCACGCAGCCGTGCGCGTCATCCCGCGAGACGGAGCGGGCCGTCCGGCCGATCACGACGGCGAGCCCGCCCTCGAAGCTCGCCGGCTCGTCCGACGCCGGCAGGCGTAGCTCGTCCTCCGGTCCGCCGAGCGCGGACGGCGCCTCCAGGAAGAAGAGCGGCTCCTCCGGAGCGTCGCGCTCCCCGGCCGGCGCATAGTTGCACGAGATGCCGACGATCTTCCCGGGCCGCGGCACCGGCGCCGCCAGACGCACGTGACGCCGCGGTGTGACGACACCCGCCGCGATCAGATCGGGCCCGTCGTAGCGCTCGACCGCGCTCTCGACCCAGCGGATCACGTCGCGCGCGGCGCGCTCCGCGTCGGGAAGGCGTCGCGAGAAGGCGAGGGCGTCGGCAGGCAGCAGCGAGTTCGCCTCGGCTTCGGGCGCGCCGGCGTCCTGGGCGGCGAGCTTCACCGCGAGCGCGCGGTTCAGGTCCACGATCGAGCCGGCGCGGGTGCCCGCGGCGAGCAGCGCGCCGAGTCGACGCGCACCCTGCGTGACGCCTTCGAGCGCCTCGAAGCCGAGTCCCGCCGCGCCGATCGACGCGGAAGGCCGAGGCGGAGGCACCGCCCGCTCGAAGCTCACGAGCTGCACGGCCCACCCACTCGGTGATGTGCGCGCGCAGCCAGCTCGCGGCGCGCGCGCAGCGACGCGGCAGCGTTCCGGCGACGAGCCGCGCCGGCTCGTCGCCCGCGTCGAGGGTTGCCGATCCTGCCGTGACCCGCCGTCAAGAGGTCTCCCGGACCGGTCGATGACGTAGGAGTCGCGCGCAGAGTATCACGGAGGCCCCATGAAGCTCTGGACGATCGCGGGCGGACTCTCGCTCCTCGCGATGCTGTTGCTGTCCTCACCCGGCGTGCGGATCGCGCCCGCACGGGCTCCCGTCGCGAGCGCACGGGTCGAGGCACCCTCGAGCGTCGCCCCGCGCTGACCGCTTTTTGACAGCTCCCGCCGCGCGCCCCTAGCCTTGCCCGGCGTGCCGGGAGTCCGATGACCCCGTCCTCCACTTTTCTGGTGCGGCGCGCAGTCGCCGCGCTGTTCGTCGGCTGGGCCCTGCTCGCGATCGTGCTCTCGCTCGGCGCGATGTGGCGGCCCGCCCACGAGCTCTGCCATCCGTTCACGGACACGCGCGTCGGCGGCGTCGCGGTGGTCACGGATCTCGCGCCGAGCCTCGTGGGCCAGGGAATCGAGCCGGGCGACCACATCCTCGAGGTGAACGGCAAGCCGTATCTCGAGGTGATGCGCCGCGGCATCGACTGGATGCGGCCCGGCGTACCCAACACCTACGTGTTCGAGCACCACGACGGCTCGCGCTTCACGCGGTCCCTGACCCCCGAGACGTCCACATGGACCGCGCGCCCCTCGACCCTGCTCGTCCACGCGCTGCTGCTGATCGGCGCGGCGATCTACCTCGTGACCGGCACTGGTGTCTGGTGGCTCAAGTCGGACCGCACGGAGGCGTTCGCGCTCCTGCTCTTCTGCTGCACGCTCGCAACCTTGCTCGCATGCATGCTCCAGACCGACTTCATCATCTGGGGCTGGCCGCATCTCGCGATCGACGTGCCGCTCGTCGGCGCCACCACCTTCCATCTCTTCACCAGCTATCCGATCGAACCCGACTGGGTGGTGCGCCACCGGCGCATCCAGCTGCTGCCCTACGTCGCGGCCTTCGCGCTCGCCGCGCTGTCGCTGCTCGAGACCCGTCTCGGCGTGCCGTCGGGCGTCGGCATGTCGCTGAGCTTCTGGTTCACCTGTGGACTCTTCTTCGTGTCGCTCGGCGTCCTCGCCAGCGAGCGGCGCCGCCACGAGGGCGCCATGCGCGACCGCGCGGACCTCGTGTTCCTGGCGGCGACGATCTCGTTCGTGCCGATTCTCGTGATCTTCGCGGCCGAGTGGGTGCTCCAGACGCCGTTCCCGTACTACATCGCGCTGATCTGGGCGTTCATCTTCCCGGTCGCGGTCGGCTACGGGATCGTGCGCCGGCAGCTCTTCGAGATCCGCAACGTCGCTCGCACCTCGGCCGCCTACGGTCCGGCCAGCCTCGCCATCACCGGCGTCTTCGCCCTGCTCATCACCTTCGCGGACGCGCTGGTCTCGCGGCTCGACATCTCGTTCCGCTGGTTCCAGGTCACGTTCCTCTTCTTCGCGATCCTCGCCTTCAACCCGCTGCGCATCCGATTGCAGGCGCTGGTGGATCGCTTCTTCGACCGCGACCGGGAGACCTATCGCGTCGCGGTGCGCGAGATCTCCGAGGCCATGGTGTCGATGCTCTCGCTCTCCGAGATCGCCGACCGCATCCTCGTCGCGCTGACCGACACCATGGGCGTCGAGCGCGCGATGGTGATGATGGTCGACGACGAGGGAAAGGTGCTGCGCAGCATGGCATCGCGCGGGGAGTGGGAGGAGGACACGCTCGCGGTCGAGATCCCGTCGGACCACCCGATCTGGAAGCATCTGTGGATGCGGCGCGAGGACCTCTCGCGCTCGGATTTCGACGACGAGCCGGACGAGGAGAGCCGCGAGATCTGCCGCGACGTCTACGACACGCTCGAGGTCGAGCTGCTCGTGCCGATCCTCTACGGCGTCGACCTGCTCGGCGTGATCGCCGTCGGGCGCAAGATCTCGGGCGAGCGGCTGGTCGCGGACGACCGCATGCTGCTGCGCACGCTCGCCAACCAGAGCTCGATCGCGATCGAGAACGCCAAGGCCTTCGACGAGATCGCCAAGCTGAACGAGACGCTCGAGGCGCGCGTCGAGGAGCGCACCGCGGAGCTGCGCGACACGCAGACGCAGCTCGTGCAGGCGGAGAAGATGAAGTCGCTCGGCCAGCTCGTGGCGGGCGTCGCGCACGAGCTGAACAACCCGATCGGCTTCGTGCACGCGAACCTCCAGCTGCTCGACGAGTACATCGCCAAGCTGCTCGCGCCGGGCCGCTCGCAGCAGGAGACCGCAAAGGCGCGCGAGGCGATCGCGAAGCTGCTGGTGCGGAGCCGCGAGGGCACCGAGCGCGTCAAGAAGATCGTGCAGGACCTGCGCACCTTCTCGCGCATGGACCAGGCCGAGCTGCAGGACGCGAATCTGAACGAGGAGATCGAGCGCACGCTCGCGCTGATGGAGCCGCGCTTCAAGACAGCGATCACGGTGGAGCGCGATTTCGGCAACCTGCCGCGCGTGCGCTGCTACCCGGGCCAGCTGAACCAGGTGTTCCTGAACCTGCTGATGAACGCCTGCGACGCGATCGGGAAGAAGGGAACGATCCGGATCCGCACGCGCCGCAGCAGCGACGGCGTGCGCCTCGAGTTCCACGACGACGGCCCGGGCATCCCGGAGGAGATCCAGCGGCAGGTATTCGATCCGTTCTTCACCACGAAGCCGGTGGGCGTGGGGACCGGCCTCGGCCTCTCGATCTCGCACGGGATCATCGAGCGGCACGGCGGTCGCATCAGCGTAGAGTCGTCGCCGGGGCAGGGCACCACGTTCCTGATCGAGCTGCCGCTGGTGGCCGCCGAGGCGGAGAACTAGCCGCGACGGAGCTCAGGGTCGCGCGGCGGACGTGCGCTGCATCTCGATCGTCGTGACGCTGCGCGAGGTCGCCTCGCCGGCGCCGACCGCGGGCGGCGCGCCGTGGAAGCTCGCCTTCTGCGACGACACGATCTCGTGACGCGTCCACATGCCGAGCGCGAGATCGAAGAGCGCCTCGCCCTTGGCGCGCTGCTCCGAGGCGACGCCCTCGGCGCCGGCCGCCGCGTCGACGTGCGAGTCCTCCTCGACGCGGAAGCGCGCGATGCCCTGCGCGACCGAGACGAGCCGGTAGTGCCGCTCGCTCCGCATCCACATGCCCATCCCGGGCGCGCCGCTGCCGAGATCGCGGTCGTCGCGCGAGACGAACTCCTCCCCGGGCGCGAGCGGCCGCTCGGGCAGCTCGGGGAACCAGAAGGCGGCCCAGCGCCACGCGGCGGCCGACTGCTCGAGCATCTGCCGGTACGCGACGGGATCGGGCTCGATGCCCGGCAGATCGGGGGGACGCGCCTCGCCGATCTGGTAGTCGGGGGCGCGCAGGTGCCCGAGCGCGTCGATGCCGGCGCGGAAGACGATCGGCGTGAAGTCGAGCGGCGACGGACCCGCCGCCGTCTCCTGCGAGACGAAGCGCACCTCGAGCCGCAGCTCACCTTGCTTCGCATCAGAACGCACTGTGTAGTCGAAGCGCGCGACACCGAGGTCGCTCTGCACGTCCTGCGCGAGATGCATCTCCCGCTTCACGCTGTAGACGGCGCGCCAGCTCTGCCCGGACTCCCAGCCGTAGCGGAGCCGCACCGGAGCCGCGTCCTCGGCGTGCGCGCCTCCCGACCCGAGCGCCAGCACGCACGCCGCCAGCGCCGCGCGCAGGACGCGCCCCTGCCGCGGGGTCAAGGCTTCGCCGGCTGGCTCTCGCCGGCGGCGCCTTCGTCGACGTCGATCGTGAGCTCGCGGCCCTCGCCGACCGCCACGACCTCGCTGCACGGGTCGGCGGGCTCTAGGCGCAGCCGGCCGTCGCGGTCGGGCGTCGCGTCGAGGACGATCAAGCGCGGCGGCTCGCCGGGGCGCTTGATGTAGAGCTTGTGCGGCTCGTCGCTGCGGAGCTCGAGCGAGGCCGGATCCGACTCGAGCAGGCGGCCGTCGACGTAGACCACCACCTTCTCGGTGACGCAGGCATCGAGCGGGACGCGCTGCATCGGCGCGCAGGCGAGCGAGGCCGCGGCGAGCGCGACGGCAGCGAGGACACGCGTGCGACGTCGCAACGACGACATGGCGCGCGAGACTAGCGACCCGTCGCGATGCGCGCGCGCGTTAGACTGCTCGCCGATGCAACGCCCCGCGCTCGCGCCGATCGCCCTGCTGCTCTTCTGCGCGCTCGCGGCGCACGCGGCGGGCGCGCCGCAGAAGGGCGGCTTCAGCCTGACGAAGCTCACGGTGGACGCCTCGCGCATCGTGAACGGCGGCCCCGGCAAGGACGGCATCCACTCCGTGGATGCGCCGAAGTTCGTGGGTCTGCCCCAGGCGACGTGGCTCGGGTTCGATACCGAGGTGCTCGGCCTGACGGTCGGCGCAGAGTCGCGCGCCTACCCGGTGCGCATGCTCGAGTACCACCAGATCGTGAACGACACCTTCGGCGACGCGCCGGTCGTCGTGAGCTACGACCCGCTCGCCGGCACGCCGCTCGCCTTCTCGCGCAAGGTCGACGGCCGCACCTTGACGTTCGGCGTCTCGGGCCTGCTCTACAACGACAACTTCCTGATGTTCGACCGCGAGACCGGCTCGCTCTGGTCGCAGTTCCTCGGGCGCGCGATCTCGGGACCGCTCTCCGGGAAGAAGCTCCAGCGCCTGCCGCTCCGCCAGGAGACGGCCGGCGCGTGGGTCAAGCGCGTCGGCGACACGAAGGTGCTCGTGCATCCCGATCCGGAGCGCGTGCCCTATGTGACGTCGCCGTACAGCGCCTACTGGACGGAGGACAAGATCCTCTTCCCGGTGGACGCGCGCGACGAGCGCTATCACGCCAAGGAGCTCGTGCTCGGCGTCGTGGTCGGCGGCAAGGCGCGCGCGTACCTCGGCTCGATCCTCACGCACGAGGGCGGGAAGGTGGACGATCGCGTCGGCGGCAAGCGCGTGCAGGTGCGCTACTCGACCGACACCGGCACCTTCGACTGGGAGGTGGACGAGGGCGTGGAGGTGACCGAGGCCTACTGGCTGGCGTGGAAGGCCTTCCATCCCGACACCGAGATCTGGCACGACCGGGCCGAGGCGGCGAAGCCGAAGTGACGCGGCGAGACGGCATGACGGCGATCGAACGCGCGGTGGCGCGCGACGAGCTCCACCAGCTCGTGTGCCGCTACGCGCTCGCGATCGACTCGCGCGACCTCGACCTGCTCGTCTCGCTCTTCGTGCCCGACGTGCGCGTCGGTCGCGACGCGCACGGGCGCGACGCGCTGCGCGCCTTCTTCGCGGACTCGCTCGGCGCGATCGGCGTCTCGATCCTCTTCGTCGGCAACCACGTCGTCGACTTCGACGGGCCCGACGCGGCGCGCGGCAGCGTCTACTGCCGCGGCCAGATCCAGGACGGCGCGCGCTGGATCGAGCAGGCGATCCAGTACCGCGATCACTACGCCCGACGCGACGGCGTGTGGCTCTTCGTGCGCCGCGACCACCTGCTCTGGTACGGCGTCGAGACGGCCGAGCGCCCGCTGGCGCAGCCGCCGGCGAACTGGCCCGCGCGCCACGACGGGCGCGGCACCTTGCCCGAGGCGTGGCCGTCGTGGGGCGCCTTCTGGAAGGAGCGGGGCCGGGAGCCCGCGTGAGCGAGCGGGCCGAGGTCCTGATCGTCGGAGGCGGGATCATCGGCACGAGCGTCGCGCACGCGCTCGCCGAGCGCGGCCTCCGCGACGTCCTGGTGATCGACCTCGACCTCGCCGGCATCTACGCCGCCTCGGAGCTCAACGCGGGCGGCGCGCGCGCGACCTGGTGGCAGCCCGTCAACATCGAGACGTGTCGCGCGACGCTCGCCTTCTTTCGCGAGCACGCGGAGGAGTTCGGCTTCCGGCCGGCCGGCTACCTGTGGCTCTACTGCGACCCGGACCTCTACGCGCGCGCACGCGCCGTGCGCGCGCTCCAGAACTCCTACGGGCTCGGCGTCGAGCTGCTCGAGCCGGGCGAGATCGGACGCCGCGCGCCCGTGCTCGACCGCGCGCAGGACGAGCTCGTCGGCGCGACGTGGTCGCCCTACGACGGGCTCGTCAACCCGAACGCCGTGCGCCACTGGTACCGCGCGCGCGCGGAGGAGCGCGGCGTGCGCTTCCTCAACCGCCACTACGCGGCGGGCGTGGTCACGGCACGCGTCGCGGGCGCCGGAGGCAGCCTCCGGCGCGTGCAGGCCGTGGAGGTCATCGAGGTCGCGCGCCGCGGCGTGCTCGAGGACGCGGCCGCGCTGCGCGAGATCCTGATCACGCATCGCGTGGCGGCCGCGCAGGTCGTCGGCGAGACGCGCATCGAGTGCGACGTGCTGGTCAACTGCCTCGGGGCGTGGTCACCGGTGCTGGCCGCGAAGATCGGCGTCGCGGACGCGAGCGAGCCGGTGCGGCGGCAGATCAGCCTCTGCGACGTCCACCGCGAGGACGTCGCGCCCGGCGTGGAGCTCTCTTCGCTCGGCATGATCGTCGACGCGAGCGGCCTCTACTTCCATCCGGAGGGACCGCACGTGCTCGCCGGCTACTCGATCCCGGACGAATCGCCCGGCTTCGACTTCGACTACGACGGCGACGCCTTCTTCGAGAACGAGATCTGGCCCCGACTCGCGCACCGCGCGAGCAGCTTCGAGCGCTGCGGTCACGTGCGGGGCTGGGCGGGACTCTACGCGGTGACGCCCGACCGCAGCGGCATCGCCGGCCGCGTCGACGGGTTCGCGAACCTCTTCGAGGCGCACTCCTTCACCGGCCGCGGCGTGATGCAGTCCTGGGGCGTCGGTCAGGCGATGGGAGACCTGATCGCGCGCGGCCGCTTCGGCGAGCTCGATCTCTCCGCGCTCGCGCGCACGCGCTTCGCGGACCCGTCGCGCTGGGTGAGCGAAGAACTACACATCTGAGCGCGTCTCCTCGCAGAACCGCTGGATCGCGCGCAGGCTCTCGTCGACGAGCTCGGAGGCGAAGCGGCGCACGTCGAAGCGGTCGAGCCCGCCGCCGAACGTGGTGACCGAGTTCGCGACCGCGAGCCGCAGCGCGAGCCGGGTGCCCGCGCCCTCCTCCTCACCGAGCGAGAAGGTCTCCTCGAAGCGCAGGCTGCCGAAGCTGCGCGCGAGGCGGAGCCGGCGCTGCGGCACCACCTCGAGCGCGGTGTCCTCGAGCTCGAGCGGCACCGAGCCGACGCGGTAGCGCCAGCGCACCGGCGCGCCGGCGCTCTGGTAGTCGGCCGCGACGCCGCGCAGCTCGAGCGCCCGCGTGTCCCAGCGGGCCACCGCTCCCGTGTCGACGAGCGCGCGCCAGACGCGACTCGGAGGCGCGTGGACGAGCGCCGACATCGAGACCGTGATCACGCCCGGCGCCCCACCCCCGAATGCAGGCTCGCGGGAGGATGATCGGCGGCGCCCTGCGCCGCAAGGACGTGCCGACTGCGCGACACGGAGACACCACTCACCGGGTCTTGTCTTCTGAACTTCGCTCGGCTTCGCCTCGCTGCGCGCCCGGCTCCGAGA
>Ga0335069_10000971_pt1 | contig 46179 bp, 39 predicted proteins | sample Lox_Sample_11_FD_206714 | JGI IMG/M metagenome (GOLD analysis project Ga0335069, IMG submission 206714) | Soil microbial communities from Loxahatchee National Wildlife Refuge, Florida, United States - Lox_Sample_1.1 | ecosystem: Environmental > Terrestrial > Soil > Wetlands | place: USA...
GCTCACCATCTATAACCAGAATTTCTTCGTAGCACGCGAAAGCGTGCCGCTCGACTTGAAACCAGGCGTCAATCGCATCGATTTTGTGGGCGCTTCGGCGCACATCGAACCCGACTCGGTGATCCTGCGCGATCCCTCGGGGCGCGCACTGCAGATCCTGGAGCAGAACTATCGCAACGATCCGGTGTCGCAGGAACTCCTGCTCTCCTATTACGAGGGCAAGACCATCGACTTCCTCACCAACCTTGGGCAGGGTCCCGTCACAATCAAGGGCAAGATCATCCGCAGCGGCTACACGCCGGCTTACACCTATGCCGGAAACTACCAGCCGCCCACATCCACGCAGCCGATCGTAGAAGTTGACGGTACCATGCGCTTTGGACTGCCCGGAGAGCCTCTGTTTCCCGCTCTCGGCGAAGACACCACGCTGAAGCCAAAACTGAGCTGGCTGCTCGAAACCGATAAGCCCGGAAAGTCAAACGCCGAACTCTCCTATGTCAGTGGGGGCATGAACTGGCACGCGGACTACAACCTCGTTGTCTCGGACAAAGAAAACGGCGGCACGAATCTCGTTGACCTTGTCGGCTGGATCACGATGGAAAATCACAGCGGCAAAACCTTTGAGAACGCCACCATCAAGCTCATGGCTGGCGATGTGAACAAGCTGGTTCAGGGCGGGATCGCCGGCGGCGTGTTTGCCGCGAAAGCGCAGCGAATGGTGGCGGACGAAGCCATGGCCCCGTCGTCCAGGAAAAATCCTTCGACGAGTTTCATCTCTACACCCTGCAACATTCGACCACGCTGCATGACCAGGAAACCAAGCAGGTCGAGTTCGCTCGCGCCACGGGTGTCCGCTCGCAGCGCCTGTACATTTACGACGGTGCCGCCCGCGAAAACTTCTACTTCTATCCGGGCCAGGTGCAGCAGGATCCGAATTACGGCACGAAATCGAATCCGAAGATCTGGGTCATGCAGGAGTTCAAGAACTCCGAAGCCAACCATCTAGGCATTGCGCTGCCCAAGGGCCGGCTTCGCTTTTATCGCCGTGATACCGATGGCCACCTTGAATTCGTGGGCGAGAACCAGATCGACCACACGCCCAAAGACGAGACGATTCGAGTCTATACCGGCAACACCTTCGACGTGGTGGGCGAGCGCAAGCGCACCAATTTCCACATCGAGTCACGCGAGCGCTGGATCGACGAGTCGTACGAGATTCGCGTCCGCAATCACAAGAAAGATATGGTGAATGTTCGCGTCGTCGAGCACCTTTACCGGTGCAATAACTGGAAGCTCACAGCGCAGTCCGAGGATTTTCGCAAAACGGACGCCCAGACCATCGAATTTCCCATCATGGTCAAACCCGATGGCGAGGCCGTCGTGACCTACACGGTGCATTACACCTGGTGATGCTTGGGCGCGATGACAACCGGGTAGCGGGCGACGCGATGCGTACGGTCAAACGCTACCCACAAAGCCGCCATTACGATGAGGAGAAGCGCGCTGGCTTCCGGCCCCACAATCCCACCGGTAAGCCAGGTCGGGCCGCGCAGGGTTGGCGACAGCAAATGTCCGGGTTCGGTGGTTCCGCTGTTGGGCACAGCGTAGAGGAACGTCTCGCCCCAATCCCACGCTGCATGAAAGCCGACAGCGAACCAGAGCGTGCCGGTGCGCAGCAGCGTGAAGCACAGGAACAGGCCGATTAAGCCGGCTCCGAATGCTCCGGCGGCGTTTTCATCAGTGTTCAATAAGTGAACGCCTCCAAACATCATGGAACCGAGTATCGCCGTGGGCCAGAATCCAGCGCGTTCGCTCAACGCAAACTGAAAATAGCCGCGAAACAGGAATTCCTCAAAGAGGCCGACCAGGACGAAGTACGCGCCCCAGAATGCGGCAAATCTCAGAACACGTGGTCCGTGCAACACGATGTCGCCAAAATCGAACACATGCACCGTGTGCATGAGCAGCAGAAGCGCAGAAATCCCGCCGAACCCCCAAACTGCTCCCGCCCAGAATTTCGTGCCGAACGCCTGTCGGCGTGGCAATCCATAAACATCAACCGGTCGGTTCTCAAGCCTGGCGAGCGCCAGGGCCGCGACTCCTACTCCCGCGAGCGAGATTGCCTCTTCGTAAAACTCCTGCCAGAGCCGTAGTCCACCGCGGAGCGGGTCGACGAAAAACGACTGGCCAAGCCAGCCCAACATTCTGGCGACCGCAAACGTGAGGGCAAAGAACAGAAACAGCCGCCAACCAAGGCGCACGCCGTCAGCATCGCGAAAAATACGCTCGGGAAAACTGGGCTGCGGCGCGGCCAAAGTAGAACTGTCGCGGGAGCCTTCGTGCGGAGGCGGTTCCGCCGGCGCGGAGCTGAGAACATCAGGATCTACCGGCTGATTCATCGCGATGGGAGCAGCGTGGTGCCTGCTCATGGTAAAACACTCGGTCCCCCTCTCGGGCCGATTTTTTCATGCGCGAACCCATGGGCAAGCCGCAGTACGTGGCCGCAACCTTGCTGCTCATCTTCCTGGCACAATGTTCGTGGCTCGTGCGCCGGAATTTGGACACGGGGACGCTTGAGGTCCGGGAGTGGTACCGCCTCGACCAAGGCAGCCGCCGCCTCAGCGGGCCCGCGCCTCGTTCCGGCCTCGCTCCCTCCGATCCATTCTTGCAGGCTGGCCCGGCCCCTCCGCCCCGAGTACTCGAAAATGGTGGCATCGACCCCGATCACTCTGCGCTCTGGTACATCGTTGCTGCCGCGCCATTGCTGATCTGGCGCGGAAATTTTGTGTCCCAATCGCTCGCCTACTGGGGATGGCTGGCCCGCGCTCCCTACCTGTTCTTCGGCGTGATGCTCGGCGCATCGCTCTGGTACGTTGCCCGTCGCCTCTACGGCAATGTCGGCGGATTCATTGCTCTCACCTTGTACTGCTTTGCTCCTGGCATCATTCAAACCACCGCGGTGTGGTACACCGAGCCTGAAATCGGCGCAGCGTGGGGAGCTTTCGGAACGGTTTTTACCGGCATCGCGGTCGCGCACACGCTGTATGCGCCGCGTGAGGTCGTTCTCTGGAACTGGCGCCGCATTTTATTGCTGGGCATTTCGATCGCACTTGCCGTCGGCTCACAGTATTCACTTTTCGTGCTGGTTCTCCTCACTCTGCCATTCATGTTGTATCTTGCTCCCCAGCGCCGTCAGGCCGCTGTCACGATCTGGCTCGCGGCCTGCGCTTTGGCCGCGCTGCTTTTGTTTGCCGCGTATGGCTTCCATCCCACAGCGCTCTTCGCTGCCATGCGTGCTGCACATTGGTGGGACGTGGAATGGAAAGCGCTCAGCCTTCCCGGCGCTCTCGGGCATATCGTCGCGCAGCTCGGACAAAACAGCCCCGCTATAGTTGTATTGCTGCCGATCGCATTGGCCACCTTCGTGGTTTGGCCCCGCGCCCGATATTTCGGCAATACTGCACCTCTCCTCGTCGCCAGTCTCTGTTTTCTGTTGGGAACGATCTCGCCGCACTATCCCGGCCTTGGGTTTCAACTTGTATCGATCCCATTTTTTTTCGTCTTCATCGCCGGCGTGTTTGCCGATCTCCTCGAAACCCGCCATCGCGCCGCAGTGCTCGCCGGTCTTTTCGGGCTCCTCTCAGCCTATGCTCTGCTCAGCCTGATCCACCTATTCCAGGCGAGTGCGTCCGTCTAATGCGGGCTAAGGCTCTTCTGCAGAATCAGTTAACTCCAGGCGAGGATAAAGACGGTCAACCTCACTCCCCACACCTTATGGTTTAGCTGGAGTCGCAGCAGCTCAACTTGTTTTCCGTAGGGTTTTCGCCAAGAGCTGGGCGTGTCGGTGCGAGCCGGCGAACCCGAAGCGGGTTCGAAGCCATCTAACCAGCAGGAGGCTCCGATGCGGGCCATTCTGGAGTATGATGCGCACATGCGGCGTTGGACGTCGGTTTCGGCGTTTTTTATCATCGCTTGTTTCGTCGCGGCGGCGTCCGCACAGGTCAATGGCGTACCGCCTTCGGTCACTTCGTTCGGATTCGGTGGCCACGTCCTGCCCAACGCGCCAAGAGCGAGCGTGACGTCTCTCGGCCCCAACGGCTGGACTGCCGCTCCTCCAGGAACTCCGCCATATTCGCCGCACCACCCCGGTCACGGCTCCCCATACGGTCATGGGTCGCAATATACATATCCCTACTATCCGGCCTACTACCCCTACTACTCGGTGACCGATCCGACGGTTTACGGTGGCCCGCTGGATGGTGCTCCTGTGGCCGATGATGATCAGTACATGGGCGGGCCCACGATCTTTGATCGCCGAGGCGATGGCCAGTACATTCGTCCGGCCGCTCCACCACCGGGGCCTTCGGTTTCTCCCGATCGATTTGCTGCCGACGCGATGCCCGCGCCCGAAGCTCCGCCGGAGCCGCCGCAGCCCGATACCGTCCTGATTTTCAAGGATGGCCACAAGCAGCAGGTGAGTAACTACGCCATCGTGGGCGCCAACTTGTTCGACCTCAGCAACGGGCGCCGCCAAAAGATCGCACTTTCCGATCTCGACGTCGATGCGACACAAAAAGCGAACGAAGATCAAGGTATCGACTTCCGTCTGCCCTCCTTGCCCACTGGCAGCTGAAGCTCCTTATGCAAGTTAGGCGTTTGATCATCGCGCCTGTGGTGCTGGCCGTAGCCGTGAGCGCGTTTGCGCAACGCGGCGGTGGCAGCAGCGCGGGCCTCGGTAGCTTCGGATTCAGTCCGCACGCCGCTCCTGCCTCGCACTTTGCGACCGGCATTTGGAAAACGTCAACCGGTGACTTCCGGACCGGTCGTGCCTATCGAGCGGCCTATCTCGATGGCGGTCTGCCGCTCTGGTGGGATGCTTCTTACGATAGCTCGTCGGCTCCGCCGCAAGTCTATGTAATGCAGGCTCCCCCCAGTGCGCCTGCCGCAAGCTCGCTCGCCCCGCCGACGCCTGCGCAAGATCCGTTGATGATTGAATTGCGCGGCGACAAGTATGTACGTGTCTCCTCCACGACTCAACCGGGCGCCGTCGATATTGCCCATGGCACAGATTCCATCGCGCGATCAGCGGTCCGGCTCGTTCCTACGGTGTTCGTTTTTCGCGATGGGCATCGCGAAGAGTCAAGCGACTATTCGATCTACGATGGTGTCGTCCACGCTCGCACTCAGTTTTGGACGGATGGCTCCTGGAGCCGGCAGATTCCCCTCGCCTCTTTGAATATTCCTGAGAGTTTAAGAGTGAACCAGGAGCGCGGTGTGCAACTCTTGCTTCCATCCGCGCCCAACGAAGTGATTGTTCGGCCCTAGCTCAAGGACCTTTGCTCTCCATCCGGCTCTTCGAAGTGCTTGAGAAACTCTTGCGGCCAACGCAATCTTCCCGCATCAGAAACGTGTGAAGCTTCCGTGCGATGAAGCTCAGATCCGATCTAATCCCACGGCAAGGCCCTGTACTCAGGCCGCCGCGCCCTGGATTCTGGCCGCAGCCATCCTCGGTTCTTCGCTCGCCTTCATCGACAGTACGGTCGTCAACGTTGCACTTCCCGCCCTGCAGTCGAACCTGAACGCGACTGTGATCGATGTGCAGTGGGTGGTCGAAGGCTACGCGCTCTTTCTGGCTGCGTTGATCCTGGTGGGAGGTTCGCTCGGCGATCTGTGGGGGCGTCGCAGAATCTTCGTGATTGGTGTCGCGTTGTTTGCTGTCAGCTCGGCCTGGTGCGGGCTTGCTGCCAGCGTTCATGAACTGATTCTTGCGCGTTGCGCGCAGGGAATCGGCGCCGCCTTGCTCGTTCCCGGTAGCCTCGCTATCATCAGCGCCTCCTTCGATGGGCAGCATCGCGGCCGCGCGATCGGCACCTGGTCCGGCGCTACCGCCATTACCACCGCGCTGGGTCCGGTGCTGGGTGGCTGGCTGATCGAGCATGCCTCCTGGCGCTGGGTCTTCTTCATCAACTTACCGCTCGCTGTCGCAGTCATCCTGATTAGCTGGTTGCGCGTTCCCGAGAGCCGAAGTCCGGACGTCATAAAGCTCGATTTGAGCGGCGCGACACTCGTCACACTCGGGCTCGGCGGCCTTGTTTATGGTCTCATCGAGGCGCCCCGGCTTGGATGGCAGAATCTGCAGGTTATCGCAGCACTGGCCCTCGGCGTTGGCCTCCTGCTCGCATTCCTTCTGGTGGAGAGACGTTCCAAGTCTCCAATGATTCCGCTCTCGCTCTTTCGCTCGGCCGCCTTCTCCGGTGCAAACCTGCTGACGCTGTTTCTCTATGCTGCGATCAGCACATTCTTCTTCGTATATCCCTTGAATCTCATCCAGGTGCAGCACTACTCTGCCACCGCCGCAGGCGCGGCGGGTCTCCCCACGATTCTGTCGCTCTTTTTTCTGTCCCGCTGGTCGGGCGGCCTGGTCGCAAAATATGGCCCGCGCCTGCCGCTCATCGTCGGGCCGATCCTCGTCGCCGTCGGTTTCCTGCTCTTCACCGTGCCGTCCGCGGGAGGCTCGTATTGGCGGACGTTTTTCGTCCCTTTTCTAGCCTTGGGTATCGGCCTCGCAGTGAGCGTCGCGCCGCTAACCACCGTTGTCATGAATTCGGTTTCTGTTTCGCGGGCTGGTATCGCCTCGGGAGTAAACAATGCGGTCTCACGCTTTGCCGGGTTGCTCGCCATTGCCGTGCTCGGCATCGTCATGCTGAATGCTTTTCAATCCTGCCTCGCGAAGCGCCTGGACCAACTCAACGTTACCCCCGAAGTTCGCCAGCAACTGCTTGCGGATAGCATCAACCTCGGCGCAACCCAGGTTCCGCCGGCCGCCAACCCTTCGCAGATTCCGGCAATCCAGAACGCCATCGATCTCTCCTTCATTTTTGCGTTTCGCATGGTGATGCGCATCTGCATTGGCCTCTCCGCTTTTGGCGCCATCGTCGCCGGTTGCTGGATCAAATCGGGCGACTCCGACGCCCTTGCGAACCCTCCCGTGCAACCCCTCCGGAGGACCCTAAAACCGCGCGGCACGTGATATAATAGAGCATATTGTCCAGCTACCTAAGCTCCTGTAAATGCAACGGTTTGCGTAAGGCCTTCCTGTTCAAGTCGGCCGCGATAAAGCCCCGCCGTTGTGTTCCTTTCAAGATGGTTGGAGCTTCTATCAAGGCCTGCACTTCCGGCCACAAGCTGACGACTGAAATCTAGTAGCTGAGAGCTCCTCAATATGGCAGACGATCAGAATCCAGAACTTCCATTGACTCCGCCCAACGGCGGTGACGGCGGCTCGCCTGGCGCCCTGAACATTCAACCCGTCAACATTGAAGAGGAGATGCGCCGGTCGTATCTCGACTATTCGATGTCGGTAATTATCGGCCGCGCTCTGCCCGACGTGCGGGACGGCCTCAAGCCGGTGCATCGCCGTATTCTTTACACGATGCAGCAGATGGGCCTGCTTCCGAACCGGCCCACCCGCAAATGCGCTCGCATCGTCGGAGACGTCATGGGTAAGTATCATCCCCATGGCAATCTTGCCGTTTACGACGCTCTTGTCCGCCTCGCCCAGAACTGGAGCATGCGCTACCCGCTCGTTTTCGGCCAGGGCAACTTTGGCTCCGTCGATGGTGACCCTCCGGCAGCCGACCGTTATACCGAAGCCAAGCTCGCTCGCGTGGCCAGTGCGCTGCTCGAGGATCTCGACAAAGACACGGTCGACTTTCGTCCGAATTACGACGGCAGTGAGCAGGAGCCCGACGTTCTCCCCACGCGGATCCCGAATCTTCTGATCAACGGCTCAGACGGCATTGCCGTTGGTATGGCCACCAAGATACCGCCGCACAATCTCATCGAGATCGTGAATGCGGCCATCACGCTGATCAACAATCCCCAGGCGAAGCTGCACGAAATTCTTAAGTTCGTGCAGGGCCCCGACTTCCCGACTGCTGGAATCATTCATGGCCGCGCGGGCATCGTCGACGCCTACAAAACCGGCCGTGGCCGTTTCATGATGCGCGCCAAAGCGGCTATCGAAACCCTTTCCAAGGATAAGCAGGCCATCGTCGTCACCGAGATTCCCTTCCAGGTCAATAAGGCCCGCCTGGTCGAGCGCATCGCCGATCTTGTCAATAACAAGGTCATCGACGACATCTCTGATATTCGCGACGAAAGCGATCGCGAAGGCATGCGCATCGTCATTGAGCTGAAGCGCGGCGCCGAGCCCCAGATCGTCCTCAACCAGCTCTTCAAGCACACCGCCATGCAGGAGAGCTTCAGCATGATCCTGCTCGCGATCGTGCGTGGCCAGCCCCGCGAGCTGGGCCTGATCGAAGCGATTCAATGCTTCATCGACCATCGCGTCGAGGTCGTCCGCCGCCGCACCGCCTATTTGTTGCAGAAAGCGAAAGACCGCGAGCACATCCTCGAGGGCTACCTGACCGCGCTCGATCACCTCGACAACGTGATCGCCATCATTCGCGGCAGCTCCAATCGGGCCGACGCCCGCGACAACTTGGTCGCCTACTTCGGCGGCAAGAAGATCGAGATCAACACCACGGGCCGCGCGCCCAAGCTCGACCCCGAAAAGCCGTTTACCGCCAGGCAGGCCGATGCCATCCTCGAACTCCAACTGCATCGCCTCACGAAACTCTCGATTGATGAGATTTCGAACGAGCTGAAGGAAACCCGCGAGCGCATCGAGGAATACGAAGGCATCCTCGCCTCTGAGAAAAAACTGCGTGGCGTGATCATCAAAGAATTGGAAGAAGTAAAGAAGGAGTATGGGGACGAACGCCGCACCGTCATTGAAGATGAGGCCGCTGAGATCCAACTCGAAGACCTCATCGCCGATGAGCAGGTCGCCGTTACCGTCAGTCACTCGGGCTACCTGAAGCGGACGCCCATTTCGACTTACCGCATGCAGCGCCGCGGCGGCACTGGACGCACGGGTATGAAGACGCGGGACGAGGATTTCGTCGAGCATCTCTTTATCGCCTCGACCCACGCCTACATCCTGATCTTCACTAATACTGGCCGCGTCTACTGGCTGAAGGTCTACGAGATTCCCGACATCGGCGCCGCCGGTAAGGGGAAACACATTACCAACCTCATTGGCCTGCAGGCAGGGGAGACGGTGCGCACCATGCTCGCCGTGCGTAGCCTTGAAGAGGAAAGCCGCTACGTATTCTTCGCCACCCGCAACGGCACCGTGAAGAAAACCGAGCTCAAGGATTTCTCCCACGTCATGTCGCGCGGCATCATCGCCATCAACATCGAGCAGGGGGATGAACTGGTGGCTGCCACGCTGACCGATGGCCAGCAGATCGTTTTCCTTGCTTCACACGATGGCCAGGCGATTCGCTTCGAAGAAGGCGATGTGCGTCCGATGGGCCGCAACGCCACCGGCGTGCGTGGTATGAATCTGGAAGACAAGGACTATATCGTCGGCATGGCGACTACGCCCAAGCCCGGTTCGCACTCGGCGCCGGTCGTTGCCACCGCCGGCCAGGCTGGTTCTACGGAGGCCGCAGAGGCTGCCGCTGATCTCATCCCGGAAAAAGGTTCACTGATTCTCTCCGTGACCGAGAACGGCTACGGCAAACGCACCGCTGCCGACGAGTACCGCCTCACCAACCGCGGCGGCAAAGGCGTGATCAACGTTAAGACGACCGAGCGCAACGGCAAGGTCTCCACCATCGCCCAGGTTTCGGAGAAGTCGCAGGTCATGCTTATCAGCCAGTACGGCAAAATCATTCGCATGGACTCGACCGGCATCCGCGAATCGGGACGCTCGGCGCAGGGCGTGCGCCTGCTGAACCTCGAGCCCGGCGATCGCGTCGCCGCCGCCGTCGTCATCCCGCCCGCGGAGGACGAGAACGGCAACGGAGGCAACGGCTCGTTGATCCAGTAAGCGCTAACGGTTCCGAGAGACTGACGGTGCGCCATTCAAGCCGTTCTTTGGCTGGAGTGGGGCTTTTCGTTGATCGTGGTGCCCCAGGTTCGCGCTCCATCTGTGCGCGCTAACCTGGGGAATGACTTTTTACCCAAGAATAACCAGGGTGCCCCATCCTTTCGCGCCCTTTGCCAATGGGTGGGAACAACGACTCTCCGCCCCATGCGATACTGAAGCCATGCAGTCCCCGCTTCAAACGCCCACCGCGTCCACCGATCCCAGATCCGTCAAAGTTCACCTGACCGACGGCACCGGCATGGACATCGAGTGGAAGGACGGCCACAAGTCGACTTACACCTTCGTCTACCTCCGCGACGCCTGTCCCTGCGCCCTCTGTGAAGAAGAACGCACCAAAAGCAAGCGCGCGCCCGGAGACCCGCCCAAACTCGCCCCCGGGGCGTTGCCGATGTTCAAGCCTGCTGCCAAGCCGCTGGGCGCCGAACCCATCGGCAAATACGCAATCAAGTTCAACTGGAATGACAACCACGACCTCGGCATCTATTCTTGGGGGTTCCTGCGCGAAGTCTGCCCCTGCCGCGAATGCCGCTCGCTGCGCGAGGGTGGCGCGTAGTGCAGTCAGGCTTGATGGAATTCGCCGTCGATTGTGGCAAGCAGTTTTCCCGCGTTCCCGGCAACCAGCAGAAGTGATTCACATTCTTCCGCCCGCCCCACTCCGGACTGGGCGAACAATCCTTTAAACTGATAGATGCCGACAGCATCTAATGAACAACACGATCGGCAGTGCCAAAACTTGTCCTTCTTAGATAAACTCAACCCGCAGCAACGCGAGGCCGTCGAAACCACCGAAGGTCCGGTGCTGATCCTCGCCGGCGCGGGCAGCGGCAAGACGCGCGTCATCACGTACCGCATTGCTTACCTTATCGAGCATGCGGGCGTCATGCCGGAGTCCATCCTCGCAGTCACCTTCACCAACAAAGCCGCCCGCGAAATGGTGGAGCGGGTCGAGAAACTTGTCGGCGGCGTCTCCATCGCCAGGCCCGTCATCTCGACGTTCCACTCACTCTGCGTGCGCATGCTGCGCCGCGATATCGAAGCAATGCGCATCCCGTCGACCGTGCCCGGTCAGCCGCCCATCGGCCACACGAAAAACTTCGTCATCTACGACGAGAGCGATCAGCAGAGCGTCGTCAAGTCGATCATGAAGCGCCTCGGTCTCGACGACAAGCAACTCACCCCGCGCACCGTACTCGGCCGAATTTCGTGGGCGAAAAATCACATGCTCGATCCGCAGGAGGTCTATCTGCAGTCAGCCGACCCCAAGCTCGAGCGCGTCGCCCACATCTATGAGCAATACCGCAAGGAACTCCGCCGCGCCAACGCCCTCGATTTCGACGATCTGCTTCTCGAGGCTCTACGCCTCATGAAGTCCGTCGCTGCCGTGCGCGAGTACTACAATCGACGCTTCCAGTACATCCTGGTCGACGAGTATCAGGACACCAACCGCCCGCAATACGAACTCATGCGCCTGCTCGCGGGATCGAAGCACAACATCTGCGCCGTCGGTGATGAGGATCAGTCCATCTACTCGTGGCGCGGCGCCGACATCCGCAACATCCTGGAGTTCGAAAAAGGCTTTCCCGAGGCTAAGATCATCCGCCTGGAACAGAACTACCGCTCGACCCAATCGATTCTCGAGGCCGCGTCCGCTGTCGTTGCCAACAACGTCAAGCGGAAGGGCAAGAATCTCTGGACCTCGCGCCAGGGCGGTGCCAAAGTCGGCTACTACGAAGCCCCCGACGGCGAAAACGAAGCGCTCTTCGTCGCCGACCGCATCTCGAAATACCTGCGCGAAGCCCAGCAGAACGGCACCGAAGATCCGCGCGTCGCCGTTCTTTACCGCACCAACTCGCAGTCGCGCCTCTTCGAAGAAGCCATGCGCCGCTACCAGCTCAAGTACCACGTGGTCGGCGGCTTCTCCTTCTACGAACGCTCCGAGATCAAGGACATGATCTCGTACCTTAAAGTTATTCAGAATCCTGACGACTCCGTCTCCCTTCTGCGCGTCATCAATACGCCCGCACGCGGTATCGGTAAGACCACGCTCGACACCGTGGAAAATCTCGCGCTCGAGACTGGTCTCTCGCTCTGGGGTGCCGTCAGTCAGGCCATCAAACGTCAACTCCTTCCTCCGCGCGCACTGCAGGCGCTTAAGAACTTTCACGATCTGATCGAAGACGCCCGTGCCATGCAGGCCGGCACCTACGTGGACCGCTTCGCTGAAACCGCTGCCGCCAAAGGGAAATCAGAAGCTGAGGAAACCGAGGCGGCTGTCGAACCTTCCTCCGCGGAAGTGGCCTGGGGCGATATCGCGTCGCCTTCTCGTCGCGACCGGTCCGCGAAGCACGAGATCACGAGCCTATCTCCGCTGGGCGAGCTGCCGGAAGACGACTCCGACGAAGACACCACAGCCTTTAATCCCATGATGTTTGATTTCGGTGATCCCAAAGCGGAGCCGTCGCCGTTGGAAGCATCCGTCACCGGTGTAGATGACACATCCGCCGAATTCAACGTCGATGAGATGAATGCAGAAGAGAACATCGATGCTGCCCCATTCAAGCCGCAGTCTGGCTTGAGTGGGGAAGTCGGCACGAACCAAGAGGGAGTTCTATCGGAGTCCAATGAAGCCGTGCCCGGCTTCCGTTCTCCCGGCGAAGCCGCGCACACCGCCGAGATCCTTAAATTTCTGATTGATCGCACCCGCTACATCGCGCTGCTCGAAGAGGAAGACACGCCCGAAGCCTACTCACGCATTGAAAACCTGCGCGAACTCGTCAATGCCGCCATGGACTCGAAAGATCGCGGCGAAACGCTCGACGAATTCCTCGACCACGCTGCCCTGGTGTCCGATGCTGACGGTTACGACGAGCGCGCCCAGATCACGCTCATGTCGCTGCACGCCGCGAAGGGCCTCGAATTCCCGCTGGTGTTTCTCTGCGGCATGGAGGAAGGCCTCTTCCCGCACTCCCGCACGCTCACCGAGGCCGACGACGTCGAAGAAGAACGCCGCCTCTGCTATGTCGGCATGACTCGCGCCATGGACACCCTCGTTCTCTCCAGAGCGGTCTATCGCCGCCGTTATGGCACCGATTTGCCGGAGGCCAGCGTCCCATCTCGTTTTCTGGAAGAAGTTCCGCCCAACCTGGTCGAGGAATTGGGATCCAGGCGCCGCTCCAACTCCTACGCCGCCTCTGGCAGCTACACTCGCGGTGGAAACTCGTTCAATCGTCCGGATGACCGCGCCCTGGCCCATCAAGACGACCACACCTCAAGCCATTACTCCTACGAAGATGAGGACCAGAGCGCGAATTGGGGCGCCCGGGCGCGTGCCGCGAAGGCTAAACCCGCTGCTCCCACGCCGTCTTACAACTCCATTGGCAACATTGCCGAGTTCTTCGCCTCCCGCGGCAAGAAATTCAACCTGCCCAAGCCCGCGCCCGAACAGCCCACCGGCAAGCGCGGCTTTCGACCCGGCCAGCGCGTCAAGCACCCTAAGTACGGCGAGGGCACCGTCTACCAGCGAGAAGGAGATGGGGAAGATGCCAAGATTACGGTACAATTCCCCAGGTTCGGGCTGAAAAAGCTGGTGGAGAAGTACGCGCAACTCGAGAAAGCCTAGCGCGCTCCAGTGGCCCCGGGGCCTGCCCATTCCGTGGCGCGCCGGTTCATTCTCGCGCCTCAAATCTAGAGAGAGAGAAAACAAGCATTCATGGCGAATACGTCAAAGTTGAGCAAAGAAGACCGGAAAAAAGCAAAGCGCGAGTCGCGCAAGAAACGCAAGGCGGCGAAGCCTCTTGCCAAGCGCGATTACCCACGAGGCTCCAAGAAGAGCAAAGTCAAAAAATTGGCTCGTGGACAGGCTAAACGTTAGACCAACACCCGGGCGCGGATCACATCCGCGCCCTTAGCTTTCTGGGGGAGCCGCCGCTGTTTTGGATTGCATGTGGCTTACCCGGCGCTGCAAAGGCCGTCACAGCATAGTCCGTCGCAGGCACATTTTGGCTGGCAGCAACCAGAGGAGAAGCTTGCATCTTAAACTTGCACTCCTTCGACATTGCGCCAGCGTCAACACGTAGGGTTCCTTGGCTCAACCACCCGTCTCAGCTCAGCAAGACAGCGACTCCAACTCGACGAGTCAGATCTTCTGCTGCAAGTCCATCGATAAGCTGATTTCCGACTCGGAAACTGCCGATCGACGCCTGACCAAAACCCTCGGCCCCGTTTCGCTCACCGCGCTTGGCATCGGGGCGGTCATCGGCTCTGGCATTTTTACCGTTGTCGGCACCGCCATCGCCGGCCAGAAGTTCGATACGTCCTCCATCCTCAACGCGCCCTTGCTCGACTACCTCATCAAGCACACTGCAACCACAGGTCGCCCCGGCGCGGGACCGGCGCTTGCCTTATCGCTCATGCTCGTCGCGATCGTGTGCGCATTCACCGCCCTCTGCTATGCCGAACTCGCTTCGATGATCCCGATCGCGGGAAGCGCCTACACCTACACCTACGCCACAATGGGAGAGCTCATCGCGTGGATCATTGGCTGGGATCTCATCCTCGAATATGCCGTCAGCAACATGGCTGTCAGCGTCGGCTTCGCGGCTCACCTTGTCGATATGTTTGATTGGTTCGGCTGGCATCCGGCACTGAAGTGGATTTCGCCCGCCTATCTGCCGGGCGGACTCACCGATCTGAAGGGCAATGAACTCTATCCGCCGGGATTGCATTTCGGTTTCAACTTTCCTGCATTCCTTGTCGTAATGATTCTGACGATGATCCTCGTGCGTGGCATCCGCGAATCGGCCGAAGCGAACAACACGATGGTGATCCTCAAGATCGCCGCCATCTTTGCTTTCATTATTGCGGGCGCGCACTACGTAAATCCGGGCAACTGGCATCCCTTCGCGCCGCAAGGGTGGTCGGGCATTCTGACCGGCGGCTCGATTATTTTCTTCACCTACATCGGGTTCGATTCCGTTTCGACCGCCGCTGAAGAAGCCAAGAATCCGCAGCGTGATTTGCCGATCGGCATCATTGCGACGCTCGTGATCTGTACCGTGCTTTACATCGGCGTTGCCATTACCCTCACAGGTCTCGTTAACTGGAGCACTTTGCTCGACGACGCCGCGCCGGTCGTGAACAGCCTGAAAAAGCTCACGCTCGCCACCGGCTCGCCGACATTGCACTGGGTGCGCCTTGGTGTGTTGTTTGGCGCGATGATGGGCATGATCTCTTCGCTGCTCGTCTTCCAGCTCGGTCAGGCGCGCGTGTGGTTCGCCATGTCGCGCGACGGCCTGCTGCCGAAGCTCTTCGGCCGTGTGCATCCGCGCTTCCGTACGCCATCGACCGCAACCTGGATCGCTGGGCTCGTCGTTGGCATTCCCGCCGGTATCCTCGACATCGGGACGCTCGCCGACCTCTCGAACATCGGCACACTCTTCGCCTTCGTACTCGTGTCGATTGGTGTCATCATCCTGCGTCGCAAAGATCCCACCCGCCGTCGCGGGTTCAAAGCGCCCGGTGGCCTGCTCGCGCCCATCGCCAGTGTTTTCTTCTGCGTCCTTCTGATGTCAGGCTTACCGATCCTGACCTGGCTACGTTTCTTCGCCTGGCTGGTGATCGGTCTTTCGATTTACTGGCTCTACAGTCGTCATCACAGCGAATTTGCCCGCGGCAACCGTTAGCTTGTTGCCGCTGCGCATTCGAAGGTGCGCGTTTGAAGATCTTTGCCACAGCGCGCCGATTTTGCATTCACCGCTCAACTCACTAAAATCAGCTCTATGACCGCCTGGACGCGTCCCACTTCTTTCCTCGCTACGCTGCCCAAGGCGGAGCTGCATCTCCACCTGGAAGGCTCGATTGCCCCGTCCACGCTGCACGAGCTGCAGCTCGGGCATGGTGTTAAGACGACGCTTTCTGAAGTCGAAAAGCTGTATCAGTACGACGATTTTGTCGGCTTCCTCACGGCTTTCAAAGCCATCACGGAACATTTACGCACGCCCGACGATTACGAGCTCATCACCCATCGCCTGATGGAGCGGCTGAAAGCTGAAAATGTCTTGCACGCCGAGGTAAATGTTTCCGTTGGTGTCTGCCTCTGGCGCGAGCAGAACTTCGACGTGATTTTTGAAGCGCTCGAACGCGGCCGCCGCCGCGGAGAGCGGGACTTCGGCGTCTCTCTGCTCTGGATCTTTGACGCCATCCGTCACTTCGGCGCTGACCCTGCACAGAAAGTTGCTGAAATTGCCGTCCGCTATCGGGATCGCAACGTGGTTGCCTTCGGCATTGGCGGCGACGAGCGCAAAGGGCCGCCCGAACTTTTCCGTGATGTCTACGCCTACTGCGCCGATCACGGCTTGCGCCTCACCGCGCACGCCGGGGAGAGCGCGGGCCCCGAATCCATCTGGGGCGCTTTGAACCTTCACGCCGAACGCATTGGTCACGGCCTCACCGCGCAGCAGGATCCCGACCTCGTACAGGAACTCTCCGAGCGCCAGGTCCCGGTTGAAATCTGCGTGACGAGCAACCTCAGGACCGGAGTCTGCCCCGAGATCGCTCAGCATCCCGTGCGTAATTACTTCGATCACGGCATCATGATCACGGTGAATACCGACGATCCGGCCATGTTCCGTACCACGCTCGCTCGCGAATACCAGCTCCTGCAGGAACATTTTGCGTTTACCGAAGAGCAATTGCGTGAAGTTGCCCGCAACTCTTTCGAAGCTTCATTCCTGCCGGCGGAAAAGAAACTCGAATTCCTGAATCTGCTCGATGCAGCCGCCGCAGTGAAATGAATTCAGACCAGTCGTTGCCCCAGATTCGCGTCAGCTCTTTGAACGCCAACCTGGAACGTCTGTCGGGCGCCGCATTCAAGCGCCATTTTGCGCATGAGTCGGTAGTCTGTGAACAATTGAGACGAAGAGCTAAGGGCTAAGATCCAGCCAGAAGCCAGGAGCCAAAACCTGCCCTCCCACATCGGCATCGTCGCCTGCAGCGCAGAAGGCGCCGCTCTCTGTTATCGCACCATCTGCCTGGAGGGCTCCGCACTTCTCGGCCGCCACCAGCATCCCGAAGTCTCGATGCACACCCATTCGCTCGCAGACTACATGGCGTTCATCGCGCGCGGCGACTGGGCGGGCGTTGCGCAGCTCATGCTGTCGTCGGCGGAAAAACTTTCCCGCGCGGGAGCCGACTTCCTGATCTGCCCCGACAACACCATTCATCAGGCATTCGATCTGGTTGCGCATCGATCACCCAGACCGTGGTTGCATATCGCTCGCGAAGTCGCCAAGGAAGCGCAGCATTCCCGTTTTCACCGCATCGGCGTTCTGGGCACGCGTTACCTGATGGAAGGACCAGTGTACCCCGAAGTCCTCAGCAGCTTCGGTCTCCAACATCGTGTTCCCACCCCTCCACAGCGCGATAAGATCAACCACATCATCTTCGACGAACTGGTGCACGGGCATTTTTTCCCCGAGTCTCTGGCCTATTTTGTCGAGGTCATCCACAGCCTGAAGCACGAAGGCTGCGACGCCGTCGCGCTCAGCTGCACGGAAATTCCGCTGTTGGTAACGCCCGATTCCTCACCACTTCCGACTCTCGACTCTACGCGCTTGTTGGCCCGAGCGGCCCTGCGCAAAGCTGTCGAAGGATAGAATTCCTTCTGATGCGCCCTCTCAGGTTCCAGCGAATTCCAGGCAACTTCGCCGTTTGCCGCCTCCCTGTGGGATCGCCGGTCCCCGCCTGGGCTTTAATTGGCGAATTCTTCTCCGTCTCTTCCACTCCGGAAGAGCTCTCCGTCGTTTGTCTTGCGGTCCAGGTACCCCCGGAAACGCAGCATGAATCGGACTGGGCTTGTTTCAAGTTGGCAGGCCCGTTCGCCTTCGGCGAGACTGGAATCCTTGCCTCTTTCATCCAGCCCCTCTCGGATCGCGCGATCCCGATCTTTGCCATTTCTACCTTCGACACGGACTATGTTTTGACCAAGAACTCCTGGGTAGGGGCAGCATTAGCAGCACTGGGGGACGCTGGGCACCACCTCCTTTGATTCTCCCGAAAGCCGCGCAACACACCCATTCACCCCGTAAATTCCGCCGAACGCTGCATCCGCGAGTCCATCCGCCCCTTGCCATGCTCTAATAGGACTACAAACTCATGTCCCTCCAGCCCACATTCAAGCGCCGCGTGCGCTCATTTCAACGTAATTTGCGCGGCGCCAAGATGGTCGCCAGCGCCTTCATGTCGTCCGACCATCCTCTGCTTGCCCATATCATCCCGGTGCGCCGCTGCAATCTCGCCTGCGAGTACTGCAACGAGTTTGACGACTTCTCAAAACCGGTTCCTACCGAGGAAATGTTCCGCCGTGTCGACAAGCTCGGCGCGCTCGGTACCTCCGTCATCACCATCAGTGGGGGCGAGCCGCTGCTGCATCCCGATCTCGACGAGATCATTCGCCGCATTCGCGCCAATGGCATAATCGCCGGCATGATCACCAATGGCTACCTGCTGGTCGCAGAACGCATCCAGCGCCTCAACCGCGCCGGCCTCGAGTGGCTGCAGATCTCCATCGACAACGTCACCCCGGACGATGTTTCGAAAAAGAGCTTGAAAGTTCTCGACAAAAAGCTGCAGCTGCTTGCCGAGCATGCCGACTTCTTCGTGAACATCAACTCCGTCGTGGGTGGAGGCGTGAAGAATCCGCAGGACGCGCTGACCATCGGCCGCCGTGCAATGGAGTTAGGCTTTGGATCAACCATCGGAATCATTCACGATGGCGACGGCCAACTGCAGCCGCTCAACGCAGAAGAGCGCGCCGTCTATCACGAAATGAAGTCGATGGAGAAGCGCAGCTTCACGCGCGTGAACGCGTTTCAGGACAACATCGCTCAAGGCCGCCCGAACCAGTGGCGCTGCCGCGCCGGCGCGCGCTACCTCTATATCTGCGAGAACGGCCTGGTGCATTACTGCTCGCAGCAGCGTGGCTACCCCGGTGTTCCGCTTGAAAACTACACGCTCGACGACATCCGGCGCGAATACCTGACCGAAAAACCCTGCGCGCCGCATTGCACCGTCTCGTGCGTGCATCAGGTCTCGATCTTCGATTCCTGGCGCGCACCGCAGCAGCCTGCTCACGCATCGCTTCCGGTCGAAGAAGCCGAACTCGTCCAGATCAAGTAGGCCCAAACATCCGACTTCCAATTGGCGCGCGATGGTGCTCCGGTTTCTCGGACTCTTTGCCGATAACCTGAGTACATCATTCGCCCGCACCCAGCGGGCCAAGGCTGCCATCGATGGACAACGTTGAAACTGTGAAAGTCCGCAACCCTGCTTTTAATGCTTCTGCGCCGTCGGCGGGAGAATTCCGTTCAGCCGCAGATACTGCGCTGCCGCCGCGTAGTGATCGGCCCAACCGCTGGCCAACGCGATGAAGGCAAAGGCCCTGGGAGCCTCATGGCCGCCGAACGCTTGAATGGTATCTCCAAGCTTTGAATCGTCAGTCTTGGCCAGTACCGTGGTGCAGTAATCGAAAGAGGCTTTCACCCCAGCCACCAGCTTTTCCTTGCTGTCGGTGTCTTTCAATTCCTCCACCTTTGGCTCGGCAGAGTCGCTGGCCTTCGCGCAGAGTGTGTAGTTCGACTCGATGATATGAACCACTAAGTGCCCAAACGTAATCTGCGGCTCGGTCGGCTTGTAGTTGAACTTGTCGGCGGGCATCAGATCGACCGCGCCTTCAATGTTCTTCGCCTGCCTGGGAAGGATTTCCTTGATTACAGATGAAACCGGGTTTTTGGTCTGCGCCAGAGCCGGTAGCGTGACCAGGGTCAAAGCGAAACATAACAATCGTCGCTGCATGGCATGCCTCCACGAAACGCCCTCAGCATAAACCTCCAACGCGGAAACGCGCCACTCGCGCAGGCAACCCACATCCAGGCCGCTGCAATCCCGGGGAACTCCCGTACCAGCAGCACCGGCCGTTACACGATCAGTTCGGGTGTCGCAGAAATCAAAGATTGGGTGTACGGATTCTGCGGGAACGCGGTAATCTCTGCGGTCGGCCCCACTTCCACCAGCTTTCCGCGATGCATCACGGCGATCCGCGTGGCCAAATAGCGCACCACTGGCATGGAATGCGAAATGAATAGGTACGTCAGGCCAAACTCCCGTTGCAGCTGTGCCAGTAGATTTACAATCTGCGCGCCGACGCTCACGTCGAGCGCTGATACCGGCTCGTCGGCCACTATGAATTTCGGCCGTAGAGCCAGTGCCCGTGCGATCCCGATTCTCTGCCTTTGTCCTCCGCTGAACTCATGCGGGTAACGCGGCATGGCCGATTCGTCCATGCCCACCGCGCGCAGTAATTCCATCACTCGCGCGCGCCGAAGCGTTCGACTGATTTCCTTCTCGTGAATTGCCAGCGGTTCGGCAACGATGTCCTCGACGCGAAAGCGTGGATCCAGCGAGCCGAACGGATCCTGAAAAATAATCTGCATGTCGCGCCGCAGGCGGCGCAGGTCGGCATGTCCGAGTGCCAAAAGATCACGGCCGTTGAAGCGGATCGATCCCGAGGTTGGCTCCACAAGGCGTAATACCAATCTTCCTAGCGTGCTCTTGCCCGAACCTGATTCGCCGACCAGGCCCATCGTCTCGCCCGCCTCGATGCCGAGGGAAACATCATCCACCGCACGCACTCCGCCCTGCGCTCCGCCGCCAAGAATGTTTTCTCCCAGCGGATAGACTTTGGTCAGATTCTGGATTTCGACTAGCGCCACGCCGCGATGGTAGCAGATCAGCTTTTAGCGCTTAGCCGCTAGCTCCTAGCTCGAAACATGCCAGTGGCTAAGAACATTGTTTGGAGGCTGAACTGGAAACAACGGAGAGGAGGAGTGCGCCGCGCGAGCTAAAAGCTCACGGGCCCAATGTCCTCTGCCAATCGCCGCCTACACTGCGATCATCGGTACCGCGATGAGCGCAGCCAGCAGTCCGATCATTCGCCAGCGCGATAAATGCTCGTGCAAGAGAAGCCGTGCGAGCAGGACGGTGATAGCGGGATAAAGCGAACTGATGACAACCGCCGAATCCAGCCGGCCGCTCTGGCTGGCGCGGACAAACATCGCGCTCCCCGTGGAATCGAGAAACCCGGCCAGCACCCCCAGACCAATACCAGCCATCGCGAGCGGCCGGAACTGGCGTGTCGTTACCACGATCATGCTGGTTGCGACCAGCGAAGCTACGCGCGCGAAGCCGGCCGCCCACAAGGCATGAATCTCGCCAGCCTCCCGCATACACAGAAAAAATCCGGCAAAGCCCAGCCCCGACAACACTGCCAGCCCGAGGCCCGCGGGCCGCCCGCTGTCGTTTTCCACCCGCGCGATCAGCCAGATACCGATGGCCGCCAAGAGGAAACCAATCAGAGTGATCTTGCCGGGCCATCCATCGTGAACAATTCCCACCAGCGTCGGAATCGCCGCGCCCAGCAGCGCAGCCACGGGAGCGGTCAGCCCCATCTGTCCGATGGCAAGTGCTTTATAAAAGATCGCAAGCGCCAGTCCGCCCAACGTGCCCGCCGCCATTGACCACGCAATCCCGTGTTGCGATGGGAAAGGCTCATGGAGAAGTGCGCCCAAACCCAACATCAGGGCGGCGCCGCTCACATGCGTGATCGTGGTTACGAGAAAAGCGTTGCTCCGTCGCGAGGCGAAGCCGCCGGTGAAGTCACTCATACCCCACGTAACTGTGGCGAGCAGGCTGAAAGCCAGCGGCGCAACTTGAAAATTAGTCACCATACTTCGGATTGAGGGTCTCTCGCGCGGGCCGGGAACTCCGACCGCAGAAGAGGTCCAACGAGACTAGCACGACGCAACCTCTTGCCCAATGCAGCGACTCCACCTCCCTCGCGTATCATGCTGGCGAAGTCGTGTGACGCTCGCGTCAGGCATGCCATCGTTCATCCAACTCGAAGTTGCCGTCGAATCGGTGGAATCCGCTCACGCTGCCGAACAAGGCGGAGCCACGCGGGTCGAGCTTTGTAGCGCCCTTGACGTGGGCGGCCTCACTCCAAGCGCCGGCCTCATCGCCATGGTGCGACGCAGGATTCAGATCCCGCTGCATGTGCTGATCCGCCCGCGCGCGGGAGGCTTCTTCTACTCCGACGACGAGTTCGACGTCATGCGCCGCGACATCCTGCTCGCCCGGCAACTTGGCGCGAATGGCGTCGCACTCGCTGTCCTGGAGGCAAACGGCAACATCGATGTCGACCGTACCCACGTCTTGGTTGAGTCCGCGACTCCGATGCAGGTCACCTTTCATCGCGCTTTCGATGTCGCCCGCAATCGCGAACTTGCTTTGCCCCTTGTCTTCGCCACCGGGGCCACGCGGATCCTCACCTCGGGTTGGGCCGCCACTGCGCTCGAAGGCGCTCCCGTGTTGAAAAAGCTGGTCGCGGCCGCCGGACCCGACATATCGATCATGGCGGCCGGTAAAGTTCGTGCGGACAATGTCGCTGCGTTGATACGCTCCACCGGCGTTCGCGAGGTCCACGCGAATCTGGCCACCGATCGCCCCATGCTTACCCGGCAAGATTCCGATGCCATTCCACCCGATCTTTTTAACGAGCTGCAGAAAGGCGTTTCCGCTGAATCAGTTGCCGCGTTCCTTGAGGCCGCTACGAGCGCCGATTGAGCGCTTCGATGGCGCGCGCAACAGTTCGTGAAATGGGGGTTCTTTCGACGCCAGCATGCTAGAATTTCCACAGGGTTTTCCCGCGCGAGACTGAGTTTTGATCGAACTGGCTCCCTCCATCCTGTCGGCGGATTTTGCTCACCTCGCAGACCAGGTCACCCGCGCCCAGCAGGGCGGCGCGGCTGTCATCCACGTCGACGTCATGGATGGCCATTTCGTCCCGAATCTCACCATCGGACCGCCCGTGGTCAAGTCTCTGCGCAAGGTGACGCAGCTTCCGCTCGACTGCCACCTGATGATCGATAATCCGGACGAGTTCATTCCTGTTTTCGCCGAGGCCGGCGCCGACTGGATCTCCATTCATCAGGAAGCGACGGTCCACCTGAATCGCAGCTTGCAGCACATCCGCGACCATGGTTGTCGCGCCGGTGTCGTGATCAACCCCGCCACTCCGGTCGACGCGCTGAGCGAAGTGCTCGATATGGTCGACTATGTTCTCGTGATGTCGGTGAATCCGGGTTTCGGCGGGCAGAAGTTTCTTCCCAACTCGTTGCATAAAATGCGCTATTTAACGGAAATTCGCGCGCAGCGTGGCTTAAACTATCGCATCGAGGTGGATGGTGGCGTCGCCCTCGATACCGTCGCCGAAGTGGTCCGCGCTGGAGCCGAAATTCTGGTCGCAGGCAACGCCGTCTTCGGTCAAGGTGATCCAAAGACTAACGCGGAGCAGTTGCTCAAGGCTGCCACGGAGGCGACGCTCCTGAAGGTATAACGGCCGCACGGCCCTGTCCGCTCGCGGGTCACCGTGCCCGCGCATTCAACGCTTTCCCCGAGGTTCTCATGGTTCTTGATTTCGCTGGAAAAAGCTTGGCTCGCAGAGTTCCGATCGTCCTCATGCTGGGGATGCTGTTCGCCATTACGGTGGCCTGCACCAACAAGAAGGTCAACAACCCGCTCTCCAACGTCGGCTCCAAGCAGCCCGACAAGGTTCTGTTCGACCGCGCCATGGACGCCATGAAGCACAACCGCTTCGATGTCGCCCGCATGACCCTGCAGACCCTGATCAACACCTACCCGGATTCGGAATTCGTGGCCCGCGCCAAGCTGGCCATCGGCGACTCCTGGTACGCCGAAGGCGGCTCAGCTTCCCTCGCACAGGCGGAAATCGAATACAAGGACTTCATTACCTTCTTCCCCAACATGCCGGAAGCTGCCGAGGCCCAGCTGAAGATCGCCAACATCCACTACCAGGAAATGGAGAAGCCCGACCGGGATTACACCCATGCGATGCGTGCCGAGGAGGAATACCGTGCGCTCATTCTCCAGTTCCCCGACTCCAAGCTCGTACCGGAGGCGAAGCAGCGGCTGCGCGAGGTGCAGGAAGTTCTTGCCGAACGTGAATACAACATTGGCCACTTCTATTACATGCGCCAGTCCTACCCGGCTGCCATCGCTCGCCTGAAGTCGCTGGTCGATAAGTATCCGCTCTACAGCCAGTCCGACGACGCACTCTTCCTCCTTGGTCAGTCTTATGAAGCGGAAGCCAACATGATTCGCGGCCGTCAGATGGATGAGACCATCAAGACCAAGCTGATCGACAACTTCAACAACAAGGCCGCGGAAGCCTATGACCGGATCCTGACCCGCTATCCGTTAGAGGATCGTGCGGCGGATGCCCGCGCCCGCCTCGAAGCGTTAAAGAAGCCGATTCCAAAAGCAACGCAGGCCGCGATTGCGGAGAATAAAGCCGAGATGGCCAGCCGGACGGAAGAAACGATGTACGGGCACTTCAAGACTGGACTCGGCAAGCACCCCAGCATCGCCATGGCCTCCAAGGTGGGCGAACCCGTGCTGGTCGATCCCACTCCTATGAGCGCCACCGACGTCACTAAAGAAGCGGTGGGAGCACTTGTCTCCAAGCCGGCGGTGGGCGGTGACAACAATTCGGTTGCGGTCGAGACCGTCAGCGGCTCTACGCCGCCGCCCAGTGAAGAGGTACCCCGCTCCAATGCGGCGGCCAATACGCCACAACCTGGCGTCTCCGGCGGCGAATTGCAGCCGACCGCGCAGCCCTCAACTCCTGTCGATTCCAATGAGTTGAAGGTAGATCAGCCGGCGACCGATCAGACCGGTGCCACCGTGCAGCCACCGGCGCAGATCAACGAAATCCAGGCCGCGGGCACCGATGGAACTAACTCCGCATCAAGCAGCAGCACTCCGGCGAATACAGACCCTTCGGAAACTTCCAGCAGCAAACCCAAAAAGAAGAAGGGAATTCACAAGATAATTCCGTTCTAGAAACAGTCGAAAGTAACCAGTTTCGCGGCGATGTCGGGAAAAATTTGCAGCCTGGCATCGCCGTTTCCCTTTTTTCTTGCAGTCATGTCCGCTGGTAACCTTCCTTCGCCGGTTCTCCACATTGACTTGCAAAGCGGGGCAGGTTAACTTCGCCCTTGGTTCCCCTCAAACCAAAGGACATCCCTTGGCTCGCAAGATTCTGCTCGCCGACGATAGTGTGACCGCCCAGAACATGGGCCGCAAGATTTTGACCGACGCCGGTTACGAGGTGGTCGCTGTCAACAATGGCTCGGCTGCATTAAAGAAGATCCTCGAGCAGAAGCCCGACCTCATCGTTCTCGACGTCTACATGCCGGGTTACAGCGGACTCGAAGTCTGCCAGCGCATCAAGGAAAATCGCGACACCGCCCGGATCCCCATCCTGCTCACCGTCGGTAAACTGGAACCCTTCAAACCCGAAGAGGCGCGACGCGCTCGCGCCGACGCCTTCGTTGTTAAGCCTTTCGAAGCCAGCGAACTGATCAGCGCCCTTACCAAACTGGAAGAGAAAATCGGCCCGCAACCGGAGCCTTATAAGCCAGGCCGCTTCGCCAAAGCGGTGGCCGCGCTCGACGGAACCGAAGCTTCCGGCGAAAAGTTCGGCGACTCCGATAGCGGTTGGAAATCTCGAATCCGATTCCCCGGCCGAAAGAAAAAAGAGGTTGAACCCGAAGAAGCTCCTGAGACCGCGGCACCAGCCAAAGCCTTTCGTGATTTGCGCGACGAGCCCGCTCCCGCTCCAAGACAAAGCTCGGCCACTCCCGACTTTGAGCGCCCTATGCCGGCAGGCATTCCGCGCGACATCACACCGGAAGAAATCGCTGCCATCTCAGCCGCCGCGGCTCAATTGAACGGCCAGCCACCCGTTGAAAACTCCGGGTCCAAGTCCGAGGCTGAGGCCGAATCGAAGTCTGAAGCCCAGCCTGAGGCCAACCAGACCACGCCGGCTCCCGAACTTGCGACTGCGGCCGCCGGGGAACTTCAACCCCTCCCCGAACTTCCCGTCGCTCCGCCCGAGGCGCATTTCGACAGCGAGTCTGCGCCAATCACCTTTGCCAGCGCACCGGTAGTCATCGAGGAAAAACTGCAAGAAGCACCGCTAGAGAAGAGCGGTGTTACTGACACCGCGTCTGCTGGCGACACTCACACGGAGCTTGCGCCCGTTGTCGGGGAATCGCCGATATCCGAGACGGCATCTGCGGCCGTGCCGGCTGAGAGTTCAGCGCCCGCTCTCGCGGATGCGATCCCGAGTGAGCCGGTGAACGTCGCCGAGATTGGCGCGACTTCGGTCGAAGTTTCCGCAGTCGAAGCTTCGGCGCCCTCATTGCCCGAGCTTACGGCGCCAACCCTTGCTCCCGGTCAGCCTCAATCCTCGGATTCGCCTGCCCCTGTTTCCCAAGCCGGCGAAACAGCCGAGAGCCCTCAACCCGAAATTCCCTCCGTCATTTCCCAGTCGTCTGCGACTGAGACCTCAGTCCCTCAGCCGACAGAATCTTTCAGCCCGGCTCTGAGCTCTGAACCGGCTTCGCCTGGAGAAGCACCTGTCGAGCCGGAAGCCGCGACCGCCCAAGCGATGCCTTCTTCGGAAGTCGTCTCGATGGATGCGCCAGCTGCGTCCGCTCCGCAGGATGAAGAAGTCATGGCGGCGCTGCAAAATCTGATTCCTGCCGCCGGCTCCGAGAATGGAAGCGCGCCGGCGCACGGCAATGGAGACCTGCACGCGGCTGTCGCGTCGGAGAATTCCTCGTCGCGCCTGGGTCGCCCACGTTGGATCGCCGAGGAAGCTGCGCTCACCCCTGACGAGGCCGCGCTTTCTCTCGAGCAGGAAATGGAGAAAGCTTACGCCGCATTCGCCGCCAGCGAAGCCGCGCGCGTGCTTTCGACTTCATCCTTCGACGGTTTCGATGCCTCTGCGACTGCCCCCGCTGGTTTGGACGAGATGCCCGCCACGATCAGCGAGCCTCATCACCTCGCCAGCTTCGCGACCGCTGTCGGCGCTGCCGATGCCGTCTTTGCCTCCGGAGACCGTGGCCCCGGGCCTGAGAACACAAGATTTCAGGAGATTGCCGCGGCTGCTGCCGCCCAGGGTGTCTCTTCTGCCAGCGTCTCGCCAGAGCCTGTCGCTCCAGCGCCGCCAGCCCAGGAACCAGAGCCAGGGGCTGCGGAATCAGTGGCCCACTCCTCGACGCTGCCTGACCAGTCGCACACCACCCAATCTGCGCCAGAAGCGGCTGCTGCTGAAGAAGCTGGCAACTTTGAAGTCGTTGCTTCCGCGGGTGCCACCACACCAGGCAGTCAGGATCAGGCCATCGCTTCCCAGGCCATTGATCCCGCTATCTCATCTTCGACCGAAGCTATTTCGTCTGATGTGCCGGTCTCTACCGAGCCGGCTGAGCTCGTTGCCGCCCCTGCGGAGGCCGTGCTCGATAACACCGATGCAGGAGGGTCCGACTCCATGGGTAAGAATGAAGGTTTGGGTTTCAAGATGATTCGTCAGTCGCCGGCTGGCAACAAGCCTGCCAGCGGTACGTCGGTCACGAAAGAGAATTTCGACCAGCCCAAGGCCGATGACTCCCCGAAGGCTGCCGAGCCCGCGGCTATGGCTGCCGCCGCTTCCGCCGAATCGGCTCCCGCTCCGGCTCCCGCACCCGCCGGTGCGCCCGATCCGCGTGCCATCGCCTCGATCGTCGATAGCGTCCTCGCTGAACTTCGCCCCAAAATCGTCGAAGAGATCGCCAAGAAACTCGCTGACCCGAATAAGTAGCGGTCCACAAACATCTCCAACAGCAACTTGATTAAAGAAGAGCCGCTTCAGCGGCTCTTCTTCTGGCTTCCCCCTTCGTTTTAGCCAGACCGGGTCAATCCGCTGCGACGCGTTCCGCCGCGACCTGAGCCTTCACTTCCTGCAGGAATTTTCCCGTCGGATCATAAAAATCCAGCGTGACCGCGCCCTGATGATGCTTGCCGCTTTGGCTTACCCAAACATACTCGGTCAGATGGATCGTCCCAAGAAAATTTCCGTTCGTGTCGTAATTCCACACCCGGTGCACGAGCTTGTACTTGTTCGGTGCGACTTGCGTCCACGCGCCCAGGCACACATTGCCGGCTCTCGGGTCGACATTCGGGTTGTGCACCTCCGTCCCGCCCAGATTCCAGATCTGATACGCCTCTTGAATGGCCGACCCGCCGATCAGAAATTGCACGTGCCACAGCCCGACGATCGTCTGGCTGCTCGCCCCGTCCGTCGACGCGTCTTCGACAGCTGCAGCTCGACCGGCCCCGATCGCCCTTGCTTGTGCTGCAATCGCGTTGAAAGAGTCTCCGCAAGAGGCGAACGCTCCCCCGCAGGCTCCCACTACCACCACGAAACATGCCACCAGTTTGACGAACGTTATCTTCCAATTCGGTTTCACAGCTTTTGATCCTCCTCCAGAAAGTCAGTGACAGCCCCGGCAAAGCCCAGGGAAGTTCGTGCCTGCGAAGGCGTGCCCCGCGAGCCGGCACTTTTCCTCAATCCGCCCGCCTGCGGCAAGGCAGAGCGGGTCAAGAACTCGACATTTTTGGAACACCCCACAACTGATTCATTTCACTCGCAAATCCCGCTGTCGCCCGGGGTTGAAGATGCCCTTCCGCTTGACCTTCACCTCGTAATCGTCTCAGAATGACAGCGCTGTTCTTCCCCTCCGGCCTGGTTCCCGATCTACTGAGTCGCCTTCTGTCGCCTTCTTATGAGCGTTGCCACGAAACGAACCGCGGCATTCGGCCCTTACTTGCTCGATCTGCGTTCGGCCGAGCTGCAGAAATTCGGAACCCGGCTCAAGATCGGCGAGCAGACTTTTCAGATCCTCCGCATCCTGCTTGAAGCCGAAGGCGAGTTAGTGACTCGCGACGAACTGCGCGCGCAAATGTGGGGCAATGATGTCTTTGTTGATTTCGATCACGGCCTGAACTCGGCGGTCCAGCGTCTTCGCGACGCACTCTCGGATTCGGCCGAGAATCCGCGCTGGATCGAGACCGTCCCCCGCCGCGGCTACCGCTTTATTGGGAAAGTTGAGTGGGCCGCAGAGCAAGCCGCTGTAACGAAGACCAGACTTGCTGCGGAGGACGAAGCCAGCCGATCTGTGGCGCCAAACCGTCCGTCAACTCCTTTCCCAATGAGTGCCGTGCCGCATCCCTCCTCAACCAGTCCTCGTCAAGCCAATACAAAGCTGAATCGCCCAGTTCTTCTTCTGGCGTGTGCGCTCATTCTCATCGTCGGATTGGTCTCCCTGCCCATTCGTAGCAAAGTTCGTGAGAGCAGCGAACCTCCCGCGCCTGCCGTTCACTCCATCGCTGTGCTTCCTCTTATGAATCTGTCGAGCGATCCCGATCAGAACTTTCTCGCTGATGGGATGACCGAAGAGCTCACCACCGATTTAGGCAAAATCAGCGCCCTGCGAGTGATCTCGCGCACCTCCGCGATGCGCTATAAAGGCTCGACCAAACCTCTTGCTGAGGTTGCCCGCGATCTCAACGTAGACGCGGTTGTCGAAGGAACGGTCACCCGTTCTGGCAACCAACTTCATGTCACCGCTAGTCTGATTCAGACGAATCCTGAGAAACATCTTTGGGCCGACAGTTATGACCGCGAAGTTGGGAACGCGCTGAGCATTGAGCAAGAGATCGCGCGCGCCGTCGCACTGCAAATTCGCATCAAGCTCACCCCGCGTGAACAGCAAGTGCTGAGCGCAGTTCACTCCAGCAACCCTGAAGCGCAGGATCTTTATCTACGCGGTTTGTACCTGTTTCGCGGCGGTACCACCGACTCTTCGAAGAAGGCGGCCAGTTTCTTCGAGCGGGCCATTGCCCTGGATCCTAACTACGCGGCGCCCTACGCCCGCCTGGCCGAACTCAACGCTATCTGGCTCTTTGGCATGGGACGTCCCCGGGACCAGATGCCCAAGTCGAAAGCCTTCGCGCTGAAAGCTCTCGAACTTGACTCCACCTCTGCGGCTCCCCATTCCGTTCTCGGAACGATCGCGCTTTTCTATGATTGGGACTGGCCCGCAGCCGAAAGGGAATATCAAGTCGCCACGGCCATCGATCCGAACAACGCCTGGATTCACGAATGGCACGCTCGCGGATTGGTCGCCCAAGGCCGCACAGATGAGGCGATCGGCGAAGCAACTTTGGCTTTGCAACTCAGTCCTTCCCCCATGACTTGGGACTACCCCATCTGGGTCTTCCTCCTTGCGCGTCGCTACGACCTGGCCGAAGCGCGCGCCCAGGCTCTCATCGACGTAGACCCCATGTTTCCATGGGGATACTTTGAGATGGCGCAGATCGATGAGCAGCAGGGAAAGTTCGAAGAGGCGGGACGGGCATTTCTGAAAAGCGATGAACTCTTCAGCGCGAGCTCCGCAGACTTGCCCGCGCTGAAAGCAGCGTTTGCCGCATCAGGCTACAACGGATACTGGCGACGCAAACTCGAGAGTTACGAGAAAGCAGCGCGCTCCGAATATGTCCCCTCAGTTGTCGTGGCAGGCGCCTGCGTTCGCGTTGGCAACCACGATCGCGCTCTCTATTGGCTAGAGAAAGGGTTCGAGGAGCGCGACGACCTAATGATTAACCTCAGAGCCGATCCGATTTTCGACGGCTTGCACTCCGATCCGCGCTTTCAGGATCTTGTCCGGCGCGTCGGATTTCCATGAACTTTATCCGGACGGGTGCGAGCCCCAGTGTTGCGCTCTGTAGACGATTGAATTTCCAGTGTAATTCGTGGCAGGACTGCTAGTCCGCCAACAATCTCGCAGTTTCGGTGGTGCCAAAATTAGTTTCCCTCGCGTCCTTTGCGATAAAAGCTCTTGATCTTTCCCCGAGCACTCTGAGATAAGCGAAGCTCTACTGCCCCACCCCCAAAAATCTGAACGCCTTCGCCTCCTTGAAATCTTTCACCGCGTTGCCCGCGAACGTGTTGCTCTGATCTTTTCCGAGATCGAGCTTCATCACCCTTCCGTGCTCGCTGAAATCGATGTCTTTGAAGTTCACCCAGAATGTATTCGGGGTCAGCGCGGACTCGAAAAAGTAGATCAACCGTGTCTGGTCTGCGACCGTGCGCCAGCGAGTCGACGAGATATTCGGCTGGCCCGGCGTCGTGATTCCGAACGGCACCGAAACATTCCGGATCACGCTGAATACACTCGCCGTCGTTAGCTCAGGGCCCTCCTCCTGTGGAATCGCGTTGATGTAGAACGAAGCCCGCGCAAACCGGTCCGCCGCTCGATTTGTTCCCGGCAGCATCGTTGTACCGCCAATCTCGCGCCAGTATTCATCAAGCGCCAATTGCTTATCGAAGATCGGCGAATTCGTCATCACCTGGTACTTGCGGTCGTGATGTATGACTTGCTTCCCCTTGATGTATTCGACAATCGCACTATCTCCCGACGCATCGGATAGTGACATATGCAATGTAGCCAGCCTCTCCTCACCGGGAACGTTGGCCGTAACCATGGTGAAGGGCTCTGCCTCGAGCGCCCTGATCGCTTCGGCCACCGTTGCGTAGTTGTCGAGCACATACTGTGCCCACAGCGACAGCGCCATTCCCGGCTTGCCCGGCACCTGTTCCGGATACTCCGACTCCGCCAGCCATAACAGATTGGCCACCAGTCCCTTCTCGTTCATGCCGTCGGTGGTCGAAATGTCGTAGCCGCTTGCAATCACGCTTCCGTATTTCGACGTCCACTTCAGCGAATTCGCTCCCACCTCGCCGTTACGCGCCATCCCCCGCGGAAAAATCCAGAGATTCGTGCCGATGTCGACCTTCCAGTCCATCGACCGTGCCGTGATTATCTGGCTCCCATTCCCTAGGTACACCACTCGCGTGCACGCCGAGGCTCTCGGCAAACCCAAACCAACAAGAATCAGAGAGAGAACGAGCATCGCGAGAACTCTTAGCCGTACCACGGTGGGTTGAGTGAAAAAGACGCGGGCGGAAGTTGTGCGAAGGTACGTCACTACTCGCATGAACATCTCCAAACTTGGAAGTCGCAAATCCCCTGGGGTTCGAGCATCTTACTCGATCTTGGCTTCAGCATGCCCACGGCGCACAGTTCCCTTCCAGTGTGCGCCACTCGTCGCCGGTGAGGCCGAGCTTCTTGAGGTTGCCGATCTCCTGCTCCGGCGTCAGCACATTGAAATCGGAGCCGAATAGAAAGCGCTTGATTCCGATCCGCCGGAGCTCACGCGAATAGGCAGCCGCGTCGGCTGTGCTTTCGTCCGGAGCGGGCACATACGAAAGATCAAAGAGCACATTCTTGGTCCGCGGATCGTTTTGAACGATGTGATCGCCGAAAGCTCGTAGCACGGCCAGGTTGTTTCCGTCCTGTCGAGGCAAGCCGCCACCAGCGTGCGCGATCTGTACCCAGGAGTCGCCGGCGCTGGGCAGCACATCCCGGATGAAGAGCTCGGCATCGGCCGCATCGAAGTTCCCGCCTCCCACGTGAATCACGACTGGCAGGCCTTGCTTCGCGGCTTCGGCCAACACCCGCGCCACGTTCTTGCGATCGGCCTCATTCCTGATGTTTACGCCGGACGCGGTGAAGTGCAGCTTCAGCCCGGCGAACCGATTCGGGTGGGACCAGTAGCGAATCTCGTCCACGGCGGAATCCTGCAGCGGATTCACCGACAAAAAGGCCACCAGCCGGTTCGGATATTTCGCAACCTCTGCCGCCGTAAACCCGTTTTCGATCCGCGTCCACTTCGCGATGTCGCTTGGCGACAAGTTTAACGACGGCAGCCCATACAGGTATGCACAAGACAGGATCACGCCCTTTGAAACATGCGCGGCGTCGAGAGCCTGGATCGCATCCGAGGCATACACCGCCGGAGGCCGGTTCGACTCCAGGCACTCGCCCACGCGCCGGCATAGGTCCGAAGAAGCCAAATGCATGTGATGATCCGCGCGCCACGACGGCGCGTCTGCGGAATGAACCGTCGAGATCTTCGTCGCCGAAGAAAGTCCGACGACAAGGGCCAGCGCTGGCAGAACCGTTCTCAACATCCACTTCACGGAAAGCAGTCTAGACGATCTCTGCCGCCCGCTCACGCCGCTCGCACCGCCTCCCGGCGGAACAGTTGTTGTCGCGCTGTATTGCAGATCGCAATGACCGCGGGATGCTTCAACTTCCTCTCGACCGAGATCGCATAAAACCGGTTGCGAATGTCCCGGGTGCGGCCCATCACCTTCAGGCTTTCCTGCTTGATCTGTTTCTCGAAAACCGTCGGGATGGGAAACACCCCACGGCCCGCCTGGCCAAAAGCCCTCAAAAGCGCATAATCCTGGAATTCGCCCGCGACCACCGGATGCACATCATGCGCTTCGAACCACGTATCGAGACTGTTGCGGATCGCGGCATTCTCGGCAGGCACCAGTATGGGAGCGTCTTGCAGCAATTTCGGAAAATCGCCGCGCAACCCCCTCGCCAGCCTTGGCGTTGCCACGAACGTCGTACCGCATTCCCCCAGCAGATGCGTGTAGGCTTTCACGCGTACGTGGGGATTGGCCGGCGCGTCCGACAGGACAAGGTCGAGTTGATGCATCGCCAACTGTGCCAGCAACTCGTCCAGGCTTCCTTCCCGGCACACGACACGCACCGTCTCGCGCAACTGGAAGGCCGGTTCGATGAGCCAATGTGCGATCATCTTCGGCACGACATCGACCACCCCCACCACCAGTTGCAACGGCCGGCCCGTAGGCCGATCCTTGACCGCCTTCATCAATTCCTGGCCTAGCCCGAATATTTCTTCCGCATAACGAAACACCACCCGGCCCATCTCGGTCATGACCATCTTCCGGCCCGACCGCTGCAGCAATTTCTCATCCAGATGGTCTTCGAGGGCGCGTAACTGGACGCTGATCGCCGGCGGCGACACGCGCAATTCTTCGGCGGCACGGGTGATGCTTCCCGTTCGGGCAACGATGAAGAAATAACGCAAATGATGATAGTTTAGCCATTCCATGCCGGCCACCTCATTTAAAGGAAAGTTTACGCTGCTTTTCTATTCGGCCAATTTTATTTACCGTCGGACTGGCCCCTTGCCACGCGAGCGGATTCACAAGTTTCGGGCTCCAACCCATCGTGGCTACGATTTGTCACCGTAATCGCTTCGTATAACGGCTGAATCACAATCTGGAAAATTCTTAAATTAAAGTTAATTAAGCGATCCACATTCTATAGTTTGCTGTTCTTCCACCCCGCATCCCATAACCATTGCACGCACAACTCGAATCGCATGTAAGACACGACGGCGCGTGCAACGTCTTTTCATAAAACGCTCGAATTTTGGAGGATCCCATGCCGTACCTGACGAAATCTTTACTTTCATCTTCGCTGGTCGCTGCGCTGCTTCTCGTGATTGTGCCAGGTTTCGCCACAGCCGAAGCCTCGACACACGGCAGTCGTGCGATTTCAGAGCAGCTTTCCGACATTCAACGCCACGCCTACGACGTGCGCCGCGAGGCCGACACGCTGATGTCCATGACCATGAATAAAAACCTGAGCTGGCAGAGCCACGCCTATCGCCTGAATCAGTTGAAAGATCAGGTCAATCAGATGGGCCGATCGCTGGCGGAATTGGAGCAGCAGAAATCCTCCGCCAGCCAAATGCAGATCCTTGCCATGGACGAGACCCGTTCTCAACTGCAACTGGTCGCTGCACAGTTGAGCCGTGCGATCGAACTGGTGAATGAGGATCGCAGGAGTGTTCACCAGCAGGATTATGGACAGGCTGTCACGCAGCTTTCAGATCACGCTGAGGTGATGCACACTCAACTCGACACCATCCTCGAGTACGACAAGGCGTCGAAACGCTTCGACCGCCTCGAGTTGCCGAGCCCAGTGTTTGGGCAGAGCTGACACGGGCTAGAAAGCGGGCACACGGCAGGCGGCCGAGCTTGGCTGCGGCGCCTGCCGTCCAACCGGAGGGATCACTAGCGCTGGTCCCTCCGCTTTATCCGCACCCGATCGGGCGCGACGTTCGCACTTTTCATACTGGAGGTGGCCCATGCCTGGCAGAGAGACCCCTAGAATTCTTATCGCAGATAACGACGAAGAAGTGCTGATCGCTCTTGAGCACATTCTCGAAACCGGAGGCTATGCGACCGCAACCGCGCTCTGTCCCCAGGAAGCCGCGAAGCTCCTCGGGCAAGCTCGTTTTGATCTTTGTGTGATCGATGATTGCTTTTCCGACAAGGACTGCATCTCCGCGCTCACCGAGTTCAAAACCCGGCGCACCATGCCGCTTGTCATAGTCACCTACCACCAGTTTCCGGTGCACGAGCAGGAAACCCAGTTACGGGCGCTCGGGGTGAGCGCATTCGTCAACAAACGTGCCCACACCGAACTGGTTGAGATCGTTGCGGAGCTGCTGCAGCCGGTGCGATGGAAGTCCCGCGACCCCTTGCACGAGATCACATAGGCGCCCGTAAGTGCGAGGCGAATGTGCCTATATTTTGGTGGAAACGGCGTCACAGTTGCCGAAAGATGAGAAGAACTTCCTCAATGACCCGGGTTGCGGTTCTACAAAGTTTAAGGTACGGCTTTCGCCGGTCCGACCGCATAGAATCGCATTCGCTTGGGAGTTGAATCACCACATTCGGATTGAGGTTTCACATGAAAAATACCGCGATGATCGGAGTCGTGCTGTTAGTGCTCGGGGTGCTCGCCTTCGTCGTCCCTGTTCCTAAGAGCGAGGATCACAGCGTCAAGGTCGGCGATGCGAAGATTGGCGTGCAAACGCAAAGTAGCTCCAAGCTTCCTCCCTATGTTGGAGCCGTTCTTGTTGGCGGCGGCATCCTTGCTTTGGTTGTAGGTGCCCGCAAGAGCTGATTTTCCCGGCAGAAGTTTCCATCGCAGTCCTCCTGAATCGAACACGGCCCGCTTCGGTGGGCCGCGTTCGAACGCTTTAGGATCAACATGCATCGCGGGCGTGAGAGGATTTCAAATTCTGCGATTAAACACCCCGGCAATGACCCACCGCATTCCAGACCACTGTTTGCGCGCCAGCGGCCATTGGATGAATGTGCGACTTGGCGGCCGCTACGCGCTCACCCCGGGCTGCGTTTGACCCTCTTTTCTACCCACCTGTAAACTCAAGGTTTACCCTTGGCTTCGCGAACGCGCTGGTAGGGTTGCGTCACCGTTTCGGAATCACTTCTGCGGTGGCCTGGAGTTGGCACATTTCGGACTCTGGGAAACTCCCGGCCAGGCAACGCTCTGAACCGCCTTCGCGTGCCAACCAAATTTCATGCCCCACGAATTACCCAAAACCTACGAGCCCGGCGCCATCGAACTTCGCTGGGCCGAATACTGGAAGAACGAGCGCCTCTTCGACGCGCCCACGCCGCCCGAAGGCCGTACCCCACGCACATTCTCGCTTCTTCTCCCGCCGCCCAACGTCACCGGCCGCCTCCACATGGGTCACATGCTCAACCAGACCCAGATGGACATCATCATGCGCTGGCACCGCATGATGGGCGACCTCACGCTCTGGCTCCCCGGCACCGACCACGCCGGCATCGCCACGCAGATGATGGTCGAGCGCCAGCTGCGCACCGAAGGCACCTCGCGCCAGCAGCTCGGCCGCGAAAAATTCGTCGAGCGCGTCTGGTGCTGGAAGAAGCAATACGGCGGCGCCATCCTCGAGCAGATGGAGCGCCTCGGCGACTCCGTCGACTGGGATCGCCTTTACTTCACCATGGACGACGATCTCTCGGCCGCTGTCCGCGAAGTCTTCGTCCGCCTCTACGAGCAAGGCCTCATCTATCGCGGAAACTACATCGTGAACTGGTGCGCCGACTGCGGCACCGCCGTCTCCGACCTCGAAGTCAAGCACGAAGACGTTCCCGGCAAGCTCTACGAGGTCCGCTACCCGGTGGTTGGCTCGAACGAGTTCATCACCGTCGCCACCACGCGCCCCGAAACCATGCTCGGCGATACCGCCATCGCCGTGAACGCAAAGGACGAGCGCTACACGCATCTCCACGGCAAAAAAGTCATTCTGCCGCTGATGAATCGCGAGATCCCGATCATTACCGACGAGCTTGCCAATCCTGAGTTCGGCACTGGCGCCGTGAAAGTCACGCCCGCGCACGATCCCAACGACTTTCAGGCCGGACTGCGCCACAACCTGCCCCAGATCACCGTCATGGACGAGCGCGCCCACATGAACGAGAACGCTGGCCCCTACGCCGGTCTCGATCGCTTCAAGGCGCGTGAGCGCATCATCGCCGATCTCGAAGCGCAGGGCTTCCTCGTCTCCATTAAGGACTACACCATCCCTCTCGGCCGCTGCGATCGCTCGAATACGATCATCGAGCCGCGCCTCAGCGAGCAGTGGTTCATCAAAATCGAGCCGCTCGCCAAGCGCGCCATCGAAGTCGTCGAGAAAGGCTACATTCGTTTCACGCCCGACAACTACAAGCAGATTTATCTGAACTGGATGTACAACATCCACGACTGGTGCATCTCGCGCCAGCTCTGGTGGGGTCATCGCATTCCGGTGTGGCGCTGCGGCGAATGTAAAGAAGTCATCGTTGCCCGCGAGACGCCGACCAAATGCAAGTGCGGCAGCACCAAACTCGAGCAGGACACCGACGTCCTCGACACATGGTTCTCGTCGGGACTTCTGCCCTTCACCGCGCTCGGCTGGCCCGAACCGACGCGCGATCTCGAAGTCTTCTATCCGTCATCGCTGCTGATCACCGGCTTCGACATTCTCTTCTTCTGGGTCGCACGCATGATCATGTTCGGCTGTTGGTTCATGATGCCGCCGGAGAAACCCATGCGCCCGGGCGAGAAGCCCGAAGGCCGCGAAGAAGCCCTGCGCAACAGCGTCCCGTTTCGCGAGGTCTACATTCACGCCTTGGTCCGCGACGCCGAGCGCCAGAAAATGTCGAAGACCAAGGGCAACGTCCTCGACCCGATCCAGGTGATCGAGCAATACGGCACCGACGCAACCCGCTTCACGCTCGCCGCCATGGCTGCGCCCGGTACCGATATCGCCTTCAACCCCAGCCGCACCGAGGGCTACCGCAACTTCGCCAACAAGATCTGGAATGCCGCCCGCTTCCTCTTCATGAACCTTGACCGCCAGACGACGGTGCCCCAGGTTCGCGTCCGCTCTTTGGACGCTAACCTGGGGCAGGCGCAGGACGCTCCAACGAACCCTAAAGGCATCCCCGGCTTCAACGCCGCCACGCTCGAAGACCGCTGGATCCTCTCGCGATTCAACCGCGCCACCGCCGACGTCAACGACGCGCTCCTCAGCTACCGCTTCCACGAAGCTGCCAACCGCATCTACGACTTCTTCTGGGGAGAACTCTGCGACTGGTACCTCGAGCTCATCAAGCCGCGGCTGAACGATGATTCGAATCAAGAGTCCGCGAGCCGGGCCTGCTCCAATCTTCTCCTCGTCTTCGAGGCCTCGCTCCGCCTGCTTCACCCCGTCATGCCGTTCATCACCGAAGAAATCTGGCATGCCATCTACAACGGCAAGCCGCCGCTTAAATCGATCGCGCTCGCGGCTTACCCGCAATCCGACGACAAGCAGACCGACCTCGCCACCGAAACCCACATGGCCGTACTGCAGGACCTGATCGTGAGCATCCGCAATGTTCGCGCCGAGCTGAAAGTCGAGACCAAGGCCAAGGTTCCAATCCAGGTCTTCGCGCACGAGCCTGAAATTCGCCAGACCATTGAACAAAACAAGAACGCCGTCGAGCGGCTCGCCAACGTCGAGAAAATCGAGTTCGTCGCCGCCTCGCTCGCCAAGCTTGCCGGCGCGCGCCACACCGCCCGCTTTGATGTCCACGTCGTCTACGAGCAGAAAATCGACATCGCCGCCGAATGCGAACGCCTCAAGAAAGAATTCGACAGAATCGAGAAGGCTCTGGCCAGCGGGAAGGAAAGGCTGAGCAACGAAACCTTCTTGTCGAAAGCCCCAGCGAACGTGGTCGAGGGCCTGCGCAAACAGGTCGCCGAAAACGAAATCCTGCTGGAAAAAACCAAAAGCAAAATGCACGAACTTGGCTGCAAGTAGCTCGTGTAGGCCCAGACGCCCTCGTCTGGGCAGTCGAACGAAGCTCGACTATGGTTTTTCTGATAGCTGATAGCTGACAGCCCCCATCCACCTTGTTTAAGCTAGTAGCTCGTAGCTTGTAGCTCGCAGCGCGAAGCTCGTTCCCATGGACTTCAACTCTCGCCGCATCACCGCCATCATCGAGAACGCTCTCATCGAAGACCGCGCGACCCGCGACGCGACCACTTCGGCTTGCATCGACCCCGATCAGAAGGCTGCGGCCACCATCCTCGCCAAGCAGGAGTGCATCCTGGCCGGCCTCGGTGTGGTCCCGCGCATCCTCGACGTATTCGCCACGCTCGACGGCTCCGTGGTCTCCCACTACGAAGTCATCAGCCACCCTGAAATCTTCGACGGCGTTCATCTCCGCAAGGGGCAGTCCATCGCCGTCATCCGCCACAACGCCCGTGTCCTCCTCTCCTGCGAGCGCGTCATTCTGAACTTCCTGCAGCGCATGACCGGCATCGCCACTCTCACCCGCAAATTCGTCGACGCGGCCAGCGGCACCAAGGCCCGCATCCTCGACACCCGCAAGACTGTTCCCTGCATGCGCGTCATCGACAAGTACGCCGTCCGCTGTGGTGGAGGTCAGAATCACCGCCTCGATCTCTCGGACGGAGTTCTCATCAAGCGCAACCATATCGCGCTCGCCGGCGGCATCATTCCCGCACTGGATCGTGCGCATCGAAACCGTCGCGGTGCGCAGCCCATCGAAATTGAAGTGTGTTCCCTCGCCGAGATGGAAGAGGCGCTGGCGCATGGCGCCGAAGCGCTACTGCTCGACAATATGTCGGTCGACGACGTCCGTCGCGCCGTCGAGCATTGCGCAAAGCTGGAGAAGCGCATTCCCGTTGAATGCGCTGGTGGCATCACTCTCGAAAATGTCCGCGCCTACGCCGATACCGGCGTGCAGTTCATCTCCGTCGGCGCACTCACAACATCAGCTCAGTCAGTCGACATGAGTCTCCGCGTTGCGCCCGAGTGATCTCCAGAATTTTCAGGCCCACAATTTCAGATGGCCCACCCCGCTTTTCAAATTACCAAATTACTCAATTACCAAGTCGCTTAAAGCCCCAGCGCACTCGGAAACCTCGTCTTGAAATCCAGCAGCCCCACCCACTCGGGTGTGATCGTGATGCGCACCATCTCAGGTGACATCCCTTCCATCTGTTTCGTCCAGGCCTTTCCACGCTCAGCGCCGAAATAACGCTCCGCTGCCAGCGCGTATTCGGGTGCTACGCCTTTCAGCGTTTCCATGCGCGCCGAGCCGCGCACCGACAGCACCGTGTACGGGAAGCCTTCGCTGTCGATCGTCAGCGCCACCTTCGGATGTTTTGCCAACGCTTTCAGCTTCGGCGCCTTCGGTGGGGTGCCCAGCACAAAATCTTTCCCATTCCAGTGAAACCAGATTGGCACCACGCGCGGCGTGCCGTCCGTCCACACGTACGCCAGCCGCGCCGGCGTGTTCGACTGCAGCAGTATCTGTGCCACCGGATCCTCCAACAAAGAAAGATCGCCCTGCTTGCAAGGCATCGCGGACCTCCTTAATTACCTGGTGTGATTTCAGACTTGCTCGTTCTTTGCCGAGCCTGCCGCGGAAAGCAGGATCTTCGCCACTTCCGCCGGTTGTTCGACGTGGCAATCGTGGCCCGTGTTCATCTCGACGACGTGCCAGCCCAACTCGCGCGCTTTTTTTGCGAACGGCGCGAAGAAAGGCTTCGCCGGATATCCTTCCGCAACGCAACTTACATAGGTCGCTGGGATGCGTGCCTTGCGATTCGCTGGCAGCCGGAGCGGTTGTTCAAAGCAGCGCAGGCTGAAGTCGCACAGCCGCGCCCGCACAAACTCGCGCGCTTCTCCCGGTTTCAATCCCCACAGATCAAGTTGCCCTTCGCCACCCGGAAGCCGCCAGTCCTCCCCATGCGTCCGCGCAACCTCCCGAAAATAATCCCCCGTCTTCGCCGGAAGCAGGTCGAGTACACACTGCCCGTCCTCCGGAATGAACGCATCCAGGTAAACCATGTGCCGAAGGTTGGCCGAGGTTGATTCCAGAGCACCCGTGATCACCATCCCCGCGTAGCTGTGCCCAACCAGCACGATTTCCTCGCGCACGCGCGATAACTCGGCGCAAACATCCTGGACGTGTTGATGAAGGGTGATGTCCGCAGTCAGGCGTGCCTGGTCCAGCCCCAGACCCCGAAGCGTTGGGATGATGACAGCATGACCATCCTTTTGCAGCAGCGGAACGAGCCTGTCCCACGTGCCCGTCGATTGCCACGCCCCGTGCACAAGAATGAAGGTTGGCACGGCCAGAGAGTCTAGCAGTATTTACACGTTCAGCTAAGCGATATTTAAAAGGTTCAGTCAACACGTCTCGATGTAAAAAACGCTGTCATCCTGAGCGGATGAGAACGCTTCGCACAAGCGAATCGTTCTCAGGAGTCGATCGAGCCCATACCTCTCAACCGCGCTACTAGCCTAAAAGGGAGTTTCGGTTGGAAACCGGTTGCAGACTGATGAAGCGGACGATTTAACCTTGAAACCTTGAAACTGTGAAACTCTGAAACCTTGCATTCCTCTCCCATTTGTCCTCCCCCTGCCTGCTCCCGCATAATCTCCCCATCGCACCCAAGGCGCCAACCCGCGTCCGCAAGCCCGCAGCGTCTCCCGCCCATCTCACCGATGCGCGACTCGGCCGCATCATCCGCTTGCTCATGGATCACGCCACCATGGTGGTCAGCGGGACCAAGGTGGCTGACGAACTGAACATCACGCGATCCGAGGTTTGGCGGCTCATTCAGCAATTGCGCGCGCTCGGCGTCGAGGTGGAAGGTCATCCTGCCACCGGCTATCAACTCCGCGCCGTTCCCGACCTTCTTCTTCCCGAAATTCTCGCGCCGTTGGTTCAGGGCACTATCTTCGGCGCGCACCTCCATCACTTCTACAAGATCGGCTCCACGAACTCCGCCGCCATGGAGGCCGGCGCCAAAGGCGCGCCCGAAGGCACGGTTTTTCTTGCGGAAGAGCAAACCGCCGGCCGCGGCCGCGGCGCTCACACCTGGCACTCCGCGCGCTCGACGGGAATTTATTGCTCCGCCATTCTGCGCCCGCCGCTTCCGCCATCGGACGTGCTCGTCCTCTCGCTCGCCGCCGGACTGGCTGTGCAAGCGGCCATCCGCGAGATCGATCCGCGCCTCGCCCCCGATCTCAAGTGGCCCAACGATGTGCTTCTCGAGGGCAAAAAGTTCTGTGGCATCCTTACTGAGATGAATGCCGAGCCCACGCGCGTGCGCCACATCGTGGTCGGCATCGGCATCAACGTGAACCAGGCCGCATTTCCCGAGGATCTGCGCTCTACCGCGACGTCGCTCCTGCAGGCCTCGGGCAGCGAGTGGTCGCGCGTGGAGCTCGCCGCCGCTTTGCTAAAATCGCTCCACCGCGAGTATCGCGATTTGCTCGAAAAGCCCAACGCGCATGCCTCAATCCTGCAGCGCTTTTCGGAAGGTTCGAAGTATGTGCAGGGTCGTCCCGTTCGCGTCGAAGAAAATGGGGATACTGCCTTTGAAGGTCTCACCGAGGGCCTGGATGAGCGCGGCTTCCTCCTGGTGCGCGTCGGCGATCGCGTGCGCACAGTTCTAAGCGGCACGGTTCGCGCGCTGGACGCGTGAGGTTCAATATTGTGGTGCGGGACTGACGAATAAGAAGGTGGGATTCAAAACTGAGAGGCAAATCACAAATCTGTAACCACTAATCTGAAATCCCTATGCTTCTCGTCATCGATGTCGGTAACACGAATACTGTATTGGGCGTCTTTGCCCGCGTGGCGAAAGTCCATCCCGGCGACGCGAGCGAGGAAACCCCGCGCTACGAGCGCCTGGTTGCCCATTGGCGCGTCTCCACTGTCCTCAACCACACCGTCGACGAGTACGGAGTGCTCTTCCGTAGCCTCTTCTCCATGGACAGCCTTGAGGTCAAAGGAATCCATGGCATCGTGATTTCTTCCGTCGTGCCGCCGCTCGACTCCACTCTGCGCCAGGTTTGCGAACGCTACTTCAATCTGAAGCCGCTCTTCATCGAACCCGGTGTCAAGACCGGCATGCCGGTGCACTACGACAATCCCGCCGAGGTCGGTGCCGACCGCATCGTGAACGGTGTCGCTGCCTTTGAAAAATATGGAGGCCCCTGCATCGTCGTCGACTTTGGTACCGCCACTACCTTCGATTGCGTCTCCGTCAAAGGCGAATATCTCGGCGGCGTCATCTGTCCAGGCATCGGCATCTCCGCCGACGCTCTGTTTCAACGCACCGCCCGCTTGCCTCGCGTCGACATCCGCAAGCCCGTGCGCGTTGTCGGAACCAACACTGTCGGCAGCCTCCAAAGCGGCCTCTACTACGGATACCTCGGCCTGGTCGACGGCATCCTCGACGAACTCTTGAAAGAAATGGGCAAAGATACAAAAGTCGTCGCCACCGGAGGCCTCGCCCCGCTCATCGGCACCGCCTCCCGCTTTATTAAGAATGTCGACGACTACCTCACCCTCGACGGCCTGCGCATCATTTACGAGCGCAACTCTGTAGCGAAGACGCATCAACCGAATAGTAAGTCTGGCAAGAACGACAAGCCCGCTGCCAAAACCTGGCCCAGCGGCAAGCTCCGCCCATCGCACTGAATTTGAATCCCTTCGTTGAGAATCGAAGAGCTTATCCGCACTTCTGCGCGTTCATCTGCGGAAAGTGAAGTTGCGGTTTTCAAACCTGCTACGCTATCTCCACCCGTGGACAACTACTTCAACTACTTCACCGAGATCGAAGAGCGCTTCCAGCGCCGCCGCGGTTCGTTGCTTCTGCTCTCCACGCTCGACTGGGCTCTGATCGAAACCTGGAAGGATGCAGGCATCCCGCTCGAAGCGGCTCTGCGCGGCATCGACGCCGCCTTTGACCGCTACGACCAGCGCCCCAGCAAGACTCGCAAAGTCAATTCGCTCGCCTATTGTTCGCAGGAGGTTCTCGCCGCCGCCGAAGACATGAAAGAAGCAGCGGTCGGCGTCTCAAAAGAGACAGACCCCGAAACCCATACTGGCTCGAGCAGCGCCTCGCCACCCGGCTTCGACTCGCGCGACATCATTGCCTTCCTGCGCCGCAATGCCGATCAACTCGACGCCGCCGACCTTCCCGCGCGCGACGGCCTCAACCCGCAACCCGTTGCCCGCGATGCCGCCCGAACCCTCCGTGATCTCGCCGATCAACTCACCGCTCGCCCTGCCACGCGCCTCGAAGATCTCGAGCGTCACCTCACCATTCTCGAAGACAAACTTTTCACGATCCTGATCGCCGCCGCTCCCGATGCCGATCTGGTTGCCATCCGTGCGCAGGCCGATCGCGAACTTGCCCCCTATCGAAGCAAAATGTCCGCCCCGCAAATCGAGCAACTTCAGAAGCAATATCTCCACAAGCGCCTGCTCGAAAAATACAAACTCCCGCGCCTCAGCCTCTTCTATATGTGAAATTGGCTTCGCCGACGGAAGCCATACATCTCTCTGCGATTGTTGTACGATTTCCTCGCGCCCTCTCGGAGTTCACCGTGGCCAGGTTTCCTCGCAAATCCAAGTCTCCTGCTTTCGATGACCCGCCTTTTCGAGCCAAGGCGCGCAAGCCTATCCCCCACGCTTTCGTCCTGGATGCACTGGCCAACCTTTCGCCCATGACTCGGCCTATGTTCGGCTGCCTTGCGATTTATGTCGATGGCAGACTCATGCTGATCCTGCGCGACAAGCCGGCGCATGCAGCCGATAACGGTGTCTGGCTCGCCACGATGCATGCACATCACGATAGCCTGCGGCGCGAATTTCCCAGCATGCGATCGATCGCGCTGCTCGGAAAATCCATCACCGGGTGGCAAGTTCTGCCCGCCGATGCCGATGACTTCGAACAAGCCGCTCTCCATGCCTGCGAGCTGGTGATGTCTCACGACCCCAGGATTGGCAAAATCCCCGAGCCTCGCCGCAGTCGGGCGAAGAAAAAAAGCGCGTCGCCACAGAACTCCGGCGGCCAACAGAAAAAAGCCAAGGCTCGATCGAAACCCAAACGATGACCTCGTTTTCCTTCAGCATCCGGCCAGCCAAGCCCCGGGATCTCCCTGCGATGCTCCCCGTCGTCAACTCAGCCTTTGCCATTGAAACCTTCCTCGAAGGAAATCGCACCGACGCGGAAAGCTTGACGAAAATGATGGCCCGCGGCGAATTTCTGCTTGCACACGACCCATCCGGCAAACTTGTCGCCTCGGTCTATGTCGAGAAACGCGGGACGCGCGGATACTTGGGCATGTTGGCGGTCGATCCCGCCATGCAGGGCAAAGGGCTTGCGCGAAAAATGGTCGATGCCGCCGAGCGGCACTGCCGTGAACGCGGCTGCGAAGCGATGGACCTCACCGTCTTGAGTCTTCGTCCCGAACTGCCGCCGCTCTATCGCAAGTTTGGTTACGTCGAAACCGGCACCGAGGAATTTATTCCTTCCCGGTCTCTGAAGCCCGGCCTCAGCGGTCACTGCATCATCATGTCGAAGCCGCTCTCGCCAGAATCGAAGTGATCGAAGCGTTCGAGAGCATGCAAACCGCTACCTCCGCAAACAGATAAGGCCGCAGCTTTCGCTGCGGCCTCTCCAACTCTGTTCGCCATCCCGGCAAACTACTTCGGGTGTTTGTCGCGATAAATGCTGCGGCTGATGTGGTTCTCGCGCTGGTTCAGGCGAGCCTGCTCGCCCTTCGTCAGGTGGCCGTCGTTTTTCGCCATGTCTTTCTGCTCGCGGTTCTGCAGCACGCTTTCGCGCTTCTCCAAGTTGGCGGTCTGCTGCGAACTCAGCTTGCCGTTCTGAATCCCCTTGGCGATGCGCTGCTGCTGAATGCCTTCACGGGTGTTCACTTCATTGACCCGCGGATGCCCCGGATCAACCACGCCCGGCCCCGCGCCAGAAGAAGTCGTTGCGGTTTGAGCTGCGGCGGAACCGGCGAACATCAGTCCCCCCACGGCCAGGACTAACAGCGAGTTGGTGAGTTTGTTCATGGCGATAGAAACCCAGTCTATGGAGAGTTGTCTC
>Ga0335069_10000972_pt1 | contig 46142 bp, 46 predicted proteins | sample Lox_Sample_11_FD_206714 | JGI IMG/M metagenome (GOLD analysis project Ga0335069, IMG submission 206714) | Soil microbial communities from Loxahatchee National Wildlife Refuge, Florida, United States - Lox_Sample_1.1 | ecosystem: Environmental > Terrestrial > Soil > Wetlands | place: USA...
TGCACGCGCACCTCGAGGATCTCGTGTCGACGCTCCTCGAGCCGTGTCCCACGCCGCTGGCCCTGGTGGAGGCCGCGGACGACTCGCGCGCCCAGGCGGCGCTCCTCTCGCTCGAGGAGACGCTCGGCTCGCTCCGCCGCCGCCTTGGCCAGGCCGCGGCCCAGCTGCGGATCCGGCCCGCCTCTTCGTGACCGGCCACTCGAAGGCCGATCGCCGCCGCCCGGACCTCGCCGACGATTGCCGCCTGACGACGCCCTGACTCGGATCTCGACTGCGGCCGCCCTGACCTAGAGCCCGGCGAAGGACAGGCCGAGCCGGGCCACGCCGCCGAGCGCCAGCAGCCACACCGGGTTCACGTCGAAGCGCACCGCGGTCAGCGCGGTCGCCGCGGCGATGCCCACCTCGACCTTGGCGTCGAAGCTCCCGCCCAAGGTGATGGCCGCCGCCGCCATCAGCCCGACCACCGCCGGGGTGAGCCCGCGCAGCGCTGCGCGCACCCAGCGCCGCGAGCGCACGCGGTCGAGCCAGGTCCCGAGCAAGCCCACCAGCGCGAACGGCCCCGAGAAGATGGCGACGGTGGCCACCCCCGCCCCCAGCCAGCCATGCTGCAGATACCCGATGAAGGTGGCCATCAGCAGCACCGGACCGGGGGTGAGCTTCCCGATGGCCACCGCATCGGCGAACTGGCGATCGGTGATCCAGTTGTGGGCGTGCACCATCTGCCGGAGGTGCGGGATGATCGCGAACCCGCCCCCGTACGCGCCGAGCCCGGTGCGGAAGTAGACCACCGCCATCTCGATCAGCTGTGCGTCGAGCCCGGTGGCATGCACCACCGCGACGAGCACCCCCAGCGTCCCGACCAGCAGCGGCGTGCGAAGGGTGGTGGTGGTGGACCCGGTCGACGCAGGCGACGGTGGGTTCGGGGGGCGATCGGCGCGTGGAGGCGGGTCCAGCGGCGCACCGTCCTCGGGGAGAGCCACCGGCGGCCGGCGGCCGACGAGGCCCCTCGCCCGGGCGATCGCCCTCCGCGCGCCGAGGTCGACCGCGAGGCCGGAGCAGATGGCGAGCAGCACCACCTCGGCCGGCGAGGCGCTCCCCACCGCCGAGAGGAGCAGCGCGCCGGCGGCGACGCCCATCTGCCAGAGCTGGTTCACGCCGGTGCGAACCATCTTCAAGGTGATGGCGCAGATGATGCCCACCACCGCGGCGTTGAAGCCCGACAGCAGCCGGTCCGCGGAGGGCACCGTGCCGAAGCGGACGTAGATCCAGGAAAGCGCGCCCACTGCCAGCGCTCCGGGGAGCACGAAGCCCACGTACCCTGCCAACGCACCGGCCCACCCGCCGAAGCGCATCCCGATGTAGGCCAGCGCGTTCGCCGCGGCCCCGCCCGGCAGCATCTGGGAGACGGTCACCGTGTTGGAGAACTCGCGCGGGGTGAGCCAGCCACGCTTCTTCACCACCTCGCCGTCGATCTGCGACAGCACGCTGATGCCGCCACCGAAGCCCACGCATCCCAGCCGGAAGGCGGTGGTGAAGAGGTCTCGCCGGGAAGGGCGTTCGCGGGTGGTGGAGCGCGCGGTGGCCCGACGGAGCCATTCCGCTGTGCTGCCGAGGACACTGCTCATGGGAGCCCTGATGACTCTAACGCGCCCGGGATTCTGTGCGAGTCCCGGGCGGCGGTGCCTCTGTTCGGATGGCCGCCGGCAAGGGCGCACCGGGACCAGCCGCGGAGGTGCAGCGGGCGCGCCGAGGACGAGGAGTGGAGGCGGAGCGGGGACACGCCGGAGGCGTGTCTAGTGGCCCCGGGCGAGCGTGGATGGATCCACCGCGCGGCCGGGCTTGTAGTCCGTCCACTCGACGACGACGGGCCCGAGCGCGAAGTCCGCTTCCATCCGCATCGGGACGTGGGCGGCGTCGTCGCTGAACCACACCCGCAGCTCGCGGGCGGACAGCTTGCCGGAGAACTCGGTCCGGAGCCGCACCCGGATGGCCTGCTTCTCGCCGAGCGGCGTCTCCACCGGACCGCGGCCCTCGACCTGCGCGATCCCCTTGAACAGCTTCGAGCCGGTGAAGATGGGCACCGACAGCTCGTCGCCGTCTGCCAGCTGCGCGGTGCGGATGAGGAAGATGGCGGTGGCCACGTCGACCGAGCCGGGCGGCACGTCGACCTGGGCCTCGCGCGGCGACTCGCCCTCGACCTGACGGAAGACCTGCGCCTTCCCCGCGCCGGCGTCGAACTCGATCTTCAGCCGCCGCCGCTTCCGGTTCTCATCGGAGTACATCTCCAGGCCCCGGGACCGATTGCTCGCCGGATCCCACCAGGAGACGATCTTGTTCCGCATGGGGTAGACGACCAGGTCGCACCGGCCGTTGGTGACGATGGGGAGGCTGCCCGGCCGGTCCGGGGATTCGGCGCCCACGCTGACGTCGGCCGTTCCTGCGGGCAGACCCAGCCAGCTCACCCGGTAGGTGATCTGCTCCCCGGGGCCGAGCGCGCCGGCGGGCAGGGACTCGGTGGGGGTGGCGAGCATCAGGGCCAGGACCACGGCAGACACGCAGTGAAGTCTAGCCGTGGTCGCCGACGGATGCTCGGTCCTCTGCGGCACCGGGCCCGGCGGGCCCGGTGCTCCGGTGCCGGTTCGGCCTAGACTGGGCCCCACCGATGCCGATCGACAAGAACGCCGAGGAAGAGGATCTGCGCGAGGAGCGCCGACAGCGCGCCTACACCGACTACGACTGCCCGTCGTGTAACGCCAACAATCCCACGGAGATGGCCCTCCGGGACGGCGACGAGACGCGGTGCAACTACTGCGGCACCGAGTACAAGGTGCGCATCACCGACGAGGGCCGCCTCCGGCTGAAGGAGCTCTAGGCCGGCGCCCCCCGCGGCGGGCGTTCCCCGAAGATGGCGGTCCCCACCCGGACCACCGTTGCCCCCTCCTCGATGGCCACCTCGAAGTCGTGGGTGCTCCCCATCGACAGGCCGGCGAGCCCGTGCTCCCGGCCAAGTGCGGCGAGCGCCCGGAAGAGCGGGCGCACCTCCTCTGCCGGGGCGAGCGGGGGCATGGTCATCAGCCCCACCAGCGCGAGGCCGGGCAGCGGGCGCACTGCCGCGAGGAGCGGCCCCAGCGCTGCCGGGGGGATGCCGCTCTTCGACGCCTCGCCGGCCACGTTCACCTCGACGTACACCGCGAGCGGCGCACCGGTGCGACGCCGGGAGAGCTCCTGCGCGACCTCCAGCCGGTCCAGGGCATGGAAGACGTGCGCCGAGCGCGCCACGTACCGGGCCTTGTTGGTCTGCAGGGGGCCGATGGCGTGCCAGCGAAGGCCCTGGAGGTCCGAGAGCGCCTCCGCCTTGTCCCGGAGCTCCTGGGCATAGTTCTCGCCGAAGGCCCGCGCCCCGGCGGCGTACGCGGCGCGGATGGCCTCGGGCGGCTGCAGCTTGCTGACCGCCACCAGCTCCACCGAGCCCCCGGGACGGTCGGCCCGCGTCGCCGCCGCCTGGACCCGCCCCAGCACCGCCCGCCAGCCTTCCGCCACGTCGGTCATCGCCGCTCCCAGGGCAGCATGTACCCGGCGTCGCGGAGGAGCGCGAGCGTCTCGACCAGCGGCAGCCCCACCACCGCGCTGTGCGAGCCTTCGATGCGCTCGACCAGGAAGCCGCCGACGCCCTGGACGGCGTAGGCGCCGGCCTTGTCCAGGGGCTCGCCGGTGGAGACGTACCAGCAGAGGGCCGCATCGCTGGCGGCGGCGAAGGTGACGGCGGCGGTGACCAGCCGCGCCCCCGAGCCGGCGACGGCCACCGCGGTCAACACCTGATGCGTGCGGCCCGACAGCGCGCGGAGCATTGCCAGCGCCTCGTCCGCCGTGGCCGGCTTGCCCAGCACCGCGCCGTCGAGGACCACGCTGGTGTCGGCGGCGAGGACGGTCGCGTGGGGGTGACGGGCGTGGACGGCCGCGGCCTTCTCCCTCGCCAGGCGCACGACGTAGGCCTCGGCCTGCTCTCCCTGCTGGACGCTCTCGTCCAGGTGTGCCGGGTCGATGCGGAGCGGGATCCCCAGCTGCTCGAGCAGCGCCCGGCGGCGCGGGCTGGCCGAGGCCAGCACCAGGGGCGAGTGTGCGGGAGGCATGACTGACCCCCCGTCTAGCCAAAGGACGGTTGACCTGCCACGCCGGCGGCGCCCATCGTGCTGCTCGCATGAGGGCCACGGACCTGCTCGGAGCGCTGCGCCGGACGGTGGAGCAGCTCGCCGCGTTCAACGAGCTGGCGAAGGCGCTGACCTCCACGCTCGAGTCCCGCGAGGTGCTGGGGCTGGTGATGCAGAAGGTGTCCGCGCTGCTGCGGCCGGCGAACTGGTCGCTGCTCCTGCACGACGAGGCCACCGACACCCTCTACTTCGAGATCGCCGTGGGGGTGGGCGCAGACCGGCTCCGGAGCGAGCGCATCGCGGTGGGTGAGGGCATCGTCGGGACCGCGTTCCGCACCGGAAAGCCGCGGCTCGTCGACGACGTGCGGAGCGCGCCCGACTTCTCGCCCCGCTTCGACGCCCTCACCGAGTTCAGGACCGGCTCGGTGCTGGCCGTGCCCCTCATCTTTCGAGGGCGGGCGCTGGGAGTCATCGAGCTGGTGAACGGGGAGGGAGACGCGCGCTTCACCGAGGAGGATCTGGCGGCGGTGATGGCCATCGCCGACTTCGCGGCCATCGCCATCCAGAATGCCCGCGACTTCCAGCGCGTCCAGGAGCTCACCTTGGTGGACGAGCACACCGGCCTCGGAAACGTGCGCTCGCTCCGGAAGCAGCTCGACGCCGAGGTGACCCGCGCCCGGAGCCTCGGCCACCCGCTCTCGCTGCTCTTCCTCGACCTCGACCACTTCAAGACGGTGAACGACAGCCATGGCCACCTGGTGGGGAGCGCGCTGCTCCGCGAGGTCGGTGGGTTGCTCCGCGAGGAGCTGCGCCCGGTGGACGCCGCGTTTCGCTACGGCGGGGACGAGTTCGCGGTGATGCTGGTCGAGGTGGACGCCAAGAGTGCGGTGGAGACCGCGGACCGCCTGCTGGCGCGCTTCCGGGCGCACCGGTTCGGCAAGGTGTCGGGGCTGGACCTCAAGGTGACCGCCAGCGTGGGCATCGCCGCCTGTCCCGAGCACGCGTCCCAGCCCACCGAGCTCATCGAGGCGGCGGACCGGGCGATGTACCTGGTGAAGGCGCGCGGCCGGGACGGGCTCGCGGTGGCGACGGGCTGAGGGCGCAGGGGCGCCGCTGTCGACCAGGCTCAGCCCCCCGCACCAGGGGGACGCCTGCGGGGCGGCGCAGGGGCGCCGCTGTCGACCAGGCTCAGCCCTCGGCCGTCGGGGCGATCAGCTCCTCGTTCTTGACGATGACCGCCGACTTCTTGAGCGCCGCGACGTAGGACTCCTGAAGCTCGGCCTGGCGCTGGCGCAAGGCCTCCTCGCGGAGCTCCGCCTTCTTCGCCTGGTAGCTCGCGTCGCTGGCCTTCTCCCGCGCGGTGACCTCGGCCACCACCAACGCGTCCCCGGCCTTGTACGTCCCCGGCAGCGGGCCGGGCCTCTCTGCGGCGAAGGCCGCCGCCTCGAGGTCGGGCGCCGGGCCGAGGCGCGGGATGGCCTGGGCGGTCTTGGGGAAGCTCCCGGTGTCGATGGCCCGTGGCCGCTCCCCTGGGTCGACCGACTGGGCGTCCTTGTCCTTCCTGTCCGGGAACTGGGTGGCGAGCGAGGTGCCCTTCTGCAGGGCCAGGGCGGCCTTCCTGGCGTCGGCATCGGCGAGCGCGGCGGCGCGCTGCCGCCGCATCAGCACCTGGGCGATCTCCCCGGAGACCGAAGCCAGCGGCTTCTCCTCGGCGGGCTTCTTCTCCTCCACCTGGAGGAGGTGCCAGCCGAAGGGGGTCAGCACCGGCTCGGACAGCTCGCCGATCTTGAGGTTGAACGCGGCCTGGGCGAAGGCGGGGACGAAGGTGCTCCGCTCGTTCCACCCCAGCTCGCCGCCCTGGGCCTTGCTCCCGGGGTCGTCCGAGGACTCCTTCGCCACCTCGGCGAAGTCCTTCCCGCCCTGGATCTGCTTGCGGAGCTCGACCGCCCGGTCGTGCGCCTTGGCCTTCTCGTCCTCGCCGGGGTTCCGGCCCATCCGGACCAGGATGTGCCGCACCCGCACCTGCTCGCCCTTGGAGTAGGTGCGCCTGTTGGCCTCGTAGTCGGCGGCGATCTCCGGACCGTGGGTCTTCTCCCAGGCCGCCACCTCGGCCGGGGTGGGCGGCTTGATCTTCCCCGCGTAGGCCGCCGGGTCGAACTTGACCAGGGAGAGGCTCACCGTGTCGCCCTCGCGCTGGAACCGGGCCCGGAGCTCGTCCTCCGAGACCTCGGCGGTGTCGGACACCATCGCCAGGAGCCGTCCGGCCGCCAGCCGGCGGCGCAGCCCGGCCTCGTAGTCCGGCGCGGTCTTGCGGAGGTAGGTCTGGAGCACCTGGGTGTAGGTCTCCGGGTCGAACTGGCCATCCTTCTGGAAGCTTGGGTCCTTGCGCAGGTAGTCGAGCAGCTCGGTGTCCGACACGGTGATGCCGTGGGCCTCGGCGGCCTGCTGGAGCAGCTCGGCGGTGATCAGCTCGTCCAGGACCCGGCCGGGGATGCCGAACTGACGGGCCAGGGCCTCGGGGAGGTCGCCGCCGCCGCGCTGGCGGAGCGCGTCCAGGCGAAGGGCGTAGGCCCGGCGGAAGTCGGTCAGCGAGATCTCCTGCCCGTTCACCCTGGCCGCGGCGTCCTTCACGGTGGGAGCGAGCGGGGCGTTGCAGCCGCGGCTCCCTGGCCCGAACTGGAGGATGAAGACCAGGGCGATGGCGAAGATGAAGAGGTAGGAGAAGAAGCGGCGGGCGTCGAATCCGGAGCTCATCGGCGTGTCTGGGGGGTGCTCTCCCGTGGCAGAAAGAGGCCAGCCGGCCTCGGGAAGCATCCTTGACCGTCTAGGGGAGCGACTGTGAAAATACAAGCGCTTCCGCAGCAATGAGAAGGGCCCCCCGACCAAGTGCTGTCCTTCCTCCGGCGTCACCGTGAGCCCCTGCTGGTCTGTCTCATCCTCGCGCACGCGCTGGGGATGTTCCTCGGCTCGAGCCGTCGGGTGCGGGAGCCCAACCTCGTCGATCGGATCGCGCTCGCGCTGACCGCGCCAGTGCAGCGGGCCGTGGTGGCCACCGTCGACGGCACGGTGAGCGCGTGGCAACAGTACGTCTCCCTTCGGAGCGTGCGGCGCGACAACGGGCAGCTGCAGGCGGAGAACGCGAAGCTCCGCGCCGACGTGGTGGGGCTCGCCGAGGCCCGCGCGGAGAACGAGCGGCTCCGCCGGCTGGTGCACTACGACGAGAGCAACCCGGGGCCGAAGGCGGTGGCCCGCGTGCTGGGCATCAACCCCGACCCGAACCGGCTCACGCTCCGCATCGACCGCGGCGAGGGCGATGGCGTCCGGCGCGGGCAGGCGGTGGTGACCGCGGACGGGGTGGTGGGGCAGGTGCTCCGGGCGACGGCCAGCGCCGCCGACGTGCTGGTGGTCTTCGATCCCAATTGCCGCCTGGGGGGGCGCGTCCAGCGGACCCGCGCCCGGGTCGGCATCTCCGGTGGCGGCGACGACCAGGCGCTGAAGCTCGAGTACCTCCTGCGCACCGAGGATCTGGAGGAGGGCGACCTGGTCGTGACCTCGGGAACCGATGGCGTGTACCCGCCCGGCCTGGTGGTCGGTCGGGTCACCGGGGTGCAGCGGCAGACCAGCGGCATGTTCCTCAACGCCGGCATTCTCCCCGCGGTGAACTTCACCAAGGTGGAGGAGGTGGTGGTGCTCGCGCCCCAGCCGGGTGCCGCCGCGTTCCCCACCCGCACCGAGAGCCAGGGCCGCCGATGAGGCTCGCGCTGACGCTGGTGCTGACCTTGCTCTTCCTGGCGCTCGAGTCGGTGGCGGTGAAGTACATGGGCCTCGGCGTCGCCCGCATCGACGTCACGGTGGCCATCGTCGCCTTCCTTTCGCTGCGCGCCGGGCTGCTCGAGGGGGCGGTGGCCTCCTATGCGGTGGGGTACCTCCTCGATCTCATGACCGGGCGCCCCACCGGGCTCTACACCTTGCTGGCGGTCATCACCTTCTTGCTCGGGCGCATCGCCGCCTCGCTGGTGGACGTGCGCTCCGGAAGGTCCTTCGCCCTCTTCGCGATGGCGGCCGACGTCACCCATGGGCTCCTGGCCTGGGGGCTCGGCTCGGTGAGCAGCAAGCAGATGGCCCTGTCCGGACTGTCCGGCCTGCCGGTCGAGGTGCTCCTCACCGGGCTGGCGGCGCTCCTCCTCTACCCCCTGCTGAAGCGCTTCGGGCTCGGCGCCGAGAAGCGGGATCCGGGGTTGCTTCCCCCATGACCCTCGGCCAGAACAGCGCGGGGAAGGACCTCAAGGCGCGCTACCTGTGGCTGGGCCTGGCGATGGTCGCCGGCCTCCTGCTCCTGGCAGGGCGGCTGTACCGGTTGCAGATCGCCCGCGGGGACGAGTACTCGGCGAAGTCGGTCGCCAACTTCGTGAAGGAGATCCGCGTCAAGGCGGACCGGGGCATCATCAAGGACCGGCGCGGGGAGATCCTGGTCGACAGCCGCCCGTCGTTCGACGTGTTCATCACCCCGGCGTTCTGCGAGCGCTGCTCCGAGGAGGTGCTCCCCCGGCTCTCCGGCTGGCTCTCGTGGGACGGAGATCAGCAGGCGCACGTGGAACAGCTGCTCCGTGCCGCGCGGCGGAGCGCCCCCTTCCAGCCGGTGCCGGTGCAGCTGGACCTCAACCGCGACGAGCTGGACACGCTGAACGCGCACAAGCTCGAGCTGGCGGGCGTGGACTGGCCCGCCGTCCCGCACCGGAACTACCGCACCGGCACCGTGCTGCCCCACGTGGTGGGGTACATGAACGAGATCACCCAGGACGAGCTCGAGCGGCTCAACTCCCAGGGTGAGGGCTACGCGCTGGGCGACTTCATCGGCCGGCGTGGGGTGGAGCGCTTCTTCGAGCGCCGCCTCCGGGGCAAGGACGGGAGCCGCAAGGAGGTGGTCAACGCCCGCGGCGAGACCATCCAGGAGCTGAGTGACCTCATCACCGGTGAGGCCACCCTTGCCAGTACCCCGGGCGACAACGTGGTGCTCAGCATCGACATGCGGCTGCAGGCGGAGGCCGAGCGCGCGTTCCCCGGCACTGCCGGCGCGGTGGTGGCGATGGACGTCCGCACCGGGTTCATCCTGGCCATGGTGTCCCGCCCGGGATTCGACCCCAACGTGCTCACCGGGCGGGTGACGCCGGCGCAGCTCGCGGCGCTGAACAAGGACCCGCTCCAGCCGATGATCTTCCGGCCCACGCAGCAGCACTACAGTCCCGGGTCGACCTTCAAGACGCTGAGCATGTTCGCCGCGCTGTCGAGCAACAGCTTCACCCCGCACAGTACGGTGAGCTGCGCCGGGGGGTACCGGCTGGGCGCGCGTCTGTGGCGCTGCCACAAGGATTCGGGGCACGGCCTGGTGGACGCGCGGCGCGCGCTGCAGCAGTCGTGCGACACCTGGTTCTACAAGGTGGCCGACACGCTGGGGCTCGACCCCATCGCCGCGATGGGCCGGAGCTTCGGGCTGGGCGCGCCCACCGGGGTGGCCGTGGTGGCCGAGGTCCCGGGCATCATGCCGGACAGCGCGTACCACGACCGGGTCACGCCCGGCGGCTACACCAAGGGCTTGGCGCTGAACAGCGTCATCGGGCAGGGCGACGTGAACGTGACGCCGCTCCAGCTGGCCATGGCCTACGCCGCGGTGGCGAACGGCGGGCACCTCTACAAGCCGCAGCTGGTGCGGCGGCTGGAGATGCCGGACGGGCGGATGCTCCAGGAGTTCCAGCCGCAGGTGATCCACGAGCTGGACCTCGACCCCGATGCGCGGCGCCTGGTGGTGGACGCTCTCACCGCGGTGGTGAACGAGCCCGGCGGCACGGCGTACCGGTCGCGCCTTCCGGACGTGAAGATGGCCGGGAAGACGGGCACCGCCCAGGTGGTGGCGATCGGGAAGACGCGGATCAAGAAGGAGGCGATGACCTACTGGCAGCGGGACCACGCCTGGTTCGCAGCCTTCGCCCCGGCCGAGGACCCGGAGATCGCGGTGGTGGTGCTCAACGAGCACGGTGGCCACGGGGGCAACGAGGCGGCGCCCACCGCCAGCGCGCTGATCAAGAAGTACTTCGAGCTGAAGCGGGAGGACGCCAACGCCACCATCGCCGCGTCCACCGCGCTCCCGGTCATGCCGGTACGGCCTCCGCCTCCGCCTCCGACGCCGCGCCCGCCGCCGGTCCCGGAGGAGCTGCCCGTGACTCCGGCCGCGGCGCCGTCGGTCGCCCAGGTCCCGGCCGCCGCCTCGGAGGGTGCCCGCTGATGCTGCTGAGGATCGAGCGCCGGATGGTGCTCAAGATTCCGTGGGGCCTGGTGGCGGTGACGCTGGCCATCGCCCTGCTCGGCATCTGGAACCTCGCCTCGGCGTCCCGGCCGCCGCACACCCCGCTCTGGGCGCGGCAGCTCCTCAACCTCGGGGTGGGTGTGGCCGCCGGCGTCGGCGTCTGCCTGATGGACTACCGCTTCATCCAGCGGATGGCCTGGCCCATCTTCGGGGCGAACGCCGCGGCGCTGATGGCGCTGAAGGTCATCGGCCACCGGGCCAAGGGCGAGGCCAGCTGGCTCGCGCTCGGCCCGCTGCGCATCGAGCCGGCGGAGTTCATGAAGCTGGCGTTGATCATCGCCCTGGCCCGCTTCTTCCACGACGACTACCGCGAAGGTGAGGAGCCTTACGGACCGCTGCGGCTGTGGAAGCCCCTCCTCCTGACGCTCTGCGCGGCGGGCCTGGTGCTCCCGGACCTCGGGAACACGATGATGATCCTCCTCACCGCCTGCACCATCCTGGTCTTCTCGCGGCTGCGGCTGTGGGTCCTGGGAGTGGGAGTGGCCGGGCTGCTGGCGGTGTCGCTGGTCATCTGGAACGACTACGTGCGCGACCCCTCGGACGGGCACCGCACGGTGATTCGTCAGGTGCTGAAGCGGCACCAGAGCCAGCGCATCGCCGGGTGGCTCTCGCCCGAGTCCGACCTCAAGGGCTCGGGGTACCACGCCGCCCAGTCGAAGATCGCGGTCGGATCCGGGGGGCTCCTGGGAAAGGGCTGGCGCCAGGGGACCCAGACCGGTCTGTTCTTCCTCCCCGAGCAGCACACCGACTTCATCTTCTCGGTCTGGGCGGAGGAGCACGGCTTCCTCGCCTCGCTGCTGCTGCTCGGACTGTACGGGCTCATCTTCGCCTTCGCCCTCGGGGTGGCGACGCAGGCCCGCGACCGCTTCGGAGCGTTCGTGGCGGTGGGCGTGGCGGCGATGATCTTCTGGCAGGTGTTCGAGAACATCGGGATGGTGGTGGGTCTGCTCCCGGTGACCGGCATCACCCTGCCCCTGATGAGCTACGGCGGCTCGTCGATGCTGAGCGTGCTCCTGTCCCTGGGGCTCCTGGCCAGCATCGCCATGCGGCGGCACATGTTCTGACCCTTCCAGGCGGTCCTCCTGGCGGATCTTGCGCTGGCTGGTGCGACGGCTGCGGGGCAGACTGTGCTGGTGGGCGACTGCTGAGCGGAGCAACCTACTCCTTCGTTCGCTTTCCCGGAGGTTGCCTTGAGGGCCGAGTCGATCGCCGTTGCGCCGCCGCCGGTCGCGGTTCCCGCCGAGACGGGCCGGCAGCTCCCATTCGACTGGCTGCGCGGGCTGGTGATGGTGCTGATGACCATCGACCACGCCTCGGGGGAGTTCAACGCGGGCCGGCTCTTCACCGATGCGACGTTCCTCTACCGTCCAGGCACACCGCTCCCGGTGGACCAGTTTCTCACCCGGTGGATCACCCACCTCTGCGCGCCGACGTTCGTCTTCCTGGCGGGCTACGTGATGCAGCTGAGCGTGCGGCGCCGGCGGGAGCAGGGCGAGTCCGAGGGGAGCATCACCCGGTTCATCGTCACCCGCGGGCTGATCATCGCGGCGCTGGATCCGCTGTGGATGCGACTGGTGTTCCGGCCGCCGGGCGGCGCCATCGTGCTTCAGGTTCTCTACGCGATCGGGATGGGCTTCGTGGCGATGGCGTTCCTCCGGAGGCTGGACCCGCTCACGATCGGTGTCCTCGGGGTGGTCCTGGCCTTCGTCTCCGAGCCGCTCCGGGCGCTGGTGCAGCAGACGAGCGGCGTCGTCCACTACGTGGGCACCTTGCTCGTCGCTGCGGGGCCGGCGAAGCCGTTCCTCATGGGATATCCGCTCATCCCCTGGCTGGCGATCATGATGATGGGCTGGGGGGCAGCCGAGGTCGCACGATCGGCGCCTGCCCGTTTCCCGCGGCGCATCGCGCTCGCCGGCGTCGTGGGGCTCGTCCTCTTCTTCGTGGTCCGGGGGCTGAACGGGTGGGGGAACATGGGGCTGTTCCGGGAGGACGGCTCACTGGTCCAGTGGCTGCACGTGTCCAAGTACCCACCCTCGGTGGCCTACGATGGGCTGGAGCTGGGCATCGGCTGGCTGCTGCTGGCGCTCTTCCTGGTCTGGCGGCCGCCGGCCTGGGCGGATGCGGTGCTCCGGCCGCTCGGGCAGAGCGCGTTCTTCTTCTACCTGCTGCACGCCCATCTGTTGGCGGTGGCCTCGTACGCCCTCGGGATGCACGGCAAGGCGGGGCTAGGCGCCACGTACGCGTCGGCGGTGGTGGTGATCGCCGTGCTGGTCCCGGCCTGCACTGCGTACCGGCGCTACAAGCTCGCGCACCCGAGGAGCATCGCCCAGTACATCTGAGCACCGGGGAGCGGAGCGGCTTGCCCGGAAGGGACGGCCGAGGGTACGCCGGAGCCGGTCGAACTTACAGCAGCGCCCCGCGGAGGATCATGCTCGCCACGGTGAAGTAGATGATCAGCCCGCTCACGTCGACCAGCGTGGCCACGAACGGGGCCGAGGCCTTCGCCGGATCGAACCCGAGCCGGCGGAGGAGGAACGGCAACATCGAGCCGACGAGATTCCCGTAGAGCACCACGCCGATCAGGCTCAGCCCGACGGTGAACGCCACCAGGATGTAGTGCTCGCCGTAGAGGTGGAACACCTTCGCCCAGATGACGATGCGGAGGAAGCCGATGGAGCCGAGGAGACAGCCCAGCGCGATGCCCGAGGCGACTTCCCGGCTCGCCACCCGCCACCAGTCGCGCAGCTTCACCTCGCGCAGCGCCAGCGAGCGGATGATGATCGAGGTCGCCTGCGAGCCCGAGTTGCCGCCCGAGGAGATGATCAGCGGCAGGAACAGGGACAGCACCACTGCCTTGGCGATCTCGTCCTCGAAGGCGCTCATCGCGGTGGCGGTCAGCATCTCGCCGAGGAACAGCGCCGAGAGCCAGCCGCCGCGCTTTCTCACCATCGAGCCGAAGCTCACGTCCAAGTACGGCGCCTCGAGGGCCTCGACACCGCCGAGGCCCTGGATCTCCTCGGTCGCCTTCTGCTCGGCCACGTCAAGGACGTCGTCGACGGTGATCATCCCCACCAGCACGCCGCGGGAGTCGGTCACCGGGAGCGCGACCCGGTCGTACTTCTCGAAGGTGGCGACGACCTCGTCCCGGGTCGCGGTCGCGGGGATGCTGACCAGCTGGGCGTCGTTCAGCTCCGACACCTTCTGGTCCGGTTTGGCGAGGACCAGGATCGGCAGCCGCAGGTCGTCGAGCAGCACGCCCTTCTCGTCGGTGACGTAGATGACGTTGAGGGTCTCGACGTCCGTTCCGTGCTCGCGGATGTAGTTGAGCGCCTCGTGGGCGGTCCACTCGGGCCGCACCGCGACGTACCTGGGCGTCATGAAGCGCCCGGCGCTCCCCTCGGGGTAGCCGAGGAGCTGCCGTGCGACCTTCAGCTGGTCGGGGCTCAGCGTGCTCAGCGCACGCTTGGTCACCTCGGCGGGGAGCTCCTCGAAGAGACGCGTCCGGTCGTCCGGAGCCATCTCGTTGAAGACCCCGGCCATCTGCCCGGTGCCGAGCGTCTCCACCACCTCGCTCTGCTGATCCAAGGGTAGGTACTCGAACACCTGTGTCGCGGTGTCACGGGGCAGCAGCCGGAAGATGACCCCCGAGTCCTCGGGCGGAAGGTCCTCGATGACCTCCGCGATGTCGGGTGGGTCCATCTCGGAGAACGCCTCGCGCAGCGTGGCGTAGTCCTTCGCCTGGATCAGCTCCTCGAACTCCGGCTTCAGAAGGTTGCCGAGCATCGCTGTGTCGAGTCCCGCCTTCGAGGGTGTGACGGGGCGGCATGGTGATATGAAAGCGGGGCACAAGCCATGGCCAAAGCGAACGAGACGCGGAGTCGCCCCAGGGCAGTGTCCACCGGCCCAGCCGCCCGCGAAGGTCTCTCCACCGCGCTTCACCGGCCAGACCTGGTCGGCCCGAAGATCGAGCTGGACACCCAGGACGATGGTCCGGAGCACCGCGCGTTCCCGCGGGCGAAGCTCGCCGTCCCCTTCGGACTGTGGATCGGCGAGGGCGATGGGCGACGCTTCTCCGCGACCCTCGTCTCCACCAACGTCAGCGTGAGCGGGGCGTTCCTCAGGAGCAGCTTCTTCCTCCCGGTGGGGACCGAGCTCCTGGTGCGCTTCCAGGTGGAGCCCACCGGGCCTGCCGTCGAGGCCCGGGTCGAGGTGCTGCGCCAGGAGACCGAGGGCGACCGCACCGGCCGGACCGGCATGGGCCTGCGCTTCCTGGAGTTCTTCCGCCAGACCGAGGTCACCCTGGCCCGGCTCTTCCTCGGCGAGCAGCTGCGGAAATTCGCCGAGGGCTACCTCGCGTCCAGCCGCGCCCGCTCGCTCACCTCGGAGTTGGACCGGGTGGTGGACGCGCTGGCCGCCTGGGAGCTGTTGAAGGTCACCTCGCCCAACGACCCCTGGCGGTTCACTAGGTAGGGGAGGCCCCCCGGTGTCAGGCGTGCTTCTTGAAGCTCTCCTCGAGCTTGCTCTTGGGGACGGCGCCGAGGATCTGCTCCACGACCTTCCCACCCTTGAACACCAGGAGCATGGGGATGCTGCGGACGCCGTAGCGCTGGGCGGTCTCCTGGTTCTCCTCCACGTTGAGCTTGGCGACCTTCATCTTCCCCTTGTAGCGGGTGGCCAGCTCGTCGAGCGCCGGGGCGATCGCCTTGCACGGCCCGCACCACGGGGCCCAGAAGTCCACCAGCACCGGCTCCTGCGATTCGAGGACCGCGGCCTTGAACTCCGCATCAGAAACGTTCAGCGTATCCGCCCCTGCCATTGCTCCTCCTAATACCGACCCGGGCATTCTCCATCGCACCGCGGGCTGACGGCCCCGGATGTACAACGGCGGTCCCCAGCGTGCACGCCTCCCTTTGCTAAGGTGCCGACACCCGTGAAGCTTTTTCTGCCGCAGACCACCCTGGAGGAGTGGGCCAGCTCGGACAAGGCCGACGTACGCGAGCACGCGCTGGTCGTCACCGGGGAATCCGTGAAGTACCCGGTGGAGGCCGCGGTGCACGTCATGGCCCTGGTGTCCGGCCCGGACGAGCACCAGCTGCTCAAGAAGGTGAAGACCGACGCGCAGCTGGCAGAGCTCGGGGCCGAGCGCCTCGCGGACTCGGTCGTGGCGGGGGAGAGTGCGTACGACGTGGAGAGCGGGTACGTGGTGCAGCTGCCCGAGGGGGGGGCGCCGACCGAGACCGCGCTCCTCGCCGACTACCTCCTGAACAAGATCTGACATGGTGCGCACCGCCTTCACCGTCGCCTTCCACGCCTACGCGCTCGGCGCGCTGGCCTATCTCGCGCTCCTGGCCCAGGGCTGGAAGGGGCTGGCGTGGGTGGCGCGAGGACTGACGCTCGGCGGGTGGGTGCTCCACGGCACCGGCCTCGTGCTCCTGCTCTCGGCGCAACGATGGGTTCCGAGCGGGTTCGGACAGGCCGTGAGCCTGCTCGCGTTCCTGCTCGTCGCGGTCTTCCTGGTGGTGGACCTCCGGGCGCGGGCGGCGCTCCTCGGGGCGTTCCTCTCCCCGGCGGCGGTGGCGGTGCTCGTCCCGAGCCTGTGGATGGAGGCGCCCGGTCCCGAGCTGACCGAGGGGCTCCGCCAGCCGCTCCTGCCCGTGCACATCGCCGTCGCCCTGGCCGGGCTCGCGGTGTTCGGCGTGGCCACCGCCGTGGCGGGGCTGTACCTCGCCGCGGAGCGGATGCTGAAGGGCAAGCGCTTTGGTCCCTTCTTCCGGAGGGTGCCCTCGCTGGAGCTGCTGGACGACCTCAACCGCCGGCTCGTGGCCTGGGGCTTCATCGCCCTGTCGCTGACCCTGCTCACCGGCGCCTGGGTGCAGGCCCGGCTCCGCCCCATGGAGCGCTGGAGCCCCGCGGAGCTGGCGGTGGTGGTCGCCTGGATCGCCTTCGGGGTGCTGCTCCAGGCCCGCATCTTCGCCGGCTGGCGCGGCCGCCGGGTGGCCCTCCTCACGATGGTGGGCTTCGGCGTCCTGGTGGTGTCGTTCGTGAGCCGCTACGGCCCATGGGTGACTCGATGAGCCCGCCCCTGGTGTGCGTGGGACTCTCGCACCACACCGCCCCGGTGGGCGTCCGGGAGCGGCTGGCGCTCCCCGACGAACGGCAGACCGAGCTCCTCCAGGCGATGGCGCAGGCCCCGGCCGAGGCGCTGCTGGTCTCGACCTGCAACCGCGTCGAGCTCTACGTCATCGGCCCCGGCACGGACCTTCACGATCGGACCCGGAGCGCGCTGGCCAGCGCCGCGGGCGACGACCTGGCCCCCTACCTCTATTCGCACCACGGCGAGGCGGCGGTGCTCCACCTGTTCCGGGTGGCGGCAAGCCTGGACTCGATGGTGCTCGGCGAGCCGCAGATCCTCGGGCAGGTGAAGGACGCCTTCGAGCAGGCGCAGCGGCTGGGCGCCGCCCGGGGCGAGCTGGCCCGGATCTGCGCTGCCGCCTTCGGGAGCGCCAAGCGGGTCCGCACCGAGACCGACCTCGGTCGCGCGGCGACCTCGATGGCCTCGGCGGCGGTGGAGATGGCCCGGCACGTCTTCGACGGGCTCGACGGGAAGACCGTGCTCCTGGTCGGCGCGGGCGAGATGGCCGAGCTGGCCGGCCGCCACCTGGTCTCGGCCGGAGCCTCCAGGGTGCTGGTCGCCAACCGCACCTTCGAGCACGCCGAGGCGCTGGCGGCGCTGCTGCAGGGCCTGGCGGTCCCCTTCGACCGGATGGAGGAGAGCCTGGTGCTGGCCGACGTCGTGGTCTGCTCCACCGCCTCCCCCACACCGGTCATCACCCTGGAGAAGGTCGCCCGGGTACTCAAGCCCAGGAGGCACCGGCCGCTGTTCCTGGTGGACCTGGCGGTGCCGCGCGACGTGGACCCGGACGTCCACACCCTGGACGGGGTCTACTCCTACGACGTCGACGACATCCAGCGGGTCATCGACGAGAACCAGGCGGCACGCGCGGCCGCCGCGGCCAAGGCCGAGGTGCTGGTGGCCGAGGAGGTTGCCCGGTACATCCGCCAGCGCGCGGTGCGCGAGCAAGTGCCGGTGCTGGCACAGCTCCGGGCCCGGGCCGAGCAGATCCGCCGGGGCGAGCTGGAGCGGGCCATGGGCAACCTCCCCGCCCCGCTCAGCCCGGAGCAGGTGAGGGTCATCGAGGCCATGACCTCGGCCATCGTGAACAAGATGCTGCACCAGCCCACGGCCAGGCTCCGGGCCGTGCAGGCCGGCGAGAGCGAGCTGGCCGACGCCGCCGCCGAGCTGTTCGGCCTGGACGGCGTGCCCCGCAAGGCCGGCGAGGGCTGAGGCGTTCGCCTCGCTGCGTGCCATGCCGCCGCTCCGGATCGCCACCCGCAAGAGTCCGCTCGCGCTGTGGCAGGCCCACCACGTGGCCAGGCTGCTCCGGTCGCGCTCGCCGAGCACCGAGGTGACCCTGGTCGAGCTGTCGACCGAAGGGGACCGGGTGCTGGACAGCCCTCTGTCGCGCATCGGCGGCAAGGGGCTGTTCGTGAAGGAGATCGAGGCGGCGCTGCTCGACGGCCGTGCCGACCTGGCGGTGCACAGCCTCAAGGACGTGACCAGCAGCTTTCCCCCGGGCCTGGTGCTGGCCGCGGTGCCCGAGCGCGAGGACCCGCGTGACGCCTGGGTGAGCCCCCGGGGTGTCCGCTTCGCCGACATTCCCCGGGGCGGGCGGGTCGGCACCTCCTCGCTCCGGCGGGCCTGTCAGCTTCGCGCGCTCCGCCCCGACGTCGAGGTGGTGCCGCTCCGGGGCAACGTGGGGACGCGGCTGCGGAAGACCGAGGAGCTGGGGCTGGCTGGGTCCATCCTCGCCCTGGCCGGGCTGCGGCGGCTCGGACTCGAGGACCGGGTGACCGAGCTGCTTCCGCCGGAGGTGATGCTGCCGGCGGTGGGGCAGGGGGCGCTGGCGCTGGAGTGCGCCGCAGACAGCGCCCACCGCCCGCTGGTGGAGTCGCTCGAGGACCTCCCCACGCGTATCCCCATCGATGCCGAGCGGGCCTTCCTCGAGCTGCTGGAGGGTGGCTGCACCGTCCCCCTCGCCGCGCACGCCATCCTCGAGGGGGACCAGCTCTGGGTGCGGGGCCTGGTCGGCGCGCCCGACGGGAGCGAGGTGGTGCGCGCGGAGCGGCGAGGCGCCGCCTCGCGGGCCCGTGCGCTGGGCCAGGAGCTCGCCGAGGAGCTGCTCCGCCGTGGCGCCCGGGCCCTGCTCGCCGCGCACGCCGGAGCGCCGTCCGGTGTCTGAGACAGGTCTGCCGAGGGAGGCTGCTCACGCGCCGGCGCGCCAGGGCGCAGCGCCCCCCCGCCGCCCGGCTGGCCTTCCGGTTCTGCACACCAGACGGCCTTCCTGGTGCAATTCCGGAAGGCCGGCCGCCGCGGGCCCGTGGCGTGCGTGCGTCGGGGCTCCCGGGCCTGGAGAGTGGGGGTGAGCGCGTCGTCGCCGCACGTCCCGCGTCTCGCCGGAGTCCGGGTGCTCGTCCCCCGTCCCCGCGAGCGGGCCGAGCCGCTGTGCTTCTTGCTCGAGGACGAGGGCGCCGAGGTGGTGGCGCTGCCGCTGCTCGAGCTGGAGCCACCCACGGACGCGCGGCCGCTCCAGGCGGCGGCCGAGCTGCTCCGCCGCTTCTCGTGGGTGGCGTTCGCCAGCGAGCGCGCGGTGACGGCGCTGGTGGAGGCGGTGCGGACTGCGGGGACGCTGGACGTCCTGCGCACCCGGAAGCTGGCCGCGGTGGGGCCGGGGACGGCCGCCGCCCTCTCTGCGCACGGACTCGAGCCGACGCTGGTCGCCGCGGTCTCCACCGGGGAGGGGCTGGCCGAGGCACTGGTCCCCCGGCTCCAGGCCGGAGAGGTGGTGCTGCTCCCGGCGGCCGAGCAGGGGCGGCGGGCGCTCGAGGAGGGTCTCGCGGCGGCCGGGGTGACGGTGGAGCGGGTGGCGGCGTACCGCTCGAGCCCGGCCGGTTCGGTGCCCGAGGGCTGGGCGGAGGTGGTCGCGCATCCTCCCCGGTGCGTGCTCTTCGGGTCCCCGCGCACGGTGGAGGCGTTCCTGTCGCTCCCCGGCGCCGAGGCGCTGGTCGGCGTGGTGCGGGCGGTCGCGGTTGGCCCGACGACGGCCGCAGCGCTCCGGGCCCGGGGGTGGGAGCCGGCGGCGATTGCCACTGCCCCGACGGCCCCCGAATGGGTGGAAGCGGCGGTGCGGGCCGTCGAGGGGTAGACTCCCGGGCCGCCCCCATGACCCAGGCCGCCGTGGCGCGCACCAGCGCCGACTTCACCCTGAGCTTCGTCCTCAACGCGCTGGTCCAGGCCAAGCTGCTGACGCCGAGCCAGGCCCAGGACGTGCGCACCAAGGAGCAGGCCGCGCGCGCCCGGGTGCTGAAGCAGGTGGGCGCGGACAAGGACGAGGCCCGCTACACCGTCTCACCCATCGAGGTGGTGGCGGCGTTCCAGGTCCCGCTGGCGGGCGGCCGGGCGCTGGACCAGGACAAGGTCTCCGAGGTCGTCGCCGCTGCTGCGGGGGTTGGCTACAAGAAGATCGATCCCCTCAAGCTGGACATGGCGCTGGCGACGCGGACGGTGTCCAAGCCCTACGCGCAGAAGCACGTGCTGCTCCCGCTCGAGCGGACCGAGGCCGGCGCGCTGGTGGTGGCGGTCGCCAACCCCTTCGACCGCGAGCTGGTGGAGAACCTCCACCGGCTGGCGGGGATGCCCATCGAGCCGGTGCTCTCGGCGAAGGCGGACATCCTCAAGGCCATCGCCGACATCTACGGCTTCAAGCGGACGCTGGCCCAGGCGGCGACGGACTTCGCCCAGCCGGCGGGTCCGCAGATCCAGAACTTCGAGCAGCTGGTCTCGCTCTCCGGGAGCCAGGAGCTCGACGCCTCCGACAAGCCGATCGTCCAGGCAGTGGACTACCTGCTGCGCTACGCCTACGACAACCGGGCATCGGACATCCACATCGAACCGAAGCGGGACAGCACGGTGGTGCGCCTGCGCATCGACGGCGTGCTCCACCCGGTCTACACCCTGCCGACGGGGGTGCATCCGCCGATCGTGAGCCGGGTGAAGATGCTCTCGCGGATCGACATCTCGGAGAAGCGGCGGCCGCAGGACGGGCGGATCAAGACCGAGCGGGACGGCCGGGAGATCGAGCTCCGCGTGTCGACCCTGCCCACCGCGTTCGGCGAGAAGGTGGTCATCCGGATCTTCGACCCCGAGACGCTGGTGCAGGACATCGCCCAGCTCGGGTTCGACGAGGACGAGAAGGGCCTCTTCGAGTCGTGGATCGACGAGCCGCACGGGCTCATCCTCGTCACCGGGCCCACCGGGAGCGGGAAGACCACCACCCTCTACTCCGCGCTCAAGGCGCTGGCCGGGCCCGAGGTGAACGTCACCACCATCGAGGACCCCATCGAGATGGTGTGGGACGGCTTCAACCAGGTCCAGGTGCAGCCGAAGATCGACCTCGACTTCGCCAACGCGCTCCGCCACATCCTCCGCCAGGATCCGGACGTGATCATGGTGGGGGAGATCCGCGACCCGGAGACGGCGGAGAACGCGATCCAGGCGGCGCTCACCGGCCACCTGGTGCTCTCGACCCTGCACACCAACGACGCGGTGGGCGCGGTGAGCCGGATGAAGGACCTCGGGGTGCCGCCCTTCCTGCTCTCGAGCTGTCTGCTCGGGGTGATGGCCCAGCGCCTCCTCCGCCGGGTCTGCAGCCGGTGCGCGGCGGAGCACAACCTGACCCAGGACGAGCTGCTCGCGCTCGGTGCGCCGCTGCCGCTGCTCCCCGGCGGGGTGCAGATCGTCCAGGGCCCCGGCTGCGTGCACTGCCGCGGCACCGGCTTCTACGGGCGCACCGGCGTGTTCGAGATCATGCCGGTCACCCCGGAGATCCGCGAGGCCATCGCCCAGGGGGCGAACACCCCGGAGCTGGTGCAGCTCGCGCGCCGGGCCGGCATGCGCACCCTGCGCGAGGCGGCGGTCCGGAAGCTCGCCAGTGGTCAGACCGCCTTCGCCGAGGTGGTGCGGATGACCGCGTCGGCGTGAGGCAGCGGCGCGCGCCGTGCCGGACTCGCGCCGCCGTCTGATGCGGCGCGCAGCAGGAGCGGAACCAGGACCCCGACGGTCGCCGGGCGCATGGCGGCGCATCCTGCTACCCGCGCTCGCGGCCGGTCAGCCGAGGAGTCCTGCCCGGACGGCGCGGTCGAGCACCTCGGCGATTACGTCCACCGAGGCCCGGGTGTCGCTTCGCCGCACCGCGGTGCTCCCCGCGTGGACCGCGTGCTCGCCGCCGAGCACGAAGGGCAGCGCGCGCCGGCCGAGGCGGAGGAGCCGCTCGTCGTGAAATGCGCCGGGAGCCCGTCGCCTCAGCTCCTGGGCCATGACCCCGAGGTTCGCCGCCCGTGCCGGCTGGAGCAGCGCACCGAGCCCGGAGAACTCGAGCTCCAGCTCCGCGAGGATGACCCGCTCGCCACCGTCGGCGTGCACCAGGACGAACTGCTCGGACGCCTCCTGAGTGTCCTGCACGGTCGACGTCGTCTTCTTGGTCATGACCAGTCCGCCGGTCAGCACCGCCCGGCCCAGGGCGAAGCTTCGCGAGGCCTCGGTGTGTTCGGACGTGGTCCGGCTCGTGCGCACTCCCCGGAGCACGACCCGCACCGCGTCCCAGGGGACGGTGAGCGTCGCCCCGCTCCGCGCCGTGACCCGCATCCCGCCCGGCTCGAAGCCAAAGCTCCGTGCCTGGAGCCGGTCGGCGTCGGTGGGAACTGCCTCGTCGAGCGCCAGCGCGGCCAGGCCGGTCCCGTCGAGCGCCCGGACCAGGGCCTCGGCTCCGTCGGGCGGGAGCCGGGCGAGGAGCGCGGGTGGCTCCGGTGCCAGGCGCATCCTCGCCTCGGCACGAGTCATCCCGGCGGCCGTCACCAGCGCCGAGACCGCCGCGTCGACGTCCTTCGGCTGCCGAACGGTCGCGACCAGGTGCATGCCCCGACGGTAGCAGGGGAGCGGGGCCGCGACGCCTGCGACGTGGCATCCTCCGGGAGCACATGGAACGCTCGCCCCGCGACGTGGTGACCGGCATCGAGGTGGTGGAGGACCTGACCGCGCGCTCGCGCTGCGACGAGGGCTTCCTCCACGTGAAGCGGCTGGTCTGCCGGAACACCCATGGCGACGGGTCCACCTCGCGCGACTACCGGGTCGACGTGGTGGACCGGCCCATCCCGGACGCGGTGGCGGTGCTCATCTGGCGCCGCGGCGCGAATGGCGTCGAGGTGCTCACCCGGAGGACGCTGCGCCCCGCCGCGCACTTTCGCGCCACCCTGAAGCTCCCGGTGCCGGATCCCCGCCCCTACCTGCTGCTCGAGGAGCTGGTGGCCGGCATCCTCGAGCCCGAGGACCAGGGAGAGGCCGGCGTCCGCCGGCGGGCCGCGGAGGAGACGTTCGAGGAGGCCGGCATCCGCGTGTCGCCGGACGAGGTGACCACCCTCGGCAAGGGCTTCTTCCTCGCCCCCGGGATCCTCTCGGAGAAGATCCATCCCACCGCCGTGGAGGTCACCGGGCGCCCGCTGGCCACGCCCCACGGCGACGGCTCGCCGCTCGAGGAGGGGGCGACGCTTCACTGGTGGCCCGCAGACGCGCTGCTCGAGGCGTGCCGGAGCGGTGAGGTGGAGGACGCGAAGACCGAGGTCATGGTCGGCCGCTTCCTCGCGCGCGGGGCGGGCGTGACCCCCACCGGGGCCCGCTGACCCACCCCCGGCTCCCGGATTCCGGAGTCTTGCAGGCGGCCCGGCCGGTGCAGTGCCTGGGTTCCGCCATGGCCGATCCCGCCAGCCCCCGTCCCGTTCCGGTCCTCGACCTCGTCGGCGCCATCCGGCTCGACCCGGAGTTCCGGATGGAGGACGTGCTCCGCGCGCTCGACAGCATGACGCCCGAGGAGCTGGAGGAGCTGGCGGCGCTCCTCGACGAGCACGACGCCGCGGTCCGCCGGCGCGCGCGCGTCCTGGCCAGCTGAGGCCCCCCGGGCGTCGACGAACCCGGTGCCCCGGCGGTAGAGGGGTGCCTCGATGCAGTTCGCGCCCCATCCGGAGTGGCAGAGGGTCCTCACCGACATCCTTTCCGCGGCGCACGCGGCAGGTCCCGCGGGCGTCATCGCCTTCGACCTCGACTCGACGCTCCTGGACAACCGCCCGCGCCAGGCCGCCATCGTGCGCGACTTCGCGAGCGTGCACGGCATCTCGGCCCTCGAGGCCTTCCAGGCCGAGCACCTCGTCACCGGCTTCGACACCCGGGAGGCGCTCGGCAGGGCCGGGCTCGACCCCGAGACCGTCGCGCGGTGGCTGCCGGACCTCCGCAGGCACTGGGTGGAGCGCTTCTTCACCTCGGAGGCGTGCCTCCATGACATCCCCGTCCGGGGGGCGGCCGGGTACGCCCGCCGCGCGCACCGCACGGGGGTCCAGCTGGTCTACCTGACGGCTCGCCCCGAGCGAATGCGGCCCGGAACGGAGGAGGTGCTGCGCCGCTTCGGGTTCCCGCTGCCGGGGGCGAGGGTGCAGCTGTGGATGAAGCCGGACGATCCATCCGTGGGGGACGAGGTGTTCAAGCGCTCCGCACATGCCCGGCTGGCCTCGCTGGGGCGGCTGGTGGCAGCCTTCGACAACGAGCCGGGGCACGTGAACGACTTCCGGGCCACGTTCCCGGAGGCGGAGGTGGTGCTGGTCGCAACCGGCCACTCGGGCCGTGTGTCAACGCTCGCCCCACAGGTGCGCGTGGTTCCCCACCTCGCGCTGGAGGGGGAGCCGCCAGAAAACCTGTGAAGCGCGCGCCGCGCCGCGGCATGGGGCGATCGCTTGGAAAATCGGGCCTCGAGTCGATATGCAGCGGCCCGGCATGGCACCTCAGTATTCGAAGGACCTGCTGCTCTCGATGTACCGGCACATGTACCTGATCCGCCGGTTCGAGGAACGGGCGGCGCAGGCCTACACCCAGGGCAAGATCAACGGCTTCTGCCACCTCTACATCGGGCAGGAGGCGGTCGCGGTGGGCGCCACCGAGGCGCTGCGTCCCGACGACTACCAGCTCGGCGCGTACCGCGATCACGGCTACCCGCTCACCCGCGGCGCCGACCCCGGGATGATCATGGCCGAGCTGTTCGGGAAGGCGACCGGCTACTGCAAGGGCAAGGGCGGCTCGATGCACATCTTCGACGTCGAGCACTACACGCTCGGCGGCTACGGCATCGTGGGCGGGCAGATCCCGCTCGCCGCCGGGCTGGGCTTCGCCTCGCGCTACCGCAACGACGGGCGGGTCACCGTCTGCTACTTCGGCGAGGCCGCAGCGAACCAGGGGGCGTTCCACGAGACCCTGAACATGGCGGCGAAGTGGTCGCTGCCGGTCATCTTCCTCTGCGAGAACAACCGCTACGGGATGGGGACGGCCTTCGCCCGCGTCTCTCCGATGCCCGAGGTCTACAAGCGCGCGGCGGCCTACGGCATCCGGGGCGAGCCCGTGGACGGGATGGACGTGCTGAAGGTCTACGAGGCGGTGAAGGACTGCGCCGCGCACTGCCGCGCCGGCAAGGGGCCGGTGCTGCTCGAGGCCAACACCTACCGCTACCGCGGCCACTCGATGTCCGATCCGGCCACCTACCGGACCAAGACCGAGGTGGAGCAGGAGCGCAAGGGAGACCCCATTCCCAAGCTCCGCCAGTTTGCCGTGGAGCAGGTGAAGATCCCGGAGTCCGAGTTCGAGGCCATCGACGCCGAGATCAGGGCCACGGTCGACGCCGCGGTGAAGTTCGCCGACGAGTCGCCCGAGCCGTCGCTCGACGAGCTCCACGAGGACATCTTCGTCGAGCCGGGCGATCCGGACGTGAAGCCACGCGAGCGGGTGCTGGGGATGAAGGTCCAGTGGCCGCACCACCCGGGGCCGCAGGACTACCGCGTGACCTGGGACCTCGAGCCGCGCGAGCAGGCCGAGGTGACGGAACAGAAGGCCGGTCTGAAGCAGCCGGCCCGGGCCTGACGACGAGAGCGACGAGGGACGACACGAGATGCCCGAGATTGCGTGGCGCGAGGCGCTGAACCAGGCGCTCTCAGAGGAGATGGAACGCGACGTCAACGTCTTCCTGATGGGGGAAGAGGTGGCGCGCTACAACGGGGCCTACAAGGTCAGCCAGGGGCTCCTGGACAAGTTCGGCAGCGCCCGGGTGGTCGACGCGCCGATCAGCGAGCTGGGGTTCGCCGGGCTGGGCGTCGGCGCGGCGATGGTGGGGCTCCGGCCGGTCATCGAGATGATGACCTGGAACTTCGCGATCCTGGCGATGGACCAGATCGTCAACAACGCCGCCAAGCTCCGCCACATGTCGGGCGGGCAGCTGCGCTGTCCCATCGTGTTCAGAGGCCCGAACGGCGCCGGCGGCCGCCTCTCGTCGCAGCACAGCCAGTCGCTGGAGGCAAACTACGCCCACTTCCCGGGCCTGAAGATCCTCGCGCCCTCGACCCCGGCCGACGCCAAGGGGCTGCTCAAGGCGGCCATCCGGGACGACAACCCGATCATCTTCCTCGAGGCCGAGCTGCTCTACGGGGTGAAGGGCGAGGTGCCGGCCGGCGAATTCCTGTTACCCATCGGGAAGGCGGACCTGAAGCGCGAGGGCAACGAGGCGACCCTCATCACCTGGTCGCGGATGTACTACTTCGCCGAGCAGGCGGCGCAGCTCCTGGAGCGGGAGGGCATCCACGTGGACCTGCTCGACCTGCGCACGCTCAAGCCGCTGGACGAGGAGGCCATCCTCGCCTCGGTGCGGAAGACCAACCGGGTGGTGGTGGTCGAGGAGGGCTGGAGCTTCTGCGGGGTGGGCGCGCAGATCGCGGACCTCATCCAGTCCAAGGCGTTCGACGACCTCGATGCACCGGTGGAGCGGGTCACCGGCCTGGACGTGAACCGCAGCTACGCCGCGGTGCTGGAGAAGGCCACCGAGGTGTCGGTGGAGCGGATCGTCGCCGCGGTGAAGAAGGTCACCTACCGGGAAGAGGGGAACTGACGATGGCCACCGAGGTGCAGCTCCCGGCACTCTCGCCGACGATGACCGAGGGGAAGATCGTCAAGTGGCTCAAGAAGGAGGGAGACAGCGTCTCCTCCGGTGAGGCCATCGCCGAGGTCGAGACCGACAAGTCGAACCTCGAGGTCGAGTCGTTCGACGACGGCGTGCTCCTCGAGATCCTCGTCGCCGAGGGCGAGACCGGGAAGGTCGGCGCCCCCATCGCGGTCATCGGGGCCAAGGGTGAGAAGGTCGAGGCGCGTGCGCCGGCGGCGAAGGCACCGTCGCCCGCGCCCGCCTCGCCGAAGGCCACGCGGCAGAAGCCGGCCCCCGCTGGCCCCGAGGCCCGGAGGGAGCAGCGGCAGCCCGAGGAGCGCGCGCCGCGCCCCGGGGGGCCAGCGCTGGTCGTTCCGATCCGGCGGACCGAGGAGGCGGCACCCCCTCCGGCGCAGGAGGACGGCCGACTCCGGGCCTCGCCGCTGGCGAAGCGGATGGCCCGCGAGGAGGGGCTCGACCTCGCCGGCGTGCACGGCTCGGGCCCCAGCGGCCGGATCGTGAAGCGCGACGTGGAGGCGGCGATCGGGCAGGGGGGCCAGGCTGCCGCGGCTGCTCCGGCGCCCTCGCCTCGCCCCGGGACCGTGCCTGCCCCCGCGCCGGTGTTCGACCGCCGCGAGCCGGAGGTCCTCCCCATCTCCGGGATGCGCAAGGTCATCGCCCAGCGCATGGCCGAGGTGAAGCCGGGGGTTCCGCACTTCTACGTCACGATCGACATCGACATGGAGGAGGCGGTCAAGGTCCGCGAGCAGGCCAAGGCCGTCGAGGTGAAGATCTCGATCAACGACCTGATCGTGAAGGCCTCGGCCATGGCGCTCCGCCGCCAGCCCAAGGTCAATGTCTCGCTGCAGGGGGACCGGCTGCTCCAGTTCCACACCGCGGACGTGGGCATCGCGGTGGCGATCGAGGACGGGCTCATCACCCCGGTCATTCGTGACGCGGACCAGAAGTCGCTCGGGACCATCGCCGCCGAGGCGCGCGAGCTGGCCGAGCGGGCCCGGCGCAAGGCCCTCAGGCCCGAGGAGTACACGGGCGGATCGATCACCGTGTCCAACCTGGGGATGTTCGGGGTGGACTCGTTCATCGCGGTCATCAACCCGCCCCAGGCCTCCATCGTGGCGGTGGGCGCGGTCGCCGAGCGAGCGGTGGTGCGCGACGGCAAGGTGGTGGTCCGCAAGACCATGTCCGCGACCTTCTCTGGCGACCACCGGGTGGTCGACGGCGCGCTCGGCGCCCAGTACCTCCAGGAGCTGAAGGCGCTGCTGGAGCAGCCGACGCGGTTGCTGTTCTAGGTTCCGGGCGTGCACGCCCGGGAGCAGCCGCGGATCGAGACCGGCTCCTCGACCCGGTGGCGCCCGTTCAGGCCGCCACGTTGCCCGGGCCTTCCGGGGTGGCCGCCGCGGCCAGTGTCGGAAGGCGGATCCGGAAGGTGCTGCCCAGGCCCGGCTCGGAGCTGACCTCGAGCGTGCCGCCGGCGCGCTGGACGATGCTCCAGACCAGCGTCAGCCCCAGTCCGATGCCCTGGGTGCCGCCGCGGGTGGTGAAGAAGGGCTCGAAGATGCGCGAGAGATGGGCGCCCGGGATGCCGGGTCCCTCGTCCTGCACCTCGATCACCACCGCGCCCTGCTCGTCGCGTGTCCGGACCCCCAGGGTGCCCGAGGGAGCGGCGAGCCGCGCGTTGCGGACCAGCTGGACCAGCGCCTGCTCGAGCTGGCCCGGCGTGACCAGGACCTTCGCGGTGCTCTCGCTGCGCAGCGCGACCGAGGAGGCGGCGTCGCCGAGCTCGGCGCGGAGGGCGCGGAGCACGCAGTCGTTCGGGTCCACGGGCGCGGGCCGGGCGACGTCCTGCCGGGCCAGCTCGCGCAGCCCCTTGACGATGGCGCCGATGCGCCGCGCGCCGTCCTCCATGTCCTGCAGCAGCTCACGGAGGCTCACCGCGAGGTCGCGGACCTGCACCTCGGTGAGCGCCCGGACCGCGGCCGCGGCATCGCCCTGGCCGCAGAGTCGGGCTGCGCGCTCGATGGAGTCGGCGCCGGACTCGAGCTCGTCGGCTGCGCCGCGCAGGGTCGAGAGATTGCCCAGGACCGCTCCGAGGGGCGTCTGGATCTCGTGCGCGGCGCCCTGGGCCAGCTGGCCGAGCGAGGCCAGGCGTTCCTGCTCCCGGAGCCGTGCCTCCAGCGCGCGCTGGGCGGTCACGTCCCGGTAGTGGATGACCACCAGGTCCGGGTCTCCGGCCGCCCCGGTGCGGAACCCGCTGAAGCGCACCGTCCGTCCGCGGGGCAGGGAGATCTCCGCTGCCAGGTCCGGCGCGCCGGTGGCGAGCGGGCAGCCCACGCACGGCGCCACCCGGCCAGCCAGCAGCTGGTGACAGGTCTTTCCCGGCACCTGGGTGATGGGCACGCCGGCCGCCTCGGCGTAGGCGAGGTTCGCGCGGCGGATGACGAAGCGATCTTGGAGGACGATCGGCTCGCGGATGGCGTCGAAGGTGCGCTCCCATTCTCGCTTGGCGTGCACCACCGCGCGGGTACGGAGCTCGATCTTCGCTTCGAGTGCAGCATTGGCGGCGACGATCTCGCTCTGCGCCGCGTGCAGCCGGGCGGTGTTGAGCGCCCCGGCCAGCGCCGTCGCCACCTGCGAGCCCCAGGCGGCAAAGCGCTGGCGGTCCGGGTCGGTGAAGGGTGAGCGGCCGGGGCGACGCACCGCCTCGAGCACGCCCACCAGCTCGCCCGCCCGGACCAGCGGGACGGCGAGCATTGCCCCGGGCTCGGCGCCGTCTCGCCGTCTCGCCGCCTCGCGCCAGGGGCCGGGCAGCTCGTCCTCGGCCCGGCAGAGCTGCGCCGCCTCGGCGGCACAGGCCCCGGCGAGCAGCTCGCCGATGGGCATCGAGGCCGGAGGAACGGGGAGCGCCGGGTCGGCGGCGCCCAGCGTCAGGGTCGCCTCCTCGCCGATGCGCCAGCAGAGCACCCGGTCGGCCTGCAACAGGCCCCGGACGCGGCGGACCGCCTCCCAGGCGATCTTCTCCGGCGTCGATGACAGATGGAGCGCCTGCACCTCCGACGAGAACCGCTCCGCCTCCGAGAGCCGCTGCTCCAGCGTGGGCGCCACCTGGGCCGGGGCGGTGTCCGCTCCGCGGCGGGCGCGGGCCTCGCGGAGGACCGGCGCGACCTCGTCGGCCCGGCTGACGGCGACGACGCCCCCGGGCAGCGCCCTGGGCGCCGGGCCCTCGCCCACGTGCAGGAGAGCCGTGGCCCCGGAGGTGACGACGCGCGAGAGCAGGAGGCGCCAGAACGGCACCGGTCGGGCGAGCACCGCCTCGGCCACGCCGGCTCCGAGGAGGCCGAGGACCTCGTCCGGGGTGCAGGGCCGAGGGTCCAGCCCGCCCGCGCGGAGCTCGTCGAGCAGCGCCGGTGAAGGCGCGTCGGGGCCGACGACGAGGACCGGCAGGCTCGGCTCCATCGGAAGGTGGGGGGGGTCAGCCGGCCGCGAGCGCGACCGCGGCCTGCTCCTCGGTGTCGTCGAGCAGGATGGAGCCGGTGGCGTCGCGGACCACGTGCAGCTCGGGGTTGGCGCGGGCGATCGCCTGGTGGACCTCGCCCTTCACCCGGTCGAGCAGCTGCGAGTTCTCGCGCTCGCGGTACAGCCGGTCGACTGCAGCCCGGACCACGCCTCGGAGCTCGACCCCGTCCCAGGGCTTCACCAGGAAACGGTAGACGTCGCCGCGCTCCATGGCCTGGAGCGCGGTCCCCACGCCCGCCGGCGAGGTGAGCACCACCCGCATGGTGTGCGGCTGGATGCGGCGGACCTCGTGGAGGAGCGCCAGCCCGGTGCCGTCGGGCAGCGCCGTGTCTGCCACCACCACGTCCACCGCCTCGCGGGCGACGATGGCCAGGGCGTCCTTGAGGCACGAGACCTCGTAGAGGCGGTGGGCCTCGTGGTCGAGGCTGTGGTGGAACGCGTCGGCGCTGCGAGCGTCCCCGGCAACGATCAACACGGTCCGGCTGGAGATGGCCATTCTCGTGGTCTCCTCTGTCCCGCCACCATGGGTGTTCAAGCCCTGGGCCAGGGTCCGTGCCCAGCAATGCCGGTGGGTTCGTGAGCGGAGGCCGGGGTGCACCCCGAGTCCTGGGGTCTGACGGACCTTGGGAAAGCATCGGTGGAGGTGCGATGCCAGGGGCTCGATGCTCGAGTCCGCTCCCGCAGAGAGCCGGACGTCGCGCAGAATGTCGCCACGCTCCGCAGGGAGCTGGCCGGCGCCGAGCATCTGCGTGAGGTGTCGCGGAGCTTCACCCGGGCAGCTCCGCGACGCGCCGATCGAAACCTGCGACGTGGCCGGGGTGGTGCATCACGTCGAGCGCACCGAGGCTGGGGACGACGGCGCAGATCGAGCTGCCGCGCGCGCGGAGGGCGGGGCTCGACGCACCGTGTCGAGATCGCGCCGCTCGGCGCTCACCGCACCCCCGGCCGTCCGCCGCGGGCCCGGCGTGCGCTCGGACAGCTCGTCCGCCGAGCGGGCGCGACGGACGGGGGCGCAAGCCTTGCGCTCTGGACACTGACCCTCTGGCGGGTCGAATGATCGCCTCCCCGAGTCCTGGAGGGAGGAGACACCATGTCGTCGGACCGCATCGCACTGGTCACCGGAGGCGCCGGCGGCCTCGGCTACTCGATCTGCACCAAGCTCCACGAGAAGGGGTACCGGGTGGTGCTGACGCACTCGCCCAACAACACCACCATCAAGGAGACGCTCGCCGACATGAAGGCGAGGGGGCACGACTTCCACGCGTACCCGGTCGACGTGGCGAACTACGACTCGTGTCAGCGCTGCGTGGCGGACATCCAGAAGGACGTGGGCCACATCGACATCCTGATCAACAACGCGGGCATCACCCGCGACATGACCTTCCGCAAGATGACCAAGGCAGACTGGGACGCGGTGATGCGGACCAACCTCGACAGCATGTTCAACATGACCAAGCCGGTCATCGACGGCATGGTGGACCGGGGCTGGGGCCGGGTGGTCAACGTGAGCTCGGTGAACGGGAGCAAGGGCGCCTTCGGCCAGACCAACTACGCGGCGGCCAAGGCGGGCATCCACGGCTTCACCAAGTCGCTGGCGCTGGAGGTGGCCAAGAAGGGCGTGACGGTGAACACCATCAGCCCCGGCTACATCGGGACCAAGATGGTGATGGCCATTCCCAAGGAAGTGCTGGAGACCAAGATCATCCCCCAGATCCCCGTGGGCCGGCTGGGCGAGCCCGAGGAGGTCGCTGGGTTGATCATCTACCTCTGCTCGGACGAGGCGGCGTTCGTCACCGGGGCGAACATCGCGATCAACGGCGGTCAGCACATGCAGTGACGCACTGGCCGATGAAGGACGAGGCGAGCCTCTCCCGTCAGCTCGGCCTCATCGGAGACGTTTGAGTCCGGATGCTCCGGATCCCGGGCTAACCGCGGGGCCGGCGCGGCGTCTTGGGTGCGGAGGCGCCAGACCCGGACGGGCCCTCCGGTCTCCAGGGGACACCTCGCTTCCGCTCGATGTACTCGCGGATCAGCCGGCGGACCATCTGCGAGGGGGTCACGTCCTCCTCGGCGCACAGCTGCTCGAAGACCGCCTTCTTCCGGGGATCGATCAGGATGGTGAGCCGAGCGGTGCGGTCTTCGATTGGCATCGAACGTTCATGAGAGTTACGCTGGAGACGTTTCTGATGATAATAAGATGATCGTCGGTCCAGCGCCATCTCTCTCCCTCCTGCTGGCGCTGGTCGCCGGCTGGTTCGCGCTGGGCCTGGCAGGGCTGATCCGTCCGCACCGCGTCCACTTCGTCGGTCGGGTCCTCTTTCCCCTCGGCGCGCTGATCGCCCTCGGGGTCGCGCTGGTCGGCCTCGGCGCGCTCCGGCCGGACCGGCTGCCGGAGCAGCTGGTCCTCCCCCTCGGGCTCCCGGACCTCCCCTTCCACCTGCGGCTCGATGCGCTCTCTGGGTTCTTCCTGCTCCTGCTGGGAGCGGCGGGCGCGGGCATCTCGATCTTCGCCGCGGGCTACTTCCGCGCCGGGGAAGGGACCGCGCCCGGCCTGCTCTGCCTCCAGTACCACGTCTTCTTCGCCAGCATGGTGCTGGTGGTGGTGGCCAACGACGCCTACCTCTTCATGGTGGCGTGGGAGACCATGGCCCTCAGCTCGTACTTCCTGGTCACCACCCAGCACCGCATCCCCGAGATTCGCCGGGCGGGCTTCCTCTACCTGCTCATCGCCCACGTCGGGGCGATCGGCATCCTCCTCTGCTTCGGCGTCCTGCAGGGTGGCAGCTGGAAGTTCACCTTCGACGCGATGCGGGGGCCGACCCTCTCGCCGACCTGGGCGACCGTGGCCTTTCTCCTGGCCCTGTTCGGATTCGGAGCCAAGGCCGGACTGGTCCCGCTCCACGTGTGGCTGCCCGAGGCGCACCCCGCCGCGCCCTCGCCGGTCTCGGCGATGATGAGCGGGCTGATGCTCAAGACCGCCGTGTACGGCCTGCTGCGGGTGACCTTCGACCTGCTCCACACCGGAGTCTGGTGGTGGGGGGCGCTGGTCCTCGGAATCGGGCTGTTCACCGCGCTGCTCGGCGTGGTCTTCGCCGCGGTCCAGACCGACATGAAGAGGCTGCTCGCCTATTCGTCGATCGAGAACATGGGGATGATCTTCTGCGGGATCGGCCTGGCAATCCTCTTCCGGGCCTTCGATCTCCGGCTCTTCGCGGCGCTGGCGCTGAGCGCCGCGCTGATCCATTCGCTCAACCATGCCTTCTTCAAGAGCCTGCTCTTCCTCGCCACCGGTTCCGTTCTCCATGCGACCGGGGAGCGCAACCTGGGGAAGCTCGGTGGGCTGATCCACCGGATGCCCTGGGTGGCGGTCTTCGCCCTGATCGGAACACTGGCCATCGCCGGGCTGCCGCCGCTCAACGGCTTCGTCTCCGAATGGCTCCTGCTCCAGGCCTTCCTGGTGACCCCGCGCATTCCGCATCCCTTCGTCAACATGCTGGTCCCGCTCGGGGCGTCGGCCCTCGCCCTGACCGCCGCCCTTGCCGGATACGTGATGGTGAAGTTCTACGGGGTGATCTTCCTCGGGCAGCCCCGGGAGCCTTCTCTGGTGAGGGCCCATCCTCCCGGGCGGCTCCAGCGGCTGGGCCTGGGATGGCTGGCGGCGGGGTGCGTGGCGCTGGGCGTCTTCCCCCATCTGGGTCTCAGGGCGACGACGGAGATCACTCGCGGCGCGGTGGGTGAGGCCGTGCGTCCGGGTTCCTGGGCCTTCATCGCCCCGCTGGCCCAGGGACAGGCCTCCTACAGCGGGGTGCTCCTTCTGGCCGGAATCCTCGCAGTCTTCGCCCTGACCTTCGTCCTCGTCCGGCGCCTCTACCATGGCCGCGTGCGCCGGGCGGCGCCCTGGGACTGCGGCTACCCCTGGCAGACGCCGCGGATGCAGGACACCGCGGAGGGCTTCGGCCAGCCGATTCGCCACATCTTCGGTTCGGCGTTCCTGATCGAGCGGGAGCTCCCCTCGGCCTGGGACACCTCCCCGCACTACCGCGTCCACATCGAGGACCGAATCTGGCGCGCGCTCTACGTCCCCCTCGGCCGCGGGGTCCAGCGGCTGGCCGACGCGGTGGCGATCATCCAGGGAGGGAGGCTGGCCGTGTATCTCCTCTACGCCTTCCTCACCCTGATCGCGCTCCTGGTGTTCGTGCTGTGACCGCCCTGGCCGTCATCCGTCAGGCGGGCGAGGTGGTGCTGGCCACCGCCCTGGCGCCAATCTTCCTCGGGTGGATCGGCCAGTGCCGGGCCTGGCTCCAGAATCGGTCCGCGCCGCCGCTTCTCCAGCCCTGGCGTCTGCTCCGGAAGCTCTTCTGGAAGGATGCGACGCTCGCCCAGAACGCCTCGCCGCTCTTCCGGATGACTCCGTACGTGCTGTTTGGAACGATGGTCCTGGCCGCGGCCATCATCCCCTCGGTGGCGATCGATCTCCCCTTCGCCTTCGTGGCCGACGCCATCGCCCTGGTGGGTCTGTTCGCCACCGCCCGAGTGTTCATCTCGCTCGCGGCGATGGACATCGGCACCGCCTTCGGGTCCCTCGGCGCACGGCGGGAGATGATGATCGGCTTCCTGGCCGAGCCGGCGCTGCTGATGGTCTTCTTCAACGCCTTCCTGATCTCCGGGAGCACCGCCCTGCCCAGCGTGGTCGAGCGGCTGGCCGCTCCACCCTTCGTCATCTATCCGAGCCTGGCCTTCGCCGGCGTGGCCTTCGTGATGGTGCTCCTCGCCGAGAACGCGCGGCTCCCCATCGACAACCCGGCGACCCATCTGGAGCTGACGATGATCCACGAGGCCATGGTGCTGGAATACTCGGCCCGCCACCTGGCGCTGGTGGAGTGGGCATCGGCGCTCAAGCTCTTCAACTACGCCTGCCTGGGCTTCGCCCTCTTCGTCCCCTGGGGCTTGGCCACCCGGGGGGCCGGGCCGGGGGCGCTGGGGGTGGCGGTCCTGGCGCTGGTCCTCAAGCTGGGCGCGGCGGGCGCGGTGCTCGCCCTGGTGGAGACGTTGTCCGCCAAGCTGCGAATCTTTCGTGCCCCCGAGTTCCTGGCGATGGCCTTCCTCCTCGCCGTTCTCGGCCTCCTGGTTCACCTCATGCTGGGAGCCTGACCGTGCCGCCCCCCAGCCTCACCGCACAGCTTCTCAATCTGTTCGCCGCCGGCCTGCTCCTGATCTCCTTCGCCATGCTCGCCCAGCGAAGGACGCGGCGACTCATCGTGCTCTTCGGGTTGCAGGGGGCGATCCTGGTCGCCTCCACCACCCTGGTGGCCTACAGCGCCGGGCTGCGCCATCTCTACTTCTCCGCGGGACTGACGCTGGTCCTGAAGGTGGTCTTCCTGCCCTGGATCCTCCTCCGCCTCGTCGAGGCGCTCGGGGCGCAGTGGGACACCGAGCCGCTGATCAACATCCCCACCACGATGCTCATCGGCGTGGGGCTGGTCATCTTCGCCTTCGGCCTCGCCCAGCCGATCAGCGCGCTGGCCACGACCATCACCCGCAACACCCTGGGCATCGCGCTGGCGATGATCCTCCTGGCCTTCGTGATGATGATCACCCGGCGGAAGGCGGTGACCCAGGTGATGGGATTCCTGGCGATGGAGAACGGGCTGTTCTTCGCCGCGACCAGCGCCACCTACGGGATGCCGATGGTGGTGGAGCTGGGGATCGCCCTCGACGTCCTGGTGGGCGTCTTCATCCTGGGGATCTTCTTCTTCCAGATCCGGGAGCAGTTCGAGAGCCTCGATCTGCACCACCTCGAGAAGCTCAGGGAGGATTGAGGTGGAGCTGCTCCTGGTCCTCGGGGTTCCCCTGCTCGGCGCTGCGGTCCTGGCGGTGCTCGGCGGTCGGCGCTACGCGGCAGAGCTGAACGCCCTGGCGAGCCTGGCGACGCTGGCGGCGGCGGCGACGCTCGTCCTCCAGGTCATCCGTCACGGACCGATGCTGGTCTGGCACGAGCAGTTCTTCATCGACCCCTTCAACGTCTTCCTGGTGGGGCTGACCGCCTTCGTCGGCTTCACCACCGCGCTCTTCTCGCGCCCCTACATGCGCATCGAGGAGCACAAGGGTCGGATCACCCCGCGGCGCCTGCGGCTGTACCACAGCATGTACCAGCTCTTCATGGCGGCGATGCTGCTGGCCCTGCTGACCAACAACATGGGGCTGCTCTGGGTGGCGATGGAGGCGGCGACCCTCTCCACCGTGCTCCTGGTCTCGCTCTACCGCACCCGGGCCAGCCTGGAGGCGGCCTGGAAGTACTTCATCCTCTGCGGGGTGGGGATCGCCCAGGCGCTCTTCGGGACCATCCTCCTCTACTTCGCCGCCGAGGGACTCCTGGGCGGGGAAGGAATGACCGCCCTCCTCTGGACCCGTCTCGATGCCGTGAAGGCCCACCTCGAACCGACGGTGCTGGCCCTGGCCTTCGTGTTCCTCCTGGTGGGCTACGGGACGAAGGTCGGCCTGGCGCCGCTGCACAACTGGCTGCCCGACGCCCACGCCGAGGGCCCGACTCCGGTCTCGGCGGTGCTCTCGGGCTTGCTGCTCAACGTGGCGCTCTACGCCGTCATCCGGTGCAAGGTGCTGGTCGAGGGCTCCATTCGTTACCTTCCAGGCCGGATGCTGATGGGCTTCGGGCTGCTCTCGGCGATCCTGGCGGCGTTCTTCCTCTGGCGGCAGCGGGACATCAAGCGGCTCTTCGCCTACTCGTCGATCGAGCACATGGGAATCGTGACCTTCGCCTTCGGGATGGGCGGGCCGGTCGCGAACTTCGCGGCGCTCCTTCACATGACGGTCCACTCGCTCACCAAGTCGGCCATCTTCTTTGCCGCCGGTCACGCCTCACAGACCGCCGGCACCCAGCGGATGGATGGCATTCGCGGTCTGCTGGTGCTCAGCCCCACCATCGGATGGGGCCTGATGCTGGGGACGCTGGCGATCCTGGGGCTCCCACCGTTCGGCGTCTTCGCCAGCGAGTTCCTGATCCTCACCACCGCGATGCGCGATCACCCCTGGGCGACACCGATCCTCCTCGCCGCCCTGGCAGTGGCCTTCGCGGCGATCTTCGGCCGGGTGCAGCCGATGGTGTTCGGCGAGACGCAAAGTCCGCCCCTGCCTCACTCGCCGGCGCTGCTGCCGGTCTTCGTCCACCTGGCGATGGTCCTCACCCTCGGCGTCTACATGCCGCCGGCTCTGGCCGAGTGGTACCGGCTCGCGGCGCGGTTGATCGGCTGATCGATGGTTCCCGCAACCTCAGCGGTGAAGGGAATGCCGCTCCCGGCCAACGTCCGGGGCAGGCGCCTCCTCGCTCCCGAGCGCGAGCAGTGGAGCGGGATGGCCGAGTCGATGAAGGCGGGCGGAGCGGGCCTCCTGACCCTGTGGGGCACCGACGATCGCGATCGGGACGGGCGCTTCCGGATCCACGCGGCGTATCTGCTGCCGAACGAGGTGGTGCTGGTCGAGCATCCGCTCCCTGCCGGTGCGGCGACCTACCCCGGTCTGGCGCCGCTGTTTCCGGTGGCGGCGCGGCTCCAGCGTGCCACCGCCGATCTGCTGGGCATCGCCGCCGAGGGTGGGGACGCGCGAGGATGGCTCCAGCACGGGCGGTGGCCGGAGCAGGCCTTCCCGCTCCGCCGCGACTCGGCTCCGGTCGAACGGGTCGCGGAGTCCGGGCCCTACCCGTTCGTCTCGGTCTCCGGGGACGGAGTCCACGAGATCCCGGTGGGGCCGGTGCACGCCGGCACGATCGAGCCCGGTCACTTCCGCTTCTCCGTCGTGGGCGAGAAGGTCCTGCGGCTGGAGGAGCGCCTCGGCTACACCCACAAGGGCGTGGCCAAGCGGTTCGAGCAGCTCTCGCAGCACGAGGGCCACCGGCTCGCCGCCCGGCTCTCCGGGGACTCGGCCGTCGCCTTCTCCTCGGCGTACTGCGCGGCGCTGGAGGCCATCACCGGCACGGCATTGCCTCCGCGTGCTGCGGCGCTCCGGGCCCTGGCGCTGGAGCGCGAGCGGATCGCCAATCACCTCGGCGACCTGGGAGCGCTGGGCAACGACGCCGGATTCGCCCTCGGGCTCACCCAGTTCTCCCGGCTCAAGGAGGACCTGCTCCGGGCCAACGCCGAGGTGCTGGGGGCCCGCTATCTCCTGGATCTGGTGATCCCCGGAGGCGTGGCAACGGACCTCACCGAGGAGAGGAAGCGCGTCCTCGTCCAGCAGTCTTTCCTGCTGGAAACCGCGGTCCTCGGCTTGCGGTCGCTCTACGACGAGCATCCCGGGCTGCAGGATCGCTTCCGCGACGCGGGTCGGCTGGACCTGGCTCTGGCGGAGAGGCTCGGCGCGGTGGGGATGGCTGCGCGTGCGTCAGGCATCGCGCGCGACCTCCGGATCGACATGCCCTGGCCGCCCTACGACCGGTTGGCTCCGACGCTGGTCGTTCAGACCGCGGGTGACGTGGCCGCGCGGGTTCAGCTGCGATTCGGCGAGGTGGTGGAGTCGCTCCGACTCTGCCGGGCGATGCTAGAGAAGCTGCCCGACGGCGCGATCCGCATCGAGGTTCCGGTCGCCCCGCCGGATCGCCTGGGGCTCGGGCTCATCGAGGGCTGGCGCGGTCCTGTGCTGATCGCGCTTCACTCCGGAGAGCAAGGCGCGATCCGGCGCTGCCACGCGCACGATCCCTCGTGGCAGAACTGGCCGCTCCTGGAACACGTCATCCTGGACAACATCGTCCCGGACTTCCCGCTGATCAACAAGTCGTTCAACCTGTCCTACAGCGGGCACGACGGGTGAGGTGATCGATGCTCGATCTGTTGATGCGCATGTTTCGCACCGGGTCCTTGACCGAGCCGCTTCCTGCGCCCGCCGAGCTGCCAACCGACGTGCGCGGACTGCAAACCGAGCTGCTGGCCGTGCTCGGCCGTGCGCTGTGCATCCGGCACGTCGATGCGGGGTCGTGCAACGGGTGCGAGCTGGAGATCCACGCGCTGAACAACCCCTACTACAACCTCGAGGGAGCGGGGATCCGCTTCGTGGCCAGTCCCCGGCACGCAGATCTCCTGCTGGTGACCGGGCCGGTCTCGGTGAACATGGAGGAGGCGCTCCGCCGCACCTACGCTGCCACGCCAGACCCGAAGCTGGTGGTGGCGGTGGGGGACTGCGGCGCGTGCGGTGGCGTCTTCGGCGAGAGCTACGCCAGCCTGGGAGGCGTGGCCAAGGTAATTCCGGTCGACGTCACGGTCCCGGGGTGCCCGCCCAGCCCGGTGGCGATCCTGCGCGGCATCCTGGCTGCGACGCGCAGGGCGTCACCGCGCGTTCAGGGCCTCTAACCCCTCGACTGCGGCCGGGCACCGGAAGGCGTCGCTAGCGTCGGCCGCTGAAGGAGAAGCGGATCACGTACTCGGTCTCGAACGGCTCCCGCTCGAACGTCGCTGGGGCGAACCGGGCACGGGTGAGCTGCTCGATGAACCATCGCCCAGGGGCCGAGTCGGGCCCCCGGCAGTCGTGAGCCTGCCCGATCGCGGAGACCCAGCAGATGACTTCTCCTTCAGCTCCCATGGATTCCGAGAGGGGTGTCGGAGGGAGCGCGTCGAGCAAGCGAGGGGCCCGATAGGCCTCGTCGAGGCGGCCGCAGGCGGCAGTCAGGCCGGCGGCGCACGAAGCGCCCAGCAATCGACTGGCCCGGTCCGGGTCGCGGGTTCCCCCGTCCGTGACCAGAAGCGCGAGCGCCCGAGCCAGACACCCTGAGGCGTCGCTTCCCCTGCAGGCCTCCATCTGTTCGACCGTGAGGGGTGGACGCCAGCCTGCCGGACGCTCGGCGGTGGCGGGGACGTCGAAGCGAAAGTTGAAGATGTATGAGATGCGGACGGGCGAGCCGCCGTAGGTTGCTGGAGCGAACGAGGCGCTCTCCAGCTTGCCGATCACCCAGGAGTCGACCCCGGGGATGGATTCGAAGGCCTGGCACTCCTGGGCCCGGCCCTGCTCGGTGAGGACGCATCGGACGGAAAGCGTTCTCGCCCCTGAGAGAGCCGTTTCCTGAGGAGGATACGACCAGTCGATGGGGGTTACCGGATAAGGCTTGGTCATCCCCGCCGGGAAGCTGGGCGGGGCTTCGGCACCGCGGTGCAGGCATCCGAACGCGAGCGTCGCGACGAGCGCGAACCACCTCCACGACGCGGGAATCCACCTGAATCGCCAAGCCTGCATCGGCCGACACCCAGTTCGAGCGGCTACCCTACCGCGGACGTGGTGCAATGGGGCAGTTGCTCGCCCCCGCTGGACTATCGAAAGGACGACACCACGGCGACCCGCGGACCGCAGGGAGCCTGGGGCGTCCAATTGGCGCGCACGCGCATTGACGCCTTCCCTGCACCCTCGCACGCGGCGAGCGCATGTCGGGCATCCTCCGCGTAGGATGGCCAGCGCTCGCGATGAACGACGCACGCGCACTCCGACCAAGCTCCTGGCCTCGGTTCGCCGCTGCCTGCGCAGTGTCGTGGGCGTCTGCGACCGGAGCGGCTCCGGCTCCCTCCCTGGAGGAGATGCGGCGTGAGGTCACCGCAGCGAGCCAGGCCTCGCCTGCTTGGGGCGGACCCGTCTCGGGGCCAGCAGCCGCACCGAACAAGACCGTCGCGCTGCTGTGCGAGGAGCTGCGGAACGGAGGCATCCTGGGTGTGGCCCGCGGGGTCGAGGAAGCGGCCCGGGTCATCGGCTGGGCGGTCAAGGTGTTCGACGCCGCGGGAACGGCCGAGGGGCGCGACCGGGCGGCCGCCGACGCCCTCGCCGCCCGGCCGGACGCCTTGGTCGTCATCGGCGCCGATGCGCGGGACATGCAGCCCCGGCTGCAGGCATTCGCGGCCCGGAAGATCCCGATCGTTGGCTGGCACGTCGGGCCGCGCCCCGGCCCGGTGGAGGGCAGCCCGGTCGCCATGAATGTCACGACGGATCCGCTGCAGGTCGCGCGCATCACCGCGATGGCAGCGGTGGTCGGCTCGGGCGGCAGGGCTGGCGTCGTCGTCTTCACCGACTCCACCTTTGAGATCGCCACGGCCAAGGCACGGGCCATGACCGAGGTCGTCCGCGGCTGTGCGGGCTGTACCCTGCTGGAGGTGCGCGACACGCCCATCTCCCGCGCCGCCGAGCTCGTGCCCCGGGTGACCCGCGAGTTGCTCGACCGCCACGGACCGCGCTGGACGCACGCCCTGGCGATCAACGACATCTACTTCGACTATGCCGTGCCCGAGCTCGCCCGTGCCGGACGCGCCGAGGATAGCCTCGCGCTCCTCTCCGCCGGAGACGGCAGCCCCGCCGCCTTCATGCGTCTGAAGGCGCGGGTGTTCCAGGTCGCCACCGTGGCCGAGCCGCTCGCCCTGCACGGGTGGCAGCTGGTGGACGAACTCAACCGGCTCCTGGCGCACGCCGCGGTGAGTGGATACGTGGTGCCGGTGCACCTCTCGACCCTGCAGAACATCGCCTTCGACGGGGGCGCTCGCCACCAGTACGACCCGGACAACGGCTACCGCGACGTGTACCGCCGGATCTGGAAGAGGTGACGCGGTGGCCCTCCGGCTGCCGCGGTCGCTGCAGGCGCAGTTCGCCCTGGGCCTGGCAGGGCTGGTCCTCCTCTGCGCCGCCGCCGGTGCGGTGGCGGTCGGCGCCCTGCGGAGATCCGCCGGCGGGACGCGGCGCCTCGCCCTGGAGCGGCTGGACCGACTCGAGGCAGCACAGGACGTCGTCCGGCGAACGATGCTCATCGAGCGCGGCGCGGACCGGCTGGTCTCCGCGGAGGACGCAGAGACGCTCCGCGCCGCTCACCTCGAGCTCTCCCGCCAGCTCGACTCCCTCGACGAGCTGGTGGAGCGACTGGGTGGATCCAGCGAGGCCGTGTCGGTCCTCGACCTGCACCAGGCGGGGCAGGCAGTGCGCAACACGGTCCACCTGGTGGCGCAGATCCGCGAGCAGCTCCTGCGCGACCGCCCGGCGCTGCCAGGGCAGGTTGCCGAGGAGCCGGATCGACCCGAGCGGGAGGCGAACCTCCGTGAGTTCCACGCCGAGCTGCAGCGGCAAGCCGCGGAACTGATCGCCTCCGCGCAGGCGGTCTCGGCCGACTCCACCCGGGAATACCGCGAGGCGGTCCAGGCCCTGGCGAGCGCCTCGGCGCGCGATCAGGCTCTGGTGTTCGGCCTCCTGGTGGCCAGCGTCGTCGCGGCCGTGCTCATCGCCCGCCTGTTCCTCGGGCGAAGGGTGCTGGGTCGCCTGCAGCAGGTCAGCGACCACCTGCGCCAGGGCGATCCCGGCGCCGCGGACTCTCCCCACTTGAGCGTCGACGGCGCGGACGAGATCGCCGAGATGGCCGGTGCAGTTGAGCAATTCCTGGAGGATCGCCGCCGGCTTGCCGAGGCCGACCGGGAAGCGGAGCGCCGGAAGGCGGAGGAGGCGCTGAGGGCGACCGAGGCCGAGCTGGCGCGCGCTGCACGGGTCATGATCCTGGGAGAGATGGGCGCTTCCATCGCTCACGAGGTGAACCAGCCCCTGGCCGCCATCGTCCTCAACGGCAAGGCCTGCCTCCGCTGGCTCTCGGGAGCTCCTCCGGACCTGTTCGAGGCACGCGAGGCCGTGAAGCGGATCGTCGAGGACGCGAGCCGGGCCGGGGAGGTCATCGCCCGTATCCGTGCGCTCACCGGAAAGAGCACCACCGAGAGAGGCCCGGTGGACCTGAACGAGGTCATCGAGCAGGTCCTGGTGCTGGCCGGGGCCGAGCTGCAGAGGAGCCAGGTCGTCCTCCGCACCGAGCTCGGGGAGGATCTGCCTCGCGTCCTCGCCGACCGCATTCAGCTCCAGCAGCTGCTGCTGAATCTCCTGATCAACGCGACCGAGGCGATGCGGGAGGTCACCGGACGGCCGCGGGACCTGCTCATCGAGTCCGAGGAAAGGGACGGCGGACAGGTCCTGGTCGCGGTGCGGGATACCGGCGTGGGTCTCGACCCGACCACGCTGGAACGAATCTTCGACGCCTTCTACACCACCAAGTCCGGGGGGATGGGCATGGGTCTGTCGATCAGCAGGTCGATCGTCGAGAGCCACGGCGGCCGGCTGTGGGTCGAGCAGAACGAGGGTCCGGGAACGACCTTTTGTTTCACCCTGCCCCGGACCGCCACCGGCTGATACCAGGCGAACCGAGCGACCCAGGAGAAGAGGTCGCAACCGTTGAGGCCCTTTCGGCGCGGCGCAGTTTGTGCGCGTAACCCCCGGAGGTGGCGAAAAAGAAGACTCTTCCTTCGCACGCACAGCGGGCTCGCGTCGATCGACGGGGCTCTTCGCTGGCATCCCGATTGCTGATGGAAACGCATGGAGGTGGCACGTGACAACAACCTGGGAACCCCACGAGCGACATGGTCGGCTCACACTGGAAAGCGACCTACCCGACGCCGTCTTCGCCTTTCCGAAGCAGCGGAAAGAGCCGCTGACCGATGCAGCGCACGTGCGCAACGCCGTTGCACGATTCGGTCAGGTCATCGGTGTTTCCGATGAGGACAGGGCTCTGGCATTCGCGAACATCGAGAAGGCCGCGAAGTACTACAACGTGGACCTTTCCGAGACCAACTGGCACCAGCTCGGCGTTCATCCACAGCAACACCGCGAGATGGCCGCCGCCAAGGCCGTCGAGACGAAGCGTGAGCGCGGCGAGTTGAAAGAGGCAGCTGCCAAGGCCGTGGAAACGAAGCGCGAGCACGGCATCTTGAAGGAGGAGGCCGCCAAAGCCGCCGCGACCAGAAGGCGCGAGCACTAGGCGTCCTGGTCGGTGCCGCTGCTCTGGCTGAGGAAAGGAATCATGTCTATGCGCAAGACCATTGAGATTCCCCGCGAGCGCTGGGCGAAGTACCTGGACGACCTGAGCAATCGCGAGCAGGACCACCCGGTGCGCATCGAGGTCGAGGGCCAGGAGCTCGGTGATCAGGCCCTTTCGACCAAATTGCCTCTCATGGGCATCTCGCTCGAGGAAAAGGGCTCGGAGAAGGACGCGATCGAGATCACGGTGGCGGACCGTGGAAAGGGCCAGACGCTGACCCACCTCATCGAGAGGCCCGAGCACGTCTACGTCGAGCAGGAGGGTGATCGCGTGCGTTGCGTCGACATCGAGAACCGCGCGCACGTCAAGACGCTGATCTTCTTCGAAGATCGCCGAGGAGCGGAGACCTAAGTCAGCCGACGCCGGCCGCGGCCGCTCGCCGCGGAGGTTCCCGCCTTCAGAGGGGCGAGCCCGTGCACGCCCGTTCTCTGCCGTGTCGCCGCCGCGATCCCTCCGGGCCGGGCAGCGAGCTGCCGCTCGACCATGGAGGACGAACACTGCGGCTACACCCGCTGGGTGGTCCGTCTCAGCGCACGAACGTTTCCGCGGTGTCCGCCGGGAGCTTCATCACCGTGGCCGCGCGCGGGTCGGAGTTGAACTTGCCGAAGACCTCCGGGTTCTGCTTGAAGTGGTTCTTCAGCGCCTGGATGCGATGCTCGTCGTTCGGGTGGTCGGACAGCAGCTCCGGCCCCTCGTTGGGCCGCGAGTCCTTGAAATCCTGGAACAGCCAGACCAGCCCCCACGGATTCAGACCGGCCGAGGCGCAGATGTCCGCTCCGGTCAGGTCGGCGCTCGTCTCCACCTCACGCGAGTAGCTCAGCGACCCGAGCTTGCTCAGCAGGGCGATGGCCAGGACGCGTGCCGGGGTCGGCCCGAGCAGGATCGCCACCCCCAGGTCGCCGACGGTCTGCCGGTATTCCTGCGCAAGCTTGTTCATCGAGTCGTGGTGGATGGTGTGGGCGACCTCGTGGCACAGCGTGCCCGCCAGCTCCTCCTGGTTCTTCACGAAGAACAGCAAGGCATCGACCACGTAGAGGTTTCCTCCCGGCACGGAGAAGGCGTTGGGCTGGGACTCGTGAACGAGGTAGAAGCGAAACGGATACGCATATTGCGGCTGCGCCGCCCGGGTGATGCGGTCGGCGATCGGCCGCAACGTGTCGTACAGCGGCGAGCTGGCGACGATCTCCCCCTTCGCCTTGAGCTCCTGGTAGGCCTCCTGTCCGATGAGCAGCTCGAGGTCCTGCGTGCCGCCGTCCGGCAGAGTGACCGGGTAGTACGGCGAGGCCTGGGAGGCCACGGTCTGCTTGCGCTGATCCGGCGACGACGCCGCCCCCGAGGCCTGACAGAAGGCTCCGCCCAACGTCACGATGGAGAGAGCCACGAGCCACGACGCCGTGGCCGGTCTGCCGGGCGAGGTCATGTCGTTCCCTGCACCGCCTGCTTGATTCCTCCTGCGCTCTTCCGGAGCCGGGCGGCGAAGACCGTCCGGGCGATGCCCGTCACCAGCACCGACGCTCCGAGCAGCGTCCCGATGGTCCAGGTGGTGCTGGAGGGCCACTTCACCAGGATGAGGATTCCGACCGCCAGGCTCACGATGCCATCGGCCAGGAGCCCCCCCCAGCCGTCCACCGGCCTCACCCGGAACGCGGCGATCATCGCCAGCACGCCGCGGATGACCAGGATGCTTCCGACGAAGAGGGTGAGACCCTCAGCCCCGGAGAAGGGGTGGGCGATGAGCATGATCCCGGTGAAGCCGTAGAGCGCGCCCAGGAGCAAGCGCGGAAAGAACGCGCCTGCAGACTGCGAGTTCAAGGCGAGCACGATCTCCGCCACTCCTGCGATGGCCAGCATCGCCCCCAGGAACATCGTGGTCGAGGTAGCAGTGGCGAACGGGTACACCAGCATCACGACGCCGATCACCGCCGTCAGCACCCCCATGAACATGGTCCATCCCGACCGGCGCCTCACCTCATCCAGGATCGGGGTCTCTGGCTTCGTCGCTGTTTGTTTCGTCGGCGTCGTCATGGCATTCCTTTCGGCTCTCGTGGTCCAGGGGCCGTCCCACCATCGGCCGGCATCAGGCGTCGACGCCCGGAGGGGGTCGACGC
>Ga0335069_10000973_pt1 | contig 46119 bp, 26 predicted proteins | sample Lox_Sample_11_FD_206714 | JGI IMG/M metagenome (GOLD analysis project Ga0335069, IMG submission 206714) | Soil microbial communities from Loxahatchee National Wildlife Refuge, Florida, United States - Lox_Sample_1.1 | ecosystem: Environmental > Terrestrial > Soil > Wetlands | place: USA...
TGAAAGCTGCGATTTCAGCAGCGATGAGACACACCCGTGAGAACGAGGTTCAGCCGATTCCCAGCTTTCTCTGCATCTCTTCCAGCGAAATTCCCTTGGTCTCGGGGAAGACGAACAGCACGACGAAAAACTGCACGGCCATCATGCTGGAGAAGAACGCAAAAGGTACGGCGGCTGAGTGAGCGCTGAGCAGGGGAAAGATCCACGACAGCACCGCCGTCATGAACCAGTGCGTGAAACTTCCCAGGCTCTGGCCTTTGGCGCGCACCGCGGTCGGAAAGACCTCGCTGATGTAGACCCAGATGACCGCTCCCTGCGAGAACGCAAAGAAAGCGATGTATCCCATCAGGGGCCAGACCAGCAGATGCTCGTGCTTCCCAGAATGGAATAAATAGGAGACGGTCGCCAGGCAAGCGCAGGTTCCCACCGAGCCGATCAGGAGCATCGTCTTGCGGCCGAGCTTGTCGATCACCAGCATGGCGATCATGGTGAAGGTCAGATTGGTTGCGCCGATGACAACGGCTTGAAGGTCGCCGGATACCTTTGTGAAGCCGGCCCGGGCAAAAATGTCGTTGAGGTAGTAAAGGATGGAATTGATGCCGGCGAGCTGGTTGAACATACCCACCAGAATTGCCAGCACAACCGGGTACAGGAACTTGCGCGAGAAAAGGCGCTGGGTCGCGCCGGTGTGTTCGGCATCGATCGATGCCACGATCTGCTTCAGGTCCTCTTCTTCGTTGATGTCGCCCAGTTGCTTCAGCACATCCTCTGCTTCCTGAATGCGGCCTTTTTTCACCAGCCAGCGGGGGCTGCGCGGAATGGTAAACAACATCAGAAAGAACAGGACCGCCGGAGCCGCGGAGATGCCGAGTTTCCATCGCCACTCCGACTGCCCCAGCGACAGGAGTCCGATGAGGAAGTTTGAGAAGTAGGCGAGGAGAATCCCGAAGACGATGTTGAACTGGAAAAATCCCACTAGGCGCCCGCGCCATTTAGGTGGAGCGATCTCGGCGATGTACATGGGGCCGATGACCGAGGAACCGCCAATAGCCAGTCCGGCCACGAATCGAAACGAAACAAGAGACAGCCAGTTCCATGCCAGGGAGCAGCCAATTGCGGAAACGAAGAAAAGCACGGCGAGCCCGCGCAGGCTGTCGCGACGGCCGTATCGGTCGGCGGGAATTCCGGCAAACATGGCTCCGAGGATCGTCCCCCAAAGGGCGATCGCCACGGTGAGTCCGAGCGATCCCGGAGTGAGATGGAAAAGATCGCGAAGAGCACCGGTTGCGCCGGCGATGACAGCCGTATCGAAGCCAAACAGCAGCCCTCCCAGAGCAGCGACAACGGTGCTCCTAACCAGGAGCGAGTTCAGTTTTTGAGAGGGACTCCGCTGGCTGACGGGCTGGCTCGTGCTCATGGTTCTCCTGAACGAAGCATGGTATTTAACTGGATCAAACTGAGCAGGCGTGATTATAGATTATAGAATTATTTCGCGTCAACGACACATAGTCACGACCGACACGCCCAAGACCGACAGCAGCGAGAGTGGAGAATCGCCCAACGGCACGGGTAAGCCTGAGGCTTGCCAGGCTCCTATCATCGGCGGGAGCCAAGGGTGCCGGAGAGCCCCTGGAACTGCGATGCTGCTGGACTGGTCACTCTCTCGTCTGCGGCGCTCGCCCAGGACATCTCATCTTCATTGAGGCCCAGCCCGTATTGAATATTCCAATAGTCGATAGTCTGGCGGATAAAGACGCGACGCGCTTCATGGCGGTTGCGGGTTCTCAATCCCTCGAGAATCGCCAGATGCTGTTGCACTGCGGCAACCCGCTCGCGAATCGCGTTGGGGTTGTCTGCCCACCGGTCCACGACGGAAAAGACAAAGAGCTTGAAGCTGATTGCCTCCAGAGTGTCGCGCAGATACTCGTTGTCGGCCAGTTCCCAGATCTTTCTGTGAAACGCTGCGTCACAATCGTGAAAGCTCTTGATCTCGTTCGCTGACATGCTGGTGCCGTTCATGGCGGCGACAAGGGCTTCCAGCTCGGCATCTGCTTCGGGAGTGAGGTTCTCGGCTGCCTTTCCGATCGCGATGGCCTCAAGAGGAATGCGGATTTCCTGGATGAGCCGATAGTCTTTCGGGCTCAACTGGGCCACGTAGGTGCCTCGCTGCGGGAGCTTTCGCAGCAGGCCCTGGTGGATGAGTTCATTCAGCGCTTCGCGGAGCGTCGGCTGCCCGATTCCCAGATGCGCTGCCCATTTTTGCTCGATGATGCGGTCGCCGCCACGCAACTCACCCGAGATAATCGCTTCGCGGATTGCCTGCGCCGCCGCCTCGGGAGCCGTCTGAATTCTCAGGTGGCGAGTCCCGGTCTTGTCAGATCGACCTACCATCGGGGTCACCGTTCTCCTGTTTTTTCTAGATTATATACTCTCATTAACTTCCCATTTGAACCGGTGCAAGCGACCGGGATTCCAGCCACTCCGGACTTGAGCGCCGACCGTTCATCGAACGCCTATCTCCAATTTGCTGACCGATGCCGGTGGCAACCGGACCATAAGGTCCTCGCCCGTTATGACCACATCGAGCGGCGCCGGCCGCACCGTATCCGGAGCGTCAAACGTATTGTGGGCATGCATGTCATCCGCCCTCAGCGTGATCGCCGTGGCACGGTCCAGTCGGCCTCCTCGCGTCGCGACCCGGGTTTCAAGCGTGCTTTCGAGATCGGGATTGACCAGAGTGAGCGTGACAACATTTCCTTTCAGAGATGCGGAACCATTCAAGCCCCACAACTGCGCCGGCTTTTCATCGCGCAGATAGTGCACGTCAGGCGCGGAGATCTGCAGCCGGACCCCCTGGGCGCCCTGATGCGCGGAGTACATCTTGAAGACATGAAAATTCGGCGTCGCAACGAAGCGATCCTCGTGGGCGAGGAACAGGGCGTTGAGGTTGTTCACCAGTTGGGCATTGTTCGCCATGCCCACTTTTTCAGCGCGTCGATTAAACGTGTCCAGGGTCAGCGCCGTTGCCAGTGCATCCCGAATGGTGATCTGTTGCCCGAATAAATGAGCAGGGTCGATCTCGGTTCCCTCGCGATACCATGGCCCGTACTCATCCACCACAAGCTTGATGGTGCGATCGCGATCGTAAATGCCCAGCGCCGACCACTGATCGTCGATGATCTGCTCAATCCGGCTCGATTCACGCAGCACCTCGTACCAATCAACCGCGTCGAACCGCAGTGCATCCCCTTTCCCCAACGCCCAATCCTGGGTCTTGCCGCGGCTGAGGTTCGAGACGTAGTAGTGAACGGACCATCCGACGAAGCTCTGGTTGTGATAGGCATGTCCTGAATTCAATTGTTCGAAGAAGCGGTGAGTCCACTCGAGATCGTTGTTGTTCGGGCCCGAAGCTATGAGCTGCAGGTTGATTCCGTACTGCGGAATCCAGGTCGTGAAGCGGCGAAACTCCGAGGCATAGGCTTCGGGTTCGAAGTTTCCCCCGCATCCCCAGCTTTCGTTCCCTACTCCCCAATAGCGGACGTTAAAGGGTTCAGGGAAGCCTGCGGCTTCGCGCATCTGCGCCAGTGAGGTGCTGCCTTTGGGCGAGTTGCAATACTCGACCCAATGGTCAAAGTTCAAAGCCGGCAGACTGCGCAGATTGGCGGCGAGATAGGGCTGCGCTCCGCAGAGCATGCAGAAACGCATGAACTCGTTGGTGCCGAAGCGGTTCGATTCGAAGACCTGAGAGCCCTTTTCGTGAAGCCGCGCCAGCTCGGGATCGACTTCCCAGAAATTGGTTCGCGTCGGGCGATTTGAAGATGGCCCGACACCGTCCATCCAGTCGTAGCTGTCGGCAAAGCAACCGCCCGGCCAGCGGATAATCGGGATCTGGATCTCCTTCAGCCGGTCGATGAGTTCGACGCGAATACCAAACCGATTGGGGATCTTCGATCCTTCTCCGACCCATACCCCGTCGTAGATCACCCCGCCAATGTGCTCTGTGAACTGCCCGTACAGGTTGGGCGAAATCACGGCGATCGGCTCATCCAGCAGGATTTCGATATGAGCGTCCACCGATTTCGGAAATGCCTTCGGCCCCCCGGCTGCGATCGCGATGCCGGCTGATCCCGAGTACATCAAGAACTGTCTCCGATTCATTTCAAGCTTCTTTCGACCCACTGCCCCTTTATATGTGTAGAGGTACGGCTGGTCCAACTCGGGGATCCGTCAAACCGCAAAACTCTGGAAACTCAAACAATAAGGTGCTTGCATCCGTTAAAATATAATCTATAATCAACTGCATGTCGAGGCAGCCCCTAGGTGAAGTAGGCGAGATGGACCAACCAGAGGGCTTGGCTGAAGAGGCCTACAAGTTCGGCATGAACGATCCATTCGACCGCCTGTCGCCGATTCGGCTGGTCGTTCCGCAACTGCTTCGAAGTCGGCAGTACATGGATCGCATCAGGGCGTTTAGAGTTCCTGCTAACTCAATTGCGGTCTGGTATCTGGGGCAAAATGGATTCATTTTGAAGGCTTTCGACGGCCTTCTGATCGGTATTGACCTATATTTATCGAACAGTTGCGCCTCCAGGTTTCGAGATCGCCCTTATCGCCTCGACCGGCAGTTGCCGGTTTTCATAGAGCCTGAAGACCTCGATCTCGACGTCTTTATCACCACTCATTCGCACGACGATCATGCCGATCCGGAGACGATCCGAAGGATCACGAAGAAAGACATGACCAGATTTCTGGGTCCCTTCGATTCGGTTCGGGTGTATCGGGAATGCGGCGTTGCCGAGGAGCGGTGTGAACTGCTCCACCCGGGCGAATGCGTCGATCTCGGATCTTCGGTCCGGGTCCAGGGCACATTTGCATTGCCCACCGACGCCACCGATTTGAATCACCTCGGCGTCCTTCTCAGCTTCTCCAACGGAATTACCTTCTACGACACCGGAGACACCGCATTTGCGAATGTTCTTGAGGAGCTCCTGCCGAAAGATGTGGATGTTTGCGCCATTTGCATGAACGGCGGCTTTCACAACCTGTCGGCTACGGACGCGGCCGCCATCGTGAAGATGCTGCGTCCTCGAGTTGTCGTGCCCTGTCACTACGACATGATGGTCAACAACGTGGGTTCGCCTATGATGCTGAAAGTCGCTCTGCAAACGCTTGGATCGGATGCAAGGTTTGTTCTGATGAAGTACTACCGGCCCTGGATCTACCGGGCGGCCCGGCCGGTGTTTCTGGAGATTTGAAGGAAGAAAGGTACGGCGGTTCCATGGAGATTTCGCTGGCGGGCAAAGTCGCGGTGGTCACAGGGGCATCATCAGGGATCGGGCTTGCGGTCACCCGATCGTTTCTGGAGTGCGGTGCGGCGGGTGTTGTCGCGGTTTTTCGCCGCAAAGAGACGCCCCAGGAACTCGAAGCCATCCGAAGACGCTTTAGCGACAAACTTGCCATCGTCCGCGGAGATGTCGGCGAAGAGGCTACTGCGATCGCTTTCACTGAGACGTCGATCCAACGCTTCGGCCATCTCGATGTACTGGTGAGCAACGCTGCGATGAGCGTCGTCAAACCGATTCATCTGCACACTCCCGAAGAATGGGACGACGTCATGAACTCAAATGTGAAGAGCGTGTACTGGGCGGCTCGACACGTGATTCCGGTGATGATTCAACAAGGCGGCGGCCTGATCCTGATCAGCGGATCCATCTCCGGCGTGGTCGGGATTCCGACCCAGGGAGCCTATGCCCCTTCGAAGGGCGCCCTCCACCAGATGACGCGGCAGATGGCGGTGGAGTATGCGAAGTATGGAATCCGCGTGAACACTGTCGCCTGCGGAACTGTCGACACGCCCATTGTCTACAAGTCGGCCGAAGCGTCGGGTGACGCCGACGCTTACTGGGCTATGTTGCGCAACGCGCACCCAGTCGGCCGCATTGCAACTGCCGAGGAGGTTGCCGGTTTCTACGCCTACATGGCTTCGGACCTCGCTAGCTTTTTTACCGGATCAATTCTGATGATGGATGGTGGATTCACGGCGCAGTAAGAGGGGATGCGACGAGTATGACCAAGATGCTCGCGGCGCGTTATCTTGGACCAGGCCGCATCGAGGCCGGGCATATCGCGACGCCACAGATCGAAGAAGAAGAAGCCCTCATCGCAGTAGAGGCCTGCGGATTTTGCGGTTCCGACATCAATATCGTTGCCGGGACCCACCCTCGTGCCAAGGCGCCTCTCACCCTGGGGCACGAACTGGCCGGCAGGATTGTCAGAATCAGAACCTCACAAAGCAATTTTGCTGTTGGCGATCTTGTCACCATCTATCCGCTCATCTCCTGTGGGCACTGCCATGCGTGCACGCACGGAAATTCTCACGTTTGCAAGGCGCTGCGCCTCTTCGGTTTTGATCTCGATGGCGGCATGGCCCAGTTTGTCAAGGTGCCCCTCAGCGCGCTGTTGAAGCTGCCCGCCAATATGACTGCGCGAGTAGGAGCGTTGATTGAGCCCTTGGCGGTTGCCGTGCATGGCGTGGCCCGGGCGCGGTTGCAGGGCGTTGAAGTGATTGCCGTGCTGGGCGCAGGACCTATCGGACTGTTGACCGCGCTGGTCGTTCAGGCGCATGGAATTCCGCACGTCGTCATCAGCGATGTGCTGCCTTCCCGGATCGAGCTGGCCAAATCTCTTGGACTCCACGCTGTGAGAGCAGGGGAGCCGCTGCGGCGAACAATGATGGAGCTTTCCGGCCAGAATGGCGCCGATCTCATCTTCGAGTGCGCCGGTCAGCCTTCCTCGGCACGCGAGATGACGCTCCTGGCCCGGCCGCGAGGCGTGATTGTCAATCTGGCAGTATTCAAATGGCCCGTCGAAATCGATATGCAAGCCATCAACTTCAAGGAGATCGAGGTGATTGGCTCAAGGGTCTATCAACGGAAAGATTTCGAAGACGCTATCGAATTCGCATCGCGCTTGCCTATCGACCGCATCGTGTCGCACGCTTTTTCTCTCCAGGATGTTAGCATCGCATTCGAAGCGTTTCGCTCCGGAGAGGTCTGCAAGGCGCTGATCCTGCCTCCGGCGCAAGAACTCCAGAACGTATATGAACCCGTTTGATCTTTCCGGCAAGCTGGCCCTGGTGACCGGCGCTACAAGGGGCATCGGCTTGGGTGTGGCGCGGGCGATGGCGGAAGCCGGAGCGGGCATCATCCTCGTCGGACGCGACCAGGGCTATCTCGAGCGATCGGCGGGCGAACTGCGGCAAGTCACGGACTCGGTTCACACCGCCTGCTTCGACCTGCTGGAGACCGGGAAGATCTCGCCCTGGTTCGAGCAGCTCTGCGCGAAGATTCGATCTCCCGACATCCTGGTCAATTCCGCCGGCATCAATCGCCGCGGCGAGGCGATCAATTTGACGCTCGACGATTGGAACGAAGTGATCGCCATCAACACGACTGCGGTCTTTGAAATCTCCCGCAGCTTTGCGCGCGCGCGCATCGCAGAAGGGAAGGGTGGGAGGATTATCAACATTGCCTCGCTGATGACGGCTGCCGCCAGGTCTGGGATCTCGCCCTATATCGCTTCGAAGGGGGCGATCGGTCAGCTGACCAAAGCCTTCGCAGTGGAATGGGCGAAGCACGGAATTCTGGTGAATGCCATCGCGCCAGGCTATATCGACACCGATTTGAACAAGTCGCTGATTGCCGATCCGGCCTTCGATCAGTGGGTGAAGGGGCGCTGCCCGCTCGGCCGATGGGGAACCCCCGCAGATATCGCCGGGCCGGCGGTTTTTCTCGCCAGCTCAGCGGCAGACTTTGTGACCGGCCAGGTGATTTACGTAGACGGTGGATGGCTGGCAACGTTTTGATCCGCGAGCAGTCTGAACTCACTCAATGCCGGTGGCGAAAAGTGGGGGCTGCTGAGTGGTAATAGACCGCAAGCTCATTATGATAGATTATAGATGAATATAAGGGGGGTATCTCGACATGGCCCAGCAATCTGACGAGGCGCGCACATCGGGTTTGAGTCGGCGAAGTTTCCTCGGTACGGCGTCGGCTCTGGGGATTACGTCGCTCGTCACATCGCAATCAAGTTTGTTCGCGAAGGAGCCGGCCGCCGGCCAGCCCCTTGACGCGCCTTCAAACAGCGATGCCGCTGGATCAACCCTTCATAAGCTCACGCCGGTGCCGGTCGATCAGGTCGTGATTGACGATGAGTTCTGGGCGCCGAAGCGGCAGATTTGGCAGCAGGTGACCATCCGCGACTGCTTCACGAAGTTTGAAAACTACCAGACCGGCACGCTCAACAACTTCGATAGAGTTCGCGCTGGTGAGTTGGGAAATCACGCCGGAGATCCCTGGTGGGACGGATTGATCTACGAGATGATTCGAGGCTCGGCTGACTTCCTCCTGAGCCATCCGGACGCAGAGCTTGAGCGTCAGCTTGACGGCTATATCGCCAGAATCACCGCAGCTCAGGCCGTCAGGCCCGACGGTTACATCAATACCTACACGCAACTCATGGAACCCGGGCATGAATGGGGTCTGAACGGAGGGTTCCAGCTCTGGCAGCACGAAATCTACAATCTCGGCGCACTCGTCGACGCGGGTATTCACTATTACCGCGCGACCGGCAAGACTGCCTTGCTGATAGCGGGCGTGAAAATTGCCAATACCATGAGCGAATTCATGGGGCCTCCTCCGAAGAAGAACCTCGTCCCATGTCATCCGCTGTCTGAGGAGGCTTTGGTTCGGCTCTATGAACTGTTCCGCGAGAAGCCGGCGCTCAAGTCGGATATACCGCTGCCCGTAAATGAAGCGGACTACCTGAAGCTTGCCGAATTCTGGATTGAGAATCGCGGCAATAACATTGGCAAGCCCGACTGGAAGGATCACAAAGCGGCTGAACGATTTGTCAGGAACCAGGAATATGGCTCGGGGCGGCCTTCGTGGGGTGCATATGCGCAAGATGATGCCTCTGTCTTCGAGCAAAAAGACATCCATGGGCACGCGGTAAGGGCAACGCTGCTCTGCACGGGGATCGCTGCGGCGGCTCGCGTCAACGACGATGAACGCTATCGCGAGGCGGCCGTTCGGCTGTGGGAGAACATGGTCTACCGGCGTATGCACATCACCGGCGGAGTGGGCGCGTTTGCCGATGAGGAACGGTTCGGCGCGGACTATATGCTCCCGAACAACGCTTACCTCGAAACCTGCGCTGCCGTGGGAGCTTCGTTCTTTCACCACAACATGAACATGGCCTTCGGCGACTCGCGGTACGTCGACGAACTGGAGTGCGCGCTTTACAACGGCGCGCTCTCTGGGGTGTCGCTCAAAGGTGATACCTACTTTTACGAGAATCCGCTTGAGGCCGACACGAGCCGGCTGCGCTGGTCGTGGCACAACTGTCCATGCTGCCCACCGATGTTTTTGAAATTGATGGGCGCACTGCCTTCCTACATCTACGCGACCGATGCCGACAGCGTGCACGTGAACCTATTCGTCGGCAGCAAAGCCAAGGTGGAAGTGAAAGGCGTCAAGGTATCGATCCGGCAAACCACGCACTATCCATGGGATGGGGCGGTGCGAATTGCCGTTGAACCTTCCCAGCCGGCTGCCTTCGCAGTCATGCTGCGAATCCCCGGCTGGTGCTCGGGAGAGAAGGTGCGAATCAATGGCCAGGAGATCCCCACCCGCGAGCGAGTGCGTGGCTACGTGCGAATCTCGCGCACTTGGGCTCCGAACGACACCATCGAGATGGACCTGCCGATGCGCGTCCGTCAGATTTTTGCGAACCCGCGGGTTCAGGCCGACATCGGGCGTTCTGCCATCGCGCGCGGTCCACTGGTCTACTGCATTGAGTCGGCAGACAACTCTCAGGTGCCGTTGCTTCAGCTTCCCAAAGAGGCAGGATTCTCGACTCGGTTCGAGGAGGGAACTCTGAATGGGGTGGTTGTCGTCACGGCACAGGGCTCGCTTCCGAATTCGGACGGCGAGACGCTGTACTCCGTGAGCCCGCAATCCCGTCCGGTCCGTCCCGCAGCGATCTCCGCGATTCCTTACTACGCAAACGCCAACCGCGGCCCGGTTGACATGGCTGTGTGGCTTCCTCTCGCTACATGAGGGCGCAACCCGAAACAAAATCTGTGCTCGCGCAAGTCTGGAACGCGACTTGTGCGGCGCACCGCCTCCTCCAATATCGCGGCGATAGAAATCCGCCATCTGGTTGAGGCGTGAAGGAACCCAAAGTTCGGGTTCTAACCCCAGGAGTGCGCGAAAAGGACTCTGCTATATTCGCCTTCTGATCGCCTTGAGGCGAATTCCAACCCACGCCGCAAAGCGGAGGAAAGCCAGCCCCTCACTACGATTCTTTGTTATTTATTATCAGTGAGATAATTGGCGACCAGGAGCTCCGTTGACCGGCAGAAAAGGGAGGTTCTCTGGCTGCTGTGATCTATAATAAATAATTGTTGACAAATCTTCTAGACAAATGTTCCAATGGTTCCCGTTTGCAACTCGTGCTGCGCAAACAATCAGGAAACAAGGAGCGAGGCGAAATGAAACGAACGCTATTGGGGGCCATTGTTGCCACGTGCGTGATCCTGCTCACAGGGCAATGTGCATTTGCACAGTTCAACGCCGGAGTCCAGGGAACCGTGCTGGACCCAAAAGGAAATGCCATTCCAAACGCGACAGTCACGCTGGTCAACTCCGGCACCGGAGTCACTCAGAAGGCAGCCAGTAACGACAGTGGCGTGTACCGTTTCACCAGCATAGCGGCCGGCAACTACACGGTGTCGGCAAGCGCTCAAGGCTTCGCGCCCGCCTCTGTCGCGATTGTCTTGAGCACCGATCAGCTTCTCGATGTTCCGCTGAATCTGGTCGTCGGGGCCACATCGTCCACCGTTACCGTCACCACCGAGGCGCCGCTCCTTGACACCTCCGACAGCCGATTGGAAGAGACTCTCAATACCACCGCTCTCAACGATCTGCCTCTGCCCGGCCGCAACCCGACCAATGTCCTTACCGTCGCTCCTGGCGTAACCGGCCTGGGAGGACAGTCTTCCCCGGGAGCCAGCACGTCGACCAACTTTGCTCCTGAGAACTGGGTTAACGCCAGCGCCAACGGCCGCGGCGCCAATGGAAACCTCTACATCGTCGACGGCATGGATATCACCAGCTTTATTCGTCCCGGCGTGCTGAACCTGACGCCCAATGCCGATTCGCTGCAAGAGGTCAGCGTGCAGACCAACACCTACACCGTCGACTACGGCCGGTCCAGCTCGATCCAGACCGTCATGACCAGCAAGTCCGGCTCCAACGAATATCATGGCGTCGCCAGCGACTACTACGAGTCCCAGCAGTTGCAGGCCCGCGGCGAGTTTGGCATCCCCAAAGGAACGCCGTTGCCGTCGTATCACATCAGCAACTTCTCGTTTAATTTGGGCGGGCCGGTCATTCCCCATCACGCGTTTTTCTTCTTTGTGGGTTATGAGCCGTACTATTCCATCGCTGCCAACAGCAGCTCGCTGCAAACCTACGAAGATCCGGCCTTTCTCAGCTTTGCCCAGGGGCTGCAGGGTAACAATCCCACTGGCGAAACTGAATTAATGGCAAAGTACCCGGCGAGCAAAGCCACAACCATTGGCGTGAGTCAGACCGCCGGACAGTTGTGGGCGCCCAATCCCTCAGCTTGCTATGACGGAACAGGAAACCTCGGCGACGACTACGACGACATTCCTTGCAATACAGCGGTCTTCGATATCGGGCGTTTCACGCCATCCAGCATCTACAACGCCAAGCAGTACAACATTCGCCTGGACAAAGATTTCAGTAAGGATCGCATCTACGGTAATTTCTTCCGGAACACAGCGAACACGGGCGGCCCGAACATTCGGCCGGCCTTTGACACCACCAGCGACTACTACGTCTTTAATATCCAGGGAAACGAGACGCATACCTTCTCAGCGAACATGCTGAACGAGGCGATCTTCAGCTACTCCCGGATCGAAGGCTACGCAAACCGAAACGGAACCAATACCGTTCCCATCGTCAGCGTAAGCAATCTTGGCAACGGCTTTGGAAACGGCTTCGCGGATGGCGACTACATCCAGCACAGCTACGCCTGGCGCGATGTTTTAACACGAATCGTGGGCTCGCACAGTATCAAGGCCGGCTTCAACGTCTGGCGCGGCGACGACGACGTTTTCTTCCAGGGCCCCGATGGCATTCCCTCTCTCAGCTACACCAACATGATCAACTTCATCAACGACGACATTTATTCCGAAAGCGGCCTTTCGTACAATGTCGTGTCTGGTCAGCCTGTTCCCTACACCTATGGCTACAAGGCGACAACCGTCGGCATCTTCGCCGAGGATAGCTGGAAAGTAAACCGCAAACTCACGGTCAACTACGGGCTTCGCTACGACAATAATGGAAATCCCTACGTTGACGAAGCCTTGCCTCCAAAGAGCTTCAACGCGCCCAAGAACGTCATCTCGAACATGACGCTCGGGTCGGGGTCGAACTTCGCATCGCAGATTGCCAATGCCGTATTCAAGGTCCAGCCGGGTGTGTACCCCTCCGATCGCAACTGGATCTTCTCTCCGCGCGGCGGATTTGCCTACGACCCGCTTGAAAATGGGAAATGGGTGATCCGCGGCGGCGTTGGACTTTTCCGCGATTTGCCAACTCTTGGGAACCAGGAAAACCTTCTTGGCAACAACGCGCCTGGGCCCACGGTTCCAACGTTCTTCAGCAACGGATCTACTGCGCCTCCGGTCTTCAGCCTTGGGACGCAGAACACGTATCCTTTTGGGTTTACCTATCCGGCGTTCGTTGGCACCCCGCTCGATGCCGCCGGCGGCATCGTTGGCTCAAACATCTCGATGGGCGCGGTTCAACGCAATCTGACGATGCCCTATACCGTATCCTGGTCTGGGGCTGTAGAGCGCGCACTTACCCCGAATATGACTGCCAGCTTTGGGTACGCCGGAACGCATTCCTCCAATCTCATCGTGGTTGGTGGAAACACCGGCGATACCAGCTACGACGTCGACGTCAACCTCTCTCCCGGAGACCTGATTCGGAATCCGGCGTTCTCCGGTGGTGTGTGGACCAATGACGGGATTCAGACTCGTCTCAACCCCAGCTTTGGCCACGTCAACTACGAATTCAACGGCGCTCGTGCGAACTACTACGCGCTGATCGCCGCGGTGAAGGGCCGCTTCGGCAGACACGGGTTCCTGACCGCTTCCTACACGCACTCAGCGTCCAAGGACGATTCGACGAATTATCCCGACGGATACACGGGCGCGGGCGGCGGAGTCAACTACAACGTGAACCAGTTCTACAGCCCCTCTAATTGGGATGTGCCCAACCGAGTCTCGATGGGAGCCAGCTATGACATTCCAGGTCTCACTCGCAACGGCGGCTTTGTCAAGAGACTGACCGATGGCTTCAACCTGGCCTCAACCATGATCCTGCAGTCGGGAAATCCGTTCTATGTGACCGTGGGAAATGCCTTGGCCCTGACGGATACGACCGACACAACAGTCACTCCAGACAACTATGCCAGCGAGCTGGCGGCAGGGAACATCACCTATGCTGTGGGCAGCGGCAACTACTCTGCAGATGGCGACAACGGCAGCGATGTTCCGGATGCTTTGAGCTACACCCAGAAACATAACCGCAAGGCGTATCAGTACACAGGCGTAGTCGACTCGGGCATCATCACCCACGCTCAATTTGCTGCGCCTGCGTTCTCGGCCAACGGTGCGGAAGGAAACGAGAAGATGAATTCGTTCCGCAACCCTGGCTTCGCAGATGTGGATCTCACCGTGAGAAAGTCCACAGCCATCACCGAACGCGTCAGCCTGCAATTCCGCGTGGATTTCTTCAACCTGTTCAACCGCGTCAATCTGAACGGCGTCGACTCTAACTTTAATGACAATAGCGCCGGCTTCGGCACGACCGGCAGCGCGTTGTTCCCGCGCTATGAACAGCTGGGAGCCAAACTGACCTTCTAGACTTGGCAAATACGGGCCGTTTTGAGGCAGCGGAGGAAGAAGTCTTTCCATCGCTGCCTCAAGCTGTATCTGGGATCACTCTTGCCTCGGACTCCCCAAAGCCGAAGGCCGCCTCGACGAGCTTGCAGAGTAGGATGGATTAGCGGTACCCTCCAATTTTTTTCAGGTGTAGGGTCGTAAACCGCGCGGAGGTGGCTACGATCTGCAGGACTCAAACTGGAGCCCACGGACCCGTACGAAATGGAAGCCTGATCGCGATTCTGTCCTGGTTTCGGATGATCTATAAGAACCTCGGTCCTGCGCTTGTGGTTTGTCTTCTGTGGGCAAGTGTCCAGCCAGGTCATGCGCAGCCCCAGGCCGCGCAGGAGGCAGTAGCCAGGATCTCCGATGCGCTGAGAACCGGCAATTTTCAGCAGGCCTTGGCCTTGAGCCAGGCGGCGCTGGCCAAATGGCCCAGCGACGTAAGGATCTGGACGTTGCGCGGTATGGCTACGGCCGGAGCAGGGAATCTGCCGTCGGCATTATCTGCCTATTACCACGCATTAAGCCTTGTCCCCACTTATCTGCCGGCTCTGGAAGGAGCGGCACAGTCAGAGTTTCAAATGGGCCACGAATCGGCGCGGCCGATCATCCTGAAGGTGTTGGCGCAGCGCCCCGACGATCCAACCTCTCACGCGATGCTGGGGGTCCTCGATTACATGAAAGGGAATTGCGATGATGCCGTCGCGCATTTCGAAAAAGCCACGGCTGTAATTGCCAATCAGCCCGACGCCCTCACTCAATATGGAGTGTGCCTCGCTGCCGTGAAGCGCGATCAGGATGCGGCTTCCGTGTTTGCCCAGGCGCTCGCCTTGGATCCGGCCAAGAACGATGCCCGATACAATCTCGCACTCGCGCAATGGAACATCAAGGATGACAAGGGGGCCCTGGCGACGCTTCAGCCACTGGTCGAGTCATCTGCCATGGATGAAAACGCGTCGATCCTCGCTGCCGAGATCATGGAGTCCGAAGGCGACACCGGCCACGCGGTTGAACTGCTGCGGAAACTGATCCTGGCTCACCCAAAGCAGGTGGACGCTTACCTGCAGTTCGCTATCGTGTCGTTCGATCACGAGTCGGCGCAAGTGGGAATCGACATTCTGAACGCCGGCCTCACGGAGTTGCCAAAAGAGCCAAGGCTCTATCTGGCTCGAGGAATCCTGCTGACGCAAGTCGGAGACTTTTCCCGCGCTGCGGATGACTTCGACAAAGCCGGCGCGATCGATCCCAAACTCTCCTTCCTGGGAGTAGCCGAAGGTTTAGTCGAATCGCAGCAGCACAAGCCGGCGGAGGCTCTGGCCCAGTTTCGTGCCGCTGCCAAGGCCCACCCCGATAACGCGTTTGCGCAATACCTGCTCGCGGAAACTCTGCAGGAAGGTGGCAGCAGAGAGGGGAGCCCGGAGTATCAAGAGGAGGTGAAGGCCGCCTCGCGTGCCGTGCAGCTCGATCCGCGACTGGTTGCAGCGCATGACCTGCTCAGCTCGATTTACCTGGAGAACGGACATCCGGAGCTGGCCATCCAGCAAAGTCGCGCCGCACTAGCCCTGGACTCAACGGATCAACAGGCTGTTTACCATTTGATTCTGGCGCTACGCAAGACTAACCAGAAAGACCAGGTTCCCGCACTCCTGAAACGGCTCGTCGAGCTTCGCGCCAGCGCCAAGTCGGACCAGGCGGCATCACCCAAGCGTTATCGGCTCTACGAAACCCCCGCGCCGGCCACCCCGTAAGCACGCATCCATTTAGAGCGCGCCACTGCACCCGAGGTGAGTCCTTTGAATGAAGCAACGCTTCCGAAAACAGATCGCAGAGAATTCGTGAAGTCTTCCTTGGCTGTCGGCGCTGCCTCCCTGTGGCCTCTGCGCGGCCATGCAGCCGGCACGGCCCCGGTAATCTCCAAAATCACCATCCTGCCGGTCCCGGGGGAGTTCGCGCGTCCCGTCGCGATGAATGCTTACGACAAGCAGTCAGTCGGAAAAAACGGCGCCATCCGCTTGGTCCGCGCCATACTCTCAGACGGCACGGTTGGGCTGGGGGTAGAAGGGTATGTGCCCATCAAGGACGCCGGCCTTCAGTTCCTGAAAACCATGATCGGCGTGAACCCAGAGGACGTGTTTCGCTGGGATGGAGACCGTATCGCCGGGCACTCCGACGCATTTGCCGCACAGATACAGGACGAAAAGAACTGCTGGTTCGAAATGGTTTTGCTTGATCTGGTAGGAAAGCTGCGGAATCGCCCGGTCTACGACCTCTTCGGACCATCGATTCGCGAATCCATCGACGCCTATGATGGCTCCCTCTATTTTGTCGATGTGGCGTCAGGCAAAGGCGCTGACGAAGTGGGGCGGGTGGCAAAGCAGATCCGCGACGATGGATATCGTGGATTGAAGATCAAGATCGGGCGGCCGTGGAAATGGATGCCGGGAGAAGCCGGTGTGGCTCGCGATATCGAGGTGGTGATCGCGACCCGCGAAGCGGTTGGCGCCAACATGAACCTCATGGCGGATGCCAATAATGGCTACGAGGGAAAGATGGATTGGGCGGTCCGTCTCCTGAAGGAGTGCTCGCCTTACAGGCTGACCTGGATCGAAGAGATCTTTCCCGAAACCATCGAGGACTACACCAGGCTCCATCATGAACTCCAGGAAATCAATGCCGACACAGCGGTGGCCGACGGAGAGAGCGTCAGAGACATGGACTCCTACACACCGTTCATGAGCGCGGGCTTGTACAGATACATACAACCGGACATGCGAACCTGCGGGTTTTCCAAAATCCTGTACGCTGCAAAACTGGCCGCACCTTATCGCGTGAATGTCGCGCCGCACAACTGGATGAGCGAGATGGGAAAGCTCGCGTGCCTTCACGCCTCTAAGATCTGCAGGAACATACCGGTTGTGGAGGATGATCGGTATCATGACTTCGCACTCGATACTTCGGCTTATGCGTTCCGCAATGGGCAATGGCTCGTTCCCCAGCGTCCGGGCTGGGGAATCGATCTGAGCCCTGACTATGAGCTCTTTTCGAGACTCAACCAGGAGATTGTGATTGCCTAGCGGCCGAATCGCTGGCAAACGAGCCCTGGCGCTCGCCGTCTTTCTGGTTCCCTGTGCCGTTTCAGCCTGCGCGCAGGCGGGCGGCCAATCACAAACAGCGACGCTTGCCACTCGCGACATGCGTATCGAACTGTCTGCTGGTCCGTCAACGCCGAAACTGGATGTGCTGGTCAATCCTGCCGGCGCCGCCTGGCGCAATAACGGCGTCGAGGAGTTGCCGGCCTTCGTCGAAGCCGACGGCGTCAAAATTCCATTGGCCTGGCGGCTCAGGCGCGATGAGAGCAGCGTCAACGCCCATCTGGTGGCATTCGTCTACGAGTCAGACGAACCGCATCTGCGCCTTCGCTGGCAGTGGCAGGCAAGGGCCGACGCTGGGCCACTGGAACACACGATCGCGATTGAAAACCTGAGCAGCAGGGAAGTGTGGCTGCCCTTGGTCGATTCTCTCCGCCTGGAGTGGGGTGTCGCGCCGCAAACCCGTCTCAGCAATTTCTACGTCGAGAAAGGTGCAGGCTCGCCCTCGGCACAGGGAACGCACCTGGAAGAGGTTCAGGATGGTTATGAATGGACGGGCACATCGTCGACTTACGCGCATCCGAAACCCGAAGAGGCCCGTGAGATCATTCCAGCCGAGATGGTTTTTCAATCGGGCGATCGGCGGGATGGCTGGTATGCCGGGATCGAGTTCAGCGGAAGAACGCGCGTGACGTTGGAGCGATCAGGCCGCGCATTGCGCACCGTGTTGGGGCTGAATCCGGAGCCGGGTCCGTTTCGAACACGTCTTGCGCCGGGCGAATCGTTCACCACCCCCGTAGTCTTTCTCGGCGCATTCGGCGGTGGCCCGGATGGCGCAGGCAATCAATTGCGGCCGTGGGTTCGCAAGGTCCTGGGGAATCCTCGCACGTGGAGCGACCCGCGGTATCCGCTCGTCGTAGTCAACAGCTGGGGTAGCGGGATGCAGGTTGACGAAAAGCTGGCGCTTCACATGATCGCCGAGGCAAAGGCGCTTGGCATTGAGATGTTTCATCTCGACGCGGGTTGGTTCCGCGGAGTTGGAGACTGGCATCCCGATCCAGTGAAGTTTCCTCATGGCCTTGCCTTTGTTGCCGACGCTGCGCACAAGCAGGGGCTGCGTTTCGGGCTGTGGGTCGACTGGACGCAAGCCGGACTGAGCACAAACCCGGGCGCCCTCAATGTTCACGATCCCCGGGTGCGTGACTGGCTGGTTGCCGACGTGGGACCGGATTGGAAGCCTGAGGAATTCAAAGGGCAGACTGTGGACCTCGGAGTGCCCGCGGCGCGCGACTATCTCGCCCGGGAAGTGAAGCGCATCGTTGAGGATTACCACCTCGACATGCTCGAGCACGATGGCTATCTGGTCGCACAGGGCTGCACCCACAACGATCACCCGCACGCTCCGCCGGATCGCAGCTCGATGAAGGTCGTTCACGACTGGGGCGCCGATTTCGTCATCTCATCGAACCAGACCGATGTCAGCTATCACGCTGTCCGCGGATACTACAGCATCTACGAGCAAACGCGCCGGCAACATCCGGGATTGATCTTCGAGATCTGCAACGACGGCGGGCGAATGGTCGACTTTGGTTCTGCCGCGCACGGCGACTACTTTTCCATCACCGACACGTATGATCCGCTGTCGAATCGCCGCGCATTCTACGATGCCAGTTATCTCCTTCCGCCCGCCATGCTGGAGAGCTATGAAGAGAACTGGCTCACCCCCCGCCCCGAGAACTTTCTCTACATGCTGCGCAGCGGCATGATGGGTTGGATGACCGTCATGATCGACACATCGCGGTGGAGTGAGGAACAACACGAAGCGGCACGGCAGGCGATCGCGCTTTACAAGAGCCGGCTCCGCCCCTTGATCCGCGATGCCGGCCTTTATCACATCTCGGCGAGGCCCGATGGTGTGCATTGGGATGGGATGGAATACTGGAATCCTCGCAAGGGAAGAGGGGTTGTTTTCGCTTTTCGCGGCAGTGCGCCAGACGAATCGGTCCACCGTTTTCTGCTCGCAGGCCTGCAGCCGCAAATGCGATACAGGTTGCACTTCCAGGACGGCGCCGCACCCGACATCGTGAGGACCGGCAGCCGGCTCATGAACGACGGATTGGAAGTTGGCTTAGAGCTGCCCCTTAGCTCGCAGCTGATCTTTATGGATGAAGTCGCCGAGGATAAGTAATCACCTCAGGCCGCACAAAATCAGGGGCTCTTTCAACGAGACATCGTAAGTGGGCTGAATCTCTGCGAATGTTCAGTGAGCTGCGTCGGTCGGTGTTCCCGCAGCGCCTTGTTCTACGAGGCGATATTTCTTGCGATCCGTCTCGTGGCGCATCGACTCCTGATGCAGCTCGGACAGGCGCTTCACGAGCGGTTGCAGATCCTGGCTTTGGCCGCTGTGGCGCAGGGCAAGAATCAGGCGATAGAGGGCGGTCTCGTTCGAAGGATCGTACTCCAGAGCGAGCCGCGACTCCTTGATTGCCCGGTCGTATTCATCAAGAGTCATATACATTGAGGCGAGCAGGTTGTGGGCGTCGACCAGGTCCGGCTTGCTTCGCTCCGCACTCATTGCCGCCTGCATCGCTTCTTTGAATGCCGCGCTTTGCGGGCTGGGTGTTTTGTTCATCAGTAGCTGTGCCAGCATCAGATGCAAAAGCGGGCTCTCGGGATGAGCTTTCAAGTGTGCGCGGACCTGCACGAGAGCTGTTTCAGGATCGTTCTTCTGCAAGATGGCCATATCGGCTGCGTAAGATGCAATCGCGTGCCCCGAATCGAGCTGCTCGGCAAGCTTGAAGTCGGCTTCTGCCTTATCGTAGTTCCCCAGCTGCACATTAAAAACGCCACGCGATAGATAGAGAGAAGAATCGTTGGGAATGTGCCTCAGGCCGGCATCGATCATATCGATTCCAACCTGGTAGGAGTCGTGGTTGAGACAGAGCGCTGCGAAATAAACGTAGTTCGACGGCTCGGTTGGTTCCGCAACGATGGCCCGGCGCGCGAGTTCAACCGCCTTCGGCGTGTTGCCTGTGGCCTCATAAGCTTCTGAAGCCAGGCTGAGAATGTCAGGATCGGCCTGGTCGGCGGTCAACAGCGGCTCCAGGACCTTCACTGCTTCATCATTGCTGTGCGAGGCAACCAGAACAAAGGCGAGGTCGTAGCTGGGATAGGTCTGCCCGGGACGCAGCGGAATCAATTCGCGGAAGACAGGAACGGCATCGCTGTCGCGGTCGAGCTTCACCAGGCAATATCCGTACGCTTCCAGCGAATCAGGGTGAGAGTCGATCGTGTCTTTAATCAGGGCAAACTGCGAGGCCGCCGCATGACAATCGCCGCTGCGTTTTTCGATCATGCCGAGCATCTCGTGCGCGGTCGCGTCGTTGGGCTCGGACTTCAACATTCGTTCCAGCAAGGGAATGGCGCGACGGTCGCCGGTCTTGTAGAGAATCTGCACGGCGCCCTTCAGGGCCGGCGTATAGTCGGGCGAGATTCGGATCGCGTGATCGAATGCGGCGAGGGCCTCAGCGTCATTGCCTTGCAATCCCAGGCAGACCCCTTCGAGCGTCCAGAGCTTGTGATCGCCTGGGTCGCTGCGCAGATCGGCTTTCAGCGCGGTCAAAGCCTGATCGTATTGGCGCCCCCGGATCAGCGATTCGATGGAAGAAATCGAAGCCCTGCCCTCCTGGGCAATGGCAGGCACGGTCAGGGCCCAGGCAATTCCGGCAATCAAACTCAGTCGACGCATTTCCAGCAGGCTCCAGCGCGGCTTCTATTCCACGTGCGGCCGGCGCCGCGCGGCCACATTCTTATACCACAGTTCAGCCGCACTGTTTGCGTCGGCCGGCACGCTGGAATAAGCTCCACGTTCTCAGCCGGACTCACGAACATGGCTGCTTCGCGCACAAAACACCGGTAATGCCCTGGCCTTCGCTGATGGTGAAGATACGATCGACCGCCGGCAGCCTGATCTTCTCGACTTGACCTGACGGCCAATGGATTTCAGCAGTCCCCGCATCGGTGGCATCGCCGAGTCCGAAGTGAGGCCGCTGGTCATTCGACGAGATGTAGCTTCCGCCGCTCATCACATCTTCGCGCTGGCGCATGCCGTTCGCTGTCAGATAAACAGTGGCCCCCATGGCGTCGCGCGGGCTTTTCTTGCCCGTCTTCGGGTTTGTGCCTCCCATCAGCTTCAACTCGACCCAGTGATGATGGTCCGGATTCACATTTTTCAAAAGGACGGGCGGCCCATCGACAGGATTGATGACGACATCGATCCTGCCGTTGTTGAAAAGGTCACCGAAGGCGGCGCCGCGTCCCGGTGTCAAAACCGCCAGTCCCGAGCCCTTCACCGGCGGCACATAATCGAACCTGCCGTGGTGGTCGTTATGAAACAGCAACGGGCGCTCGGCATAGGTTGTGCCCCAGTTGTGCTCGTCCACCTGGGGATACACGTGGCCGTCGATCATCATCACATCTTTCCAGCCGTCGTTGTCGTAATCGATCAGCCCGTCGCCCCAGCCCACGAACGGGACCGGAATCTGCGCAATCCCCGCCTGCCGTGAGACGTCGGTAAAGCTGGCTTTGCCGTCGTTGCGGTAGAGCGCCTTGTAGTCATCTGAGAAATCCGTGTCGAGCACGTCAACCAGGCCGTTGTTCTGGTAATCGCCCACTGCCAGGCCCATCGATGCAATCTCGCGGCCGTCGAAGTTATAGGCAAATCCTGAAACGATGCTCTGGTCGTCGAACGTCCCGTCGCCGTTATTCATGTAGAGATAGTTCCGCTCCGAGTCATTGGCAACCACCAGGTCAACCTTGCCGTCGTTGTTCACATCGACAAAGATCGCCGTGAAGCCGTAAAACCGGTCTGGATCAGAGACGCCCGCTTTCACGCTGACATCTGTGAATGTGCCATCGCCATTGTTGTGGAACAGGTGGTCGGGCTCTCCCGGCAAGCCGCGCGGCCCGCACATCACCGGGGCGCCTCGCATCTGACAGTAAGCCGTCGAGGCCGTTCCATCCTCGGCGCTGGGCTGATCGTTCAGGTCGTAGTGTACGTACCCCGAAACGAACAGATCGAGCCGGCCATCGCCGTCATAGTCGCCCCAGGTCGCGCCGTCTGACCAGTTGCCGAGAGTCACGCCGGCCTGTTCGGCCACATCGGTGAACGTTCCGTCGTGATTATTGCGATAGAGCCGATTCTTCCCGTAATTGGCGACGAAGATGTCGGGCCATCCGTCGTTATCAAAATCGCCGATCGCGACGCCAAACCCCCATCGATCGTTGCCCACCCCGGCCTGCTGGGCAACATCGGTGAAAGTTCCGTCGTGATTGTTATGAAAGAGCGCGGCATGGGGCGGCGTGCTCTTGCCGCTGATCGCATCGTAGGTCGAGCCGTTCACAAGATAGATGTCGAGCCAGCCATCGTTGTCGTAATCGATCAGGCCCACACCCGAACCATCGGTTTCGAGGATGTACTTCTTCTGTGGCGTGCCCATCACGTGGCGCCAGCCGGAAAGTCCCGCAGCCTGGGTCGCATCCTCGAAAACCACCGTGCCTTTATCGACAAATCCTCCCGCCGTGATGGGACGCTTGTGCTCGTCGTAAACGGGAGCAAAGACTCCCGCGGAGGCGATTCCGCCCATGCCGCCTTGGGCCGGCTGCTCTGGCGGTTTTGCCTGGCCGAATGCGAGCACAATGCAAGCGCTGAACAGCAGCGCACTGCAAGCAGCTTTCCTCAAAGTCGAGCGCGTCTTCATGCGGTGACTTTCAGCCTAGCGCTGAGCCGCTTTGTGACGCAAACATCGTGGAGGGTATGCGATTCTCCAGGCCGCTTCACCAGGAATAGGTAGCGATCACGTGCGGTGGACCAGCGACTGAATCGGTCACCGTAGTTTCCAGCAACACTTCCAGGTTCCGCTTGGACCAATCAGCCGGTGCACCCGCCAGGCCTTCTTCCAGATCGTGCCCGGTGGATGCGAACTCTCCGGCGGCCTGCGTTCCCTGAGGCCCGATCCCCGCAACGGTTACCGTGAACTGACCCGTCGTCGAATCAATCAGCCGGCTGACGATGGCGAAATCTTCAGTCACTTCGTCGTTCGGGCCGTGGCGCGTAGTCCAGACTCTGCCTCCCGGCACCTGCTCGCGGATCATGTAGTTGCCATGATCTTCAACAAAGGCGAAGCGCTGGTTCGAAATCAGCTGCATGGTCCACTTGTTGTTGAAACCACCAATGACGGCGGCCGGCGAATTGCGCAGGTCCTGATAGGTATAGGCAGATCCGATGCGGAGTTGACTGGGCTTATCGAGCTTTCCGAAGAGTCCTGAGAGCGCTACTGCCGCGTACACATCGCCGGCAGCAACGCCGAAATCGCTGTAGACAAAGAAATCGCCCCAGGTGAGCTTTTCGTCCGGATCGAGAGGGAGTGGCGTGTTGGTGCGTTCGGCCTCGGTTTGAAAAGTGCCCGGATGCGCGCGCGAATAACGCCGGTAGATTTCTTCTGACGGCCGGTACGAAACCGGTTTGGCGAGACAGATAAGGACCGGTTGGCGCGTCGCGAAGACAGGGCTCCAGAACTGATCGAGGACGGTTTTTTGAGCCGTCGGCGGATGCAGCGAGCGGTAGAGGGACCTCGCCGCAAGTGCAGCCAGAGCGACAACGATGATCAGCGCGGTCAGCGCGACAGGAGATTTCCAGAGCGAGGGCTTCGCGGTAGCCGGCGCTGTTTCGGGCTTCAGGGTTTTGGTTCGAGCGTCATCTCCCGAATGAAAGACCGGCGAGTACGACCCCACCGGCAATTCAATGCGGATGTGGGAGCCGGGAGGCGCCTCCTGGTAGTGAAGCTCCAGCCGTCTCCTTACTTCGCCGGCCTGAACTCGAACCACCGGATCCTCACCCGTGGCATAGCCTGGCGGGCGCTGAAAGACGTCGGTTCCAATGGTCCGCTCTTTCAGGCGATCGGTGTGGCCTTCGAGCTTGTTCAGCACCACATATCGCAGGAACTGCTTGCAACGGTCCGCGCTCTTGAAGTGCTTGCCCGACAGGATGCTCTCCAACTCCTGGAGCACCGCTGATCGTCCCGCATCCTCGGCTTCAGGTGGAGTCGGACGAGTTTCGCTGTTCCCCGGCGATTCAAGCACTGACTTCATTGGTCCACTCGTTGCCGTTCCATCTTCGGGGGCCGCAACCACCCAATCCGGTCCTCACCACAGGGGTGCACAACCAACTGGAACGCGTCTTCGCACGCGCTCCGAGGATGTTTTGTGGGAGGGCGAGTAATCGCTTTCTCGACCGTTCGAAGTAGAGCAACATTGAAACATCCTTGTCAAGGCAACTGATCATGAATCGACACGTCCGGCCTATCCATCACGGCTGAAATCACGAACTCCGCGTTCTTCAATCTTGAACCGCGTTTCAGGATAAGTGTCATGGGATCAACCACATGGATGGCATAATCCCCAGACAACGTTACAGTGGGGCCAAACCAGTTCATCCAGAGGGGTTTTACGTCATTTCTTACAGTAAGAATGACTTTACCGGGTAACTTTATTGGAAGTGCAAATGATTGCAATATAAAGCGTTATCCAAGAATTGAACTGTAAAAACACCGTGTTTTACTTGCCAGCCGCAGTTTGGACGCTCAAACTTCCAGCCGATCTCGTGATCCGCCTTTCGATGGGATTGAAACAGAGATGGTACCGGTGAGAACGGCTGACCGGACTCTCAGGAAATCCCTCGAAGGGGTGTTGTGTTGCAACGTTCTGTCAGCCTAACCAGGCTCGCAGCGAGACGCGGGTGCGATGAAGGAGACAAACGAAGTGCTGAAAGTCGTTCGGCATAGGGCTTTCGCTTTTCTTACCTGTTCATTTCTTTTCATTGGTTGCCGAGTTGTCTGGAGCGCCGATACACAGATCGCGTTGTCGCGGCAGGGGAGAACCGTGGTCATCGAGCCCTACGCTCCCAACATCGTTCGCATTACCGTGAGCTCGGATAAGAATGCTGCACTCGCAGGCGCCGGCTACGGTTTTGTTGCGAAGCCATCCATGACAGGCTGGACCCGTGATCGGGACTCTGAGGGATACGAGGTGATTCGCTCTGAGCGCATGGTGGTTCGCATTGCGCCGGAAGACCTGCCGCCACCCCACGCGATGCCCTTGGACAAGTTGAATGATGCCCTCAGAGATCACTACTTCGGGGGCGACCCTCACCAGAGAACGCCCTTCGAAGACGTCATCTCTGTTGCTGCTGCGTCGGGCAAGCCACTCGTCAAGATGAAGAACTGGTTCATGGTGCCCAATAAGCCCGGTGCACCTTCAGGAAGCGCCGCGCAGAAGAACGATCCGGGCTACCGGGTATCCGCAGTGTTCGATTCGCCGGCCGATGAGCACTACTACGGCCTCGGTCAGCACCAGCAGGGCTTTCTCGATCTCCGCGACCACCGCATCAGGTGCTGGCACGACTATGACGAGATCGGCGGCGAGACAGTTTGCGTCCCCTTCATGGTCTCAAGCCGCAACTATGGGCTCATCTGGGACAACCCTTCGAAAACCACCATCGACCTGGGCTTCAACCTCCAGAACGTATGGTCTTCCGACGTGGGAAACCGCGTCTCCTTTTTTGTGATCGCAGGGGATAGCACCGATGAGGTCTACGGAGGCTATCGCCTGCTGACCGGCGTCACCTCCATGTTGCCCAGGGCCACCTACGGCTACATCCAGAGCAAGGCAATTTATCCCACCCAGGACCAGTTGATGGCGATCGCCAAGGGATATCGCGATCGCAACCTGCCGCTCGATGTGCTGGTGGTCGACTTCCTGAACATGACCCGGCAAGGCGAGATGGATCTCGATCCGGCTCGTTGGCCCGATCCGGCTGCCATGAACAAGCAGCTTTATTCCATGGGCATCAAGACTCTGCTCAGCGTGTGGCCACATTTCTCCCCCGGCACGCGGTACTACGACATGCTGAAACAGAAGGGCTGGCTCATCCACAAGCCCGATGGATCGCCCGACTTCGGCGGCTTCAAGGACGTCATCGGGCCGAACATCGACACCACCAACCCTGAAGCCGGCAAGTGGTGGTGGCAGGCAATCAGGGATCGTTATGTGAAGCCCTACGGCTTCAGCTACATCTGGCTCGATGAAACCGAGCCCGACATCGACCCCGCGAATGACATTTTCTATGTTGGATCGGGCACCCGCTACTACAACGTCTATCCCCTGTTCCATACAGCCACGGTCTACGAAGGCTTTCGGCGCGACTTCGGCGACAGCCGCCGCTGCATGATACTCGCCCGCGCAGCTTATCTTGGAGCACAGCGAAACTGCACGGTCTTCTGGTCGAGCGATATCCGCTCCACCTGGGATATGTTGAAGCGTTCCATTCCCACGCAATTGAACTTCACCGCGTCGGGCATGCCCTATTGGGACACGGATATTGCCGGTTTCTTCTCGCCGCTAATTTCCTCAACCTATCACCCGCAACACACGCCCCTGGTCGACCCATCCGATGCGCGCGGCAACGTCGACAATTACGAAGACTATCCCGAGCTCTTCGTGCGCTGGTTCCAATGGGGAGTGTTTCAGCCGATCATGCGGGCACACGGCGAGCGGGATCACAACGAGGTCTGGGCGTATGGCAAACAGGCCGAAACCATCCTCGAGAAATATCTGCGCCTGCGCTATCAGATGATCCCGTACACCTATTCTCTCGGGTATCACTCCTACCTAACCGGCGCGCCTTATACGCGTGCGCTCTTCATGGATTTTCCCAACGACCCAAACGTTGCCAACATCGGCGACGAGTATATGTACGGGCCGTCGTTTCTGGTTGCGCCGGTCACTGATCAGGGAGCGACCAGCCGGACGGTGTACTTGCCCGCGGGAAGCGATTGGTACAACTACTGGACGAACGAACGCCTGAAGGGCGGCCAGACTGTAGATGTGGCCGCTCCTATCGACACCATTCCGCTCTTTGTGCGCGCCGGATCCATCGTTCCGCTCGGATCCGAAGTTCTCAGCGCCGATCAACCGCAGTCCATCGCGCAGGTCCTCATCTATCCGGGCGCGGATGCAGAATTCACGCTCTTCAATGACGACGGAAAGACCTACGCATACGAAAAAGGAAATTCACAGATCACTCACTTGCACTGGAATGATGCGGCCGGGCAGCTGACCCATGACGGGGCCGATGCCTGGAGCGCATCCGACACAAACGTTGTCAAAATCGTTGGGCGCTGAGCTGGTTCGCTGGCGATCGCCCGGCAGTTCAAGAACCATTTCACCAAGGAGACCAGTATGAACCGTTGGACAAAAGTTCTGATGTTCATGTTGTTCCTCTTCAGCTTGGGAGGAGTAAACGCTTACGCGCAGTTCTCAAGCGGAATCGAGGGCATCGTCCACGACACGACCGGAGCAGTCGTCGCCAAAGCCAAGGTCACTGTCACCAATACCGCCCTGGGCGTTTCCAACACCGTCATGTCCGGCGATAATGGCTACTTCCGCATCGATGGCTTACCCGCGTCCACTTTCAACATTGAAATTCAGGCGCCGGGCTTCGAAAGCTGGAAACAGCAAGGCCTGTCGTTGCAGATCGCGGAAATTCATAACCTCACGCCCGAACTGAAAGTGGGTTCGGTCTCGGCCAACGTCGAGGTCAACGCCACTGCTGCCCAGGTCGATCTCGTCACCCCTTCCACAGGAGCTGAGATCTCCAGCGAGACCGTGCAAAACACTCCGCTGACCGGGCAGAACGTTTACAGCCTGGCTTCGCTGACCCCCGGCATGACCGGCGGCGGAGTTGTGACGGGCGGCCAGGACAACTTCACCAATGAGTACGCCATCAACCTCAACGCCGCGGGCTTGCGCCAGGAGCAGAACGGCTACGAAATTGACGACGCTTACACCAATACTCCCTCCCGCGCCGGCGCTACATCCATCTCTCCCTCTCCCGAAGTCGTGCAATCAGAAAACGTCCTCGTGAACAACTTCGACGCCCAGAAGGGAAGGAACGGCGGCGCCACGATCGACATCTATACAAAGTCCGGTACCAACCAGTTCCATGGCGCCGCGGACTACTACTTCACCAACAACGATCTTTCGGCAACCACTCACTTTTCGGGGAGCACGCTGCCCAGTTCCAAGCGGAACGAGGTTGCCGGCGCGGCGGGTGGGCCACTTTGGAAGAACAAGCTATTCATCTTCGGCGCTGTCGATGTGCTGCGCTCGGGTGTGGCCAGCGCTTACACCCAGACCGTGGAGACGCAGGACTTCCTGAACTGGATCCAGAGCAACCTGCCCAACACGATCGGGACGCAGATCCTGGGGACCGCTCCGCCGCAGCATTATCCAAGTGCCAGCGCCGCGACCACTCAAACCGTTGCCGAGTATGAAGCGGCCACTCCCGGGTACTACGCCCCGCCGGACGGCATCCCAGCCGATTTGGACATCATCGGTGTCGGCAACGTCAGCTTCAGCTCTCCCAAGAACGGCTGGCAGTGGAGCGTTCGCGGCGATGCCTATATACGGAACAACGACCGTCTCTATGTCGACGTCCTGCGCACCAACGTCAGCGCCCAGCAGCTCTCAGGCCGGCCCCAGATGGATGGTCCGGTGGCCTACACCTCTGACTTCGTCAACATCAACTGGACTCACACCTTCAACTCGCATCTCTTCAACCAGGCCGGCGGCAATGTCATCCGGCCCTACGGAGCCAATGAGGCCTTTCCCAACGATGACATTCCGTACGTCAACGTCAACAACCTGGCCGGCTTCGGAACCTGGGCGCCTGGCAACTTCTTCCAGACCACCTGGGGCTGGCACGATGTGATGACGGCGACGGTTAAAACACACACCCTGAAGTTTGGAGCCGACTTCTACAACATCCGTGAAGTCGATCACCAGGACGGCGCTTTTGACCGGCCCACCTTCAACTTCCAGAACATCCTCGATCTCGTGCAGGATGAGGCGACATCGTCGAACGGCCCGCCAGTGAACCTGACCACGCACGAGGAAGCGCCCTACGATCGCATCTATCGCGCGTTATATGAGGGTTACTTCCTGCAGGACGACTGGAAGGTGACGCCGAGGCTGACGGTGAACCTGGGTGTGCGCTCCGACACCATGGTCAACTTCGCCGCGTTCTTCAGCCCCCATCTCACCAACTTCATCTTAGGATCAGGCTCAACTGAAGCTGCCCAGATCGGCGCCGGCTCGGCCGTCTTAGCAAAAGGGGCAAAGGTCCTCGATCACAACATCGGGTGGTTTACCCCGCGCATCGGCTTCTCCTGGGATGTCTTCGGCAAGGGCAAGACCGCGGTTCGCGGTGGCTTCGGCATGTTCGCAGACCAGCCGCCGTACCTGCACATCACCGACATCACCTCAGGCAATCTGCCCAACTTCTTCAGCCCGTCTGACAACATCCGTTCCGGAACCATGCCGGACTTCCAGCTTTGCAGCAAATCGGTGGGCTGGGATGAGGCATGTCCGATCGCCGATACCAGCTACGCCACCATCGGATCCAACGGCCAACTGCTGATCGATGGCGTCGTGCAGAGAGCCGGCATGGGCGGCTACAGCCCCAAACTGAAGATGACCGAAGTCAACTCTTGGTCGTTGAGCGTGCAGCAGCAGCTCCAGAACAACCTGATCGTCGAGCTCAACTACTCCGGCACTGAGGGTCATCACCTGGAGTCGTTCGATCCCGATATCAACCGTTTTGCGGGGGACCTGATCCAGAATAATGGCACGCAGACTCGGCTCAGCCCCTATTTTGGCGGCATCGCTTACGCCAACACCAACACCAACTCGGTGGGTAACTACGGCACCATCATGGCGACGCGGACCTACTCTCATGGACTGGCCCTGACGGGACTGTATGTCTATGGGAAGAGCCTCGATACCATGAGCAACGCGCAGACGTTGACCGAAGGCACCTTCGACACCAGCAGCTACAGCGACAACCTCATCGAGACCCAGAACTTCCCGTTCCAACGCGGCCGTTCTGACTTCGATATTCGTCAGCAGGTTCAGGTGGCCGGCACCTGGGATGTTCCGCATGACTATTCCAGCCCGATGGCTCGCGCCATCTTGGGTGGATGGCAGTTTGGCGGCAAGTTCATCGGCCAGACTGGCATTCCATTCACTGTCTACACCAGTGCCCCCTTCATTCCAACTTGTAGCGATGACGCTGCCGCTTCAGGCAGCGGATGTCCTGACGACAGCACGATCACCGGCTACGCAGCAAGCAGCGGCGACTTCAACGCCGATGGCTTTAACTACGATTTGCCGATGGTGCCCTCCGTCGGCCGGCATCTGAGCGGCCAATCGAAGAGCAGTTTCCTGAACGGCGTCTTCGGTAATCCTGCTGGCGGCGCGGCTGCATCGATCTTCCCGCAGCCCGCTTACAGCGCGAATGGGACCGAAGGAAACCTTGGCCGCAACACTTACGACCAGCCCGGATACAAGAACATGGACTTCACCTTCGAGAAGTACTTCAATCTTCCGTGGTTCTTCTCCGAAAAGATGAAGATCGAGGCCAAGGGTGAGGTCTTCAACTTGTTTAACCGCTCCAACCTCTGGCAGGTGGATTCAGGCCTAACTGACAGTACGTTTGGACGGGTCACGAACCAGTTGCCGGCACGCTACTTCCAGATGCACCTGCGCGCCAGCTTCTAAACTCGTGCTGCGGGAGGGCCTGCGGTTCTCGCCGGCCCTCCTCAGCGCGGACGTTCTCAACAATCACTCTCTTGGTAGCCAGCTGTGCAGCTCTGCTTGTGCAGCTGGTTGCTTTTTGTGCCCGCGCGCCTTGCACTCAATCGGTGCCCTTAGCCGCGGCCGCGGGGTCGAAGGGTTGACGTTCTTCCCATGACAGAGCACTCTCGGCGAAGCTTTCTTGCGCTCGGTCTTTCCGCTTTGGCCGCCCGGTCCTCCGTTGGCTCGCCGGGCGTTGCCGCCCCAACTCATCCTTATCCCGGCGAGTGGAAGTCGCAGGTTCCCGCAAACTGCCCGATTCCGGCATCACCCGCGTTTCACGGTACCTCCTTCACCGGCCGGCACCGCGAATACGCCGGCGCCGACACTTGGTATCCATCCTGGGCAAGCGATGATGTGCAGTACTCGTCGTTTGCCGATGGCTATGTCCTCGATGCCGCCGGCAATAAGGTCACGGTCTATTGCGATCAGGGATTCAACGCAACAACGGGGTTCGCCAAGATCGTCGGCAGCGACCCCATGCAGCTCGAAGTCACAGCGCTGGGGAGCTGGAAGTCCTCCGGGATGCCCTACGGCGGCCGCTACCCGTGCGCAAATCTCGTTTACAACGGCGTCTGGTATTACGGGACGTACTCCTGCGATATCAACTTCCGCAAAGTGGGCGGTGTCGCGTACAACTGGGCATGGCTCGGCCCGTACCTCGGATGCCGTTATTCACGCGATGTGGGCAAGACCTGGACGGAAAGCCCCTGCAAGGCATGGGCGCCGCTCTTCGCGCCGGATATTCACGGCAAAGCAGAACAACTGCGCTCGCTGGAACACTCGAAAAAAGATGCCAGAGGCGATGCGCCCGGCAGCGATGTCGGAGCGTTGATTCCCGGGCTGGGGCTGCCTCAGCTCGGCGTCATGCATTTCGTTGATTTCGGCAAGAACATGCAGCACTCTCCCGATGGCAAAGCCTATCTCGTCGGCCATGGCGCCGCGCCAGATCTGCCGCATCCTCGTCTGGGTGCCGTCAGCTGGCTCTCTGGCGATGCCATCTACCTGGTGAGAGTGGCGTTGAGTCCTGAGACCGTAAACGATGCCGCCCACTATGAGTTCTTCGCCGGCTACGACGCGCTTGGCGCTGCTCGATGGTCGCGCCGCTTCGAGGATTTGAGGCCCATGATCGAGTGGCCAAACCATCTTGGCAGCGTCACCATCACCTACAACCCGGTTCTGTCGCGATACTTAATGTGTGTCGCGGATGGATGGCCCAGCACGCAAACCATCAGCACGCTGATTCTGGAAGCGGACAAGGTATCTGGTCCATGGCGGCTGGTCTGCTACCTCAGGGACTTTGGCGCTCAGGGCTACTTCGTCAATCTGCCGGCCAGGTTCATCCAGCCGGACGGAAAAACCATGTGGTTGTGCTACAGCGCCAATTTCACCAATGACTGGCTGCACACCAACTATGCGATTGACCCGCCGGGCAGCCGCTATGGCATGTGCCTTCAGGAGATAAAACTGCTATCCTGACGCCGCCCGCTGAAAAGGAGCTCAACATGGAGAACGCATTTTCTCGTCGCCAATTCATCGCCGGTACCGCTGCGGCCCTGGTCGCACCCGCCTTCGCTGGCGCGAACGCCGATAAGGATTCCACGGGCTCGCCCGACTCAGCCTGGCGCGGCGCCGGCATCGCCGACTTCTCGAAGTCACCCTACGCCAGGCTGAAGCCGGTGCCGGTTCGCGCGGTGACGATCCAGGATGGTTTCTGGGCCGGCCGTCGCGTCACCAACGTGACAGCCAGCATCCCCACCATGCACGATGAATTGATTTCGCACGGCCGCATGGAAAACTTCCTGCGTCTCGAGGGAAAGTCGTCCGCGGCGCAGGTAGGTCCGGTCTACTCCGATTCCGATATCTACAAGTGGCTCGAGGGCGCCGCGTTCGCGCTTCAAACCGACCAGCGGCCCGAGCTGAAGGCGACCGTCGATGGAATCATCCGCGATGTGGTCGCGGTGCAGGAGCCGAGCGGCTACCTCAACACCTATTTCGTCGACGACCGCAAGCCGTTGCGGATGACCTATCCGACGCAGACGACGGGCCACGAGCTCTATTGCCTCGGCCACATGCTCCAGGGTGCAATTGCTTACTACCGCGCTACCGGCGACCGCACGCTCCTCGATGCCGGCATGCGTTGTGTCGACGATTTCCTGATTCCCGGTTATGGGCCGGGTCCAAATCAGAAGGGGATCGTCGCCGGACACCCCGAAATTGAAATGTCGCTCATCGAGCTTTACCGCACGACCGGAAAACGTCAGTATGTCGAGCTCGCGGGCTATATTCTTCACGGCGATGACCGCATCCCGCTGCGGCCCGACCAGATTAAGTACATGTTCTGCGGAATCCCGTTCACATCCAGGACCAAGCTCGAGGGCCACGCCGTTCGCGCCATGTATGCCTGCTGCGGCGCAACCGACTACTACCTCGAAACCGGAGATCCCGCCTACTGGAAGACCCTCAACGCGCTTTGGGATGATCTCGCTTCGCACCAGCTTTACGTCACGGGCGGCGTCGGGGCCCGGCAGGAAGGAGAGGCATTCGGCGATCCCTACGAGTTGCCCAATGCCCGCGCCTACGGCGAGAGCTGTGCCGCGATCGGCAACATGATGTGGAACTGGCGCATGCTTGCGGCTTCAGGTGATGCGAAATTTACCGACGTCATCGAGCGCGCACTGTACAACGGAATCAACTCCGGAATGTCGCTCGACGGAACAACCTACTGCTATCGCAACCCGCTGGCCTTCGATCCCGCCGGCGACGCCCGCTACGTCGAAGATCCCGAAGGCAAGATCCGCAATCCCTGGTATTACACCACCTGCTGCCCGCCCAACCTGGAACGCACCTTCGCCGCGCTGCCGGGATATTTCTATTCGACCTCTGCAGATGGCGTCTACGTTCACCTCTACGACAATTCCACAATGAATTGGCGGCTCGACGATGGAACGGGTTTGCGCATCGAGCAGAAAACGAATTATCCATGGGATGGCGAGGTGAAGATCTCCGTGTCTCCCGAAGCTTCACGCGAGTTCACGGTCTTCGTCAGGGTCCCGGGCTGGTCGCAGAAGAACGCGATCTCTGTGAACGGTGCGCCGTTAGCCAGTGCCGAGCCGGGCGCGTATCTCCCCATTCGCCGTCGCTGGGCCGCCGGCGACACCATCAACCTTCATTTCGACATGGCAGCGCAACTCATCAAAGCCAATCCTGCCGTTGTCGAAGACCGCGGTCGCGTCGCATTGCAACGCGGCCCGATCGTCTTTTGCATGGAGATGCCCGATCAGCTTGACGCGGTCAGAACCAGCGGATTCAGCGGCTGCGTCGCCGAGGCCTCTGCTCCCACCGAAGCGCGGTTTGTTCCTGACCTTCTCCGCGGAGTGATGGTGCTCGAGCATCCCGGATCGGTTTCGCGCTCTGCGGGCAAGGCGCCGCTCTATTTCGCCGGGGACAGCGCCCGGCCCGAAAACACCCGCACCACATTCAAGTTCATTCCTTACTATGCCTGGGGGAACAGGGAGCGCTCGGCGATGCAGGTTTGGGTCCCGTACACCGAGACCTAAGTAGGCGATTGTCGGATTCTGCTGAAGCGGTCGAACTCCTGGCGCCTCGCTTTTCGCTTCCAAAGCGGCGTGCGCCGCCTGGTTTAGAGGTGAACCAGTCCCCGCTGCAGTGCGGTGACAACGGCCTGCGTGCGATCGCTCACGTTCAGGCGCATCAGAATCACGCTGACATGGCACTTGACCGTCGACTCGGTAATTCCGAGGTCCGACGCAATTTCCTTGTTGCTTCTCCCGTGAACGATCAGGTCGAGGACCTCGCGTTCCCGCGCGCTCAGGTCGGAGTTGGGAATGCGCGAATGAAGAGCGCGCGAAACCGGCTGGGGAAGGAAACGGCCGCCGCTATGCACGCGGCGCAGTGCGCTCACCAGAGCCTCGTGAGGCATTCCCTTGATGATGTAACTGCGTGCGCCGGCTGCAAGCGCCTGATGAATATCCTCATCGCCTTCGTACGTTGTGAGCACAACAAATTTTGCGTCGCGATGCGTGGCCATCAGCAGGCGAATTGCCTCGACGCCGCTGATTCCGGGCAATCGCAGATCCATAAGAGTGATGTCGGGAAGATGTTTCTCGAATAGCTCGATTGCTTCTTCGCCGCTGCCCGCCTGGGCTACGACGGCCATATCGGATGTGGCGTCGATGATGGCGGCGATGCCGACGCGCATGATGGGATGGTCGTCGACAACCAGAACTCTGATCTTCGATACTTCCTTCATTCCATCCTGCTCGATCACCGCTCTCCTCCAGCTTGCCCGTTTTCAGCTCCAAATGCAAAGGCGGGAATCAGGGCTTTGATGGTGAATCGAAGGCGCGAATCACCGGAAGCACGTTGCCTTCGTTGTCGAAAAAGCTGCGGCTGCGCAGGCCGCCCTCGGCGGCCGGCTCCCACCAAAAAACGCCTTGTCCGAGCCCGAAGGGAACGGCGCGGACGGCGGCGTCGACAGCGCGTAGAGAATCCAGCTGGCCTTCGGGGGTCTCGGGGAAGTCAGCTTTCTTTGGCAATGCGCCGCTGGGCGTCCAATTCTGCGCGGTTTCAACCACGATTACGGGGAGGCGGTAGCGGAGAGCCAGATCGTGCAGCGTGCCACGAAGCGTGGCAATGCGTCCACCAAAGACCGGATAGAAAGAGAGTCCAATGACATCGAAGGAAACGTGGTGGGCGTTTAGATTGTCGAAAAACCAAACGGCCCCATCGTAATCGCTCCGATGGATGTGGATCATGATGCGCGGACGTCGTCCGGGAGCGCGGCCATCGGTCACACCGCGAATTCCGGCATTGACCAGGTCGGCAAAATTATCCCAGTTGTCAGGCAGCTTGCCGTCGGGCCAGAGCATGCCGTTCGTGATCTCGTTCCCTACTTGCACCATGTCGGGATCGAGACCCTCGCGGACAAAGGCGGCGATCGTGTCGCGCGTATAATCGTGCACCTGATCCACAAGCTGTTTGTGCTTGAGTTTGCTCCACGCGGCCGGCGTCGGTTGCTGTCCCGGGTCGGCCCAGCTGTCGGAGTAGTGCAAATCGAGCAGCAAATGAAATCCCATGGCCTTGGCTCGCCGCGCCAGCGCCAGCGTGTAAGGAAGATCGTTGGGCAGATGATCGGCGCTGGCAGCGGGATCGTGAAACAGCCGCAGCCGCACCCAGTGGTAGTGGTGCTCGCGCAGCATGGCCAGCACGTCCATGGGCTGGCCGTTCTCTTTGAAGACGACCCCATCCTGCTCGCACTTCGCCAGAAAAGATACGTCGGCGCCCACCGCATAGCTCTGCGAGCGAACCGAGAGAGAGACAGCCAGAAAGACGATAAAGACGCTAATCCGGAAAGAGAGGCGGCCGATCGACAACTGCGTTTCCCCTTTGAGTCGGGCAAGGGAAGCGCTGTACTGCTTCCCTTGCGTGAAGCGCGGCGTCGTGCACGCGCCCGTTTTAGAAGTTGAACTTGGCGGCCAGCGAGATTTCGCGGTGGCCGGTCTTGTTGTCGATGGTGCCGGCGGGGTTGGTGCTGGTCACCGGTCCGCCGGCAGCCGAGAATCCCATGTACATATTCGGGTCGTATGGAATGAACTCGTTCCATGGATGGTTGAAGAGGTTGAAGGCCTCGCCCCGCAGCTCAAGATTTCGCTTCTCGCCCATCGGGAATGCCTTGAAAAGCCCGAGCGAATCGTTGATGTATGCCGGACCGTGAATGTAAGGCAGCCGGTACGTTCCGTTGTCGAGATAGGACGGGGCCGCGAAGCACGATGGGTTGAAATACTGGTTTTTGCCCAGACCCTTGGCGGGATTGCAGGTCGTCTTTGGCACCGCCACCTCGTCAGGCGTGCCATCGGAGAACGCACCGCTGCCGACATTAATGTTGCTGTCGGTTGTCCCGTCCACAGTGTACGAAACCGTGCCGTAGATGCCGATAGTGTTCTGGTTGACTGAGTATTCAGATCCGAAAGTGTTGCCGATCGGCCCGCCGGGCATGGCCTGGAAGATGCCCGAGATCTGCCATCCGTCAAGAGTCTCCTTGAGGGCCTTGCTGCTCGGATTCATCTTGCTCCCGAAGGATGGCAGCTTCAGGTAATAGGAGAGACTGAGAATCTGCGACCTGTCGAATGGTGCCGGGCCATACCACCGCCGCATGTCGAACGCATCCTCGGCGTTGTACGCCAGTGTTTTGCCGAAGGTGTAGCTGCCCCAATAGTTCAGCCAGCCCTTTTGCCGGGTAACGGTCACTTGCAGCGCGTTGTAGTTCGAATCCAGGTTGTGGAAGTGGGTTGAGATGTCGCCGTAAAGCGCATACGGACGATAAAGCTGGTCGTAGTAAGTGCCGTACCATGGCCCGGTCTCGCTGCCTTCAGGAACGGCGTTGCGTACTCCGTAGCCAACCAGGTTATGCGACGAGTTACCCACGTAGTTTCCTTCAACTTTGTTTCCACCCCAGAACAAATGCGAGAGCGCAAAGTTCCAGGAGTAAGTCACAGGCCCCAGATGGTCGGTGGGATTCGCCGTGCCCCAGATCGTGGGCAGGACGTCGGCCACGCTCAGCGAGGCAATTCCACTGAGTGTGTAGGGCGTGGAGCCCGCCCATTGGCTGGTGACCAGAAAGTTGGGTGGCGCCATGATTGCGGAGAAGGCGTTGATGCCCGGGTCGTTGTAGTAGTTGGCCCCAAACCCCCCGCGCACGATGGTGTGGCTGCTGCCGGTGAGGTCGTAGGCAAATCCGACTCCGGGAGCAAACGCGAAACCGAGCGGCTTGGAACCCGACATGGGCACGCTGGCGTTGGTGGAATGCGACTCCAGGCCCGAGTAAGTCGTGTAAGTCGAGTTCGCGTCATAGTCGCTCGGGTTGAAGATCGCCACGCGCCCGCCGCGATCGTACCACCAGCCGATGTGATTCACGCGGAGGCCGTAGTTCAGGGTCAGGCGCTTGCCGGCCTTCCATGTGTCCTGGCCATAGAAATCGAGACGCTTGTACGACATGTCGGCGTTGATATTGGCGCTGGTCTGGGTGAAATTCGATGTGTCGCCGATCAACAACTCAGCCCAGTCGTTGCCTGTGATGGCATTGTAGTTCTCCGTGTCGACGGAGCCGTTGTCGCTCCCCGTGGTCAACAGGTTGTAGCGTGCGTACTGAGCATAAAAGCCGGCACGCAGCAGGTGCGTGCCTTTCAGCCAGGTCAGGCCGTCGTTGAAGGTGTAGTCGTTCTGAGCGCCCAGGTATGGAGGCGCTTCGCCGCCCGCGATGTACAACTCGCCGAGGCTCTTCTCGAAGCTGACGTTGGGCAGAAATGTGTTGTGCGTCGTGAACAGGTTGGCATACGGATAGTTGAGTGCCGACTCAGAGACGGCGCCGGTGTTGCTGATATTCGTGAACAGTGAGAACCGCGTGTAGGCCAGCGAGGCTTCGTTGGTGAGCCGCGCGCCGATGGTGTTGGTCATATCCAGGCTGACGGAGTTCGAAGCGTTCTTTTGCGTCTGCCATGCCGGGTACGGCGTCATGTTCCACAGGTTCCACGGGCCATACGGCGAAGGAACGCTCTCGTTCTCGTGATTGTAGCGGAGCGCAAAGTGAGTGCTGTCGTTGGCCGCCAGGTCCAGCCTTAGAATCTCCTGGTTGCGCGGCATGGAAACGGTGTAGTCGGTGATCAGGTTGTAGCCGTTATGAGCCGCGGGATCGACGTTAGGCGCTGGCAGCGCGCTGAGAAGGATTTTTCCGCCCGCATCGATATTGCCCGATGCGATTTGGCCCCAGGGTCCGGATCCGTACGTCTTGTCGACGCAACTCTGGCTGTAGAACGAGCCGCTGCAGGGCTGATTTCCCACCGGCCAATTGAGGTAGCCGTTGCCGGCGTCAGAAAGCGAGCTCAGGTAACCCGAGTCAGTGAAGTCGCCGTTGGCCATCCCCGTGCCCGTGTAGCCGGGCGATCCTGAGACCGCAGGAGTGGCCGACTTGCGCACGCCCAGATCGACATGCTGCTGCGAGATTTCGGTTGCCGCAAAGAAGAAGAGCTTGTTCTTGAGGCCTCCGGTCCCGGGAATCGCTGCCGGGCCGCCTATTTGCAACGCCGGGTAAAACAGCGAAGTCTGCGGTGCGGGCAGGCCGTTAAATTTCTGCTGCCAGTCACTCGCATTGATCACATGATCGCGCGCAGTCATCTCCGCCAGGCCGTGAAATTCCCGGCCGCCCGATTTGGTCTCGGTCGAAACCACGATCGGCCCGTTGGGGTCGGCAACCGAATATGCCGCAGACTCCACCTTGAGCTCCGAGATCATATCCACGTTCGGTGTCACCGCGGCCGCCCCGGCAGTGTTGAGGTCGGAGACAGGCGCTCCGTCGCTGACCAGGTTCACCAGGTCGAAACGATTGCCGTTGACCGTAAAGGCGCTCGAGTTCTGCGTGAATCCTGCCGAAGCGCTGTTGTAGGTGCCGTTGAAGTTTCCCGTATTGCCTGCGCCCGGAATCAGGCCGAGCAGCTCGATCGCGCTGCGCCCCTCGATATCCATATTGTGGAGCTGGGTGTCGGTAATCGTGTAGCTCACCTCGCCCGTGGTTGTCGGCGTCAGCTCGTCTCCGCTCGCTGTCACCACCACGGTTGCCGAGGTCGCAGCCACCGTGAGCGCGATGTCCTTTAGCTCGATCTGGTCGTTGATATGTATGGCCACGCCCTTGCGAAGCAGGCCGTTGAATCCCGGCGCGGAGACCTTCACGTCATAGACGCCGACGGGAATACCGACGAACGAGAAAAAGCCGGCTCCGTCGCTGGAGGTGGACCGAGCTACACCCGACGCTTCGTCGCTGACGGTGACACTCGCTTTCGGAATCACCGACCCCGATGAGTCTGTCACGGTGCCTGTGAGTGTGGCTGTGTTACCTTGCGCCTTCGCGAATTGACCTGCCCAGACAACAGACAGCAGAGCAATGGCCGCAACGGCAGCGAGACGTCTGAGTTTTCTCATCGATTTTCCTCCCTGGCCTTCCTTCAGTGCGAGACCACGAAGCGCCACACCCCTGGGCTTTCAGGGCCAGTCTGGGCTTCGGGTAGTCTGCAGTACCGGATGATAGTCCTGAAGAGATTGGCCGCGAATCCGACGAAAGTCGGATCGGGAAGAAATGTGTCACCGGCCTGCAAATCCCCCGAAAACAGTGGATTGGCCGGCAAATCCAGGGCATTCATGCAGATCGGCCCAAGCCATTCGGCCAGACGGCGCATCCGGACGGATCACTTCGCCCCGCTCGAGACCTCCAGTTGGTATTCGGGAACCAGCCGGATGTCATCCAGCTTGTCGATCTGGCCATTCGAACCGAACTGCGGAGGGCCGGCGAACTCAAAGTAGATGGGAGCATCCGCGCGCAGAGGAAGGATGCTCAGCTCAAAGGTGCCGGATCCTTGAGGAGAAAGGAATCGCTTGAGACCGATCATCCAGGGCTTCCCGTCATAGAAGTTGTCTTCGAGCAGCTTGTGGTTGGCTGTCAGACGCGCCACGTCGCCCCGGTAGTCGACATCGAGGAAGAGCTCGCTCAACCCATTCATCGATTCTTCGGGAACGGTAATCTCCCACGCGGCCGCCTGAGGAAGGCTCTCTGCACCCGGCGCTTGCGCCACGCTGTGTGGGCGCCAGTCGAACGTTGGCCCTAGCTTGACCGGAGGCGCAATTCCCGCGGCGCGAATCTGGTGGTACTCCAATGGTGCATTCCATGGTGAAGCGTCAGCCGTGAAGGTGGACACCTGGCCGCCGGAGGACAGCGCGAGCGGAAGATTGGCTTCGAGCGGACCGGAGAAGGGCGGGGTGACGGCAAATGCGAATCGCGAAGTGGCGCGCGAACGCAGCCAGAATCGCAAAGGCCGCCTATCCGGATCGGCGAAGAAATCCTGATCCGTGATAAGCAGATGATCGCTGCCGCCGAGGCGCACCTTCCACGCATTCTCAGCTTCATGGGCCGTCAAAACGACAATTCGCATCGGCTCGCCTTGCGCTGAGACAAGGTCGATCGACGACTGAACGCCTGGCTGGATTCCGCTAACGATGACGGCGCCGGAATCGCGGATCGTCTCCCCGCTTGAGGCCTTCAGCGTGCGAACGGTGCGGGAATCGAACGAAAACTCAACGGGAATTCCGGGAACGGCTTCGAAGTAAAGAGTGTCGAAGTAAAGAGTGTCGATGGCGGTGTCGCGGCTGGAGTCCGCAACTTTGCTCGAACCTGCGACCCGCGCAAATAATTGCGCCGTGCTGTAGCGAAGGGTAATTCCATCCGCAGCGAAATTGAAGGGCCAGATGAAATATGCGCCCGAGGGCACATCGACCGGACGGCGCGGCACGGCAAGTTCCGAGTGAGATAAGTGAATGAGGAACTGCGTCGCTGGCCGCGCCGGCATCGTGTAACCGCGAACATAGTTATTGCAGAAGATGAATCCGGAGTTGCCGCTGGAACGAACCGATGCGCGCGGAACTGAGAAATCCGCCGGGCCGCGAGGCTGTACCTCGGGTGCGCTCACCGTCATCGGTGCCAGCTCTGCTCCGAAATCATTCAGGAAATACTGAAAGATTTTCAGCTTGCGCAAGGCCGCGCGCTCTTCGCCAAACTCGCCCAGCGGAGCCTGAAAGTCGTACGACTTAATCGGCAGATCGTTGGGATAGCCGGTATCCTGCGACTCCTGCAGCGTAGAAAGCGCGCCGTCAGGATTCTCGCCGCCCTGGAACATGTAGGTTCCGTATAGGTTCACGCCCGATCCGAGCATCACCGGGACCATCGCAGCGATGTCATCGGATGCGATCACTGGCCGTCGGTGATAGGTATCCTCGATGCCGCCTCCGAGTTCGGCGGTCAGGAACGGAAATTGCGCTGCGGCGGGCATTTTCCGGTCGCCGGCGAGCGCGGCGCGGTCGTCCACTGCGCCTGCTGCGATGCGGCTCTCAAACCGAAAAGCGTAGACCTCGCCCGGGGGAAGTTTCGTGATCGAGCCATCCCAGGGTGCATCGGGATAGCCGCCAAAAACCGGGATAACCGCGCGCGCCGGCACCACTGCGTTGTCCCATCCCGTGACAATGTAGAACGGCACATCAAGACCGCTGGCGACGGCGATCCGCTTCAGTTCCAGAATGTGCGCCTCGCCCGCTCCGGGTCCGCGCTGCGAATATTCATTCTCAAGCTGAATGCCGATCACCGGACCGCCATCCTTCCACAGAAGGCCCTTGAGCTGCGCGCCGATCTGCGCATACCATGCGCGAACGCTCGCCAGATAGACAGGATCGTTGACGCGCGTGGGGCCCTGTTTTAGAACCCAGTCCGGCAAGCCGCCGTTACGCGCCTCGGCGTGATCCCAGGGACCGATGCGCGCTTGCAGCATCATTCCGTGGCGGGCGCAAAGCTCGGCAAATGCCCGCAAATCGCGTTGCCCCTCCCAGTCAAAATGCCCCTCGATCTCCTCGTGATGAATCCAGATCACGTAGGTGGAGACGATGTCGACTCCGGCCGCCTTCATCTTCAAAATCTGGTCTTCCCATTGTTCGCGCGGAACGCGAGAGAAGTGGAACTCGCCCGCCACCGGAAGCCAGGGCCTTCCATTCCGCGTCAGATAGCGGTTGTTCAGACCCAGCGTGTCGCCATTCGGGGCAGTTGCGGAACCACCGTCGTACTGCGCCGGCATCGGTTCCGGGGTCGCACGGCTGGCGTCGATGCGAATCGGTGTCGCGGCGGCTTGCCCGTGCGATGGCATGGCAACAAGCGCGCCGGCGGCGAGAACCGCAAAAATGCGAACCCTCGCGCAGCAAATCCATGAACCTCTCGATATGAATCCAGTACGAGCCATCATTGCCTTGCTTTCGATCTCCATCGATTCTTGCCCACTGTCTCTTAGGAGCAACGCTTCCCGAAACACCACTCTAGTCCCCGCTGCCTCCGATTCAATCCGTCGAAAGTCGGATCGGGAGTGGATGATTCGCTTCTTCCCGCCATGTCTGCCGCAGCGTTATACTGAGCGCCGCCATGCAGAAAGCTCGTTTATTTGCCGCCTGCTTGATTGTAGGCGCGGCGACTTGGGTCTCGGGGCAGACCGGTGCGCTCGCCGGATACACCCGTCATGTCTGGCAGGCTTCCGATGGGCTGCCGGAGCAAACGGTGCAGGCCTTTGCGCAAACCCCTGACGGTTTTCTGTGGATTGGAACCAGCGGCGGCCTCGTCCGCTTCGACGGAGTCCACTTCTTGATCTTCGACCGCCAGAACACTCCGGCGATCCACGAGAACAGCATATTCTGCCTCATGGTTTCGCGAGATGGTGCGTTGTGGATGGGCACCGAAGGTGGTGGCGTCGTCCGGCTGTCCGGTGGCCGTTTTGAGTCGTGGACAACGAAGCAGGGGCTCAGCAACGACTTTGTCCGCGCGCTCTTTCAGGATGCGTCGGGAACCGTGTGGGCGGGGACTGACAACGGGTTGATGCAATTCGCCCAGGGCCGCTTCCAACGCGTCGACGGCACCGCGGCCATTCCCGAGCTTTCAGTCCATTCCATCTACCAGGATCGTGCCGGCCGCCTTTGGGCAGGCGGATTCCGGCTGGCATGCATCGAGCGCGGCGCTGCGCGAATCTATTCCCTCGGCGCCGCGTTCAGCCAGAACCAGGTCAAGTCGATCACTCAAACCGAGGACGGAACCCTCTGGGTGGGCACGGTCGCGGGTCTCGACTCAATGGCTCCAGGGCAGGATCAATTCCGGCCGGTGCGGGGCATTGTCAGCACCGTGCGCAATTTGCGCCAGACCAGCGACGGTGTGCTTTGGATCGGGACCATCGGCCAGGGAGTCTTTCAGATGCGCGATGGCCGGATCACGCATCTCCTTGCTCCCGCTTACCTGCCGAGCAATACCGTGCTCAGTTTCTTTGAAGACGGCGAGCACAACTTCTGGGTCGGCACGCAGACCGGCATGCTCCGGCTCACGCGCTCCGCGGTCAGTATTGTTGCTTTTCCCACGCCGAGCGATTCCGATTTCGGAACCATCTACCAGGACCGTGATGGCAGTCTATGGGTCGCCTCCGATCGGCTTTTCCAATTGAAAGATGGCGCGTTCGTGCCCGAAAAGCTATCCCTTCCCAATGGCGTCCATGTTCGTAATGTTTTTCGCGACCGCTCCGGAGCGCTGTGGGTGGGAACCGATGGCAGCGATCTCTTTCGCATCGCCAATGGCCGGGCTGAACACTTCGCGACGCTCAACAGCTTTATCCGCGTCATCGCGCAAGCGCAGGACGGCAGCATGTGGGTAGGAACCGATGGCGGGCTCAATCACATTGTCTCGCTCAACGGCAAACAAACCATTCACATCTATTACGTCGGCATCGGTCTGGCCTACCCGAGTATCCGGTCCCTGCTCATCGACCACAACGGCGACCTTTGGGTAGGAACAGATCGCGGCATCAACCACATGCGAGGCGATTCCTTCCTCAACGATGCTGCCGTTGCCCCGCTCGCGCAGATGAAGGTCTGGGCAATCCACGAAGACTCCGACGGAAGCATCTGGTTCGGCACCCGCGACAACGGCTTGTATCGCTTGCACGACGGCAAACTGGCGCATTTCACAGTCGACGATGGCCTCGCCGGCAACGCGATCTATCAGATCCTCGAAGACTCCGTGGGCCACCTTTGGATGAGCGGGCCGAATGGAATTTCGCTTGTGAATCGCCACGAACTCGATTCGCAGGCCGACTCATTCTCACGCCACCTTGCACTGACCTTCTATTCCACCGCGGACATCAGTGGCAACACCGAAATCTACGGTGGCACGCAATCCTCTGGGTCGATCGCGGCTGCGGGAGACGTCTGGTTTCCCACCAATCTCGGTCCCATCCATATTCTTCCTTCAGAGCGCCGCTCCCTGCAGCCGCCGCCTCTCTCCATCCAGACTGTCACGGCCGACGGCCGCCCGCAGTCGATGGCCGGCTCGATCTCGCTGCGGCCGGGCAACGGACGATTGGAATTCAACTTCACCCCGATCCGCCTCGGCTCCCAGGATGGCCTGCGCTTCCGCTACATGCTCGAGGGCTTCGAGACCAACTGGAGCGCGCCCACAGCGGCGCGTTCGGCCGACTACACTAACCTGCCGGCGGGCCACTACCGATTTCGCGCGCAGGTCTTTGATGCCGGCAATCCGCGGGCGGTCAGCGAAGCCTCCATCGCCATCGAGCAACGGCCCTTCTTCTATCGCACCTGGTGGTTCATCTCCGCTTGCCTTCTTCTGGTCGCGCTGCTGATCTACGTCATTTACCAGTACCGCCTGCGGCAGGTGCGGGCTCGCTTCGAAGCCGTTCTCGAGGAGCGCAGCCGCCTGGCGCGGGAGATGCATGACACCGTCATCCAGGGATGCACCGGCGTCTCCGCGGTTCTTGAAGCTTTGGCGATGGATCGAGCCCAGGAAGGAGCGGATACAAGCCTGATGGATTTCGCGCGCCAGCAATTGCGCGGCACCATCGACGAGGCTCGCGATGCCGTCTGGAACCTCCGCAAAGAAAGCGACGCCGGCAGTCTGGGAGAGAAGCTCGAAAGCATGACCCGCCAGGTAAGCGGCGAGTTTCAGGTTCCTGTTGCCTGGTCGCTGAACGGCACTCCCTTCGCAGTCACCGAGCCCGTCGCGCACGACATCCTGATGGTGGCGCGCGAGGCGGTCTACAATTCAATGCTGCACGGCCATCCGGCGCGGGTGGATGTCGCGCTCAACTACAAAAGTGGCGAGCTTGTCCTGAACCTCGACGACGACGGTTGCGGCCTCGATCCGCAGCAAATCGAGAAAGGAAGCGGCCACCACTTTGGCCTGGTTGGAATGAGGGAAAGGATTGCGCGCTCCGGCGGAAAATTTCGCTTGACGAGCACCCCCGGCAAAGGCGTGCATATTGAGGCACGCATCCCGCGGCATCGCTGACCACGAAGCCGGCCGTCGTTTCCGATTGGCCTCAATCGCCGTTCCTGAATTCGGCCCAAAGTCTACGCTCTCTTGATTGCGGCCTTCATCCGCCAAAAGTAGGATCAAGGCAAAATTTGCCTGAATCGACCCCACCCCCGTCCCGGGCCCATTGTTGCGACCCTCTCGTGACAACGCAATCCTAGAATCTCGTAAGTGGCACATATAATTAGTTTTACAGGTAAGGCTTGGCCCAGTGGGGTGGGCGCCGGCGCCTCTTTAGGGATCCCTTCGCCCGTTGCCTTCTATGCGCCCGGCCA
>Ga0335069_10000974_pt1 | contig 46111 bp, 41 predicted proteins | sample Lox_Sample_11_FD_206714 | JGI IMG/M metagenome (GOLD analysis project Ga0335069, IMG submission 206714) | Soil microbial communities from Loxahatchee National Wildlife Refuge, Florida, United States - Lox_Sample_1.1 | ecosystem: Environmental > Terrestrial > Soil > Wetlands | place: USA...
GGTCCTGGAGGTCGCGCCGGGTTTCCAGGCCGATCCCGCGATGCTCGACAATATTTACCTGCTGTCAACCACCGGTGGCCGGGTTCCGCTGAACGCATTCACTACCTTCGAGATGCAATCGACGCCGCTGGTCGTCAATCATGAGGGTCAATTTCCCTCCGTCACGATCTCGTTCGATCCCGCTCCGGGCTATTCGCTTGGCGACGCGGTCGACGCGATCGAGGCGGCACGGAAGGAAATTGGCATGCCGATCAGCATCTCGGCGGAATTCCAGGGCGCTGCGGCGGCATTCCGCGCGGCACTGGTGAACGAACCGCTACTGATTCTCGCCGCGCTCGTCACGGTATACATCGTGCTGGGCGTCCTTTACGAAAGTTACATCCATCCGATCACGATCCTCTCAACACTGCCGTCGGCGGGGGTCGGCGCAATCCTGGCGCTGATGCTTTTCGGGCAAGACTTGGGAGTTATTGCGCTTATCGGCATCATCCTGCTGATCGGTATCGTCAAAAAGAACGCCATCATGATGATCGATTTCGCGCTCGAGGCGCAGCGCGACGGCGGCAAAAGCCCACGCGATGCAATTTATCAGGCCTGTCTGCTGCGGTTTCGCCCAATAATGATGACCACGATGGCGGCGCTGCTGGGCGGCCTTCCGCTCGCGCTGGGATCCGGAACCGGGTCCGAACTGCGCCGTCCGCTGGGCATCGCAATCGTAGGCGGGTTGCTGGTGAGCCAGGTGCTGACTCTGTACACCACGCCGGTAATTTTTCTCGCCTTCGAGCGATTGTCGGCTCGGCTGGCGCGGTCTGACGCCGGATATGCCGAACAGCCGATCACAGCCGGACCGCCGTGAACATTTCGGCTGTTTTTATAAAAAACTCGGTCGGCACAACTCTGTTGACGATCGCGCTGACCATGGCGGGAATTCTCGCCTTCAGGGCGCTGCCGGTCTCGCCACTGCCGCTGGTTGATTTTCCGACGATTCAGGTGACCGCCGCGCTTCCCGGCGCGAGCCCCGAGACGATGGCATCGTCGGTTGCCACGCCGCTGGAGCGCCAGTTCGGCAGGATCGCGGGTCTGTCGGAAATGACCTCGACAAGCGCGCTTGGGGTCACAAACCTGGTGCTGCAATTCGATCTGAGCCGCAATATCGACGCCGCCGCTCGCGACGTTCAAGCCGCCATCAACGCGGCGCGCGGCCAGTTGCCGGCTGCGTTGCCAACCAATCCATTCTACAAGAAGGTCAACCCCGCCGACTCGCCAATCCTAATCTTTTCCCTGACTTCGAATACGGTCCGGATGGGGATGATGTATGACGCCGCGTCATCCGTGCTCGCACAGAAGCTTTCGCAAGTAGAGGGCGTCGGCCAGGTGGTCGTCGGTGGCAGCGCGTTGCCCGGAGTGCGCGTCGAATTAAATCCCAACCAGCTGAATAATTATGGTATCGGGCTCGATCAAGTCCGCAGCGTGCTTGGCGCCGCAAATGCCAACCGTCCCAAGGGCGAGATGACGGACAGCAATCGGGCGATCTCCCTTTCCACGACCGATCAGCTGCTCAAAGCCGACGATTATCGCCCGTTGATAATCAGTTACCACAATGGCGCCGCGGTGCGGGTCTCGGATGTCGCCGAAGTGCGGGATTCGGTCGAGGACGTCCGAAACGCCGGATTGGTGGACGGCGATTCGGCAGTCTTGGTTATCGTCTTTCGCCAGCCCGGCGCGAACATTATCGAAACCGTCGATCGCGTGCTGGCGACCGTGCCGCAGCTGCGTGCGTCGATATCGCCCGCGATTGCCCTCAAGGTGGTCCTGGACCAGACGGTCACGATTCGCGCGTCGGTGCGTGACGTCGAATTCACGCTGGCCGCCTCGATCGTGCTGGTCATCCTGGTGGTGTTCGTATTTTTGCGCAATCTGCGCGCAACGATGATCCCCGGTGTTGCAGTCCCGCTATCGCTGATTGGCACCTTCGCGGTGATGTACCTGTGCGGCTACAGCCTCGACAATCTGTCGCTGATGGCGCTGACCATTTCCACCGGATTCGTCGTCGACGACGCAATCGTAGTGGTCGAAAACATTTCGCGATTCCGAGAGCGCGGGATGTCGCCGTACCAGGCCGCAATCGAGGGTGCCGCCGGGATCGGCTTCACCGTCGTTTCGATGAGCTTGTCGCTGATCGCAGTCTTCATTCCGATCCTGCTTATGCAGGGAATCGTGGGGCGCCTATTCCGCGAGTTCGCGGTTACGCTATCCGCGGCGATCGCGGTGTCGCTCGTAATCTCGTTGACGACAACACCGATGATGTGCGCCAAACTCCTGCGCCCCGAGGGTGAAATGCGCCACGGCGGCATCTATCGCGCCACCGAACGGGCTTTCAACTGGCTACTTATCCACTATGAATCCGGTCTTGCGTTGGTACTGCGTCATCAGTTCATAACCTTGGTGATTTTTCTCGGTACGTTCGCATTCAACCTCTATCTGTTCACCGTAATTCCGAAGGGATTCTTCCCCCAGCAGGACAACGGCCGCTTGATGGGCGCGATTCAAGCCGACCAGGACACTTCGTTCCAAGCAATGCGAAAAATGCTTGGCAATATCGTTAAAATCGTCGGCGCGGACCCAGCCGTCGACCACGTGATTGCATTTACCGGCGGACAATCCGGCGCCTTCAACACCGCGCGAATGTTCGTTGCTTTGAAGCCGCTGGAACAGCGAATCATCGGCGCGGACCAGGTGATCGGGAGGTTGCGGAAGAAGCTTTCGAATATTGCCGGCGGCACTCTCTACTTGCAGGCCTCCCAGGATTTGCGTATTGGCGGGCGATTCTCGACTGGGCAGTACCAGTACACGCTGCAAAGCCAGGATTTGGGTTTGCTAAACGAATGGGCGGCAAAGATGCTCACGAAGATGCGCACGCTAAAGATGCTGACCGACGTAAGCAGCGATCAGCAAAACAATGGGTTGAGCGCATCGCTCACGATCGATCGCGGGACTGCGTCACGGCTCGGCATTACGCCACAAATGATCGACGACACACTCTATGATGCGTTTGGCCAGCGCCAGGTCTCCACGATGTACACGCAACTCAACCAGTATCACGTCGTGATGGAAGTCGCCCCGCAATTCTGGCAAAACCCGGACACTCTGAAAGACATCTACGTGCTCACCGGCAACGGTACCGAGGTTCCCCTCAGCACATTCACTCATTTTGAGCCGACCAATACCGCGCTAGCGGTCAACCATCAGGGGCAATTCCCCGCCGTGACGATATCGTTCAACTTGCGCCCCGGCGTCGCGCTCGGCAATGCGGTCGACGCAATTAACGATGCGGCTGCGGAGATTCACCTGCCTGCTGAAATCGACGGCAGCTTTCAGGGAACCGCCCAAGCGTTTCGGGAATCGCTCTCCAATGAAACGTTCCTGATTTTGGCGGCGTTGCTCGCCGTCTATGTCGTGCTCGGAATCCTCTACGAGAGTTACGTCCATCCGATCACGATATTGTCCACGCTTCCCTCCGCGGGCGTCGGCGCACTGCTTGCGCTACTGATCTGCGGGCAGGATCTGAGCGTGATCGCCCTGATTGGAATCATACTGCTAATCGGGATCGTCAAGAAAAACGCTATTCTCATGATCGATTTCGCGCTTGAAGCACAACGTATCGAGGGCAAGCGCCCCGTCGACGCGATTTACCAGGCCTGCATTTTGCGCTTTCGTCCGATCATGATGACCACGATGGCGGCGCTGCTGGGCGGATTGCCGCTGGCCCTCGGTACCGGCATGGGCTCCGAGTTCCGCCGCCCGCTCGGTATCGCAATCGTCGGCGGATTAATTGTCAGCCAAATGCTGACCCTGTTCACGACGCCGGTGATTTATCTGTACATGGATCGGCTGGGCAATGGATGGTCGCGCTTGTGGCGGTGGGCCATCGGCCGGCTCGTTCCAGCGCACGCCAAAGCGTAATCGCATTCAATCCGATTTGCGGCTGGCATGGTCCGCAATTACTCCCGCCACGCAGCAGGTGAGTTTCTTTGCGGCCGGAATATGTAGAAACTCGTTGGCGCCGTGAGCGTTGGAGCCTGGTCCCAGCACTCCCGTAATCAGGAATTGCGCTTTTGGGAAGCGCTCGCCGAGCATCGCCATGAACGGGATTGTGCCGCCCTCGCCCATGTAGGCCGCAGGGCGTCCGAAACAACCGCGAGAGGCCGCATCGAGGCTCTTTTCCAGCCATGGTGCCAGCGCAGGCGCGTTCCATCCCTGCGCGCTCCAATTCCCTTTGAACGCCACACGCGCACCGTAGGGCGGATTCTTCTCGATCGCCAGTTTCAACTTTCGCGATGCGGCTTTCGCATCCGCTGTCGGCGGCAGGCGCAGAGACAGGCTCAGCGTCGTCGAAGGCCGCAGCACATTGCCCGCATTCGCAGCGGGCGGAATGCCTTCCGCGCCGATGATTGCGAGGGCCGGCCGCCAGGTGCGATTCAAAATCAACTCAGCCGGGCTTGCCGCGAGCGGTTTCGTCGTGCCGGCGAACGGCAATTTCCCAAAAGCGCGGCCCAGAATTTTTGCCGCCTGCTTTGCCTCGCGCTTTCGCGCAGCGGGAATCGGCGCGTAAAATTCCCGCCCGAGAATCTTTCCGGTCCGTTCATTTTCGATGCGGCTAAGCAGCATCCGCGCGATCCGAAAACTTTCCGGCACAATCCCGCCCGCGCCGCCCGAATGCACTCCCTCCGTCAGCACTGCAACCTTGAGCACTCCTCCCGCCAGCCCGCGCAGCGAGGTGGTGCACCATAGCCGCTCGTAATCGCCGCATCCCGAGTCGAGCGCGATCACAAGGCTGGGCCGGCCGATGCGCTCCGCCAGATGCTCGATGTAATGCGGCAGATCGAAGCTGCCGCTCTCCTCGCACGATTCGATTATCACTACGCATCGCGCGTGCGGAATGTTCGCGGCCTCAAGCGCGCCGATTGCCGACAGGCAGGCGAAGATCGCGTAGCCATCGTCCGACGCGCCACGTCCATACAGACGGTCGCCTTCGATTACCGGATTCCACGGCGAGAGCCCCTCGCGCCAGCCGGTCATCTCCGGCTGCTTGTCCATGTGGCCGTATAACAGCACGGTGTCGCCGCCCGCACCCGGAATATCGATGAAGATGAGCGGCGTGCGGTTTTCCAGCCGCACGATTTCGACTTGCATCCCGCGGATCGGCTGGCGGCGTGCCCAATCCGCAAAGCGCTCCGCCACGCGATCGATATGGCCATGCGTTCTCCATTCGCGATCGAATGCGGGAGATTTGTTCGGGATGCGAATGTACTCCGTGAGTTCGGAAAGAATCGACTCCTTCCACGCCCGCTCGACGTAACCGGCGATTTCGGCTTTGCTCATACGCGGAGAGCTTACGCGATTCAGGGGCTGTAGCGCACCTACTCGCCGATCACTTTGATTAGGACCCGCTTGGGACGGCGGCCATCGAATTCACCGTAAAAGATTTGCTCCCACGGCCCAAAGTCGAGCTTGCCGGCGGTGACCGCGACGACCACCTCGCGCCCCATCACCTGGCGCTTGTGATGTGCGTCGCCGTTATCCTCTCCGGTGCGATTATGATGGTACCGCTCGGGACTCGGATCGTACGGCGCCAGCGATTCGAGCCATCGCTTGTAGTCCTCGTGCAGCCCCGGCTCATCATCGTTGATGAACACCGACGCGGTAATGTGCATCGCGTTGACCAGACACAGCCCTTCGCGCACGCCGCTTTCGGCAACAGCCTTGGTCACCTCACCGGTGATGTTGACGAAGTCCATCCGAGCGGGGACTTTCATCGTGAGATATTTCGTATGCGATCGCATGCGCCCTCTCCTCGAACTCCCAGACATCAGGAGTCGCGCCGCGATCTTAGGCTAGCCGGGAGGCGGATTTGAAGGGGAGCCCAATCGATGACGCCGGATATACATCACGAAAGCCGCGATGAGAGCGAACGGCATCGTAGTCAGCAGGATCGTGCTCAAATAGAAGGCCAGTAGCGTACGCGGACTGGAGGCCGCATAGCAGTTTGCGCATGCAATCGCCGGCGGCACCTTCGCGAGCAACAGCGCGATCGCAATTAATGCTGTGCCGATCCGCTTCATGACGATTAGTGGCGATAAACGATGTCCGGAATCAGCACCAGCGCAAGGCCCAGCGCCAAAATAACCGGGACAAACGCGATCGCATACACCAGCATCCGCTCCGACCTAAGATGCATGTAATCGCGCAGCACCAGCGTCGCCTTCACGGCTGCAATGCCGAAAATAAGCGCGAGCGCCGGCATCCGGGCTATCGGCAGCGTAAACACCATCATGCCGGCGCCGAGCAATAGCACCAGCCATACCCATATCATTATGTACTCGCGATCGTGATTTTCGATAGTTGACATCATTGCACCAAGTTATGCGAGATAAAGTAATGGAAACAGAAATATCCAGACGACATCGACGAAATGCCAGTAGAGGCCGGCGAATTCCAGCCGATCTTCATGGTGCTCCGACCACAGAGTCCCGCGAACCGCAGCTATGTAGAGCGTCGCGTTGAATACAATTCCGCCGATCACGTGTATGCCGTGCAGGCCGGTCATTAAAAAATAGAACGACCAGAACATCCCGGAAGCCGGCGTGAATCCCTCCGCAATTTCGCGCGAATACTCGACGCCCTTAATTCCCAAAAACGTGAGGCCCAGAAGCACGGTAGCCAGAAGGAAATTCGCGGCACGCTGATGGCGGCCGGACCGGCCGGCGCTCAGCGCGAGAATCATCGTGAGGCTGCTGGTGACAAGAACCAGCGTGTTGATCGCGCCCAACCGCCAGTTGACGTGTTCGGCCTGATCCGCCCACCCGCCATTCGCGATTCGAAATAGCACGTAGGCGCCGATGAGGCCCCCAAACACCATCACTTCCGACGCCAAAAACCACCAAATCCCAATTTTCCCCATTGGGATGCCGGTGGTTTCCCCCTCCGTATATGCCTTGTGCGATGCGGTCTCTATGCCTACGCTCATTGAACCCCTTAGCCTCGAAGCAGTCCGATCATTTCCTCAGTCCGCCGCCGCATACACGATTTGCGGCTCGGGCCGGGTCTGCGGAATCCAGTCTTCGTTTTCGCCCGGCACGCTATATTCATACGGGTCCCGGTAGACGACGGGAATATGTTCGAAATTTTCATGCGGCGGCGGCGACGTCGTTGCCCACTCCAGTGTGTTCGCATCCCATGGGTTGTCCGCGGCCCGCTTTCCTCGAACCATGCTCCCGATGAAATTTACGATGAAGGGCAACTGGCCAATGAACAGTCCGATCGTCGCATATGTCGCAATTACATGCAGATACTGGAAGGGCTGCAGATACGTGTACGAGCTCAACTCGTAAATGCGGCGCGGACTGCCATGGGTGCCGACCGCGAATAGCGGGATGAAGATTGCGTTGAAGAAGACGAACGTGAACCAAAAGTGTATTTTGCCCAATGTTTCATTCATCATGCGGCCGAACATCTTTGGATACCAGTAATACAATCCTGCGAAGCCGCCGAAAAATGTCACCGGAAAGAGTGTGTAATGGAAATGCGCGACCACGAAGTATGTTCCATGCAGGAAGATGTCGGTCGTCGCTGAGCCCAGAAATATTCCCGTTACCCCGCCAATAATAAAAGTCGCAAGTCCGCCAAGCGCAAACAGCATCGGCGTGGTGAGGGTGATGGAGCCGCCCCACACGGTTGCGATCATCGAGAAAACCAGCAGTGCGAATGGTACTGATATCAGGATCGTGGTCACGCTGAATGGCGTTGCGAGCCGCGGGTCCATTCCGCTTACGAACATATGATGCGCCCAGACGATAAAACTCAGCAGGCCGGCTGCGATTGTGGACCAGACCATCGTGCGGTAGCCGAAGATCGGCTTGCGCGCGAATACCGGCATCACTTCCAGCATGATCCCAAAGCCGGGCAGCGCAACCACGTAAACCTCCGGATGGCCGAAGAACCAGAACAGATGCTCCCACAGAAGCGGGTCGCCCCCGCGATCAGGCCGGAAGAATCCGGTGCCGAGCGTGCGGTCGGCCAGAAGCATCAGCGCACCGGCAATCAGCGGTCCGACCGAGAGCAGAAACACTACCGCTGCGGTTAGCTCCATCCAGACCACGAGGGGAAGCCGCCACAGCGTCATTCCGGGTGCGCGCATGTTCAGCGCTGTAGTGAGAAAATTAATTCCACCCATCAAGAAGGAGCCGAACTCAAGCGCCAGCGCGAGAATCCAAAGGTTCTGCCCCCACGTCACGCCGGTATAAATCGGGTTATCGGACAGCGGCGCGTATCCCGTCCAACCCGCCGCCGCCGGACCGCCGGGGACGAACATCGAGATGGTCAAAACGACCGACGCCGTGAATACCGTCCAGAACGACATCATGTTGAGGCGCGGGAACGCCATGTCGCGCGCGCCGATCATCAGCGGGATTAGATAGTTTCCGAACGCGCCAAGCAGGAACGGCATCGCCACGAAGAACACCATCACGGTACCGTGCATCGTGATGATCGCGTTGTAATTGTCGGGACCGATTGGCCCCCATCCGGGTATGTCGGTTTCCGGCCACGCGAGCTGCCATCGAATCAGGTATGCGGTAAATCCTCCAATCAACGCCATCGTCAGGCTGAGAATCATGTACTGCTTGGCGATTACCTTGTGATCGGTGGAAAAAATGTAGCGCCGGACGAAACCTGCCGGTGCCTCATGATGTTGTTCGGCTGCAGTTTCCATTCGAAGATTTGCCTCAGTTCGCTTTCACCGATGCGGAGTTCGCTGCGAATTTCGTGGGCCACGTATCGTGGAGCCACGCCGAGTAGTCTTTTGCGTTTTGGACGATGACCGTGCCGTGCATTGAGTAATGGCCAAATCCACACAGCTCCGAACAGGCGATCTCGTACGTTCCAGGGATGTCCGACTGGAACCAACCTGAAATCTTCCTGCCCGGAACGACATCCTGCTTGAGCCGCAGCTCAGGCACAAAAAAGCTGTGAATCACATCTTCAGACTGAAGTTCGAATTTCACCACCTTCCCCGCCGGCACATGGAGGTCGTTCTCAGCCGTAATGTCATCGGCGGTGCCGAACTTTCCGTCCGGACCGGGATATGTGAAATTCCAATTGAACTGTTTTGCAGTGACTTTGATAGTCACATCGGATGGGGGAATTTCACCCTTAATTCGTTCCCAAGCGCTTGCGCCCGCACGATCGATAGCAAGGTCAAGGAACAAAATTATGGCGACAGGAATAAATATCCATGCGAGCTGGCGTGGAGTATCGCCGCGGAGAAACATCGCGCGCGTGCCGGCCCCGGTCGAACCTTTGCGATAGCGTACGATCGAATAAATCAGTACGCCTTCCGCCAGGACGAACCAGAATCCGACAATCCAGAAGATCATCCAGAATGTATGATCGACATCGCCGCCGAATGTTGAGACATTGGGCGGCAGCAAATTGCTAAACACGGCCGGTAATCACTGCCTCCTCATCCAGTCGCAAGTGCGGCCTCTTCGGCCAAAAACGACGCGTAAACGTCCTTTTCGATTTCACGATAACGCGCCAGGACCTGTCCGGCGCGTTCACGCTCGCCGCGCTCGTCCGCGAGTTCATTCATCTTTCGCTCGATCCAAGAGAGATGCCACGGCTCGTCCGCGCTGACCGCTTTCAGAACTTCGAGCGTTGCGCGATCGACGCCGCCCATCGCGGCGTGGCTCTGATAGCGATCGATCGCGCGGCCCTCGGCAACCAGCGTCAGCGCCAAAAGTTCGAGCGTATCCTTGGGTACGCCGATGCGAGCGCCCAGCCGCCGCTGATAGCCATCGGCGATCACTGCGGGCGCCGCGCCCAATTCCGCAATTCGGTGCGTCCATAGCATCGCATGGCGGGTTTCGTCCGCAAGGTGACGCGTTAGCTTCGCCTGCGAATCGCCGTCGCGCAGATGGTTGTGCAGATTCAGAAGCAGCCGCGCACCGCGCAATTCGGCATCGCGGTAGAAGCTGAACACCATGATGAGCTGGCCCGTTGCTTCCATCCTGGGAACGCCGATCTCATCCGACTTGCGTGCAACTGCCGGCATCAGTCCGTCCCTTTATGCGAATCCGTTTCGTAATCAGGCGGCATGCGCCTGTTCGCTTTCGGCGAAATAAGTCGGGACCTTGGCGGCGTTATCGAAAAATTCCTGCAGATTCTGCTGGTAACGGTAGAAAAGATCGGTATCGAGTTGATTGCGTGCCGTCACCCGCATCGGCGTGTCGTAAATCGTCAACGTATTCAGGGTATGGTTGAGATCCGCATGGCCGTGTGCGCGTATGTTCTCGACCATCTCGCGCCAAGTTTGATACGGCCCCTCGATTACCACGGCGTCCGGCGCTGCGGCGGCAAGGTCCGCCAATTCACGCACCTGCGTGCATCGATAGCCCGAGAAGGCAATTTCGAAGAGACTGCTGCGATCGGCGGAATCGATCTTCACCACCAGCGCCAAATCGACCGTGCCTAGCCGGCGCAGATGCTCGGGGTCGGAGTTGGCCAGCGCGCGCATCTCCTCGAACCATAGTACCGACGGAAATCGAATCATGATGCACTCTCCTTGAGCCGTTCGGCGGCGCGTTCAGTTGGCCGGCAACTCCAGGGGAATTGCCAGTTGAGAGGTGCGATCGATTCCCGCAACTTTCAGCCGATGCAGATACTCGCGCACCTGCTTGGTGTAGAGACCGCCGAGTTTCGCGAACCCCTCGTAGATGTGATCGACACCGCCGCCGGCCAAAATCGCGCGCGGCTCAGCGGTGGATGAATCGAGGCTCAGGCCGAAAATAGCCTCCTCGCCCATCCGCAAAATTTCGTGAATGTCTGCGGCGCGCTCCGGATGCTTTTCCAGAAAATACTTAAGATGCATCGTGCCGTAGGCGACGTGGCGCGCCTCATCCTGCATGCACAGGCGGAAGATGCGCTTTTCGACCTCCGACGGCGCCAGCATTTCGCCGCTCCGGAACATCGTCAGCACGAATCCCTCCGCCAGCACATGCATCAGCGCGCTGCCGGTGGTGTAGTCCGGCGCTTCGAGAATCACTCGCAGGAGGCTCTCTTGCGCCGGGGAAGAACGCATCAGGCCTCCGCCGTTGGCCAGTGCGCGCTTGCGGAACACCTCCATATGGCGGGCTTCATCCGCGATTTGCGTCGCGAGGAAGCATTTCACTTCGTGAAAATCGTGATTGATGTGCCAGAGCCACTTGGCCGGCATATCGCCTGCGACGAATTCGACCTCGGTCAGGCCGGTGCAAAGCTGGCACATCGCCTTTTCCATGTCTTCAGGCAACGGCTTGAGCTGATCCCACGGGATGTCGCGTGCGGAACTCCATTGGCGCGCAACAGCCTCGTCGTACAGGAGCGCGACGTTATCCGCCCATACCAGCGACTTGTCATTGATGTCGTAGCAACCGAGCGAAGGCATATCCGCCGGAATTTCCGAGCCGCGCGGAGCCATGCTGCCGACCTTGGAGCCTGAATCGGGAACGTCACCATAATGGCCGACTCGGTTGATGTCCTCCAGTCCGAGCCCGCGGTCGTCCCGAGGCATCGCCTTGACGCCCCACCCGCCTGAATTGGCCTCCATCCACTTCAGGTCGATTTTTCCCTGGCGCACCTCGCTGATGTAGTCGAGGGCGCGCTCGACAACCGGACTAATGTTTGACATCCAATTCGACTCCTTGCCGGGCATGGCTTCCGAACCGCAGCCCGGTGGCATGAATTGTCGATGCACGCACTGTGCCACCGTGCAATGTGGGCTAGCGGCGCGGCGATGCCAAAAAAACGCGGAGAATTCTACGTAAAATCATTTCGTGGCGATTGGGTCCGGATCCGCTATTCCGATCGTGATGGTTCCGATGGATTCACAATGTTTCCATTGGATTCGCTTTGGCGACTGATCGAAGATGCAAGTTTCTTTTGCCACAGGCGTGCAAACGCGGTAAGGTCGGGTTGGGTGAAACGCCACCGATAAGGAGTCGGCGCATGTCCCTTCCCGAAAAGGACGACCGCGAGCGGATACTCGACGAAGAATGCCCGGGTCCTCGCGACCTGGAGTCCGCGCTCGCCAATGACAAGCTGAGCGACGTAGTCTCTCAGTCGCCGCTGACCGTCCTGAAATCCACTTCGCTTGCCGAAACCGTCCGCTTGATGCAAAAGGAGCGGCGCGCATCCGTATTAATACTCGAGGACGGTAAGCTCGCGGGCATCTTCACAGAACGGGACGTATTGATGAAAATCGCCGGGCGCGGAATCGATCTCGAACGCACACCGGTGGCTGTTCACATGACCCCGGATCCGTTCACCCTACCATCCGATGCCAACGTCGCGTATGCGCTCGACAAAATGGTGCACGAGGGTTTCCGGCATATCCCTCTCGTGGACGACGACGGACGGCCGACCGCGGTCGTTTCAATGCGTCACCTCGTCGAATACTTGGGTGAAATATACGCACGCGAACTGCTGAATATTCCGCCCGACCCAAAGGCTCAATCCTTTCGCAGCCGCGAAGGCGCCTGACAGCGGCGTATCTATCGCCTTCCCAAATTGGGCGTACGAGTTAGCTGCCTGTAATTCGTCGTAGTAGGCCACAATCACGCTTGCATAGCGTAATTTCCCGAGCCTAACATTGTGTGAATTCGCTCCAACCGGGAGGCAGGGGCGATGCGGGAGCCGATTAGGAAAATCAAAGTCGCCGACCTCGTGATGCTGGCGATTGCCGTCGCGGTAGTCGCAGCGATGTGGGGTGGAGGCAGCATCAACGCGGCCTCGACGACAGCCGGCCAGTTGCTGATAATCGGCGGCGACACCGGCGGCAATCTGACGTACCCGCCTTTAGATGGAATAACTGCGCGGGTGCCGTCCGGCGTCTTCGACAATTCGACCAACGCGGTGCAGGTGTACGACCCGACGATTCCGGGATTTGTGCCGGGCGACTTCACCACTTATCCGATCAAGGTAGAAGGCGCGTGGGCGGTGGCGCTGCCTGACGGGCGGGTTTTGGTGACCGGAGGCGCCAATTGCGGCGGCGCGGGGACTTTGACGTTCTTGTGCGCGGCCTTGAACACGGCGAAGATTTACAATCCGAACAACAACGGATTCACGGCGGCGGGAGCTATGAACCATCCGCGCGCCGCAGCCTTGGCTACGCTGATCGCAGGCTCGGGAACCAACTAAGATGGCGACGTGCTGGTGGCGGGGGGATTTACCGGAACCCTTACTATCACTTCCACCGGATTTTCGATCTCGGGCGGCGGCGGCTCGACCACGACGGCCGAGCTATACGTCCCGGGAACCGGTTTCACCGCAACCACCAACTCGATGCATACGGCGCGGTCCTCTTTTGTCATGGCGCCGATTACGGAATCACGGGGAAAAATCCGGATGGCGGTAGTCGCCGTGATGGCCGCGATCATGTCCGCGCTGTTCGCTGCGGCAGTTAGCACCGCGCCGCGCGCACAGACGGCTACCCCAACTCCTACTCCGACGGCAGTACCTGGGCTTGCTCCGGTCTTTGTTACTAATGCAGGCTATTGGTCGTACAGGTGCAATGGCTATGCCGTAACTGCTTTCGCCCCCGGCAGCAGCGGCGACGTTGCGCCCACCGCCACCATCTGCGGTGTGGACAGCGGCATCTTTGGACCCGTCGGCATTGCGGTGGACTCCAGCGGGAACATCTATGTGGCGAACATCTTCGCTGAAAGCGTAACCGTCTATCCAGCCGGCAGCAACGGCGACATACCGCCAATCTCTACCATCGCCGGGCTGTCCAACGATCAATGCACCGACTCTAACACGCCCTATCTATGCTGTACCGATTCGGGGGCCGGTACCTGCACTGACAATACCGGTCTTCGTTCTCCCCATGGCGTCACACTGGATTCGACAGGAAATATATATGTGGCGAACACCAACGCCAACAACCTTACTGTCTATTCAGCTGGCAGCAATGGCAACGTGCCGCCGGTCGCCATCGTCAGCGGCACCAGCACAGGTCTCAATTCTCCTTACGGCATTGCGGTGGATTCAGGCGGAAAAATCTATGTGGCAAACCCCGGCGGCGGACCTCCGGACTGCGCTGGCACTGGTGGCAACGGATGTGGCAGCATTACCATCTATCCCGCCGACAGCAACGGCGACGTGACGCCCATCGCCATCATAAGTGGCCCCAACACGGGACTCAACGGCGCCATTGGGGTTGCGGTGGATTCGAACGGCAACATCTATGTAGCGAACTCTGCCAGTCCCAATAGCGTCACGGTCTATCCGGCAGGGAGCAACGGCGACGTGACGCCCTCCACCACCATCAGCGGGCCAAATACAGGCCTCGCTGCTGTCGAAGGCCTTGCAGTCGATTCCAGTGAAAACATCTATGCGGTGAGCAGCGGTGGCAGCGTCACTGTTTATCCCGCGGGCAGCGACGGCGACGTCCCGCCCTCCGCCGTTATCAGCGGCCCAAATACCGGCATGGACGATTCATTCGGCATCGCGCTCGGTCCGAGCAGGACAACCCGGCTGCCGACTCCCACCGTCAGCCCGACCGTCACAGCAACGAGCAGTCCAACTGCAACACAAACTTGGACGTGGACCACGACGCTAACGGCCACAGTGACGTTGACATCAACGGCAACGCTCTCGCCGACTGCGACGCAGACCGCCACGCCCGCACAGACCGCCACTCCGACCGGGCCGACGCCCAGTCCCACCGCGCTTCCCGGCGGCCTGTGGCCGCTCTTCCATCACGATTTGCAGCATACCGGGCTGAGCGCATACAGCACGGCGGCGAACAACGGCAATCAGTTGTGGACGTTCCCAATGTCGGGCGGCACTTCATCATCGCCGGCAATCGACGGCAACGGGGTCATCTACCTTGGCGCGTACGGCACCACGCCCAGCAGCGGGACTATCTATGCAATCAACTCCGACGGCACCCAGAAATGGTCTTACGCGGTGGGCGAGCCGATCGATTCATCTCCGGCGCTCAGCAACGATGGCGCAACGGTCTATATCGGCGGGACCGACGACTATCTGTACGCGCTCAACACGGCAGACGGAACTCTGAAATGGAAATTCGCAACCGCGGGCGAAGTGGAATCATCACCGTTGGTCGGTCCCGACGGGACCGTCTACATCGGCTCCGACGATTGGAGCGTGTATGCGCTGGCCGACACCGGCAGCGTGGCGACAATCAAGTGGAGCTTTTCGACACTGAGCATGGTGCAATCGTCCGCGGCGCTCAGCACTGACGGTGCGACGCTCTACATCGGTTCCGATGACGGCAACCTGTACGCGCTGACTACTGCGGCGGGCGCGATGGTGTGGTCGTTCGATGCGGGCGCTGCAATCTATTCGTCGCCGGCGGTGCGGGCGGACGGGTCGATCTATTTCCAGAACGTGGACGGGATGATCTATGCGCTGACTTCGTCGGGCGCGGAGAAGTGGAGTTATGCGGGCTCCGGCAACGCCTACGGCTCGTCACCGGCGGTCGGAGCGGACGGAACGATTTATGTTGGCTCGATGGACAATCATCTGTACGCGCTTGCCGACAATGGAACGTCGGTGGCGGTCAGATGGGCTTATGACGTTGGGTATTGGGTGTTCTCGTCGCCGGCAATAAGCGCGGACGGCACGATTATCGTCGGCTCGGAGGCGGGGCTGGGCCTGTTCGCAATCAATCCCGCCGGCACGCTTAAGTGGAATTTCGTGCCGCCATACGGCCCGACCGGCGAGCCGGTGATGAACTCCTCCCCGGCGATCGCGAGCAACGGCACCGTGTACATAAGCTCGGAGGACAGCCTCCTATATGCGGTCGGTTACGTCGTCCCCACGCCAAGTCCCACCGCCACACTGACAAGTTCCCGCACCGCTACGCCTACGCCCACGCGGAGTGCGACTCCGACGAAAACCACCACCTCGACGCTGACGGAAACTCCATCGCCGACGGTCACCTCGTCGCCGACTCCAACGCAGCCGACGACTGCAACCCGGACGACCACCGCGACGGCCTCCGCAACCATGACTGCCACACGTACAGCGACGCCGATCGGGACGCCATCAACGACAATCACGCTGGGGCCGGCATCGTGCGATTCCGACAGCATGATTGAAGGTAACAGCGTGACCTCGTGCGTGTTCACGGTAAGTAATAACGGATTCACGAATCATGCCGTCATCGGTAGCATCACGATCGACGACACCCTAAACTTTGGTGTGTTCTTCACCGACTGCCAGGCGCCGGGCGGCATTCCCGCGCAATCGGCCTGCTCGATCAACGTGTCGTTCACGCCGCAAAGCATCGGAGCATTCACGACGCATATGCACGTGACGGACAACGCGTCCTCCAGCCCGCAGACGGTGACATTAACCGGGACCGGCACGTTGCCGCCTCCGACGACGGGCTCGATCATACCGAATCCGCTGGACTTCGGCGGGTCGCCGGTGGGACAGCCCAACGAGCAGTTCATCACGGTGAACAACACCGGCTTCACCAATCCGCTGGTGCTGCAGACACTGACGCTGACGGATACGACGGCGAGTTATACGGGATCCAACGAGTTCACGCTGGTACAGGCAGATTCGAGCTGTCCGACAGCGCCGGCGGGACTTGGGCCGCAGGCGAGTTGTATCTTGGCAATAGCACTCACGCCGGATCCGTCGCATATCGACGCGTCGATTACCGGGACGCTTGTAATCACGGGCAACGCGACGACGAGCCCGGATACGATCAATCTGACCGGGTACGGTGTGTCGGGGATAACGCCGGACGATGATTGCTACACGGCATCGGATGGGAGCTGCGACGCGACGCAGAGCGACCCCGGCTTCTCCGGCCAGTCGTGCCTGATCGACTCCGGCACCTGCACAACCGGCGCCGGACCAACCTGCAATTGCCAATAGACTGGCGACGCCCCGATCCGACGACTATCCGGCGTTGAAAGTGGATTAATGAGGAGCCGGCGATTGCACGAAACTTCCATTCCGGCAATAGTGGAGCCTCGGAAAGGGAAGGTAAGTCAGCCATGGCGCTAAATGAAGACTCCGCTTTCGAATCGCGTATCGGGAAGGGCACCAAGGTTTCCGGGAAACTGAACTTTCGCGGACCCGTCAAGATCGAGGGCGAGGCGGAAGGGGAGATTTCCGGCGATGAGATCATGATCGCGAGCGGCGCGGTCGTCAGTGCCCGGGTATCGGCAGGCAAGGTTACCGTCGCGGGCGCATTCAGCGGTGAAATTTCCGCACGTGAGAAAGTTGAACTGTTGCCCACGGCGCGGGTGAGTTGCACGATTAACACCCCCAGCCTGGTACTTCACGAGGGCGCCCAGTTCGACGGCGATTGCAAGATGCCGCGCGGCAAGCTGGCGGCCTAGCGATCGCGCGGAATCGGCGCTATCCGAATCACTTCTCCGCCGCGATTGTCGCGTATGCGAGCGATGCTCCCGGTCACGTCCAGTTCGATTTCTTCGGCATCGCCCATCCGCGGCTCGTATATCCACTGACTCGGATCCGTCGCCGACTGGCGGCACGACTGCTTTAACGTAGCGGCAACCAGCGTGGCCGGGTCGATTACCGCAACCCGCCCGGTCCATCGCGTTTGTCCGCGCTCCCGGATGTGCGCGATCGTGATCGCCCGGAAAATCGCCAGCCCGGCATCCACTTCGCCGTAGCGGCCCAGCTTGGATGTGACGACATCGCGCCCCGCGCCCGCGCTTACATTGCCGCGGATGAAGTCGTCACCGGCCTCATAGTCGGCCTTTCTGACGAATGGCCCGCGCCGGTACCGCAGTTGAATCTCACGGATTCTTCCGGCTGCGTCGAGTTCCGCTTCGACCTCGTAGCGGTTTGCCGTGCCGTCGCCAGTCCTGATGCCGCGAATTTTCGAGTTGGCGAGGACTGTCTCCTCGACGCCGATGGATGAGCCGCCGCGGCGTATTTCATAGCGATACTGGCCTTCCGGTAAGTCCATCGTCATGTGCGTTGAATCGCCGTCCCTTGTGCCGCTGCAAAGTGTTGAGTAACCGAATGAAGCACGGCAAACCCCGCCATATTGTTACGTAAATTCGACTGCTTGATCCGACAGGTCGGTCTATAGCATAATTCAACTTTCATGATAGTTTATCCGCTAGGCTAGGTTTGGATAGGCTCGCTATAGCTGGGAGCCATAAGATGCCACCCTCGATGAAGGTACTGACGGTAAACGAACTTGCGGAATACTTGCGGGTTCATCGCTCGACAATCTACCGCATGCTCAAACGTGGGCAACTCCCGGGCTTCAAGATTGGCAGCGATTGGCGCTTCAACGTCGAGGTAATCGACGAATGGCGCCTGCGCCAAGGCCCCGACATCTTCTCCGACTCCGAAGACGACGACAAATAATAGCAGTTTCGCAGCGCCGATTTCTCGGGGAGCTGGTTTGGCGTGCCGCTGCGGACGTGGTTAGACTGTCCCACCGATGCCAACCGGGGTTTCCAGCCGCACTGCGACGTTTACCGAGTCGGTGATTCGCGAGATGACGCGCCGGGCGCTCGCGCGCGGTGCGATTAATCTCGCGCAGGGGTTCCCCGACTTTCCGGCGCCGCATGAGCTCAAGGAGGCCGCCAAGCGAGCCATCGACGCGGACTTCAACCAGTATGCCATCACTCACGGCTCGCCGAATTTTCGTCGCGCAATTGCCGACAAGGTTCGTTCTTACAACGGCATCGAATGCGATCCCGATCGGAACGTGACCGTTACATGCGGCGCGACCGAGGCGATGATCGCCGCGATGCTCGCCCTGATCGACCCAGGCGATGAGGTCGTCATCTTCGAGCCGTTCTACGAAAACTACGGCCCCGACGTAATTCTGGCCGGCGCCACGCCGCGGCATGTAGCGCTGCGCGATCCCGGCTTTGCAATCGATCGCGCCGAGCTGGAGGCCGCGTTCAGCCCGCGCACCAAGGCGATCGTCGTCAACACGCCGCATAATCCAAGCGGCAAGGTCTTCACGCGCGCGGAACTGGAGCAGATCGCAGCCCTGTGCATCCGGTTTGACGCAATCGCGATCACCGACGAAATTTACGAACACATCATTTTTGACGGCGCCCGCCATATCTCGATTGCAACCCTGCCCGGGATGGCCGAGCGAACCATCACAATCAGCGGCCTGTCGAAGACCTACTCGATAACCGGATGGCGGCTGGCGTATGCGATCGCATCGGAGCGATTTACGAACGCAATCCGCAAGGTGCATGATTTTCTGACCGTCGGCGCGCCGCATCCCCTGCAGGAGGCGGGAGCCGCAGCGCTGAGGCTGCCGGAATCGTTTTACGCCGAACTGACCGCGATGTATTCGCGCAAGCGGGAAATTCTTTTCGACGCGCTCGTGGGCGCGGGGCTGAAATGCACCAAGCCGGCCGGCGCATACTATATTATCGCCGACACCGGGGATTTGGGCTTCAAGGACGACTTACAGGCGGCAGATTTTCTCTTGGATGAAGTCGGAGTAGCGGCGGTTCCGGGCTCCAGCTTTTACCGTCACCCCGATCTGGGACGCCGGAAGATTAGATTCACATTCTCCAAGAGCGATAAGACGCTGGCCGCCGCCGCCGCACGGCTTGCGACGCTCAAGGAAAAGCTCGCGGCACGCTGAGATGGTGAAAATCGGCGGGCCGATGTGGTATGAAGGGAATCAATGCCGCCCCAAACGGGCTGGAGAAGGTTTATGACCAAGCGAGTTAGGGAAATTCTGAGCTATTACGATTCCGAAAACGCTGGAGTGCGAAGCAACCTGGCCCGCATGATGAACCACGGACGGCTGGCGGGCACGGGAAAATTCGTCATTCTGCCGGTGGATCAGGGCTTCGAGCACGGCCCGGCGCGCAGCTTCGCGGCCAACCCGGCCGGCTACGACCCTCGCTACCACTTCCAGCTTGCGATTGACGCCGGATGCAACGCATACGCGGCGCCGCTCGGTTTTATCGAGGCCGGAGCCGCCGAGTATGCAGGTGAAATTCCCCTGATTCTTAAGCTTAACAATCACGAACTTCTTTACGATGAGAAAGACCCGGCGCCGTCGGTGACCGGAAGCGTCAAGGACGCCCTGCAACTCGGATGCGCCGCAATCGGCTTTACGATTTATCCCGGCTCGTCGCAGGCAAAGTCGATGTACCAGGAATTGCGCGAGATCGCGGAAGAGGCCAAAGTGAATGGTCTCGCCGTGGTGGTATGGTCGTATCCGCGCGGTACGTCGATTAGCAAGCAGGGCGAAACCGCGCTTGACGTGGTTGCCTATGCGGCCCAAATCGCGGCTCAGCTGGGCGCCAACATTATCAAGGTCAAGCCGCCGACCGCGGTACTAGAACAGCCCGAAGCAAAAAAAGTATACGAGGCTCAGAAGATTGCGCTGGAGCCGCTCTCGGCGCGAATTCGCCATGTTGTTCAGTCGGCATTCGACGGGCGGCGAATTGTCATTTTCTCCGGCGGTCCCAAGGAAACCGATGAGCAGTTGCTGTCCACCGTACGTGAAATCCATGCCGGCGGCGGCTTCGGCTCGATTATCGGCCGTAACTCATTCCAGCGGCCCAAGCAGGTGGCGCTGGAGTTGCTCGGCAAGGTGATGGACATCTACAAGAGCTAGCGGCCTCATTACTTTGTCTGGCAAGTCAAAACTGCGGGCGTCCAACAAATATAGGACGGCGATTTATCCTGCTCGAACGCAAAAATTACCAAACGAAGCCAATTTCCCCGCTAATTTCGGGGGCTTTTTCTGAATGCTCACGTCAAAGTGACATGGACTACGGCGAGTATCAGCATCTCCGATTCGACCGCAAGGGCGACGGCATCCTGCTTGTCACAATCAACCGGCCTGACGTCCTGAATGCCACCGACGATCGCCTCCATTGGGAGCTGAGCCGCATCTGGCTCGATATCGCCGAGGACGCTGACACCAAAGTCATCGTTGTGACGGGAGCCGGCCGCGCGTTCTCGGCGGGAGGCGACTTGGACATGATCGCGCGGATGGCGGGCAATCCGGCCAATGTTGCGCGGGCATGGAAGGAAGCCGGCGATATCGTTTACAACATGATCAATCTGGACAAGCCGATTATTTCCGCGATCAACGGCATTGCGGTCGGCGCCGGTCTGGCGGTCGCCTTGATGGCCGACATCAGCATCGCGTCGGAATCGATGCGCATTACTGACGGACACACCCGCCTCGGAGTGGCGGCCGGAGACCATTCGACGATAATTTGGCCGCTTTTGTGCGGGATGGCCAAGGCCAAGTACTATCTGCTTACCGCCGACTTTATCGATGGCAAGGAAGCGGAGCGCATCGGGTTGGTCAGTCTGTGCGTTCCCGACGCCCAGTTGATGGACAAGGCGATGGCTATTGCGCGCAAGCTGGCCAATGGACCTCAACAGGCGATTCGTTTCACCAAACGCTCGCTGAATAACTGGTTGCGAGCGGCGGGCCCTGCGTTCGATGCATCGCTGGCACTGGAAATGTTGGGATTCTTCTCGCCGGACCTGGCCGAAGGCGTGAAAGCGCTGCGGGAAAAGCGGCAGCCATCGTTTCCCGGCTTCGGATCCGGAAAATCGTAGATTCGCGATTCATGGGATTCGCGCAGATTCGTCATAAAAGCATTACCGCCCCCCTCTTTTGGTATGACACGTTTTTTGGAATACTCGTGGCGGTATTGATGCCGAAACTTCACATCGAAAGGATGATGCAATGAAGAAAACAAAATTGGCTCTGGCCTCAGCTCTGCTTGGTGCGACCTTTCTATTCGCCGCGAGTGCGCACCCCGCACACGCCGCCAAGAAATCCGTCGATTGCGACGCGGTGATGAGCGAATTGAACAGCGGAAAGAAGGCCAAGGAAGTGGCCAAAGACCTGAAGATTTCGACCACGAGCGTCTACCGCTGCAAGAAGAAGGCGGCCGCGTCAGCGCGGGCAGCGTCAAGCGCAGCACCTGCCGCTCCTGCGGCGGCGCCAGCGCCAGCGCCTGCACCTGCGGCACCGGCAGCGCCCGCGGCACCAGCTGCACCGGCGAAGCCATAACAGTCTTCAATTGATCGAGCCGTATCATGCGGCGCACGCGGCTATCGCGCGCGCCGCATGATTATTTCCCATTTCGGGGTTGATTCGCAGGAAATGGGCAAACCGTATGGAAAAGTGCGAACTTTGTGAGCTGCGTGATTATACTCAGCGATATGCCAATTTCGTCTTTCCTTTTAAGTTCACGATTCTCGATTGCGATTCCTGCGATACTCCGATGGCCGTCCTAGGCGACCATCGCGCCGCCCCAACCGATGGGGAGCGCGAATTTATGATTGAGGCGCTGTCACTCGTAGCACGCGCGAAATATGGCGCTGACAAATTCGTCATAGACGGTGTGATGCGCCAAATCCCCGATCATTGTCACATGCATGCGCGCCCGATCCTTTGGAGATAGCGCGGGGCGGAATTTTTCGAGTCTGGAACGAGGTTTTTTCCCACAATTCAGCCACTTTGACCATTAGACCTGGTTGTGCTATATGCGCGCGTTTAGATACGCCGTTTTGGGGAAATGGCGTTTTCCCAAGAAGAGGGCCGAGGGGGCGCTTCATGGGATTCCCTTCAGGAGGTACGGGGGAAAGAAATGGCTCAGCAGGGTACTGTCAAGTGGTTCAGCCCAAAAAAGGGCTACGGCTTCATTACGATGGAAGATGGCCAGGAAGTATTCGTTCACTATAGCGCCATCGATGGAAACGGATTTCGTACGCTGGAACAAGGGGATCGGGTCCAGTTCGAGGTCGCTCAAGGCCCCAAAGGGCTTCAAGCATCGAACGTCAATCGCGTCGCCTGACGCGTCATCGCACATCTCCCGGCATCCGCCGGGGGGAACCGGCCGATGAGTAACTCGCTGCCGTTGGAAAAACGCTTGCGTTTCGGGGCGATTGCGGCGTTATGGAGCCGCGAGCAGACACTTTCCACCATCGATTCGATCGCGAAATGGGGTTATGAGGCGGTTTGGGCCGGCGATCATGTCGCGTTTACGGTTCCGATTAACGATCCGCTGATTCAGTTAACCTATCTTTCGGCTCTGTACCCGAAGCTCGTCTATGGCACCTGCGTCTACCTGCTGCCGTTGCGCCATCCGGTCGCGGTCGCGAAGATGGTCGCGGCGGCCGACAGTATGATGGGTTCGGACCATTTCATCTTCGGTGTCGGCGTGGGCGGGGAGTTTCCGCGCGAGTATGAGGCGTGCGGCGTGCCGATTCGCCAGCGTGGTGGGCGCGCCACCGAGGCGATCGGGATTATCAAGCGCCTGTGGAATGAACCGACGGTCGAGCACCACGGAAAATATTTCGACTTTGGGCCGATATCCATGATGCCCAAGCCCGCGACGCCCGGCGGACCGCCGATCTGGGTCGGTGGACGCGCCGAAGCTGCACTCAAGCGCGCCGCGCTCCACGGCGACGGTTGGATGCCATACGTGGTGACCGCGAAGCGCTATTCAGACGGCTTGGATTTCATCGGTCGTGAAGCGGAGCGCTCCGGTCGCAAGCTCGAACGCTTCGGAACCGGGCTGCTCCTGTTTTGCGCGCTGGGTCCCACGGTGGAGGCGGCGCATAAGACGGCGACGGAGCACTTGAGCCTCCGCTACGGCATGGATTTCACGGAGCCGGCGCGCCGCTATTGTGCGCTTGGACGCCCGGCCGACGTGGCGGAGAAGATTTCGGAACTAATCCGGGCGGGTGCACGGGAATTTGCAATCGATTGCGTAAGCCGATTCCACGAACGCGACCAACAAATGGAGCAGTTCGCGCGCGAGGTTATTCCGCTCCTCCACCTGTGACTGACAGTCCTACGCCGTCGCCCTTGAGCTTCATTCGTATCGCCGGCTCTGTTAAGGTTGCGAAACTCCGCGTATTTCCGATGACGGCAAATCGTTGACACGGCCAATTGCATTCGATGCTTTTGGCTGCCGCGCTTATCAAATCTTGCCAGAAAAACTGGAGATGCCCATGCGACGAAGCATTACATCCACAATGAGTCATTCATTTCATTTGTCTTTCATTTTCGCAGTTACAATCGCGGTGTCGGTTTCGCTTGGAATGAAGTCCGCGCATGCCGCCCCGCCGGGGTCCTGCCCCGTGCTGATCACATCTTGCGGTTGCGTGATTACAAAACCGGGAACTTACACAGTCGGAAACGATCTGAGCGCCGACCAGACCCGTAACCCCAACTGTATTGAAATTGAGGCCGATCATTCGATTCTCAACCTCAAGGGTAATGCGGTCATCGGCGATGGCACCGGTAGGGGGATTGGCATCCTGATTCGCAAAGACGCCGACCATGTAGTGGTCCAAGGGGGTGATGAGGGCAACGCGACGCCGCCCGACGACGCCGGAACCGACGGCGATGATTTTCCCGCGGCTCAAGCGGTGGTGACGCAGTGGAACATCGGTATCGAAGACGATGCCGACAATGCCGTTATTGAATTGTTTAAGGGGATTGGCGGAAACATTTTTCAGCAGGATGAGGGCAATGCAACGGCGGGGGTTTTTATCAATGCGGCGAAAAACAGCCTGCTGACGGACTTCCAAGCCAGCTACAACGGGCAGACCGGTGTGCTGGTCAGGGATGGCGGAGGATCCCGGCTATCCAATTTCAGTGCGATTGGAAATGAAACCGGAATTTGGCTGGATTCTTCCGACAACAACGTAATCTCAACGGCGTCGGCCGCCGGTAACTCCAAATACGGAATATGGATGCTGAATTCCTCCGGCAACGTGGTGGACGATTGCAACGGCACTTCCGGTAACGGAGACGCGGGCATCCTGTTGGGCTGCGGTACCGCCAAATGCACCGGCCACTCCAGAAGCGACAGAAACCGCATCACAAACTCCGGCGCCCCCGGCAACACTAATGGGGGTATCGTGATTGAGAAGCACAGCAACGACAATGTCGTCGCCGTTACCCACAATGACGGCAACCCCGCTCAAAAAGATATGGTCGATCTAAACCCGCATTGCGGCGGCAATCTCTGGTACAACAATACCGGCTCCGGAAGCCAGGATTGCATTCATTAGTCCAGAGCGGATCGCATCACACCAGTTCGATCGCGAATTTGCCGCGCGCGATCACCCGGCCGACGATTGCGGCATCGGCGTATCCAAGTTCATGCAACGATGCCAGCAAAGGCATCGCATCGCCATCAGGCGCCACGACCAGCAGCCCGCCCGGCAATTGCGGATCGAAAAATACCTCCACCATCTCGCTTCCGACTTCCTCCGCGATATTCACCTGTGGACCGACGATGCTGCGATTGCATTCGCCTTTTTCGGTGACTGTCCCGCCGCGCACCATTTCCAGCACGTCGGGAAGGAGCGGCAGGTCGGATTCTTCGAAGGCCAGCGATACCTCATTTGCATCCGCAATCTTAAGTGCGATTCCGGCCAGACCGGAACTATCCACGCCAACTGCTTCGATGACGTTGTGCCTTGAGAGCAATTGATCGAGGCGTGAGTCATGCGACGTCAGTGACGGTATCGCGTCTTTACATGCGCCGGCGTCAAGCCGTCCCTCCTCGACGGCTGCCTGCAGGATTCCGGTGCCGAGCCCGCTGGTCAGTATTAGAGCGTTGCCCGGCTCTGCTCGCTTGCCGTGAACACCGGGCATATCGATACGATCGGGCTCGCTCTACGACATCTGGCGAGTCCACGTGGCTAGGTCGAAATAGTCGCGCCACGCAGAAATCTTTCCGCCTTTGATTTCAAAGACGCCGGCAACCGGCAATTCGATCTTCTTCGCGCCCATGTCGAAAATGTCTATGCGCTCGTTCATCACGACACCGCCGGCCGAAACCGTATGCAGTATTTTGAATTGGACCGATTTGGCCATCGGCAGGAAGGTGTTGATGACTGCGCGGATGGCATCTTTGCCGCGCGCCGGCGGCATCGGGATGTTGTGATAGATGGCGTCGTCGGCAAAGAAGCCCAACAACTCGTCGACGTTGCGGCGTGGCCACGCATTGCAGAATGCGTTTACGACTGATTCAGCTTCGGTTGCCATCGCGATGCCCTCCGTGGGCGGCGGACGCCCTATTCATGATCGATATAAAAGCGATCCTGATCCTTGTTGTACCCAAACAGCTCGGCGAAGCGGCCCCAATTGATGACGGTGGAGAATTGGCGCTCCGGCTTCTCGTTCGGCAAGAGCATCGCAAGATGCTCGAGAATCACTTCCTTGGTCAGCGAATGATCTTCCTGTGCGTGCAACAATCGCAGCAGATAGTTGAACAGGCTCAGTTGTTTCAGCCGCTCGCGCACCATCAATTTGCGTTCATTGATTTTTGCGTCGAGGAACGCTTTACCGGCCGGTTCCAGCACAACATCACCCGATGGTGTCGAAACAAAGCCCAGAATTTCGGCAGCCTTCATCGCTTTCAGCAGATCGCTGAAATTGACGGTCAAATCGCGCGCGATTTTGTAGCCGTCGTCGCGGCCGCCGCGATCCTCAAGCAAATCGAGCAGGCCAAATACCATCGTGATATGGCAGTCGGGTATCGGATTGATTGCCGGGGTGGCCATCAGCCGCGCTCCTCGATCAGCGAGAAAACCTTGTCGGTCCAGGCGTTGAATGTCTCGGCACGCCGATCGCGCGGGCGCGGCAGATCGACCTTTAGGTCGGCGACCAGCCGGCCGGGCCCGGACGCAAGGACAATAATGCGGTCGGCGAGTTCGACAGCCTCCTCGATTATGTGCGTCACCATAATAATGTTGTGGACCGGCATGTCGGGCGACTGCCAGATGTCGAGCATTTCCTCGCGCAGCGTGATCGCCGTCAATGCATCCAGCGCGGAAAATGGTTCGTCCATCAGGAGCACCTGCGGCTCGACCGCCAACGCGCGCGCAAAGCCGACGCGTTGCTTCATGCCGCCCGAAAGTTCGCGCGGATAGGCTTCCTCGAAGCCGTCGAGTCCCACCTTGTCGATGTACACACTGGCGCGCTTTTCGCGTTCGGCCGGCGGCAGTCCTTGCGCCTCAAGCCCAAGCTCGACGTTGGCCTTGACGGACAGCCATGGCATTAGTGCGAACGATTGGAATACCAGTGCGGTTTCCAAATTTATTCCATCCACCTGCCGCCCCTTGTACAGCACCTGGCCCGACGTCATCGGCACGATTCCATTGATGATTCGCAGCAGCGTCGATTTACCGCATCCCGACGGCCCGACGATCGCGACGAATTCGCCCTGGCTGATATCGAAGCTGATATCTTCGAGCACTTTGAGCGTTCCCGTCGCATGGGGAAAGCTTTTGCAGACGTGTTTGATTTCCAGCAGAGGCATGGGTCAGCGGGTTCGGGATCGTTCATCGCCTCAGTCCACTAATAGTCCAAGCGGTAGCGCTCGGTGGCTAGATTATACAAGCGCCGCCACATTAGCCGATTCAACAATATCACCACCAGCACCATCGAGAGCAGGCTGAGCAGGATCATTACACCGTTGTTGGTTTCGTAAGTGGCGATGTCGAGCAGCGCGCCCAGTCCTTGCACCTGATAGGTGTGGCCTTGGTAGACGAAATATTCCGACAGGATTAGCGCATTCCATCCGCCACCCCACGCGGTGATGCTCCCGGTGATCAGCGACGGCATTACGGCTGGAACAATCAGCTTGCGCCACGTCGCGGTGCGCGAAAGGCCGAACGCACGCGCGGCCTCCTTCAAATCCTCGGGTACCTGGTTGATTCCGGCGAGCAGATTGAACAGCAGATACCATTGCATCCCGGTCAGAATCAGCAGGATGGAGGCCAAATTCATGCCGCCCGTGACCTGAATTACAAATACCACGATCAAAGGAAACAGCGCCGTCGCAGGCATCGAGCCAATAATTTCGGCGGCAGGCGCCAAAATTCGATTGAAGCGCGGATTTTCGCTTGCCAACAAGGCGCACGGCAGTGTCCATGCCAGCGATATCGCGTAGGCAACTATCATCCTGAGAGTCGAGTAAACGATCGCAGCAGGGATTTGTTTCACATCCGATGGCCATGGCTGTGCAAGCGTCCGCACAAGAGCAACTGCGCCGGCGCCGATCGCCCAAGCGAAAAAGATCAGGAGCGAACCGACCACGAACCCACGCACAATTTGACCGGTGCGTCTTGCAACCTCGGGAGGCATTAATTGGGCGCGTGGAATGGCGTTCAACATCGCCCGTATCGTGCGAAGCGGAGGCGCCAAAATAGCGCGGAAAGCGATCTCCACGGGGCGACCGATCGTCGCAATTGCTTCGAGTACCATTGGCGATTGTACCGGTCCCCCCGAAGCCGCAAATTCGTAGCGGAATTTCTCCGACCATGCCGAAAGCGGCTGCCACACGACCAAATCCATCGCGACGATAATCGCCAGCAGCGTAAGCAGCCCCAGCGCCATGTCGAATTTGCGGCCGTCGTTGGCCGCTTCCATCAGGAAACTCCCGAGACCCGGCAACCGGTATGTCGAAGGGCCGGCGGAAATGATTTCGCACGCGATCAGGAAGTACCAACCCGCCACCCACGACAGGATCGAATTGTAAACCAGCTTTGGCACCGATGCGGGCAGCAGCAGCCGCTTGAACTTAAGCCATCCGCGAGCGCCAAATGCATCAAGGGCCTGAATCGAATCCTCGGGAATCGTTTTGACGGCTTCGTACACTCCAAGCGCCATGTTCCACGCCTGGCTGGTGAAGATAAGAAAGATCGCCGCCAACTCGACGCCCAGCCGTCCGCCGTGCGCAAGCGATACAAAAAAATAGATAGCGGCCGGGAAAAATCCGACCACCGGTACCGACTGGGCGATGTCGATCGCCGGGATAAGGACTCGCTCCGATCTCCGGCTGCGCGCCGCCGCCATCCCGTACACGATCGAAAACAGCAGTGCGACAATATAAGCCGCGAGCATCCGGTAGAACGAGCACCATGCATAATAGGGAAGGTGCCCGACGGTGACTCGGATTTGGCGGCCGGCCAGATGAGTTGCATTCTCCCGATAGGCAAAGAACAGCGCGATTATTGCGGCCAGCGCCAGAAACGACAGCGTGCCGTTCACCAAACGCCGCGGATTGATCTTGCTGCTGGGCATCGAAACACACCTGAAACTTGCAGCATAGCTGCGTAAGCGATGCACTTGAAAGAGAATCCGGTTTCCGCGGCATGAATTTTTCCGTTTCCCGCCCGTCAGTTCTTCGATTTGCGCGGCGCTGTGCGCTTTGCAATAAAGAGCGATGCCGCAAGGCTTGCACTGGCGCCCGTAGGCCGATTTACTTGTTTACTCAAAGGAGTACGGATGGACCGCGTTCTTGACCAACTTCAGAAGATGCAACTGCATCCGGTTGCCGATCACTTCACGGTGGCGCTGCTAATTGTCGGCGTGCTGATCGATTTGGCGTCGAATCTGGCGCCGAGCCGGGCTTGGATCCGCTACATGGCGCTAACCCTGATGATTCTTGGCGCGCTGGCCGCCGGTGCATCGTACTGGACCGGGGACAGGGAAACCGATCGTATCTGGGACGCGCTTGGCCCCCAGGCCAGGGAGGTTCTGAAATGGCACGCCCGGCTCGGATTCTACCTGGCAATTACGTTTGGAGTACTCGCTCTGTGGCGAATATTGGTCGAGTCATTCGGCTTTATGGCCGCAACCCGCGGCTTCTATCAGGCGATCGCAGTCGTCGCGATATTCGTGCTTAGCTACAGCGCTCATCTGGGCGGCCAATTGGTATATGATTTTGGTGCAGGCACTGCATTGATGGCCGCGCAGCCGATTCCGTCCGCGGAACCTTCATCATCGGAGGCTCCAACCGAAGCCGGCCCAATCCCGACCGTTTCCGTGCCAACGCCCGTTCCTTCGGTCGCGCCATCCCCGGCACCAAAAGCGGAAACGCCGGCCGCGTCACCCGCAGCGTCAACCAGCGTAGCGCCCGTACCCGCACATCCAGCGCCGTCGTCCGGGTCCACTCCGGCTGCGGGTACGCCGGCGAAACCCAGCGGCTCGGCTACACTTTAGGTTATCGAGCGAGCAACTACGCGACGGAAGCCGCGCTTGCCCGAACGTCGTGGGCTGGTGCATGCCGCTTAAGAAAGGCGATCTTACGCGCCCGGATTTGCGGCGCGTCGTCGGTAAGCCACAGCAGGTGAATTCCGCCGGGTACGGGATAAAATTCCGCGCCGGGAATTGATTTCGCGGCATGCTCGCCGTGCGCAAACGGCACTTCAGCATCTGCCGTGCCATGAATCACCAGCGCGGGACATCGAATGCGATCGAGCGCCGGCGCGGCCATCGTTTCAAATTGCCCCGCGTCGTTTTCGATACCCCGGCGGCGGAGCCGGGCAGGTGACATCGCCGATATCAGACTGTCCAGGATTTGCAGGCGATCGGGGTCTCCAACGATGCTCGCAGCAAGTTTTTCGATTTCGTCGTCGGTAAGCGTTCCGTTGCCGGCTACGTGTCCCCTTACGCTGCGATGAAGCGCGAACTTGCTGTACAGCCCCTGCAGCTTCAACACGATATCGTTGAAAAGTAGCACGTAGGCGAGCTTTGCGCGCCACGAGACTGGAAACTGATTGGCGATCGCACATTCCAGCATCAAGCCCCACACGCGATCGGGATGCCGTAATGCGAACTGTATCGCTGCCGGGCCGCCGCCGGAGGCCCCGTAGATCGCGACGCGATCATGCCCGAGCGTGTCGAGCAAATGAGCCGCCGCGTCGGCCTGTTCCTCGAATGTCCTGCCGACGGATATCTGCGTGCGCAGGTACCCAGGCCGCGACCATCCGATAATTTTAAAACCAGCCGCGCTGATCTCGCCGCTTAGCGCAAGAATTTGATCGTAACCGCCGGGGGTGCCATGCATCGCAAGCACAACCGGTCCTTCGCCATCTAGTGAATATTCGATCGCCCCGCGTGGGGTTTGTGCAATTGCACTCTTGCCATTGGCATGGGCGGCGGCGACGCCGGCCCCCTTCAGCTTTCCGTTACGATGCGGTTCAACGCTCATTACGCAAATGTTACGGAGCTAAAGCCAATGGTTCAAGCAAATCAACGTAATTTTCTTGGGTTTGCGTTCCGCATTTGCGGCGCGTAACACTCGAATCCGGAGCGCGAGTCATCCAATGGGACACGAAAAAATAGGAATCGTGAGCGGCATTTGGCGCTTTCCGGTCAAATCGATGCGTGGCGAACAGCTCGATGAAACCGCGGTTAACGAGCATGGCGCGCATGGAGATCGCGCGTGGGCATTGCGTGAACTCGCCACGGGCAGAATCGCGAGCGCAAAGAAGTTTCCGCGTCTGTTCGAGTTCCGCGCCTCGTACGATTCACCGCCGTTGCCCACAGCGTTGGCGCCAGTCACCATTGAACTTCCCGGCGGGCGGAAAATTCATGCCGACGATGCCGATGCATCGGAAATTATCTCAGCCGAATTGGGGCGCAAGATGCGTCTGGAAAGCGGCCAGTCAGTCCCTGTGGAGCGCGCCGGCATCGATCCCACCACGCTGTTCGCCGATGTGCCCGTAGAAAAGGTGCTCCCCGGGCTGACGGCCGAGGCACTGCCCGATCAGTTCGCGCTTAAGCCGGGCAGCTTCTTCGACTCCGCGGTGATGCATGTGATCGCAAACGGCACGCTGCGGCACATGGCGAAACTTACACCCAGTTCCGCATTCGATCCGCGCCGGTTTCGCGCAAACATATTTGTCGATACCGGCGAACGCGACGACGGGTTTCTCGAAGATGAATGGGCGGGCGGCACGCTCGAAATCGGTGCGGACGTGAAGATCGTCTCGATGATTCCCGCGCTCCGCTGCGTAATGACGACGCATCCGCAGGAAGACTTGTCGCGAGACTTCCTGATTCTCCGGACCGCCGCGTTGCATCATCGCGCCAATGTCGGCGTCTTCGCCTCGGTCGGGGCATCGGGCATCGTGCGCAAGGGCGACCCCGTCCACTTGGTCAAATAAATTGTGCGGGCGCGCTTGCGCTGTGGAAAAGACGGTGGCGATCCTCTTGCCAGTCAGTTCCAATCGTGACGAGCATGGTTTCGTGGCGCGGCTGCGCGTCATCCTGCGCCGATGGCGAATTCGCGCAAAATAATCGTCTCGCATAATGCCGACGACCGGCTGGCTGCCGCGCGCGGCTGGCTCGAAAGGCTCGCACCGGGAACCGAGGCGCTCGTTGTTGCACCGGTGCGGGAGGCCGCCGACGATCTCGTCCGGCAGGTAGCGACTGGGCGTGGCGCTCTATTGGGTGCCCATCGAATGACGCTTAGCCGGCTGGCTGGATTGCTGGCCGCCGATCGGATCGCCGCTTTGGGACTTGCGCCCGCCGACGGCCTGGCGACGGAGGCGATTGCGGCGCGCGCAATTTTCAAGCTGGCGCCGTCGGGCGCGCTCAAGCATTTCCAGCCGGTCGTTGGCCGGCCGGGATTTTCCTCCGCGCTGTCACGGACGATCGCGGAGCTTAGGTTGAATTCGATTTCCCCTGCGCAATTGAAAACTCTTGGGGACGCCGGCGCTGCGATTGCGGTGATGCTCGATCAGTTCGATGCCGAGCTTGCCGACGCGAAGCTGATCGACCGCGCCGGAATTTTGAAAATCGCCGCCGAGGCCGCACGAGCGAACCCTCAGGTGCGATTCATTGGGATTCCGGCCGTACTCCTCGATCTTCCGCTGGAGGGTGCGCTCGATCGCGAACTGGTCGCGTCGCTTGCCGCTGCTGCGCCTGCCTTACTGGCGACCAGTCCGGCTGGTGACTCGCATGCGCTGGCCTTGCTGGAGTCCGCCCTCGAAGTAGCGCCGCAACGGCCCGCGTCATCTTCCTCCACCGCCTCGATTGAAAATCTCCGGCAGCACCTGTTCGCCGATACTACGCCGCCGGCGCGCGAGCTCGACGATACCGTTACGATGGTCTCGGCGCCCGGCGAGATGCACGAGTGCGTGGAAATCGCGCGGCGAATCGTGGCGGAAGCGCGTCGCGGAATTCCGTTCGATCGAATCGCAGTCTTGCTGAATGAACCGGCCCGCTACGTCCCATATCTGCAGGAGGCGCTCGGACGCGCCGGAATTCCCGCCTATTTCGCCCGTGGGACTCGGCGCCCGGAGCCGGGCGGCCGCGCGATGCTGGCGCTGCTCGCGTGCGCGGCTGAAAATCTCTCGGCACGACGCTTTTCCGAATATCTCTCGCTCGCGCAAATACCCGAACCCGGAGTTGGGCGCGGCGATGCCGTGCCAGCCGTTTTGCCGGGCGCGGAGCTTTCCGCAACATCGCTTAAGTCTGATTTCGAAATCGAACCGGAACCAGAGCTTGCCACCCCTGAAATTACTGACCCGGCGCCGGTTGTCGATGGGACCGTGCGAGCTCCCTGGCGATGGGAGCGATTGCTCGTCGATGCCGCCGTGATTGGAAGTGCCGAGCGATGGGAACGACGGCTCAAGGGTCTCGAAAGCGAGTTTAGGCGGCAGGAATCGGAAATCGCGGAACATGATGCGCGCGCAGCGGGGATTCGACGCAACATTCTCGATCTTCGCCATCTGCGCGAGACTGCAGTGCCGATTTTGAGTGCGTTGGGCGATCTTCCGCGCGCCGCGGCATGGGGCGATTGGCTTGGCCATTTTCGCGGTCTGGCCGAACTCGCAATCCGCGATCAGGCCGCGGTACTTGCCGCGCTTGCGGAATTGGAGCCGATGGCGCCGGTTGGACCGGTCGGAATCGGTGAGGTGCGCCTGGTGCTTGGTGACCGGCTGGGCAGGCTCGAATCGCCGCCGGCCAATCGCCGCTATGGCTGTGTGTTTGTCGCGACACCTCATCGCGCGCGCGGCATGTTCTTCGATGTCGCGATCGCACCCGGCCTTGCCGAGCGGATTTTTCCGCGCAAAGTCGCGCAGGATCCCATCCTGCCCGATGCCGATCGCGCGCGCCTGGGATCCGCACTCGCGCGAAACGAGCGGCGCGTGGACTCCGAGCGGCTGGCCCTGCGGATCGTGGCAGGCGCGGCGACAAGCCGCGTTATGTTTTCGTACCCGCGCGTCGACCTCGATCAGGGGCGGCCGCGGGTGCCGTCATTTTACGCGCTCGAAATTCTCCGCGCCGCGGAAGGCCGCCTGCCGGGCTTTGACGAATTGGCGCGCCGTGCCGCTGGCGGGCAATCGACCCGGCTGGGATGGCCCGCGCCTATCGACCCCTCGCTTGCCATCGACGACGCAGAATTCGACCTTGCCGTGCTCGATAGATTGGTCGACGAAGACCCCGGTGCGACTGTCGGCGCGGCAAATTATCTGCTTGATGCCAACCCGCATCTGGCTCGCGCGCTTCGCGCACGCGCAAGGAGATGGCTGCGCAGGTGGACCTCCGCGGACGGGTTGGTCGATCCCGACCAAGGGGCAAAAGCTGCGCTGGCGCGGCATCAGTTGTCCGCGCGGCCATATTCTCCGACCGCGCTGCAGAATTTTTCGGCGTGCCCGTACAGATTTTTGTTGCAGGCGATTCATCGGCTGGAACCGCGCGAAGAACCCGAAGCAATCGATGCGATCGATCCGCTCACACGCGGCGGTCTTTTCCACGAAGTGCAATACGAGGTTTTGACTGCGCTGCGCGATCGCGGCGCGCTTCCCGTCATGCCCGGAAACCTCGATGGAGCGCAAAAACTCGTAGACGAACTGCTGGAGACGGTTGCCGCGCGATGGCATGACGAGCTGGCGCCGGCAATCGAGCGGGTTTGGAGCGACGGCATCGACAGCATCCGCGCCGACCTTCGCGAATGGCTTCGGCGCGCCGCGCACGATCCGGAAGGTTGGCGGCCCGAGTCATTCGAGCTGTCATTCGGGCTGCCCGATCGTGCGCAGGCCGATCCCAATAGCTCGGCGGCGCCGGTCGCACTCGAAGGCGGCCTGCGCCTGCGCGGCGCGATCGATCTGATCGAACGAGATGGAGCTGGGCGTCTGCGCGTGACCGATCATAAGACCGGAAAAGTGCGCGCCGACAAGAATTTTGTTCTGGGTGGCGGAAAGACGTTGCAGCCGGTCCTGTATGCGCTGGCCGCGGAACATCTGCTCAAGAGTCCAATTCATTCAGGCCGCCTTTACTACTGCACGGCGGCGGGCGGATACGAGGAGCGAGTCGTCGAGATCGGCGACGAGGCGCGCGCGTCGACGCGGGATTTTACCGCGATAGTCGGCGGCGCGCTGAACGACGGCTTTTTCCCGGCGGCTCCCGCCGCCGGCGAATGCCGATGGTGCGACTACCAGCGGGTGTGCGGTCCGTACGAGGAGCGGCGGGTGGCCATTAAACCTCGCACCCGGCTGGAGCCGCTTTTCCGGCTGCGCACGATGCGGTGATGCGAATATGACTGCAGCCGATCAACGCGTTCGCGACCGGATCCGCAATGACCTCGATTCGACGCTGTTAATTGAAGCTGCCGCCGGCACCGGCAAAACCACCGCTCTGGTCAATCGAATCGTATCGGTGATCGAAGCGGGGCGCGGCGAGCTTGCTCGGATCGTCGCGGTGACATTCACCGAAAAAGCGGCCGGCGAGTTGAAGCTGCGGCTGCGTGCCGAAATTGAGCGTGCGCGAAATTCGGCGGACCCCGCAAGCGCCGCGCAAAATCGCCTGACCGCCGCGCTCAAGCAGCTCGAAGAGGCGCGCATCGGGACCATCCATGCATTTTGCGGCGATCTACTCCGCGAATGGCCGGTGGAGGCCGGCGTCGATCCGATGTTCGAAGTGGCTTCGGAGGATTTCTCCGACGAGATGTTCGAAGCCGCGTTTCAGGAATGGTTCGAGCGCGCACTTCAAAATCCCGGTCCCGGGATGCGCCGCTTGCTCCGGCGGCGCGATATTTCCGATCGCGAAGGACCGCGCGAAATTGCGCGGCGCGCGGCGCTCGAATTGCTTGATTGGCGGGACTTCGATTCGCCATGGCGGCCCCATCCGTTTGAGCGCGACCGCGAAATCGACGCAATCGTCGCCGACGCGCTCAAGCTGGGCCATTTCGCGCGCTGTGGCGAACCCGACGACTGGCTTGCGCGCGGGCTTGAGGATATCGCCCGTCCCGTGGAGGAGGCCGTTCGCCTTGAAACCGTGCGCGGGCGCGATTACGACGCGCTCGAAGCCGTGCTGATTGGCCTGTCGCGCGGCCGGCGTTGGGACTGGAAGGGCTTTGGCGGCAATTTCGGCGACGTATCGCGCGAGGAAGCGATCCGCAGCCGCGATGCGCTGCGGGCGCGGCTCGAAAAGTTTCGCGCCGATGCGGGGGCAAACCTGGCCCCGCTCCTGCGCGAGGAACTGTGGCCGATTGCCGGCATCTATGAAGAACTCAAACGCCGCGCCGGGCGTCTCGATTTTCTCGACTTGCTGCTCATGGCACGCAACCTCGTGCGTGACAATTGCGAGGTCCGGGCCGCGCTCCAAGAACGCTTCACGCACATATTTATCGACGAGTTTCAGGATACCGACCCGCTCCAGGCGGAAATTTTGATGCTGCTGGCCGCGAACGATCCTGCGCAAGCCCAGTGGCTTCGAGCACATCCGCGACCGGGGAAGTTGTTCATTGTCGGCGATCCCAAGCAGTCGATCTACCGGTTTCGCCGCGCCGACGTGGCGCTATATCAAGCGGTCAAGGCGAATTTGATCCGCACCGGCGCGGCGGTGGAGTATCTGTCGGTGAGCTTTCGCGCCACGCCGCAGCTTCAGCAAATGGTGAACGCCGCGTTCGCGCCTCTCATGGAAAACGAATCGGCCACACAGCCATCGTACGCACCGTTGATGCCGTCCCGATCCGAGGTGTCCGGCCAGCCGCCGATCGTCGTGCTGCCGGTACCGGAGCCTTACGGCGATTATGGACGAGTGGTCGATTGGCGGATCGATCAATCGCTACCCGATGCGATCGCCGCGTTTGCAAAATGGATTGTCACCGAGAGTGGGTGGACGGTTACCGAACGTGAGGCGCCCGACCGGCGCATTCCGATCGAGCCGCGCCATATATGCATCCTATTTCGCCGAATGAACTCGTTTGGCGCCGACGTCACGCGGCCGTATCTGCGCGCGCTAGAAGCGCGCCACCTGCCGCATGTCCTGGTTAAGGGCGGATCGTTCAATGATCGCGAGGAAGTGATTGCAATTCGCAACCTCTTGGGCGCAATCGAACGGCCCGACGACGAGCTAATGGTGTTCGCATCGTTGCACGGTCCGATCTTTGCTCTCTCTGACGCCGCGCTGCTCGAATTCCGGAGCGTTGTCGGCTCGCTGCATCCGTTCCGTAAACTGCCGGACGGACTGCCGGAACGATTGGCCGAAGTCCGCGATGCGCTCGCTGTACTGCGCGATTTGCACCGCGGGCGCAATCGCCGGCCGATCGCGGAGACGATCGCGATGCTGCTGGCCGGAACGCGCGCCCACGCGGGTATCGCGATATGGCCCACCGGTGAGCAAGCGCTCGGCAATCTGATGCGAATAATGGATCAGGCGCGGCGCTTCGAGGCACGCAGTGGCGCGACCTCGTTTCGCGCATTCGTCGATGAACTGGAGCGGCGTGCGGAGCGGGACGAGGCAAGCGAGGTGCCGATCGTCGAAGAAGGCACGGCAGGAATTCGGATCATGACGGTCCATCGCGCAAAGGGTCTTGAATTTCCCGCCGTCATCCTGGCCGATATCACGTGTCGGGAAACGCGAGGCGAGCCGTCGCGGTTTGCGGACCCGTCCAGCCGCCTGTGCGCGATTAGGCTGGCCGGTTGCGCTCCGCTGGAACTGCAGGAGCATGCGGAGGAAGAATCGCGGCGCGACACGGAAGAGGCAATCCGCTTGCTCTACGTCGCCTCCACACGCGCGCGCGATCTTTTGGTGGTGCCGGCCGTCGGCGATGGTGAATACGATGGGTGGCTCGCGCGGCTTTCGCCGGCGATCTATCCTTCTCAAGCGAATTGGCGCACGCCGCAATCAATCCATCCGCCCGGCTGCCCGGAATTCGGCGACGACAGCGTGCTGACACGGCCGCCCAAGGCGCCCGGCCGGATGAAGTCGGCCACACCGGGGCTGCATAAGCCGGCGCGCGGCGAGCATCAGGTCGTATGGTGGGATCCATCGCGCCTGATTCTCGGTGTGGAGGAGGCGATGGGCCTGCGTCAGAACAAACTGCTTCAGGCCGACCAAAGCGGCAAATCGTCGAATCGCGGAAAGAAGGAGCGCGCGGCGTGGGAATCGTCGCGTAAGGCGATGCTTGAAACCGGAACCGCGCCGGCCCTGAAAATCGCAACCGCAACCGAGCTGTCGCATGCCGTTGCGGAACTGCCCGCAGCGACGATAGCGGAAGCGATCGCACTCGAGGAGACGACTCGCGATCCGAACCGTCCGCATGGCATGCGATTTGGATCGCTGGTGCATCTTGCGATGTTGCGAGTCGCGTTCGACGCGGGCGCCAAGCAGGTTCGCGACGTTGTCGCTGCGGCGGGCCGCGTACTCGGTGCGACGCCGGAAGAAATCAAGGCCGCGGCGCCTGCGATCGAGGCGGCGCTGAAGTCCAAATTGATTCAACGCGCGAAATCCGCCGATCGCGTGATGCGCGAATGTCCTTTGCTGGTGCAGCTTGATGATGGGACAACCGTTGAAGGCATCGCCGATCTTGCATTTGCCGAACCGGCACCGGATGGCTTTGCGTGGACAGTGGTTGATTTCAAAACCGACATCGACATTTCGCCGCGGATTAACGAGTATCGCGCACAGATTGGCTATTACGTCCGTGCGGTTCGGTCCAGCACCAACCGGCCCGCATCCGGCGCGATCCTTTGGCTATGATCTGAACCACAAATCAGCCATCGGGCGCTGCATGGCGCGGGCTAATTACGTCCTTCAGAGTTTCCCAGCGGCCTGCTACAATTTCCAATCGGATGCCGAGCGCCCGCCAAATCGAGAATTTTGAGCAGCAGTCCGTGCCACCTGAGGCTGGCGCAAAGGCGCAGTTGCCGCTTGCCTTCCGGCCGCTGCATCAGATGTGGCGCCGGACGATCGATACAATTCACGTTTCCGAGATATCGCTCCCCGTTCGCGGCCTGCCGGTCGCGTTGAGCGGAGTTACGGCCTGCCAAATAAGCGATTTTCATGTCGATCGCGATGAAGACCTGGAGCGGTTGGAACTCGCCGTTGAAACGATAAACCGGGAGCGGCCCGACTTGATATTCCTGACCGGCGACTATTTTTCCGGTCACGACACGATGCGCCGTTACATCGATCCGTTTCGCGACGCAATTTCCAAGCTGCGGCCGGGGGCGGGCCTATTCGCGATTCTGGGTAACCACGATCACTGGGCATCGGCCGAGCGCGTAGCGGATGCTCTGCGGAAGGCCTCCGCCGAAGTGCTGGCGAACGACAGCCGCAAATTGGCGCTGCGGGGCGAGCAACTCACAATCATCGGAATCGATGATCTCTGGGCGCGGCGGGCCGAGCCGGCGCGGGCGTTTGCGGGCGTCGCTGCGGAAGACTGCACGATTGTCCTGGCGCACAACCCCGACACCGCCCTTTATGCGCGCCATCTGCGGCCGGGCGTCATGCTGTCCGGCCATACGCATGGCGGTGTGGTGCGAATTCCGTTCTATGGCTCGCCGCTCAAATCGATCCTTCGAATCGGCAAGCGGTTTTACTCGGGCCTGAACCGCTACGAAGATTTTTACATCTACACGAACCGCGGGTTGGGAACGATGTGGGTGCGTATTCGAATCAACTGCCCGCCGGAGGTTTCCCGTTTTACGCTCGCTCCGCTGGCCGATTCCGCGATTGGCGAAAACCCGGCGACCGCAATTCGGCCACGATCGATGAAGCGCGTACGCCGCCGCTCGACGCCGCGGCGGGCGACATCACGTTCGAAGCGGACTCGCAATTAGCGTAACCAGGTTCCGCGATGAAGGCCGCGATTGCCGGTGGGTCTGGATTCATCGGCAGCGCGATCGCGCGCCGGATGGCTGCGGCGGGAAACTTAGAGGTGCGAATTCTCTCGCGCAATCCCGAAGCCGCGCGCAAGCGGATGAATCTTCCCGGAATCGAGTTTGTCCGCGGTGACGTTACAGAACCAGCTACTCTGGTTCCCGCGATAGCCGGCGCCGATGTCATAGTGGCGGCAATGCAGTTCGATGGATACCCGGTTGAAAATTCACGCCGGGGTCTTACTTTCGAGCGCGTTGATTACGCCGGAACAGTCGCGCTCATTGACGCGGCCAAGAAGGCCGGGGCCAGGCACTTCATATACATCAGCGGCGCAGCATCGGATGAGACCAGTTCGCATCCGGCATTTCGCGCCAAGGGACGGACCGAGCGCGCGGTGCGCGAATCGGGGCTAACCTACACAATTTTTCGGCCCTCGTTGGTTTACGGACCGGGTGGCATGGCGATTACGATGTTCGTGCGCATGCTTCGCTTTGCACCGGTTTTTGGCGTTCCAGGTACAGGTAAGCAGAAAGTGCAGCCGGTGCTGGTTGACGATCTTGCGCAGTGTGTGACGATGGCCGCGCAAGGACGCGGACGTAACGGCGTTTACGATATTGGCGGTCCCGACCTGATGACCTTTGACGACATGATGCGAGTCATCATGGATGCGACCGGCTATCGCCGTCCTCTGTTTCACATCCCCGCGGGCTTGATGCGCGCAATTGGAGCCGTGGCCGGAATGTTACCGAACCCCGTTTTCTCGCGCGATGCTGTCACCTTTGTGACGGCTGACAATGCGTGCGATATCGCGCCGCTGGTCGCGGAGTTCGGAATCAAGCTTACGCCGATGCGCGAGGGGCTTGCGTATCTGTCGCGGAATTAGCCGAAGCTACACGCGGCGCCATCCGGCGCCCTCGTGACCGAAGCGGAATACCTCGGGATGGAGAATCTCCGCAAGTATTTCCAGCGATTCGGCGATTCGCGGACCGGGACGATTGAAGTATTGATTGCCGTCGGCGGCATACACGCGGCCGCTGCGCACGGCCTTTAGCCTCGCCCACTCGGGATTTCGTGTCAGCACGGGAATTTCGCGGAACGTGCGTTCAAGGCCAAATCCACACGGAGAAATCATTATTGCGTCAGGATCGACCGCGATAAGCTCGGCGAACTTCATCCACGGCGAATGCTGTCCGGCCTTGCCGAAAAGATTAACGCCGCCCGCCATCTCAACCAAAGTAGGCATCCAGTTTCCGGCCGCCATCATCGGATCGATCCATTCGATGATTGCGATCGAAGGCCGGCTGGCAGCGGTGCGCACCTTGTCTGCAATCGCAGACATTCGCGTCCGAATCTGCGCGGCCAATTCCACTCCGCGTTGCGCAGCACCTAGCGCTCGGGCGACCCGCTCTATGTCGCCCAGAACGTCATCCAGCGAATTGGGTGACAGCGACACAATCTTCGGCGGCGCTCCAATCCACTGCGCAACCGCGGCTTCGACCTCGGGTTCGCTCACTGCGCAAACCGCACATTGCGACTGCGTTACAATGACGTCGGGATGCAACTCGCGGAGTTTGGCCGCATCGACGCGATAGACCGAAAGTGCATTGGCGACAATCTTTTTCACTCGCTGATCGACTTCCGCGCTGCTGCCCTCCGGATCGAACTTCGGCTCGGTTAATGCGGGTAGACTCGTGACGGTTAGTGGAAAGTCGCACTCGTGAGATCGTCCGACCAGTTGTTCTTCAAATCCAAGCCCGCAGACGATTTCGGTTGCACTGGGAAGCAGGCTTGCGATTCGCATTTTGATGGCGCCTATGTCCGATCTTCAGCGTGTCACAGGCGGTGGCGGCGCTTGAAGCCGGGTTTCCGCGATTTCTTCATGGCCCACGGCGGCATTCACCAACGTGAATTGCACGGGCCCCGGAGTGCTGCCGGGAACGACATCCTCCCTAACGTAATAATCCGTATCCGCGTGCGCATCGAATTTTAGATTGCTTCCGGCGTCGCCTGCGGTGCAGGTGATCTGACCGCCTTCTTCGGTAAAGACATAGTAGCCGCCCGCTTCCAACTCGATGGTTTGATGGCCGCACGTCACAATCGGTGCGCTCCCGGAACCGAAGAATCGATACGGACGATACAGATAAACGACGCTTTTTGTAGCCGGCGCGGGCATTTGCTGGTACGCGTCACCCTGCACACCGCATCCGGAAACCACCGGTGCGAGCACGATAGCGATCAGAATAAGGATGTTGCGCGTCATTGAGTTCGGCAAGAATACGGAAGTCGTTGGATAACCGGTGGTCATCCTTAGGGTTTGGCAAGTATATGCCGAAGCTACAATGTTGACAAGGGAAATCCGCGCCGCAATCGTGATCGCATGAGGCAATCGATCTCATGAGCGCCGAAGTCAAAGCGGTTGGACTCGATTTTGGGACGACCAACAGCGCTATCGCGGTGGCAGACGCCGGAGGTACGGTCCATCTGGCGCGCTTTCCGGGCACCGAGAACGGGGCTACGGCGGAAACGCTGCGATCAATCCTGTTCTTCGAATCGCCGGAGGAAACCGGAGGTTCCGAGTCCGCGGTGACGGTCGGCAACGACGCGATTCGCCGCTACCTGGCTGCCGGCGGTAATGGGCGGCTGGTGCAATCGCTCAAGTCGTTTCTCGCCGACCGGAGTTTCGAGACCACGGACATAATGGGCGAAGAGTACAAACTGGGCGACCTGATCGCGCCGATCATCGCAACGCTGCGGGATGCCGCGATCGAACAATTCGGCGAACTGCCGTCAAAGGTGACCGTTGGGCGGCCGGTGCATTTCGCCGCTTCCGGAACTGCCGATGCGGTGCTCGCGCGCCGGCGTTTGGACATTGCGGTTCGGCGCGCAGGATGGACCGAAGTTGAATTCGAGTACGAACCGGTCGCGGCAGCTTACGATTACGCGACCCGAATTGCGCGCGAGGAGGCAGTTCTGATCGGCGACTTCGGCGGCGGCACCAGCGACTTTTCGCTTTTGCGATTGCGCCCGAAGCTCGAGCCGGAGGTGGGTGAGATTCGATTTGAGATCCTGGGCAACGACGGCGTTGCAATTGCCGGCGACGCGTTCGACGGCCGCATGATGCATCATCTCGTCGCTCCAACGCTCGGCCGCGGAACCAAGTATCGTTCACCATACGGCACGGCTCTGCCTGCGCCGACATGGCCTTACACAAAGCTCGAACGATGGCATTATCTGTCGTTTCTGAACACCCGTACGACGATGCATCGCTTGCGCGAACTCAAGCATGCATCGCTCGAACCGGAAAAAATCGGCGCGTTCATCCACGTCGTCGAGAACGGACTCGGCTATCAGCTGTTCCATTCGGTGGAAGCGGCAAAATTCGCGCTGTCCGGCGCCGATTCGGCCGCATTTCGATTCGTCGATCGTCCGATTGAAATTGATAAGACGGTCCAGCGGCCGGACTTCGAGCGATGGCTGGGCCGTTATCTTGAAGAGATCGCTGGATGCATCGATCGATTGATGAAATCCGCGCAGCTTTCGCCGCGGCAGATTGACAGCGTGTTTCTCACCGGTGGTTCATCGTTCGTTCCGGCGGTGCGGGAAATATTTATCGAACGGTTCGGTGCGGATCGCCTTCGCATGGGCGATGAATTTACCTCGGTGGCGCGGGGGCTGGCGCTGCGCGCACTGGAAGATTCGCGATAAATGCGTCCAACCGCCGCAAGTCAGTGCGGGGAACCGCCGCGTTCGATTTCGGCCATTAATGCCTGCGCCTGCGGGTCGTTGGGCGCGGCCGCAAGCGACATCTCACACTCTTCGCGCGCTTCGCGATCGCGCCCAATCCGATGCAGCGTGGAGGCCAACAGATAATGAAAGAGCGGCTCCCGCGGCGCCACGGAAGCGGCGTGGCGGAAGGCCGCGATGGCATCGTCGTAGCGCTTGTCGGCTGAAAGTGCCTGGCCCAAAGCGGCCAGTGCCTCCGCATCGTCGGGGTTTTGCTGAAGGATGCGGCGAATCACATCCTCTTCGCCCTTGTTGTCGCCATGGAGGCCAAGCAATTGCGCGCGCGCCAGTTCCGCGATTCTAGCGCCGCCCGGCAATGCCGCCGCCCGCTTCAATGCCGCACCGACAGCCTGAGAATCGCCGCTGGCGTCGGCGGCAAATGCGAGCCGAACATAGGTTCCGGGCGGCGGATGTTCCAGATGGGCCAGACCGTCGGCCATAAATCTCACTGCGGACTTTTGATCGCCCAATCCCTGATAAACCAGACCCATATCGTAAAGGTTCCAGCCGTCGTATGGTTCGATCTTTTGTGCGGCCTCGAATTCTTGCCGGGCGTCGTTCAAGTCGCCGCGTGCCGCCAGCGCCATCCCGAGCCGATTATGGCAAAGCTCGACTCCGGGAGTTGCGGTGACGCAGTGCGAGTACAGCGCAAACTCGTCATGCCAATAAAACTGGACGATGAATAGTGCGATTGCGTAGGAGAGCACGACACCACATGCAAGGGCCAAAACCGTACTGGCCCATTTTGTATTTGCTCGCGCGAAATCGACGGCCAAGTCGGCCGCCATCACGCAGAATCCGAATGATGGTAAATACAGATAGCGGTCGTGGATGAATTCCTGATTGGAAAGGCCGCCGAGATTGAATACCGGGACAAGCGCGATCGTGAGCCACGCCGAGCAGAACAAATAAAGCCCGCGACGAGCATTTTTCCTCAGCATCGCCACCGCTGTGGCCGCCAGAGCGGCAAGACACGCGATCGGGAAAATAAAAGCAGGCGACGCTGCGCTTCTGACGAACTGCAGGCCGTGCTCGGGTCCCGCACGCCACGGCGCTGCGGCCATCAGCAGATAACTGGCGACTACGAACGGTACGGTAAGTACAACTTCAATGGCAGGGACATGGTTCTCAGGGGTCAACTGTGTAATGAAACCCAGCACCCAAAATCGAATGGCCAAATATATCGCTGCTTCCATCCCGTATGGCCAAGCCGCCGCAAATGCGCCGGCTAGCCGCGTGACGAGAGTGGGCGCGGCGCCGCCTGGCGTTTCGTTTCGGCCGTCCCATGCCGGGAAAATTATTGCGTGCGCGGCGATGATGAGGGGAAACATTACTGCGGCTTCATAACTAAACAGAGCGCATGCAAATAATCCCATCGATACGGCAATCCAGCGTGGGCGTTCATCGGTTGATTGAGTAGCCCGCCATCCGCGCAGATAAAACTCCATAGCTCCCAGCTCGAATGCGGCGCTAAGCGGTGTCGCAATCGCGGCGGGCCATACAATCGCCTGGGCGTGGATTGGCATCAGCGCGAAAAGGGCTGCGGCGAATACACCGGTCCATTTGTCGCCGGTAAGCAGCAATGCGACACGAAAGGCGAGCCACACCACGATCAGGTGCAGGGCGATCATTGCCGCATGCCATCCGATCGGATTGAGGCCAAACAGATGGTAATTCAGCGCGAGCCAAAGATTGTGAAATGGCCGGTAGTAGGGGCATTGCGGCAGATGCGATGGATCGCGGAACCAAAGGACATCGTTTACGAGCGACCTCCAAATAAATGACCAGTCGCCCAAGCGCCGGTTGAGGACGATTTGATCGGCGTCGTCGAGGACGAATTCATTACCAACCGAGCCGCAAAGCACGATCGCCGTGACAGCGAGGACGCCTGCTATCGCAGTGCCAATCGTGGAGTCGCCGTCGCCCAGCCATGTCAGAGCCGGCTGAATCGAATCGATCGCGGAGCGGGTATCTCCCCTCACCCCACGTTCGACGCCAATTGCCGATTTGGATTTTGGCGAATTCTCGATCTTGCGTCGTTTCGATGCCATGACACTGTGCGAGGGTTTTGCCCTGTCGGGTCGGTGCTAATGCGCTCCGCCGCGTTCGATCGCATTCATAAGCGCGCGTGCATTCGGATCATTTGGCGCACCGGCAAGCGCGATCGAGCCTTCACTGAAAGCTTCGCGATCGCGTCCCATATTATGCAGCGTGAGGGCGGTCAAATAATGCAGGGTCGGATCCTGCGGGGAGATTGCGATAGCATTTCGGAAAATGGCCAGCGCTTCGTCGTTGCGCTGCTGCGCAGAAAGCGTCATGCCAAGCGAAACCATCGCCTGCGCATTGTCGGGATGGCTCCGCAGGAAATCTCGCAACACA